>ERZ791737.11-NODE-11-length-340870-cov-21.396368_pt1 | contig 340870 bp, 230 predicted proteins | sample MGYA00510042_ERZ791737 | MGnify/ENA primary metagenome ERZ791737 (study PRJEB30046, sample SAMN00791965) | human gut metagenome | study: EMG produced TPA metagenomics assembly of the A metagenome-wide association study of gut microbiota in type 2...
AGCGCATTATTACCCAGGGCGTTGCCCTGGGCTGATAGATAAAAGCCTTTCAGGCTTGCTGCGCTGATGCTTTGCTGCGATAAATTATCATTTACTTCATTTCTATCATCGATATGAGTCAATCATCTTATATCGAATTCACGTTCAGAATGACAAAATGATACATCTATCAGAACTTTGCCTTCCCTGGTTCTTATAATTGAGTCAATTGCAGCCTGATTTTCTTCACCTGCCTTATCAGCTCTTCTATCTCCCGCCTGCTCTTCCCGATGCTCTTCGGCCGCAAAACAAACCAATTAAAAGCAACCCACAGCAGGAAAGCAGCATACGCCATTATCCCGAACAGTAACGGTCTATCCATCACATACTCATACATATAGAGCCCGATCCCCAAAGACAGCAATACAAAATAGAGGTTCAGTACCTTAGTCTGCATAAAGCTTTCCTTGCCTTTCACGGCAAGCAGTTCGTTCAGATAATCAAAGTTGGAACAGCTCTCATCGATCCTTTTATACAAAGGAAGCAACCTGCAATTATAAGCTACAGCCACTCCTATCGGCAAAATAGTCAATACAATCCCTACTTTGGTGCTCAGCAGTTGCGGGCTGAAATAGATCCAGATAAACGCTATCAAGAATATGGAAAGCAATAGCACAACATTGAGCACAACTATCCTCCTGATTCCCCTTCTCCTAAAGCTCCCTATCTTTTTCAGCAACTCAGACGGATCGGCTGCCGGAACGGTCTGCCTGCTCCATAACTCTTTCATATCTATATCACTCTTCATATTCCTTCATTTTTCTTGTTAGTACTTCTTTGATCCGATGGATTCTTACACGGATGTTCCCTTCCGACAGTCCTACAATCTGTGCTATGTCAGCCTGCCGGACCTCTTCCAGTTCCAGCGAAATGATGATACGGTCTATCTCCGGAAGTTCTGCAATAGATTTGTACAGCCACTGAATCTGAGGTTCGATGTCGGTTCTTTCCTCTTCCGGCAAGTTTACGGGAAATTCCGCCGGAGGCATCTGCTCCTGTCGCTCCAACTGCCGGAGACAATGATTCGTGGCAATACGGAATATCCAAGTACCCACCGTCGCTTCATTCCTGAAAGCCGATAAGTGTTGCCAGACCTTGATGAAAGTTTCTTGCGCCATATCCTGGGCCAGATCATAGTCGTTGACATAGCCCATGCACAAGCGGAAAATCTTACCCCAGTACTCCTTATATATCTGTTCAAATTCCACGCCTCACTCTTTTATAAATTCAATAAGCCGATTCATAAACCATTCTTTATCATCGAACATCACGAAGTGCAATCCTTTATCGGCATACTTCAATTGTGCCGCAGGCAACTCCTTATACTGCTCCCTGACGGCAGATTCTATATTCCTGAAATTAGCTTCCAACAATATCAAGGAAGGTACTTGGATGTTCTTTATCCGTTCCCTCAAATCCGTATTGGAGAAGTCACAATACAGTGTGGCATAGGTTTTCCGGTCGGACGTCACTCCCCAGCTTACAAGTTCATCCAGTTTCGATGAATCGGTAGTAAGGCTCGCCGCGCTCATTCTTTGCATCCGGAGAAACTGTGCTTCATCCATAGACGTGATCCGCTGAATCATGTCCCGGCAGTCCACATTGGGAACAGACTTAAAACCCGGATTGGTCAAAGCCATCAGGCAAGGCAGGGTATCTACAATAACAAGTTTCTTGGGAAGCGCCGGAAAGTCCGATGCAAGGGCAAGGGCGAGTCCACCTCCCATGCTATGCCCCACAAGTATAGGATTCTTTATCGCCTCTTCCTCAATAAACCGTGCTATTCCGCACTTCCAGGCTTCGAACGACGGTGCTTCTTCGGGTGCCACGCCTGCAAAGCCCGCCATTGTCAGAACATAGCAGGTATAATCGTCCTGCAACTCTGCCACAGTTTCTTTCCACACCTCTCCCGAGCATGCAAAACCTGGAATAAAGATAACAGTCTGCTTCCCTTTTCCTGATTTAACAACCGAAAAGGGATAGTTCCCCGCAAAAGTAAGAATTGAAACAAAGATAAACGATAAGATTAAAAGTACTCTTTTCATGACCGTACAGATTATTAAATTTACCCTTTAGATACGGGAAATGTAATAATGTTACAGCACATGCCGTAGTTTCGTTTGCTATTATCTCAAAAGTTAGCAAGCTTTACTCTTTAGTCATAATACAATTATCGGGTACAGAAAAGCCACGCGGAGTTCTGTCTTCATCCGTACCTTCCAGCATAATCCATAATCCATCTTTCTCATTTAGCTTCCAATGTAGCTTGTCCGGAGCAATTAAATCCATTGTTCCACCCAGTATTCCTTTCCCATTAAGATGTTTTTTACGCTGGTCATAAAAAGTAAAACCCAGATAATTAGGAGAATTACTCACTGCATCTATATAAACATTGCTGGATGGTGCAGGAGTTTCCAAATTCCGAGAGGGCGGTATTACTTTAATATAGTCTTCTTTTACAACGCCTTTTACACTAAGATAATATCCCCCGAAAACAGCACTACGATAGTCTGCTCCTTCATATTTTACCATACCTTTTTGAAGTCTAATCTTAAAGACTGTATCATTCTTTTGATAGATCCACGTCCCTACAAAAGCATCATAATTCGCTTGGGAGTATATCCCGATGCATGTGAATGCAAAAATTAGCAGTACATAAATTCTGTTCATATTCTTCGTCATTATTGGATTAATTACATTTATAATCAGAGAGATGGGCGCTACCATCACTATTCTTAGCCGTCCAGTCACCTAAACGGGGAGTACCATTACTATCAAAGGACGGTTCGTTGAACATCACATCCAAGCCGGAAACAGATGACTTTAAGAAATCTATAAATTTAGCTACAGACATATTGCTTGTAGTGCTGTGGAAACTGTGCATAGTTTGATAAGCATCATTCAATGCCACATCATCATTCATCAACTTATTCGCAAATGTCCTAAATGCAGTTTCCGAAGTAATTATTATGCTCAAGCAACCATAAACACTTATCACACCATAAGTAAAGTTGTTCACATCTATATTCCCATTTTGGTACCTTGCAGCCAATGATTTTAAATCGGGCATAGACGGATAACACGCTCCAGTACTTGGATGACTATGATATTGTTCTACAATTTTTTTTCCCGCAAAATCAGAAGAGGTATACTTCATTTCGCTTTCTCCTCTTATAGAGGGATAAATGTAATCTCCAGTTGTTGTTTTCGCCCATCCATCTTCCAAAAATCCAGGTTGTTCATTGTGTACTTCCTGAAATAGTTCATTCACTTTCGCTCTAAAAGCAGCATCTTTAGAAAGGCTCTGCGCCTTACTGCATGGGGAATCCTGACCGTTATCACCATTGTTGTTGGAAGAATTACCACTTCCACCTCCTCCAGAACCTCCAACACCCGAACCATAATCAAAATCTCCAGTAGAACCATTCTGGCCTTCCCGATTGCCATAATCCGGTCTCGGAGGATCGGGATAGTATTCAACATCAGTAACCACGCAAAGTGTCCTCTTATATTCCTCTTGGCCTGGATAACCAGCATAAGCATCCGAACATCCCACCCAGACAATTACAGTTCGGGTATCGGACTCAGGAACCCGATCAACGAAAAACAAGCCACTAGCCGGACGTCTATGCAAAGCCTTTTGAGTGAAATAGTCAAACAACCAAGTTTGTTCCATTTCATCTCCGACTTTCCGAGTAACCGCATCTGCCATCTCACGCGTATAGATGAAATAATGAGTATGGTTCGCACTCATTAGGAAAAACCATACAGCCTTTATTTCGTCGTTAGAGTTCCGGCTCCTTACTGGAACCAAATAGACCTGGACGTCATCTTTCAAAAATGTAGCTGCACTTTTCCACATCGGATAACCGTAAGTATTGACAAACTCCGGTACAAATTCCGCCGAATCATTTCTGACTTTCAACAAAGAAACGAAACGTTAAATGTCCGTCAACGCCCCCGAATCATCAAAGAATCGGGATGTATTGCCACTCATATACCCCTCATCATGCATGCAGGCATAAAGCCCCCACAATAAGAACGAAGCAAACAGGCAATAGCTCAAGATTTTATTCTTCATACTATATAAGATTTATACCGTATACCAGTTCAAGGCAACGGTTATTAGAGAAATACTTCGATACAAACGTAATCAAAAACAGTTTTATCCGCAAGTAATGCCATATATTTCTTATATCAGCATGTCATAATAATAGGTTTACGAGCAAAATACTATCATTTTACTTAAGCAAAACAATAAATCTCTATTATATTACCGCCAACATCACCGCCATCACCGCCAAAATTACCGCCATTACCGCCATTGGTGACATTGGTGACATTAATGGTGACATTGGTGACGTTATTGGTGACATCCTCCCTTATTACCTCAACTCCTCCCACTCATCCTTTACCTCCCACGGTACCTGGTTGTCATATTTCGTTCTGAGTTCCAACAACTGTTCGTAATAGTGCTTCTCATACTCTTCAATCTTTGTCCACCGACTTTTTACTTCGAATATAGACCAGATGTTAAAGGCAGCAAGAATTACTAAAAGAGCTATCAATAACCTGATATAAAGTGAATATTGGCGTTCACGCTCCACTGACATACGGATAAGAAACTCTACGTCACTTCTTTGTAATTGCTTCATAATATACATGTTTTATAGTAGTTTGGGGATTTTACATCGAGCACAGCTCTATCTTGCGTTTTATTATATATACAGTGGAAGACTTGCCTCTCTGTATTACCAAGGCAATTTTGTACCAATCAGAAGTTGAAGAGATAAGTACTTTGTAGTGTTTAATAATGGCTGTTCGCATATTCAATAAACTATAAAACGCACCCAGAGCAGTTTATAGTCCACTGAGGCCCGCAACAGCCCGAACACAATATAAACTGATAGGTGCGCATATCGTTGTTGCGAAAACATACGATTAGCCCTTCAGTTTAGATGTGTTCTTTAAAAAGTTGCGGTTTTCAGTGGAACAACTAAACTAAATTCAAAAAAGCGTACTTCTATTTGAAGCACGCTGCAAATGTATAAAAAAGCTAAGACATTCAGAAAGAAATCATCTATAAAACAGAACCATACCCATAAGAAAAGAGGCTGTAAAAAGACAGTTCCCCACCTTTTTACAGCCTCTTCCAGCAGAATGAATTTATTTTATTCGGCTCCGCCGCCTCCTTCTCCGCTGCCGCTGCTCTTCACATCATCGTTGTTGATGGTACGTGCAGCCTTCTTAACGCTTGCCCTCAGCTCACCGATGCGATAGCTGACGCTTACACCAAAGCGCTGCATACTGTAGCGATATTCGCTCTCTCTGATGAAGCCCGGACCCTGGGTTGTAGAGGACTGGCTTGTATACTTCTTGAAGAAATTGTTGGCATACGCCGAGAGCGTAAGTCTCTTCTTCAGGAACGACTTGTTCACATTCACGCCATAGCTGAAGAAACTGCTGCCCTTGCCCTGCAACATAATCCACGGTGTCTGCCCGAAGACGTTCAGTCCTACGCGCCAGTCGTGGGGCAGCGTCTGCTGTGCACCGCCGTAGACGAAGAGGCTCCAGCCGTCGTTGCGCATGCCTTCGGCACCTTCTATGTAGGAGTACGAACCGCTCATGTTGGCATAGATACGAGTACCGGAAGTGACGTTCCAGTTGGCATATCCGTCGATGCCGAAGTTACGGTTCTTACCGATGTTGGCGTATGTGGAGTAAAGCACTTCTTTCCCTGTCGGATTCTTCAAACCTTCTATCTCGGTATCGGTCACAAGGGTCGTGATGTTCTCGATGCTGTTGTTCGTAAACGAATAGCGTGCCGAGAAGTTGATGTTGAACTTCTGCGTAAAGTTGCTGTAACTCAAGTTGAGGGAGTGATTCTTTTCACTGTCCAACTTCGAGTTACCCTGGCTGATGTAGGACGGGTTGCTGTCGTTCAGGTACGGATTCAGAGACCAGATGCCCGGACGATAGATACGCATGTTGTAGCCCAGACGCAGGTTGGACATATCCGTCAGTTTCCAGCCGATGGAAGCGGAAGGTACTACGTCGTCAAAGTTCTTGGTGAAGTCATCGCCTCTGCCCACCAGGTACTTCACATCCTGGATGGTATGCTCATAGCGTACACCCAACCGGCCCGAAAGCTTCTTCACCCTCAGCGAGTAGCCCAGGTATGCGGCGATGATGTCGTTCAGATGCTTGTAGTGCGAGCTCTGCTCCTTGTTATATTCATATTTCGCGCCGGCTTCGTCGTAGCGATCGTCCTCGGCAGAGTTGTTGCGCAAGATGTACTTGGCACCTGCCTCAATGGTATGCAGCTTGCCGATGGGAGTGGTATAGTCCGCCTGGAAGGTATGCTCCGTGGTGTTCTGCTCGCCGTCGTTATGCTGGTTCTTCAGCCTGTGCAGGAAGTCCTCCCAGTCGGGATAGTTCGTCTTCTTGTCGGCATAATCGGAATAAGAGTCCGAAGTCTGCGGACGGGTATTGACTTTGTAAGAGAAGGTCAGCATACGGCCTTTCAGCTTGAAGAGACGCTGGTAGTCGACACCGCCGTCGATGGAGAACCAGGAAGACTTGCCGTGATTGAGTGCCGAGTAGGTGTAGATGGGACCAGCCGCCATATCGCCCGGGAAGGTCGCGACATAATCGGTACTGCCGTTGTTCTTGTTGCCGCCGCCCCAAAGTCCGAAGGAGACGGAAACCAGACGCAGCGTATCTATATCGTAACTGGCCTCCATACTGCCCGACTGGAAGTCGCCGCTGCCCTTACTGCTGCCCTTATAGTCTATATTGGAAGAGTTCTCGGTGGCAGCTTCCGGCGTCACGTACTGGCTGCCGCTATTATAATTGCGGGGCTGACTGTTGTGGCTGTAGTTATAGCGTGCGCTCACCGTCAGCTTGCCGCTCTTGATCGTACCGAACACACCGCCGCCCAAGCCACGGTTGCTGGCATTTCCGCTGAAGGTAGCCGTATATCCTTCCAGTCCGGCACCTACGGTGACGATGTTCAGAATACCGCCCACACCTTCGGCGTCGTACTTAGGACCGGGGTTGGTGATTACCTCGATATGCTTGATGGAGTTGGCAGGCATACTCTTCAACACTTCCGTCGGATTGTTGCTCATCATATTGTTGGGTTTGCCGTTGACGTACACCTTGAAGCTGCTGCTGCCGTTCACCTTGATGTTGTCTTCTCCGTCCACCGTTACCAGGGGCACCTTGCGGAGCATTTCGAGTACGGAGTTCGATTTGGAGTCAGGGTCGTCCTGCACATTATATTCTATCTTGTCGATGTCGGCCTTCACCAGCGGTTTCTGGGCTACAATTTCCACTTGCCCCAGTTCGTTGGAGGCATCTGTGATGTATAACGTACCGAAGTCCACCAGCTTTTCACCGGCCTTTACGGAGAAATCCTTCACGATGGGGCTGCGACCTACGGAGGTGATGGTCATTACAAAATTCCCCGTACCGGGCACTTTCTCCTGAAACTGGCCTTTCATGTCCGTGACCATCATCTTCAGGGCCCGTGCAGGAGCCTCTTTCTTTACGATTTTGATTGTGGCGTAGGGTTCGCCTTCCTGGGTGAGTGAGTCAAGCAAGATTCCTTTCACTTGAAAAGAAGAGCTTGCCGTGTTTTGTGCCGCCGCAAGCCCGGAGATCATCAGCAGGCATAGCAGCACAGTCCATTTAATTTTCATGTGGTTTTCTATTTAGTGACTATTCATGTTTATTGTCTTGGTATTAGACGTTTCCCGTTTGACTTTTGTCACAACGAATTCGGCAAAAGTAGCCCCTTTTCCCACATCTACGAGACTTTCGGAGTTAAAAAAGCAAAAAGAGTACGGATTTACAGGAAGTAGAAGAAAAGTAACAGGCACACGTTCACTGCAATGACGCAGCCAAACCCGCCCATGATCCACGGACGCAGCGGACTCTTGCCACCGGAGAAGAACAGCGCATAACACATATTCACCGCTATATTACTGACAATGGCCTGCATGCTGCAAGCCGTGATTACCAGCACTGCCACGCTGCTTGTGCCTTGTAGCAGGTTCAGAATGAAGGGAGTGATGTCACTGAAACCGGAAACAAACGACAGCAAGTTCAGTCCGCCCGTGCCGGCATACACCAGCGTATAATGCGTCAGGATGGTGAACACCACAAACAGCATGGCAAAAATCAGTGCTACCTTGAATTCCAGCGGATTGCTGCTGTCCTCTTCCTCCTCTGCCCGGTCTGCATTGTCCACCGGTTTCCGTTTGGAATGCAGATACCATGCCACGCCTGCCGAGACAACCGACATTATCAGCAGATAAGGATAAATGGCCAGTAAGGTTTCACGGCTGAAGATACCTATCAGTATCAGGAAGCGGAGAAACATCATGCTCACGGCCAGCAGCATGGCAGCCACGTACTCGGGAGCATCCTGGGCAGAAGCTTTGCGGCTCTTGCGTGCCAGTACGGAGATGGTAGCCGTGCTGCTGTACAGTCCTCCGATGATGCCCGATACCAGTATGCCGGACTCGCGGAAGACGTAGCGCTTCAGCAGATAAGAGAGGTAGGAAATGCCCGAAACGACGACCGTAGCCAGCCAGATGCTGTACGGCGTGAGATGTATGCCGGGAATAAGATCTTCGTTGGGCAGCATCGGAAGGATGATGCCGCTGATGGCAAGGAACTTGGCAAGCGTAATCATCTCATCGTTCTTCATGCGCTGTGCCAGTTCGGTAAAGGTATGCTTCAGCTCGGTGAAGAGCAGTACGGTGACAATCACCATCACGTAGAACCACGACGGCTGCGTGGCAACAATCGGAGCAATGCAGTAAGTGATGAGTGCAATGATGATGGTAGTCACCCCAAAGACGTGGAACTGTGCCTGCTTGACGTAGTAATTCAGGCCCAGCAGCAAGCCCAGCACTGCGCCTCCACCCATGAACAGACGGTAGTCCGTTGGGTCGAGGATATAAAGCAGATAGCCCAGTATGCCGATGAAGGTAAAGGTGCGGTCGGTACCGAAGAGCGTAGTTTCCCCTTCGCGCTTCAAGCTGATTTTCCGCTGTGAAAGCCCGATGAGTAGGGAGAAGACTGTTACCAGGATAAAGGTAACCAGTTCCCTGGGCAGGTAGTCGTAAAGTTTCTCCATTACGATTTAACAATTACGGCATACAATTGGTTTACTCCCATGTAGTGAAGGGGCGCATCCTCAACTGCGAGTTATAGTAGCGGACGTCTCCCGTCACTTCTTTTCCGATGAAGGCAGGTTTCACGAACGGTTCGTCTTCCGAGGCAAGTTCCACTTCGGCCACGGTAAGCCCCTCGTTCTCGCCGTAGAACTCGTCCACTTCAAAGGTATGGTGTCCGCTGCGCACCAGGTAGCGGGTCTTGTCGATGATGCCCGGTTCGCACAGTTTCATCAGGTCTTGGGCTTCGTCCAGGGGGATCTCCTTTTCCCATTCGTATCGGCTGGTGCCCGATGCATTGGAGGCGCCTTTGATGGTGAGATAGCCCTTGCCGTCACGGATACGTATGCGCACGGTGCGTCCGCGTGCACTGCTGATGTAGCCTTGCACAATGCGGCTTTGCGCATACGCTTGTGACTTATATTCTCCCGTCACGAGGAATTTCCGTTCTATCTCCTGCGGCATATCCTGCTTTTATTTGGCTAGGAAGGAATAGCCCACAAACATGGCAAGTACCAATATCAGAGCCGATACTCCGATAATCAACAATACTTTCTTGGCTTGCTGCTCTTCTTTCTGGCTGTGCATTACTTTCTTTTTGCTCTTTCCCATGGTGTTTCTATAGTTTTAAGTTCAACGATAAACAAAGTAAGAGTAATTTCGGGAAGTATCCAAATGAAAAAGAAACATTTTTATCCATAGGCTATAAAAAGAACAATAAGAAAAAACTATTTAGTAGCTATTATCCTAACATCAAATACGCCCCAAGAATCACAACTAATTGTGATTCTACAAACTTTTATCCTACAAATAGCAGTAGTTTATCCACAAATCACATTTTATTGTGATTTCTATTGCTTTTATCATACCAAGGACTTATATTTACTAAAAAATCACGCTATATTGTGAATACGAAAGAGATAAGAAGCGCTATTAAGGAGCCAGGCAGAGCTTAATACATCATTCGTTCCTATCCGATGAACTGAAACGGCGATATTGGCTGTCTACCAATTATCGCCGCCAGATGTTGACATTTTAAGCTTACGCTGCAACGCTTACCCAACCTGCAGCCTATACTCATTAGGAGTTGTCCCTACTACTTTCTTAAACATCCTACTCAAATGATGCGGATATTTGAAGCCAAGTTCGTAAGCTATTTCGCTAATTGTCTTGTCGCTATCGGCTAACAGTTCTTTTACTTTCTCCATTATCACCAGTTGAATATATTCTTGCGCAGACTTTCCGGTTTCTCTCTTTATCAAGTCTCCAAAATAGTTAGGCGAAAGATGCATTTGTTCTGCACAATAGCCTACAGACGGTAATCCGATTGTCTGCGGCTTCTCCGAAGCATAATAGGTATTTAGTATTCGCTCAAATCTGTCGAGTAAATCACGGTTAATGATTTCGCGGGTAATGAACTGACGCTCATAGAAACGGACACAATGGTTGAGTAGTGTTTCGATGTTCGAAGCTATAATCTGTTTGGTATGTTTATCAATGGCATGTTCCAATTCCTCTTTAATCTCATTAAAGCAGTTAAGGATGATCTGGCGTTCGCGTTCGGACATGTGCAAGGCTTCATTGGATTCATAAGAAAAGAATGTGTAGTCCCGCATTCTACGGGCCAGAGGTGTACCATACAACAAGTCGGGATGGAACATCAACGCCAGTCCTTTGGGATTGAGTGTTTCTCCTGCATCATCTACACCGGCCACCTGACCGGGAGAAATAAATACCAATGTACCGTCTTGATAATCGTATTTGTTACGACCATACTGCAACGTTCCACATTGAAGTTCTTTATAAATCACACAATAAAAGCCGAAGTTCTTCCGGCAATGTTTGATCGACTTCAATTTAGAAAAATCCGTAATGCTGACAAGGGGATGCAAAGTCTCTGCTCCCAGTAGCTGGTTGTATTCCTGAATTGTCTCTAACTTTATGATACTTCCCATAATCCGTATTGTTGTGTTACTTCACGACAAAGTTAATAGTTTTGCCTGATAAACAAGTAGGGTACAGTGTAGAATCGGTAATTATGGTTAGCTAATCAGTAATCCATCTATAGCGCTGCCTCCCTAATCCCCCTAATTTTGCATCATCAAAATTAACGTCACATCAAAACAATCAGTTATGAAGAAATACTTAACTCTCAAATTAGTTCTTATGACGGTACTCAGTCAAGGCATCGCAGCTTTATCTGCACAAGACAATTCCTGGGGATTGGTTTATGAAAACGCACTCCGGGAAAACATCAATGGACAGGTGAATATCCGTCCGGTAACTTATCAACTGCATGGAATAGACATTGCAGCCAATGTGTATATTCCTGCTGGCTATGATCCTGCCAAGAAATATGCAGCAATAGTAGTGGCTCATCCCAACGGGGGCGTAAAGGAGCAGGTAGCCGGTCTTTATGCCCAGCGTTTGGCAGAGAACGGGTATATCACCCTGGTGGCGGATGCTTCCTATCAAGGAGCAAGTGGCGGCGAGCCGCGTAATGTGGATAAACCTACCAACCGCATTGAAGACATCCACGGGATGGCGGATTATATTACTCATTATCCGGGCGTCGATGCCAACCGAATCGGCATTTTAGGTATCTGTGGCGGCGGGGGATATGCTTTGAAAGCGGCGCAATCAGACAAACGCTTGAAAGTGGTGGCTACTCTGAGCATGTTCAATTCTGGTAAAGTTCGACGGAACGGATTTATGGATTCGCAGGTAGCCACCATTCAGGAAAGGCTGAGACAAGGCATAGAAGCCCGCACACGGGAAATGAGCGGCGGAGAAGTGCAATATACGGGAGATTCCCAACTCACCGATGAACAGATAGCCAGTTTACCGTTCGACCTATACCGGGAGGGTTTTATCTATTATGGCAAGACTCACGCTCATCCTAATTCTACATTCAGATACACGGTCAGCAGCCTGCCCGATCTGATGACATGGGATGCGACTACCAACATTGATTTGATCAATCAGCCTCTTCTGATGCTGGCAGGCAGTAAAGCCGACTCTTTCTATATGACTGAGGAAGCTTTTCAAAAAGCGACCGGCACCATGGACAAAGAATTATTCCTGATACCCGGTGCCACTCATATTCAGACCTACTATGTGCCGGAATATGTAGAACAAACTGTGAACAAACTGGTGGAGTTCTTTGGCAAGAGGTTACTTTATACTACGCAGTATGCAACGAATGACTTTAAACAACCATACCCATTAGGAAGCAAATTGTCCGGAAACCAAAACTTTATCGGGCAAGCTTACCTTGCTCCCATTACTACAAACAGCGAATTGAACTTACCTATGTCTAACGTAACATTTGAACCGGGATGCCGAAACAGTTGGCATACTCACACCGGAGGGCAGATACTGATAGCGACCTCTGGTATCGGCTACTATCAAGAAAAAGGGCAACCTGCCCGTAGATTGTATCCGGGTGATATAGTTGAAATAGCACCGGATGTGAAACATTGGCATGGTGCTGCTCCCGACAGTTGGTTTGCCCATATTGCCATTAAGTGCAATCCTCAAAGTAATGAAGTAGAATGGCTTAATCCGGTGGAGGATGGCGAGTATCTTGCAGCTACCAGCCAAAGTACATTGGCGTATGAGCAGACAAATAAAATATTGTCGAATAGGCAGCAGGCCATCGTTGCTATTGCATCTTATACCGGGAGAGGAGATTTGGAGCATCTGAAAAGTGCATTGGTGCAAGGGCTGGATGCAGGAATGACGGTGAACGAGATAAAAGAAGTCTTGATTCATGCCTATGCTTATTGCGGATTTCCGCGTAGTCTTAGAGCAATACAGACATTCATAGAGGTTGAAGAGGAACGTACTGCCCGCGGAATACATGATGAGACAGGAAAAGAGGCGTCCCCTGTGCCAAACAAAAGCAACAAGTATGAGCGTGGACAGAATATACTTGCCGAAATATCGGGTATTTCTGCCACTGCTCCCAAAGCGGAGTATGCTTCTTTTGCTCCAACTATCGAAACTTTTTTGAAAGAGCATCTCTTTGCCGATATCTTTGAACGTGATCTGTTGAGTTATCAGGAACGTGAGTTAGCTACAGTCTCTATCTTGGCAGGTGTAGGTGATGTTGAACCGATGGTCTATAGTCACATGAGTATCTGTCTGCATTTAGGCATCACTGCCGAGCAACTGACTGCTTTGCTGAATATCATAGAAATAAATTTGGGCAGAAGTTCTTCAGACTCCCTGCGTATTGTATTAAGTAACCTAATTAAAAATCAAACAAAATAAAAGTATGAAAAAGTATATCGCAGCAATGTTGCTATCAGTTGGCGTAACAACAGCATCGGCACAAAGGCCTATCATGGTACAAGAACAAGGTTATTTCTCGGTAGGAGGAAAAATGATTCAGCATGAAGGCGAGTATGACAACAGTAAGTTCGTAGGGTGGGCTACTCAGGAAGAACAAGGGCAAAGCTATCGGGCAGACCATGCGTTTGTGCATTTTCAGAAACCGGTACAATCCCAAGAGCTACCGCTTGTTTTTATCCACGGCTATGGTGGTTCGGGGGTCTGCTGGGAAATGACTCCCGATGGACGTGACGGATTCTCGACCTTGATGTTACGCAAGCGCTACAGTACGTATGTAGTGGATCTGCCCGGACGTGGTCGTGCCGGAAGAAGTTCTGCCGTAACTACCGTAAAACCCGTTGCCGACGAGATGTTCTGGTTCGATATCTGGCGCATAGGCATCTGGCCGGACTATAACAAAGGGGTACAATTCCCGACTGACTCCGCTTATCTGTCGCAGTTCTTCCGTGAGATGACACCCGATTTGAGTGACCACCGGCAGGATGTAGCAGCTATCAATGCACTGACAGAACAGATCGGAGACAACATTCTGGTGACCCATTCAGCAGGAGGCTTTCCTGGTTGGATGGCTGCAATGCAGGATCAGCGGATAAAGGCAGTAGTTGCTTATGAACCGGGAGGATATATTTTCCCGGAAGGTGAAGTTCCTACCCCAATTAAGGGTCTCACCGGCGGGGTACAAGGAATACCCGTGCCGATGGAACAATTCATGAAACTAACACAGATTCCTATTGTGATGTATTTTGGAGACTATATCCCCGAAATGCCTTCTGAAAGATTGGGCGACGAAAACTGGCGGGTACGCCTACAGATGGGACGGAAGTTTGTAGAAGCCATCAACCGCCACGGAGGAAATGCCACATTGGTGGAGTTACCTAAAATCGGTATTTATGGCAATACTCACTTCTTAATGCAAGACTTGAATAATGCCCAACTTGCCGATTTGCTGGAAAAATGGCTTGAAGAGAATGTACTGCCCACCCATCCTGCTCCAGACAGACAAATGCAAACAGTAACAAAAGTATTCGCTCCTGCCGAACAGGAACTGGTTAACCTCTCCAACGCCAAATGGCAATGGATGTCTGAGAAAGATGTAGATAAGTTGAGACCTCTATTCCATGAAAATGCCATGTTCGTGCATATGGGCGGTGCCTGGGGGAAGGAAGCAGAATTAGAGACCATTAAGGGCGGCTTTATCCACTATAAACATGCTGAGATCCATGACGTCACGGTGAAATTTGCAGCGAATACGGGTATCGTTTACAGCAACATTCACCTGACTTCTACAGTGGCCGGTAATGAAGTGACATTCCCTTTTATGGTAACAGAAGTATTTGTGAAAGAAAAGGAGAAATGGCAACTTGCCAGTTTAGTCTTCACAAGACTAAATGCATAAAACAATATTCCATAAAAAAGAATGTGCCGGAAGCCTGTCGTAGCTTCCGGCACATTCTTTTTAGAGTTTATGAATTTACTCCCCACTCCCTGCAAACTCCATCAGATATGCCTTGATAAAGCCATCTATCTTACCGTCCATCACGCCGTTCACGTCGCTAGTCTGATAGTTGGTGCGGTGGTCTTTCACGCGGCGGTCGTCGAAGACGTAGCTGCGGATCTGCGAGCCCCATTCGATTTTCTTCTTGCCGGCTTCCACTTTGGCCTGCTCGGCCATGCGGTGCTGAAGCTCTTTATCGTACAGGATGGAGCGTAACTGTCGCATGGCATTCTCGCGGTTCTTGGGCTGGTCGCGCGTTTCGGTATTCTCGATGAGGATTTCTTCTTCCTCGCCGGTATAGGGATCCTTGAACTGGTAGCGCAAGCGTACACCGGATTCTACCTTGTTGACGTTCTGTCCGCCGGCACCGCTGGAACGGAAAGTATCCCAAGAGATATTGGCAACGTTGATGTTCACTTCGATGGTATCGTCTACCAGCGGAGTAACGAACACGGAGGCGAAAGAAGTCATGCGCTTGCCCTGAGCATTGTAGGGGGAGACACGCACCAAGCGGTGCACACCGTTCTCACCTTTCAGATAGCCATAGGCATAATCGCCGGAGATTTCGATGGTGCAGGTTTTGATACCGGCTTCGTCACCTTCCTGCAAGTTGGAGATGACAGCCTTGTAACCGTAGGTTTCGGCATAGCGCAGATACATACGCATCAGCATGCTTGCCCAGTCCTGGCTCTCGGTACCCCCGGCACCGGAGTTGATCTTCAGGACACAGTCCATTTGGTCGGCTTCCTCGCGGAGCATGTTCTTCAATTCGAGCGCCTCGACGGCAGCGGCAGCTTTAGCGTAAGCCTCATCCACTTCTTCCTCAGTCACCAGCTCGTCTTTGTAGAAGTCGAATGCCAGTTGCACTTCATCCGCCAATGTCCGGACTTCATTGTAGCCGGAAATCCATTGCTGCAAGCCTTTCACTTTCTTCATCTGGGCTTCGGCAGCTTTCTGGTCGTCCCAGAAGCCGGGAGCCTGAGTACGGAGCTGCTCTTCTTCTACTTGTATCTTCTTTCCTTCGATATCCAGATAGCGGTTCAACGCTTCGGAACGTTCCTTGATATCTTTCAGTTGTTCTGCGGTAATCATATGCTTTTTTCTATTCTGTCTTTAGGACGGCAAAGGTAGGAAAAAAACACAATTACTCAAAAGACAATGTACCGAAATAGGTGGGACAGTGAAACATAGGCCGTTCCAACCTGATAGGATTCCAGGAAAGGAAGTGCGGCGTTTGGAGTTTATCACCGCATTTGTAGAAGTTTCCACGCATGGTCTTTCCATCCAATGACTTGAGCGAATGGTTGAAGAAAGCAGAGACGGGGATGACCATAGTCAGTTCCCAGCTGCATTCGCCCACTCTTTCGTCGAAAGGTTCATTGCCCAAGGAACTCCAACGCTTCACCATAGACAGCACTTCGGGGGTTGCCGTGGGACGGCGCTCATTCAGAACGCCTCCCTGAATCAGCAATTTGCCGATGCAGTTGCACTCAAAGTTATAGTAAGAGTTGTCACCGTCGGGGGAGACGAAGAATTCCACGCAGGCATCTTCCCATACGCGACCATTGTCTGTGGCGGCCACTGCACGTACGCTTGCTTCCTTCACCTTATAATGGAGCAAGATTTCCTTACCGGTATGCGCCATGCGGAAACTGACTTCCGGCTTATACGGATAGGCTTCCCAGTTGACCACATCAATGGGCTGAAACCCGATGCCGTTGGCATCCAGCAAAGAAGGTACAGCCTCACCTTCCGGTGAAGCCGTACACATTATCTTCTTTACAAACAAGCGCTTCGACTCCTGGGCATGGCTGCAAACCAGACTGCCTGCCACAGAAAAGGCAATGAGCAGGAAGAACTTATTCATGAATTCTCTTATCATCATAAAGCTGCTTTATCTGCCGCAGCAACATCCCATCCGGAGACTACGTCGCCATAAAGATAGAACGTTACGTCGAAAGTGGTCTTGCTGTTATTATCCACTACCTGATAGCAGCGAGTAGCATCGTACGAGTCCACCAGTTTGAATTCGTCCAGTGCCAGAGGAGCCAGTTCTTCCTTACCGGCAGCTTTGGCAATGATCTGCTGCATACGCTCTTCCATCAGCTTCATAATGCCCTGGTGCTTGAAGGGGTCTGCTTCGGCTATCGCCGGATGATTGGCCTTGATCACGCCACCATTGGCAGCACGCACAGCCCTTGCACTGTCCGTGTAGGCTCTGAACTGTTTTCTTACCTCGGGAGAACGCAAGCCGGAAATCGTGAAGACAGCAATGCCTTGCGCGCCGTTGCTCAGAGCAGCGTCCATGCACTCGAACATCTTCGGACCGTTAGTAGCCGTCATTCCGCAGTACAGCGTGGTCATCTCGTTCTTGTCGCGTGCATTCTCAATAGTACAATCGGAGATAAAGCTGACATCACCCGTGTAGAAGGTATGGTAAACCATCGGGAATACGATATCGAGATGCCACTTACTCCAATCCTGGCGTACCATGCGCGATGCCATCTTCGGAGTGGGGAACGGGGAGGCAGCCATCGTCTTGCCGTAAGAGTGCACCACTTCGGCAATCATATTGGCAACTTCGGAGATTTGGTCGCAACGGAACTGACGCCATTTCACGTCGAGCGAAGGATCATCCTGCTCGCGGGGATCGTAGCCATATTCTTCCTTGAACTTCTTAATCATCTCCGGATGGTAGCCGTAATCCCAAGCCGGATATTCACGGTCTTGCACAATGCCGTAGCGAGGCCACAAAGTAGTGGGAAGCACTACATCGACAAAGCGGTGGTAGTCGATGGCAATACCGTTCAGCCCTTCGACTTCGCAGTAGGCCTTTATCTTTTCCTTGATGAACTCGCGAACCTCGGGCAAGGCGGGACAGAGGAATTTATAATAGCCCACGTAGGCTGTAGTGTCGGCAAGGCTCTTTCCGTTGCGATTCACGCTGAACCATTCGGGATGTTCCTTCAGGATCTTGTCGCGGTCGTGTTCCAGGTTCATGGTCCACAGCCAGGCATAGACCTCGATGCCGTGCTTATGGGCGATGGGGATTGCTACCCGGTAGTCGTCGGGGGTGGGTGCATTCAGCATGATGCCATCCATGCCGATATCATTCATCACTTGGCAGATGGAATCGAAATTCATGCCGGGACGATAGTCCAGCCACGTCCAGAACATAGGGTACTCTTTGGCAGTCTCCTTGCCTTGCTGGCACGAGAACATGCCCAACGCTACAAACAACAGCAAAAATGCCGGTAAAAGCTTCTTCTTCATACAATATTATATTTTAAGTTTAACATGCAGTTTCTCTAACACCCAGGTGACGCCTATCACCACAAAGGCGAAGCAGATACAGTTGACCAGTCCCATGAAGCCATGCGTAAACCAGTCGGGAAGAACGTAACCGGTGACATCGGCAAAGCCATAGAATACGTAAGGTATCAGATAAGTGGTCAGCGTGGCCGTACCGGCAGGTTTTATCAGGTTGAACCATCCCGTTATTCCGCGGGACACCAAGTAAGTCAGCGTACCGTAGACAGCCACCGAAATGGCAATGACATAGAATACCCAGGGAGGCGTACCGCCTATCTTTGCCACAATATAGAAGTGGTGCGAAAAGATGCCGACCAACAGAATACACGCAGCAACGATCCACGAAGTGCGCAACTTCCACATATCGCTCTTGGCAACATAGCGGGCACTGAACACGGAGAGCAACACTCCGCCCATGGTAAATGCGGGCAAAGCCCCATTACCTATGTGCAGCACACCCAGCAGGCCACTGAGGAAGTTACGGTCGGGGAAGTCGAGGATGGGGGCAGCCCCGAATTCCTCGCGCAGCGGGGTAGTAAGCAGGCAGATCAGGATAAAGATGATCCAGACAGGCAGCAGGTACTTGATGCGGTCGCGACTCAGATAATAGGTAACGGCACACACCAGATAAGTCCACCCGATAGCACCCAGGATGCCACCGGAGAAGCCGAATACTCCTCCCTTCGGATTGCGGAAGGTGAACGCCAGGAAGAGCAGTGCCAGCACGCCGACAACCTTGCACACCAGGAAGATATTCTTCTGCCTCGGAGACGCTGTTCGCGGGTATTGGTTCCATACTCCGATGAAGCCTATCGCCATTATAAACCAATAGACGCCGATAGGATAACACACGTCGGGAGAGAGCCGGTACTCCGAATTGGTGATGAAAGCACCCATCACCAGCAGGGCGAAGGTACGCGAGAGGATATGCCCCAGGGTAGATTCAGGCGAGTAGCCTTTGGAATACCGGCCTTCGATGGCGTAGGGTATGGACATGCCTACGGCAAAGAGGAAACCGGGGAATACGATATCTGCCAGTCCCATAAAGTCTTCGCCATAAGTGGCATGTTCCAGCCAGTGGGGCACATCGTGCACCTTCCAGAAGTCATTGACGAAGATCATGGTGAACATGGTCAGGGCGCGCAGCATGTCTATTGCCAGGTTGCGCCGCGAATAAACTGTTTTATCACTCATTATAGTCCCTCCTCTTTTAGAATTCGGAAATCAACATCAGCCAGCGGGCAGCGGACGAACCCCAGACTTCTTTATAGGTAGCCGTGTTGAACTGCGGCCAGTAGGGAGCGTCCTCGTTGAAATAGGACTGCATGCCTACGGGTATCTCGCCCACCGTTTCGCCCGGCAAGGCGGTGTAGAGTTGCGGATAGTTGCTACCCTCTCCGTAAATCATGGACTGCCCGAAAGGATTCCGGCCTACCACCCAGAAGAGTTGTTGCTCGGCAATGTCTTTCAGTTGTTTGTCCTTCAACACTTTGGCACAGATGGCGGCAGCTTTTCCGGTAGACAGATGTACGGCAATGTTTCCTTTGAAGGAGAACCAGACGGGGAAAATGCGCAGGTAGTGTTCCTTATCCAGGCGGATGGCATTCTGCAGCTGTTCCTTGTAATCTTTCTCGGCACCACTGCGGATGCCTACCTGCACGGCGTAGAAGTTTACAGAGTCTTTCACTTCGTCTTTATGATACACACCGCTCGGAAGCATGCCGTAAGGATATACGTACTGCATGATGTTCTTCAGGTAATCGCCGTAGAGCTTCATGGAACGAATCCACTGGTCGTAGTCGGCATGCCGGGGTTGCGTTTCGCAGAGTGCAGCCAGGGCTTCCATATAGGCATAGTCGCGAGACTGGTGGGTATAGTGGACGATGGACTTCTTTGCCAGGTCGCGGTAGAAGAAGCCGCAAGTCTTGTTTTTATCCTTCAAAGGCTCGGTGCGCTGGCACTGCAAGGTGTAGCGGATGGCTTTCACGGCTTCATCGGCGTATTGTTGCTCTCCCGTAAGTTGGTAGAGCATGCTGGCAGCCCAGGAGATATTGGCGTGGTACTGGCTCTCGGATGCCATGGCGGCATGTCCCCCACCCTTCTTTATCAGTTCGGCAAAGCCCAACTCGTTGAAGCGCTCCATGGCATAGCCGAAGTCTTCTTTGGCAATCTTCTTCAGGTTGCTCTTCAGGGCGGCATCGTTTTCAATCATCATGGAGGCATAGGCTTCGATTCCGGCAAGCAGGAAGTTTTCCAGCGCTCCGTTATGAACCAGCAGTTCGCGGCGACCGGAATCATCGTCGGTGCCTACCTTGCCGTCGGTCCAGAGGTTGGTTCCCCAGGTCTGGGCACGGTAACCATCGCCCAAGCGGGTTTTCATGACGTAGTCCATGCCCCACAAAGCTTCTTCCATCAGGCGGTTGTAGAGGTCGGTGTTGCCTTTTTCCTTGGCACGCTTGGCCATGGAGAACAGGGAGTAGGAAATCTCACCCGTCTGCAAAGTCTGCTGGGACATGTCGGCGGCATCGTGCCAGCCTCCGTTTATGGGGATGATGTGGTCTTTGTAGGTGGCATGCAAGTCGTTATGGCAGGCGCCATGCTTTCCGGGAACGGGATAGCCGCAACGCTCGCAGAAGAGGAAGTTGACCATACGCCAGGCGGAGTCGTCCCACACATCTTTGTGGATATAGAAGGGCAAAGTAGTAACGTCGCCTACCTGGATGACGTACCTTCCCTGAATTTTATAATCGGAGAAGTCAATTGTTTCAAATTCTCCCAAACCCGTCTTTTCTTTCCTTACGGGACCGGTGAAGACGATGGCCTGCGTATCGGCATTCTTCACTTGGAACTGTCCGTTGTGCTTCTGCACATTGACAATGGCCGTCTTGGGGCTTTCCAAACTATAGCCGGTAGTGGAGAAGATGATGCGGTCGCGGGCAGGCATCCAGCCTTTCACGGTTTCGGGATTGTCCACCTTCTGAAGTTCTACGGCGTCTACATCGAAACGCAACGAATCGCCCATGGTCCGTTCTTTGCCGAAGACTTCGATGGCGAAAGATATCTTGGTGACTTTATCGCGTGCCAGACCGGACATTTCGACGAAGCATTCGTTCCACTGATTGTTCTTCAGATTGATTTCGTGGTAGCCTTCGCGTCCGTAGATATCGGGAACTTTGACGGCACCGTCGTTCTCTACGTACAAGTTGAGGTAGATGCTGCGGGCACCTTCGCAAGTGGGATAGATATAGAATTTGAGCCGGTTGTAGCCTTCCCAATTTGCACCTCCGATGTCATAGGAGGCCATGCAAGTGCCGCGACCCAGTCCCCAACCCAGCATCTTCTCGGGATGGGCAGGCGCTTCCAGGCGCAGGCTGTGTTTGCCGGACTTGCTTCGCTCGTCAGTCAGGCCGATTTTGCCGATACCCTTGTGCGACCATTTGGAGAAGTCCTCCATATCGCACAGCATAACGGTTTCCAACACTTTCTTTTTCAGGCCGAATGTTTCGAAAGCTTTTGTTTCGTCGAGCGGCAATGGGCTATGGACATATCCCGTACTGATAATATCAGCCTTCAGTTTCTCGTCTACCTGCGCGTGGAGCAGGACTGCCGGAGCACAAAGCAAACCGGCTAACAGACAGACTGGTCTAAGAATGTTCTTCATCATATTATTTTATAAGAGTTAAAATCAGGCTATTGAAAGATCGGGGTTCAATAGCCTGAGGATGTTAAGTTAAGACTCCCCTTTATATTAAGAACAAGCCAGGCGGTCTCATCCCTAATATAAAGGCTTATGTAGTTAGTTAATTATTCAAAATTACCCTTGTTGATATCCCAGAACAGACGGGTACCTGCATTGTCAGGACCACCCAGCATCTGGACAGCCGAAGCATATCCTTCCGGGTTGTTGGACATTTCATCCAGCGTAAACGGCAGACGGCGTACACCGAATTCGGTAGTAACCAAGCCCTGGCTATCGTTCTTCAATACCGGGAACAATTTAGGATAGCCCGTACGGCGCCACTCTGCCCAGGCATTCTTGCCTTCGGGGAAACCGGCAATCCATTTCTGCGTAATGATCTTCTCCAAACGTTCTTCATCCGTCTTGGCATCCTCCCATTTCGGGCTGACTGTAGATACTGCCGGAGCATTGAACTCTGCCACCAACGGGTCTACCCACGGTGCCGGAACCTTGGAACTGCTCAGATAGTCGCCCAACGAGACTCCGAAGTCATTGAAGGAAGCAGCTACACCTTCTTCGTAGAAAGTCTTGGCATCGCCACCGGCATTCCAGCCACGCAAGGCAGCTTCTGCCAGCAGGAAGTAAGCCTCTGCTGCCGTCAGCACAGTGCCCGGAGTAGAAGGAGCTACATTGATATTGGAGATGACTGCCTTGTATCTGTCGGCTGTCTCTTCCAGGCCCGGGATTCCGGAACGTACGCCCACTACCTTGTCACCCTTCGCAATACCGAATTTACTGATACGGGGATCGTCATAACCGCCCAAGATGGACTGCACATTGGCACTGACAAAGATATCGTTATACTCTATGGAGCAAGTGTAGAGCGGGTGCATCCATCCGTAACCGGTAATGATGAAGCTTTCGCCACTCTTCAGCACACCCTGCGGAGCTGCAATGGCTGCTTCTGCTTCCCGGCGTGCCCATTCCTTGTCGTACTTCACAATGCGCATGGCCATACGCAAACGCAGCGTGTTGCAAAGACGGAGCCACTTGTCCAGCTTGCCGCCATAAGCCATATCGAACTTGGTGATAGAGGCATACGAATCCTTCTTCAGATATTCGTCCAGCACCTTGCTGGCATCTGTCAGTTCGGCAAAGAAAGCTTTGTAGGCATCCTGAGCAGAGTCGTAGATACCGCCGGTCTTTGTTTCGCCATACCGGGTATAAATCATCGGGCCGTATTCGTCGCAGATGCGGGACATGGCAAAGACCCTCAATATGGAGTTGATGGCATTGAAGTGCGCATAGGTATCCATGCCCAGCTGTTCGCATTTCTCCTTTACCTTCAGCTGGTTGGTCATTATGGCAGAGTAAGTATAATCCCAGGTGGTATCGGTCCAGTCATTGGTCACCGCATAAGTCTGTGTATTGATACCGCCTTTAAAGTTACTGGGAGTTGCCATATAGCCCGACCATATATCCGAGCTCAGGTTCTGGATGGTCTGGAAATCCCATCCCCAGCCGTTACGATTGTAGTAGATGGACTTCTGCAAAGTAGGGAAGTGCATACCTATATAGTTATTGTCCTGTCCCAGTTCTTCATCCGTTACGCCGAAAGGAGGCGTATTCATGTCTTCGAAATTGCCTGTGCAAGAAGGCATCAGAAACAGGGAGGAGAGAGCTAATGCTGCTGTATATGTTTTTATCTTTTTCATACTATTCGCAATTTAGAAGTTAACCTTGACATTAAAACCGAATGAACGGGTACTCGGCATACCGAATACATCTATACCCTGCAATGCGTTTCCTACGGAAAGTGTGCCGTCGGGGTCGTACGGAGCATCGTTCTTAAAGAAGAACAGGTTGCGGCCGATTAAGGAGATATCGGCTCCTTTGATGACCGGTACGCGGGTAAACAGTTTAGCCGGCAATGTATAGCCCAAAGAGAGTTCGCGCAAGCGGATATTGGTAGCATTGTAGATGTAATTCTCCGTGATACCGTCGCGACCGCCGACGATGGTGTAGAAGCGTGAAACGTCCTCTATCGTCTTTCCGTCGAAACGTACACCGCCTTGCAGACGTGCATCGCCCGTCACCTTGCTGACACCGTACTTGTCCAGTTCGGCCTGCGTCAGGGAGATGACATCACCGCCAAAGCGTCCGTCAATCAGGAAGTAGAGCGAGAAGCCCTTGTAGGTAAACGTATTCTGCCAGCCCAGGTTGAAGTCGGGAGACGTGTTGCCCATCTTCTTCAAGTCGGACTTGTCGGGCATAGGCATGCCGTCGTCATCGTACTTGTAGTTGCCTTGTTCGTCACGCAGGAACTTCCGTCCGTAAATGTCACCGAACGAGCCGCCCACTTCCAGGCGCATGCCGTAACTGTTGGAGCTGCCTCCGCCAAAGTTGAAGTAACCCAGTCCTTCGGCCAGTTCCACCACCTTGTTGCGGTTGAGGGCAAAGTTTACGGAAGTCTTCCAGCGGAAGTCATTGGTCATGACCGGTGTACCGCCCAGCACGATTTCAACACCTTCGTTCTTGATGTCACCTGCATTTACATAGTAAGTGGTGTACTTGGAACCCGACGGTGCGCTCATAGAGAACAACTGGTTCTTGGTGCGGGTCTGATAATACGTAAAGTCAAATTCCAGGCGGCTGCCGAAGAAACGCCATTCGGTACCGAATTCTACGGAAGTCGTCATTTCCGGCTTCAGCTCATCGAAGGGAGCGGTGCTGTTAAAGCTGATAACTCCGCCACGGCCTACACTGTTCAACGGATGGCTGCGGTATCTCGGCAAGCCGTTACCTACCTTGGACCATGCACCGCGAATCTTGCCCAGGTCAATCCACGACGGCAGCTTCAGTGCCTCGTTCATCACCCACGTCAGGCCGACGGAGGGATAGAAGAAACCTTTATTCATATACTTGGTGTAAGCCAGTGTGGAAGTCCAGTCGTTACGTGCCGTAACGTCGAGGAACAGCCAGTCTTTGAAGCCTACCTGACCGGCAAAGAATACCGCCTGATTCTGTTCGTGATACTTGTTCAGCGAAGGCGAACCGTTGTTATGGTCGATGTTTCCGGAAGAGAAGATATTCGGATTGTAGAGTCCGCCACCGAAAGAATCGAAGCCGATGCTCTTTCCCGTTTCGTCCTTGATGCTGGCACCCAGGGTGGCATTCACCGAGAAGTCCTTGAAGTGCTGCTGATAGGTCAGCATCACGTCGCCATATATGCTCAGGTCGTGCGACTCGTCCGTGATGTAGCGGCCGTTGGTACCGGCAATGGAGGTATCTGTACCTGCATACATTTTCTTCTCGTAGGCATCCGATACGAAGTCGGCATTACCACGTGCCTGGACGGTGAAGTAGTCGTTCAACTTGAAGGAGAGGCTCAGGTTGGCGATGGTTCTGTAACGCTTGTCGTTGCTGGGCAGCATGTTCATCAGCCAGTACGGGTTCTGCTCGAAGCTGGTGGGGGCTGTGTACCAGTTTTGCAGATACATGTTGCGCTCTGCATTCATTATCTTATAGTTGTTACGGTAATAGTCGAAAGACTCACCACCCTGTACACCGCCACGCGGGAACTTGTACAAGCCTACCAGCGGGTTCAGGTAGAATCCACCCGGAGAGGGACGGTTCTTTACGTCCTGGAACATCAGGTTGACGTTGGCATCTAACTGCAAACGGTTGTTCAGGAAGTTGGCCGTTTCGCGGAAGTTGAAGTTATGCTTGTTCAGACTACCGTTTTCGATGATTCCCTGGCCGTAGGTATTGGCATAAGAGAAGTAGGTCTGCATCAGTTCCGAACCGGCACTCAGCGAGAGGGAGTTGATGGTCGTTACGCCCGTCTGGAAGAAGTCCTTGGTATAGTCGGGGCTGCCATTGATTTTATCGCCCCAGCTGGAAGTTACGCCTCCGTAGGAGTTCTGGAAATCGGGAATGCCATAAGCAGCGTTTTCCCAAGTGGTGTTCGAGCTGAAAGTGATATTGGTACGTCCCACTTTTCCTTTCTTGGTGGTGATTACAACCACACCATTGGCAGCGGAGCTACCGTACAGAGCGGCAGCAGCAGGACCTTTCAGGATATTCATGCTTTCGATGTCGTCCGGGTTCAGATTGGAGATACCATCGCCACCGTCACGGTTTCCGGCATCATTGTTACCACCGAGGGTAGTGGCAGTAGCGTCATTGGCCGAGCTGTTGATGGGCACACCGTCTATCACGTACAGCGGCTGGTTGCTACCCGATACGGAACGGGAACCACGGATAATCATCTTCACGGAACCACCCAAGCCCGAAGAACTGCGGTTGATCTGTACACCGGCAGTCTTACCGGCCAGGGAGTTGATCATATTGGGATCTTTGGCACGCACCAGTTCGTCACCGCCCACTACCTGGGTGGAGTAAGTCAGTGACTTCTCTTTCTTCTTGATACCCAAAGCGGTCACCACCACTTCGTCTATCCTGTGGATATCTTCTTTCAGTGCAACGTTGATGACGCGCTGGCTGCCTACGGTCTGTTCGGTAGTGAGGTAGCCGATGAAGGAGAAGACCAGTACGCTGCTGTTGGAAGGAACTTCTATGGTATACTTTCCGTCCACATTGGTGATGGCGCCGGTATTGGTACCTTTCACCATGATCGTAACGCCCGGCATCGGCTCGTTATCGGCAGAAGTAACCGTACCGGTTATCTTGATCTGTGATTGCGATACAGACTGCACGTCATTGCGCTTGGCGGGAGACAGCACGATGTAAGAGCCTTCGATGGAGTAGCGGACTTCCGAATTATTAAACAAGTTCAGCAAGACATCGCTTAGCGGTTTCTCTACCACATTGATGGAAGCCTGGCGATGAACATTTACATCTTTATTATAAACAAACAGATAGTTGGACTGCTTTTCAATATCTCCCATGATACTGAGCAGGTCTACATTATTCTTATTGATCGTAATCAATATATTCTGCGATTGTTCACTGACAGCGTGCACATTAATGGCACATGCAAACAACAAGAAGAAAGCCATAGTCAGCACCTTACATGAGAGCAAGGCATACGACGTCTGAGGTACAAAATTCTTTAAAGTGTGTTTTTTCATTACATTTGTACTTTTAAAAGGTTTCAAAAAGTGGGTATGAGGACATAAGGAGAAAGTGGAATCTTTCTATACTTTCATGTTTATTCTTTTCCCATAGGCTGAATGGTTTTTAGAAGATTAGGGTATGATTATTTGATATAGATTACGTTTCCGTCTTCGGAGCGGGTGTACTGGTAGTTGACATCCTTTTGCAGCACACGCAGCAGATTCTCGATGCCGTCCGAGATGCGGAAGGTACCGCTAAAGGCGTGCTTGGACAGCGAATGGTTCTCGATGACAAGTTCCACTCCATAGTATTTCTCGATCCGTCTCAGCAGGTCTATAAAGTTCAGGTCCTTGAAGCAGATGAGGCCTTCTTTCCAGCGATAGATGTCGTAGTCGCGTATATCGCTGACAGCCAATTTGCCGCCGGACAAGGTTACTTTATGATTGGGAGACAAGTGGACCACATTGGCAGGATCGGCGTTGTTCTTTACCTTAATCAAGCCTTCCATCAGGGCGGCGGAGAAGGTATCGTCGTTGCCGTAGGCGTCTACGTTGAACTTGGTTCCAAGCACTTCTACGTCGCAGATGCCGGTATGTACGATGAACGGTCTTTTCTTGTTGGCGGAGACCTCGAAGAAGGCTTCACCGTCCAGTTCCACCTTGCGCGTATCTTCGGCAAAAAGAGCCGGATAAGTGAAGGTGGAGCCTGCATTGAGGCATACCTTCGTTCCGTCGGACAAGGAGAGATTGACGCGTTGTCCCGGAGGGACAGTTATCGTATTGGTGGCAACTTCCAAAGAGCTGTACTTTTGATCCAAAAACATATAGCTGGAGACGAATGCAACCAGTATGACGGCTGCCCATTTCATGGTCTGCACGGCCAGGCTCCTGAAGTGATGAACCGGACGGCGTACCGCCAAGGCTTGTTTCTCATCGGCCAGCATCACTGCGTCATAGAACGCTCGTTCTTTCAGCAGCTCCTGCCGATGGGCGGCATCTTCTTCCAGCCACATTTTAATGGCTTCCTTCTCTGCGTCAGAAGCCGATCCTGCAAAAAATCTGTATAGAGTTCCCTTTTCCATATTGTCCCTTTTATATAACAAGCAAGCGAGAGTTTTTAAACCCTAAAGAGAGGAAAAGCTTTTCTTGTTAATAAATCTAAAAGAGAAGGATGATTAGAAATAAAGCAACCAGATGGGGAAGTAATCCTTCAGGAAGGTACGCAAGGTTTTCAGGGCACGCGTCATGTGGTACTCTACGGCTTTGACGGAAATGCCGAGCTGCGAAGCTATTTCTTTATTGGATTGTGACTGGTAGCGGCTACGTATCAGTATGTCTCGTGTCTGCGCGGGCATGGAGCGCAGGGCTTGCTGTACAAGCGTTTGTATCTCGTCGGATAGCAGTTTTTCGGGGTCGCATGCCTCCAGGGTACTGATTCTAAGTTGGAGTTCCCACTCTTCCAGGGACTGAAAACGGTCTCTTGCCTGCTCTTCCAGGGCGAGGCGCTTCAGGTAATTGATGCACTTATGCTTTACCACTGTCAGCAGATAGGAGGAGATATTCTGGTCGGTAATACTGTGCTTGTTTTCCCAATAGTACATGAAGCTGTCATTGACAATGTCTTCGGCTATCTCATTCGCCGTGACATAGCTTCGGGCAAAGCGAATGAAACGCTGATTATACTCTTCATACAACTGATTAAAGGTTATAACATGTTCTATTTGAGAAGACATAGCTGTATTATTGATTGAGACAAAGATAACACAAACAATTAATTAAGCAAAGAAAAATCGGCGCATCGTTTCCTGCAAAAGATAAGGCAAACATTATTTGTTGTGCTGCGGAACATTACTTGCTGTTGCCCGGAACATTGCTTGCTGTCCTGCAGAACATTATTTGTTATCGGACAGAACACTATTACTTGTCGGATTGAACACTACTGGATGTACTGCACAAGATGCCATCTTGTGTAGCATAAGATGCCATCTTGAGCAACATAAGATGCCATCTTGTGCATGAGTACAAATAGAGAGCCGGACAACAGGGAATAGTCTTCCCGCTGTCCGGCCCGTATGTTTCAGCCGTCAGGCTAATAAGTTGCTTGCAACGGAGGGTTATTCTTCGTACATCTTATCAATCTGCTCCTTGTAGTTCTTCGCCACGACGGGACGTTTCAGCTTCAAGGTATTGGTCAGTTCGCCACGCTCCATGCTGAACGGCTCGGAGAGCAGGGTAAAGCGCTTCACCTGCTCGTAGTGGGCAAACTGCTGTTGCAGGGTGTCGATGCGGGCACGGAACAAGGCTTGTATCTTGGGATGCTGCAAGAGCTCTTCCATGTTGCCGTATGCAATGCCTTTCTCTTTGGCATAGTCCTTCACCAAACCGTAGACGGGAACGATGAGGGCAGAAACAAACTTGCGCTCATCGGCTATGATGGCTATCTGGTCGATGTAGCGGTCGATGGCGAGCTTCGTTTCCAGCACTTGCGGAGAGATGTACTTTCCGTTCGAGGTCTTGAACAAGTCCTTGATGCGCTCGGTGAGGTACAGATGATCTTCTTTCAGATAGCCGGCATCGCCGGTATGGAACCAACCGTCCGGGTCGATGGCAGCGGCAGTAGCTTCCGGCTTCTTGTAGTAGCCGGTGGTGATGGTCTTGCCACGAAGAAGTATCTCGTTGTTTTCGCCGATCTTCACCTCCACACCGGGCATCACTGTGCCCACGGAGCCGATCTCGTAGCCCTCGTTGAGGAAGCAGGAGACGGTAGCCGTAGATTCCGTCAGGCCGTAACCCACCACCATGTTGATGCCTACCGAGTGCACAAACTCGCAGATTTCATCGGATACGGCAGCACCGGCTGTGGGGAAGAAGTTGCCGTTCTCTATACCGATGGTCTTCTTCAGCAGGGCGTATATGGTCTTTTCGTAGAACTTGTACTTCAGGTGGAGCAGCATAGGGGGAGTCTTGCCCTGGCGCAGGTAGTCGATGTTGTGGATGCGCCCTACCTTGATGGCGTCCAGCATCATTGCTCTCCGCAAGCCGGTTTCCTGTGCTATCTTCTCTTGTACGCCAGCATAGACCTTCTCCCAGAAACGGGGGACGCTGCACATCAGCGTGGGGCGTATCTCCTTGATGGTGGTCTGGATGTCCGCCGGACGGAGGTTGACGCATACCTGCACGCCCCGGTGGAGGCAGAGGTAGGTCCAGGCTTTCTCGAAGACGTGCGTCAGCGGGAGGAAGTTCATGGAGACGTCCTGGTCGGTCATGAAGGGAAGGCGGATGTCGTGGATGCGCAGGGCTTCGCGGTAGTTGAAGTGGTGGAGCATGACGCCTTTCGGCTCGCCCGTGGTACCGGAGGTATAGAGGATGTTGGCAAGGTCGTCGTCCGAAGCCTCGGAGGTGCGCTCGTCTACAACGACGCTGTACTTCAGGTCTTCGCCCATCGCCAGGAATTCATCGTAGTAGATGGAGGTCATGTCGCGGGGATCTTTTACGACGGCACGGTCGAAGATAATCAGCTGTTGCAGGGAGCGGCAGAAGCCGAAGATACTGAAAGCGGCATCGTACTGGTATTGTTCGCCCACGAACACATAGCGTATCTGGGCATCGTCGATGATATATTGCGCCTGGGCTGCGGAGCTGGTGGCATACAGGGGTATGGTCACCGCGCGGTTGGCAAATGCAGCGAAATCGGCATAAAGACATTCCGGCTTGTTTTGAGAGAAGAGGCCGATATTTTCTTGCACCTCTATCCCCAGCGCTGCCATCGCATTGGCTGTCTGGTGTATGGTTTGAGAGAACTCGTTCCAGGATATCGGTATCCATCTTGCAGTCTCGTAGTCCCTGTATTTCAAGGCAACTTTGTCTCCATACTTCTCTGCCTGGCGGTGTATCAGGACAGATAAATGATGATAAGTCATAACTTTATGAATTGGTAAATACGGTGCAAAGGTAATAGTTTCATCTGAAACAATTTAGTTTTCAGGGCTCTTTTTCAATAAGAGCGTTTATAGGGGAGCTACGCCAACCCTATAAATGAATTACTCCTCCCCGCCGGCAAGGTCTTCAGCAGATGCTTGCAGCAGGAAGGAGTAATGAATCTTATGAAACGTTCCGTTTACTTTTCTAATACGTATTCGGGAAGTTTCGGGTGTTTAGAGTAAAGAACCGGATTCTGCAGTTCTTCCTTTTCGGGAATGCGAAGCAAATAGTATATGCTGTTGGGAACAAAGTCCGTCTTGTCGGGCAGGCTGGTGATGGTATGGCCTTTCACGGGAATGGTCTTGCCATCTTTATCCAGAATCGGAGTACCGTCGGGCTTGGTGGCAATACCGTTATACTCCTTGCGCTCTACCGGCTGCTGGTTGCGGATAATGTCCACCAACGAGAAGCCTTCGCCCCACAACTCTCTGCGGCGTTCCATCCAGATTTCCTTAATCAGAGCCTCACCGGTTTCTGTTACGGTCCTGGCCTTCATTCCGGCTTTGGTACGGGCATCGCGCATTATCTGTAAGGTTTGTTGCGCTTCGCTTTCTTTGCCTGCAATGTGTGCGGCAGCTTCAGCCTTAATCAGATACATTTCCGAGGTACGCATCATGACGATATCTCCCAGCATGTTCTCGATATCCTTGAATCTGAACTTGTTATTCAGCAGAGCCCAATCCTGATAAGCAGTCTGTCCCCAGTTGAACAAGTCTTTACGATAGTCGGTGTCATCAAGTTTTTCCTTGAAATAGGGGTCGGTATTGAGGCTGGTGTAGCCACCGCTCTCGGGCGTACAGTCTTTAAAGTAGAACAGGTAGCAGGGGTCATTGTCATCGATCGTGCATGACAAGCTCCACATCCATTCCTTGTTAGTGTAGTCGTTGAAGCCGCTCTTGTACTCTTCTTCGTTCATCAGGTAAGGGTTGATGGCCAAAGCAGCCGTTGCATATTTGTAGGCATCGTCCCAGTGACGGGCATACAGGCTGGCACGTGCCATCAGACCCAATGCCACCAAATGGTCTATCTGATATTGCTTGGTTGCATCATTGCCATGCGAATAGTTCTCGGGGATCAGCTCCAGCGCATTCTTCAAGTCGCTGAGAACCTGGGCATATACTTCGGAAACACTGGCGGCCGGTTGTCCGTTGACCGCCTGATTGTAGTCCGTAGGTTCGGTATAAATAGGCACGCAGACAGCATCCGGGTCTTTGTCGATGGCAAAAGAGTAGTGGGAAGCCAGTACCAGGTACATGAAAGCACGGCTGGCATAAGTCTGTCCTTTGATACGGTCTTTCTCTTCCTTGGAACCGGAAACGTCGTCGATATGCTTCAGGATGGCGTTACAGTTGTTGATCGGGTCGTACATCAAATCCCACAACGCACGGCAATGTTCGCCTCGCGAGTATCCGTTCGTCAGATTGTAGCTGGCAGAGAGTCCGTAGCTTAAAGTTCTTACCGCGTCGGAACCGGCAAAGTCGTCGCTCAACATAATAGTACCATATCCCAGAGAAGCATAACTGAGGCCTTCATTAAATACATAGTTCCATACTCCTCTCAACACGCGCTCAGCATTTTTCGTATCTTTATATACGCCACTGGCATCGAGCGAAACCGTAGGGGAGGTATCCAAATCACATGCAGTCACCATGCACATCGCTAAAACAGCGACACATATCTTTTTAATATCTATCTTCATAGTCGTCTTCATTTTAGAGTTTCACATTAATACCGAATGAGAATGTTTTCATGGCCGGATAACGGTAAGAAACCGAACCGCTGATGGGTTGTTCGGGATCCAGACCTTGTTGCTTGCTGAATGTCAGCAGGTTCTCGCCCTGTACAAACACGCTCGCATCTTTGATGGTCATTGTATGTAACCAGGCCTTCGGCAAGTTGTAATTCAAGGTAAGCGTTTTCAGACGCAGGAAAGAACGGTCGACCAACCAGCGGGTAGAAGCAGAAGTAAACTTGCTCGTTCCTTCCTGGACCAGACGGGGTACGTCTGTATTTCTATTCTCAGGCGTCCAACGGTTCAGAAGCTCTTTGCTCATCGTGTCGCCATTACCGCCATTTACTCGCATCAACATCGTGATATCATTGTTATATACCTTTCCACCAATGGCATAAGCAAACATTGCCGATAAAGAGAGGTTCTTCCAGGTAAGGTCGGATTGGAAGCCACCGCTCACCTTGGGCAATGAACTGCCACACTTCACTTTGTAATCCGAATTCAATTCTGAATAGTTATTGGTCACGTGTCTGTTTCCTTCTTTGTCGTAATAGGCCCACTGTGCATCACCGTTCTCAGGATTTACACCGGCCCATTCGTACAGCCAGTAGTCGTAAAGCGAACCGCCTACAACCCATTTCTTCGAACTGTTCCACATCACCTCGGTAGGCAGTTCTACAATCTTGTTCTTATAAGTGGTGGCATTGACAGACAACACCCATTTCCAGTCTTTGGTAAGAACCGGAGTACCGTTTACCGTGAATTCCCAACCGTAGTTCTTCAGCTTACCGATGTTGGCATCGATTGAGCTGAAACCTGAAGAAGGAATCAAGTCGCGGCTGAACAGCAGGTCTTTGGAAGCACGGTTGAAGTACTCAATCGTACCGTTAATGCGGTTGTTCAGGAATCCGAAGTCCAGACCGATATTCAGGTTCAAGTTGGTTTCCCAAGTCAGGTCGGGAGTTTCCAGACGGGAAGCATGCAAAGTGGTTTCGCCCAGGAAGCTGCCGATTCTGTACAGCTCAGGGTAAGCATAGTAGCCTACGTTATCATTACCCTGGGCACCATAGCTGGCACGGAGGCTCAAGTTGGACAACCAGCTATCGGCAGCTGCTTCCATGAACTTCTCCTGTGAGATTCTCCAGGATCCACCGAATGACCAGAATGTTCCCCAGCGATTATCGGGGTGGAAACGTGACGAACCGTCGGTACGTATAGATGCCGACACGAAATATTTCTGCTTGAAGGAGTATTCGGCACTTCCGAAATAACTCAGCAACTTATACTGGTCGCTGTTTCCGCCAAAACCGGTCAGTGTAGAAGCTACGTCCGGCTCATAGTAACCGTCGGAAATAACGCCCGAACGCGAACCGCTGAAATTGGAAGTATTGTATTCATAATATTCTTGTCCCGCCATCACGCGAACCTGATGCTTTTCATCGAAAGTACGCTCCCAGTTGATTACGTTGTTGAATGTCATACCCGTAGTACGGTAATTGGACTTGCTAACAGAACCTACCAGAGGTTCCTTTCCATAAGTAGGATTTGAATAATCGTGTGAGAACTTGCTGTTATAGTCAACGTTCATTGACATCTTGTAGCTCAATCCTTCAATCGGAGTAATCTGAAGGAATCCGCGGACGGAGGCTGCATCACGTTTTATCTCATGCTTGTCATAAGGCATGGACTGGACAAAGTTGTAACCATTATAGGAGCCCTTACGGTACTTACCGTAATCGTAGATTTTGTTTCCGTCATCATCGCGCAAGTACGCACCGGTATCAGGATCGCGTTCGTACACCGGATAGAATGAGGGCAATGCACGTGCAGCCAATACCACATTACCGATGGCTGTATCGTTCTGCTTCGGATAGTCCTGTGCAGAGTGAGTACCGGAAGCATTCAAACCTACCTGCAACCATTTGCGCAGATTCGAAGTGATGTTCATACGCAGCGTGTAGCGTTTGAAACCGGAACAGATGTAAGCACCTTGGTCATCCAGGTAGCCCAGGGAGAAATAATATTTCGTAGTCTTGTTACCACCGGAAATACGGGCACTCAAGTCTGCGTAATGGGCATTCTGCGTCAAAGCATCTTCCCAATCATCATTCCACAACGGAGTAGCTCCGGCAACCAACTTGCCATCCAGACCTACCGGCTGGGGATACTTGCTGCCATAAGGATTGATACCGAGCAGCGATGCCAGTTCGGAAGAAGCTCTTTGTGCTGCATCTTCTGCCGAATGCTTGTCATCCATATACTTGTTGCGCATGGCTTCCCATTGCAACATGAAATAATCATTGGTACTTACCTGGTCGTAATCTCTCACCGCACGGCTTGAGAAACCGTACTTGGCCGACAACTCAATGGTAGGTGCAGACTCGGAGCCTTGCTTGGTAGTAATCATGATCACACCGTTAGCAGCACGCGAACCGTACAACGTAGCGGCAGCAGCATCTTTCAATACCGTAACAGAAGCGATATCTTGTGAAGAAATAGAAGACAGGGCTCCGTCGTAAGGCACACCATCCACTACATAAAGCGGAGTAGTCGATGCATTGACCGAACCGACACCACGTATATAGATGCTGGCATCTTCGCCCGGCTGACCGCTGGTAGAGAATGACTGCAAACCAGCCACACTTCCTTGCAAAGCCTTCGATACACTACTTACTTGGGAGGATGCGATAATCTTCTTATCTACCACGCCGGCCGAACCGGTAAACGTTGATTTCTTAGCAGTACCATAGGGAACGGTAATAACCACCTCATCTACAGTCAATGAAGCTTCTTTCAGCTCCACGTTTACAGTCTGCCTGTTTCCTACAGGCGCTTCCACTGTTTCATAGCCGATATAGGAAAAAACCAAGGTTCCTTTTGCATCGACTTTTATTGAATAGGTACCATCTACTGAGGTAATCGTACCTATTCCACTACTACCTTTCACCATTACAGTTACCCCTGGCATTTCTTCGCCTTGAGCAGTAACCTTACCTTTGACTGTGATTTCTTGCGCATAGGTAGCAAGGCACAAGAAGAGCCCACAGAATAATCCAATAAATCTATTCATAAATGTGTAATATATATTAATAAATACTCCGTCGCGCAGTAATCATCAACCAGAAGTTATCTTTGACATTTAAAACATTTTTTCATGAAATCGGGTGCAAATATAAAAATATTATAAGTATTACCATCATAAAGCAAAGAAATAATCTCTTTTTTGCATACTTTTGTCATCTGGCTTTCGTCGTAGCAATCTGCCAAATATTCACAAAATTGACATATTTATTAAAAAAACATTCGTAGATTTGTGCTTAAATTATCCATTAAATACATACGCAATATGATAAATGACATACCAACCCTTGTAACCGAAGCTGCCGGACTCCTCAAGTCGCTAATATCCATTCCTTCAATAAGTCGCGATGAAGAAAAGGCAGCAGATTGTCTGCAGAATTACATCGAAATGCAGGGAATGGAGACGGGAAGAAAAGGTAACAACATTTGGTGCCTCAGTCCGATGTTCGATTTGAAGAAGCCGACGCTGCTGCTGAATTCGCATATCGACACGGTGAAACCCGTCAATGGATGGAGAAAAGATCCGTTCGCACCAACATTGGAGAGCAACGGAAAGTTGTACGGACTGGGCAGTAACGATGCCGGAGCAAGTGTAGTCAGTCTGTTGCAGGTATTTCTGCAACTGTGCCGCACTACGCAGGCTTATAATATGATATTCCTGGCATCTTGCGAAGAAGAAGTATCGGGCAAAGGGGGAATAGAATGTGTGTTGCCGGAACTGCCGCCCATACAGTTTGCCATTGTGGGAGAGCCTACGGAAATGCAGCCCGCCATTGCAGAAAAAGGCCTGATGGTGCTGGACGTTACCGCTTATGGAAAATCGGGACATGCTGCACGCAACGAAGGAGACAATGCTATATATAAGGTATTGGACGACATTGCCTGGTTCCGCGATTACCGCTTCGCCAAAGAGTCACCGCTGCTGGGACCGGTAAAGATGAGTGTAACGATGGTCAATGCAGGTACACAGCACAACGTCATCCCCGACCGCTGCACTTTCGTGGTAGATATCCGCAGCAACGAATGCTACACCAACCAGGAACTTTTTGCCGAAATACAGAAGCACATTACGTGCGAGGCCAAGGCACGCTCTTTCCGCCTGAGCTCCTCGCATGTGGAAGAAACTCACCCGATTGTACAGAAAGCCATTTCATTGGGACGAGTTCCCTTCGGCTCCCCTACTCTGTCGGACCAGGCACTGATGTCTTTCCCCTCACTAAAGATGGGACCGGGCAAGAGTGCCCGCTCGCACACGGCTGACGAATTTATCTTCATTAAGGAGATAGAAGAAGCGATAGCACTTTATTTAGAGCTACTTGACGGCATGCAGTTTTAGTGTTCAGCCGATTAGCGGTTCAACCACGGCTCCGGATTCAGTTTCTCCTTTTCCTTTCTTAACTGGAAGTGCAGCACTGTACGGCCATTGTCGGTGCCATCGGAGAAGATTTGTCCGAGCGGCTGCTTGGTAGTGACATCATCACCTTGCTTTACGGAAGCGGAAGACAGGTTACAATACACGGAGATATAGTTGCCGTGGCGGACCAGGATATTGAATAGCCCGTTCAACTTGAAGACTGCGGCAACCTTACCGTCGAATATGGCACGGGCCTGTGCTCCCGGTTTACCTTGGATATCAATGCCTTTATTATCCAGTTTGACGTTGCGCAATCCCTCAACGGTATATTGACCGTAGTGGCTGGTGATGATATAAGAGCCGGTAATGGGCATCGGTAGTTTCCCGCGGTTACTGGCAAAGTTACCGGACAGTTCACGGTCGGCCTTGCTCATGGAGTAAGTTTCCAAAGGAGCAGCTTTAGGCTTTGCAGACGTAGAAGTGGAAGCGGTTGCAGGCTTATCGGTCTTTTCTGTTTTCTCGGCAGCCTTCTTACGGGCAGCAGCCTCACGGCGTGCTTCTGCTTCGGCACGCTTACGGGCTTTCTCTATTTCTTCTGCTATCAGGCGGTCGATGCGGGCATTGAGCTGATTGGCTTCGCGGCGTTTCTTGGCAAGTTCGTTCTGCAAGCCACGTTGCTTCTTTTGCAAGTTGGCAACCAGTGTCTTTTTCTCTTTCTCCTGCGCCTCCAGTTTCAGCTTTTCTTCTTCACGCTCTTTCAGTAAGTTTTCCTTGGCAGCCTTCACTTGCTGAAGCTCTGTTCTTTTGCGGTTCACTTGCTCTTGCTTCTTCAGCACTTCCTCACCCTGCAGGCGCTGATAGGTGGCATACTCACGCACATAGCGCAGACGCCGATAGGTCTGTGCCAGGCTCTTGGCAGAGAAGATAAACATCAGCTTCTCCTCAATGGAGCGATTCTTATAGAGGTATTGGACAGACGACTCATACTTCTGCTTCTTGTCCTGCAGATCCTTTTGCAAGCGGGTCAGTTGGCGTTGCAGGGAGCCCAACTCACGTTCTATGGACTCTACATCACTGTTGATGGCAAGGATGTAGCGCTTTCGTTCTTCTATCTGTCCGGTCAGTGCAGCCAGGCCGTTCAGCTGGCTACCTACATCTTTCTTTGTAGTTATCAAGAGTGTTTCGGACTCTGCAATCTGCTGTTGCAAAGCCCCGCGTTTGCTTTCCAATTCTTTAATCAGCTTGTTGGACTGGGCAAGAAGTGGGAAAACAAGGCAGAAACAACCTGTCAAAATACAAAGGAGACGTTTCATAAACTCATCAGCATTTCCAAAAGTTCTTCCAATGGAACTTCCTTATATCTCTGGGAAAGCTTGGTGGGTGTTATCGTGAATGCTTTATCCGAGAAATCAGAAAGCTCTATTTTTCCTTTTTCCAAAGCAGGGATACCCAGTTCTTTACCCGTCAGCACCTTCTTGCCGTTGGGCTTGGAGGCGGCATAAAGCAGTTTCTCCAGATGGGCAAAGTCTGCCTTTCTGGGCAACACATCCTTGAGCTCTTTGCGTGTGGCGCGCACATAGCGTTTCCCCATACGGTCCACCAGCAATATTTCATCCTGGGTAGCTTCCAGGCGTGCCACTTCCGAACGGAGTATCGGCATCAGGAAGGATAGCTGCACGCATTCACCACTCTTCATTTTCATCGTGCCGTTCACGGTAAGAATCGCATCTTTATGTGGAACAGTCAGTTGCACCTTAGAAGACAGATATCCGGAATCTTTGGACAAACTTGCCTGACGTGACGTCTTACAACCGGCAAGGCATACAGCCATCAAAAGAATCAAAGACAGAAAGCGGAAGTTTTTTGCCGCGCTCTTATTCGGTAGGTTTAGTTTCATCTGCTATATATTTCTTTTTTTGTATTTTCTGTTTCAGGGTTTTGGACTTGCTGCCTGCCTCCAATGCCTGTTTCCAGAACTTCAAGGCACCGTCCACATCGCCCGTCATGTAATAAATGTCTCCGCAATGCTCCACGATGACATCACTTTTATCTCCCTCGTTCTTCAAGGCATCGTCTATATAGAGGCGCGCCTCGGCATAATTCCCTTTCTCAAACAAGATCCACGCATAGGTATCGAGGTACGTGGAGTTATTCGGCTCGGCCTTCACCGTCTTATAACTCATTTCCTCTGCCTTATCCAGGTCGCGACGTTCCACGGAAAGATAGTAGGCATAGTTATTCAGGACACCGATATTCGAGGGATTGTATACCAAAGCCGAGTCGTAGGCGGCATAGGCATCGTCATGCTGGTTCTTGGTGTGATAAGCATCTCCGATGATGGCATAGAAGTCGGAGATAACCTCCTTCTTACTGTTGTCTTTAATATGCGTCAGGGCACGCTGGCAGATGGCAAGGGCATCGTCTGTCCGTTCCGCCTGATTATAGGCTATGGCCAGGTAGAAATAGAATTCCAGCATATCGGGACTTGCCTCGACACCGGCTTCGCACAAGCGTATAATTTCTTCGTAATCTTCCTGACGTACAGCTTCGCCCAGCAACATCATGCGTGCCGCTGTATTCGTAGGATCAATGGCCAGCACTTGGCGCAGTACAGGCCAAGCCTCCTTGTTCATTCCCTTAGAAAGCAAGTATTGGGCATACAGCAGCGGCAGTTGTGCATCGTCCGGGTCTTGCTCCATGATGCGGCTGAAGAGAGTGATGACGCGGGTACTGTCCTTTCCGTCCTGCTCATTCTGCACGATGAATTGGCGCATTACGCTTAGTTTGGTGTCCGAAGGCACTTTCCTGTTCAGCAACAACGTATCCAACTGCTGCTCATAAAGTTCCTTCTGCCCTGTTTCTTCGTAGTAAGAAGCCAGCGAGTACATGGCCATTGCATTGTCCGGTTCCTCGGCCAGCACTTTCTTGTAGATGTCATACGCCTGGTCCTTCTTGCCGTTCTGCATGTACACATCGCCCAGTACAATCTGATAACGCGTGTCCATGGGATATTCGGCCACCAGGCTCTCTATTTCGCGGAAAGCACTCTTATCGTCTTTCTTCTGCAGATAAATACGGAACTTCTCCATACTCAACTGCTCGTTCTTGCCCATCCGCTCTTCGAGCTTGTTCAGGACGTCGATTACTTTATCATACTCTTCCTGGCGGTTATAGATCTCCAACAGGTTGTACAGCGGGTCCATCTTGTCGGAGAAACGGGTAACCATACTTTCCAGCAGAGTAGCGGCTTTCTCCGTCTCGTTCTGTTGCAGGTACAAATTGGCCAATCCCTGGCTGTACCAGTAGTTATCGGGATCGTTCTCCACCGCCTTCTCCAAGGCGGCTTCGCCCTGGGGCATTTGCTTGAGGAACATGTAGTACTGTGCCACTTCATACAAAGCCGATGAAGCATTCGGGTTGATAGTCAGACAGTGCTGCAACAAGTCGAAAGCTGCATCATAGTCTTTCTGAACTTTCAGGCGGGCAGCTTCCAGGAAGAAGTAGTCGTATCTGCGTTGCTGTTCGGGAGTCAGCCCCTGCACGGGAAGAGCCGCCTTCTCTTCTGTTTTCTTTTTCTTCTTCTTCTTAGCAGTTGCCTCGGCACCCAAAGCTACAGAAGAGAACAAGAAGCAGTTCAACAGCAGGAATAATACTATGTTAATTCTAAGTTTCATCAATTATCACATTATCACATTACCACATTACCACAATTATACCCCCGTATGCCCGAACCCTCCGGCACCGCGTTCCGTCTCGTCCAGCACCTCCACGTTTTGCCAGACGGCCTGCTCGTGACGGGCTATTACCATTTGGGCAATACGCTCTCCATCTTCAATGACAAATGTCTCGGAAGAAAGGTTTATGAGGATAATACAAATTTCACCCCGATAATCGGCATCAATCGTTCCGGGAGAGTTCAATACGGCAATACCTTTCTTGATGGCCAATCCGCTGCGCGGGCGTATCTGTGCTTCAAAGCCGGCAGGCAGAGCAATGTAAAGTCCCGTAGGCACCAGGCAGCGCTGCAGCGGAGCCAAAGAGATCGGTTCTTCAAGGTTTGCACGGATGTCCATTCCTGCGGATAATTCGGTAGCGTAAGCCGGAAGCGGATGCTTCGATTTATTGATGATTTGTACGTTCAACATCTTATTTACATTCGTTTATTTAGTATTTAACGGGCGAAAATACAGTTTTTGAAGCAAAATAGTGATACATTTGCAGTTAAATAATAGTAACTTCATTTGTAAATCGCACACAGCTAAATAGTAAACAGCCATGATGGATTGGAATACCCTTATATCTGCCAAACGCTTCGGACTGGAAGAATTTCACCGCGAACGTCACGAAAACCGTTCAGAATTCCAGCGGGATTATGACCGCCTTGTATTCTCCGCTCCCTTCCGCCGGTTGCAGAACAAGACGCAGGTCTTTCCCCTGCCGGGCAGTATCTTCGTTCACAACCGACTGACGCACAGCCTCGAAGTTTCGTGCGTGGGACGTTCTTTAGGGAACGATGTTTCCAAAGCCATCCTCTCCCGCCATCCGGACTTGCAGAACTCCTATTTACCGGAGATCGGTTCGATAGTTTCCGCCGCCTGTCTGGCACACGATTTAGGCAACCCGCCTTTCGGCCACTCCGGCGAGCGTGCCATCTCCACCTACTTCTCCGAAGGGAAAGGCATGGTACTGAAAGAGTTGCTGACCGCTGCCCAGTGGGAAGACCTGACGCACTTTGAAGGTAATGCCAACGCTTTCCGGCTCCTCACCCACCAGTTCGAAGGAAGGCGGAAAGGCGGCTTCGTGCTCACCTACTCCACACTTGCCAGCATCGTAAAATATCCCTTTTCATCGAGCCTGGCCGGTAAGAAATCCAAATTCGGCTTCTTCACCACCGAAGAAGAAAGTTTCCACCGGATTGCCGAGGAACTGGGAATGAAGAAGCTGAACGACTCCCCGCTGAAGTATGCCCGTCATCCGTTGGTGTACCTCGTAGAGGCTGCCGATGACATCTGCTATCAAATGATGGATATCGAAGACGCACATAAGCTGAAGATACTTACCACCCAGGAAACGCAAGACCTGTTGCTCTCCTACTTCCCGGACGAACGAAAAGCGCACATGCTCGAAACACTGCATATCGTAAGCGATCTCAACGAACAGATTGCCTATCTGCGTTCGTGCGTCATCGGCCTGCTCATCCGCGAGTGTACCCAGGCTTTCCTGGACAATGAGGAGAAGATACTGAAAGGAGAATTTGAAGGAAGCCTCATCAGGCACATCTCCGAACTGCCCGCTGCCGCCTACAAGCATTGTGCAGACCTTTCTTTCGAGAAGATATACCGTTCGCGAGATGTATTGGACATCGAACTTGCCGGTTTCCGCATCATCAGCACGCTGCTCGAATTGATGATCGATGCCGTACGCTCCCCCGAAAAGGCCTACTCCCAATTGCTCATCAACCGCGTTTCGGGGCAATATAACATAAAAGCGCCTGCACTCTACGAAAGAATACAGGCGGTATTGGATTATGTTTCGGGCATGACGGATGTCTATGCGCTGGACTTATACAGAAAGATTAATGGCAATAGTCTGCCGGCGGTATAAATAGCCGGCAACTATTTTATTTGCTGGCGCTAAGTATATTGTTCGCCCCCGATGTAATCTTGCATGCCTCCGGTTCGTTTTCAATAAACGACTGGATATGACGGATGCGCTTTTCGGCCAATATCTCATCGACTGCAATCAGAATACCGGTCTCTTCCACATCGCCAAAGCCGTAGTTGATAGCGGTACCAAACATACGCATCGTGGGACTGAGACTCATATAAGCATTCACCAAAGGAGGAATGTTATATCCCAACTTACGGATTTCGCAATTCAATATTTTATAGTCCTCTTTGAAAGTATCCTTACAGAACAGAGCAGCCAGTTCTTTCTCATCGGCCTCCATTTCCAACGGTTTCATCGGAGTAATCAGATTATCCTTATCGGGGAAATGTTTCTTCAGGAAATAGAGTATCATGTCACGTCCCTGGCGGTGATAACTGGGATACATGGTCACCTTGCCAAAAAAGTACTTCACGTTTGGCATCACTACCGTCAAGGCGCCCAGACCGTCCCACAGATTGTCGAGGGCAAACAAGCCTTTGCTGTCAGTGCGGGTAGACTGATATTCCAGCGTAACGAACGAACGTCCCAACTCTATCGTAGTAGGAAGATACTCCTTCAGGAACTTTTCAGAGAAGTTGAACATGTGGGCCGTTGCCAGAATGGGAACATTGTGCTCGTCGAACCGGACATCCGTACCCAGGATGTAGCGGTAACCGCCTAAGATTTCTTCAGCTTCCGGGTTCCATACAATCAGTTGCTTGTAGGGGTTCTCCATGATATCGTATTCGTCGATATCCATAGATTCGCCGGTACCACCTCCCGCAGCACGGAATGCAATCTCGCGCAGGCGTCCGATTTCCTTCATCGTATTCGGAGAATCCTGAGCGGTAATGATATATATCTGGTTATGACTTCTGTTCGTCATGCGCAGGCGTTTCTCTTCAGTCAATTCCGCTTTCAGCAGTTCCTTGCTTATCGGTGCAATAATATCTTCCATATTTTCTTATTAGTAGTTCTTCTTTAAATACGGTATTTCTACAATTTATATACGATCTCCTTCACATATTGCGCCCATTGTGCCGGCGTCCTCGACTTGTCGAAAGTCTGCCAGGGGATGGGTTTTCCTATGGTGATGGTAAATGTTTTGTGACGGTTCTTCAGCATCTCGTCCGCCAGATAGAGCATGGCGATATTGAACTTGATGCCCAAAGCCTTGCAAAGATTGGCGAGATTATAGAAGAAATTGGAATTCCGTCCCTCGAAGTGAATGGGGACTACATCCCGATGCGCTTCCACGCTCTTTACGATAAACGCCTTTTTCCATTCCAGGTCACGGATCACTCCATTCTGCCTGCGCGAACACAGTCCGGCGGGGAACATTATCAGCTGGTCGTCCGAAGCAAATCCTGCTTCTACCATCCGGGGAAAGTCCTTGGCTTGCTTGCCGGTCTTGTTGATAGGGATGCAAAGCGGAGCCAACCCACGCAGGTTCATCAGCAGGTCGTTGACCATATATTTCACCTTACCGTCGTAGAAGCTGCCCAGCACATAGCCCAGCGCTACTCCGTCCTGTCCACCCAAGGGATGGTTGGATACAAAGGTATAAAGTCCTTCTTCAGGCAGATTTTCTTTCCCTTTCACCACAATATTGGCATCGAGGAACTCCAGACATGCTTCCAGGAAATCTACTCCGACTTTATCTTTCGACTCCCGCAAAAAGACATTCAGCTCCTCCTGATGAACGATATGCTTCAGGTAAGAAACGACGAACTTGGGGATGTACCTGGACTGCTTCGGAGCTTTCTCCCGAAGTATCTTGTCTATGTCAATCAAAAATAAAGAGTCGTCAGCCATTCTTTTTTCGATGAAATGAATGTGCAAAATTAACTCATCTTTTTAATTAATCGCAAGAAATTGATAGAAAACTGCACCCAAAATCTATCAAAAAGCACCTGACACCTATCAATTGTTAGTTTTTCCCCTAAATTGTGTTTGAAATTCGTCGGCTATGGAGAGAATTCTTTCGTAAACTTGCAACACCAAATTAAACGAACAAGTAAATAAAAAAACATAGCACATATGAACAGTATAACATTTAAAAAAGACCTGCTCGGAGTTCAAGACGACTTATTACGTTTTGCATACAAATTAACCTCCGACCGTGAAGAAGCCAACGACCTCTTGCAAGAGACCTCTCTGAAAGCTCTGGATAATGAAGAGAAATACACGCCCGATACCAATTTCAAAGGTTGGATATATACCATCATGCGCAATATCTTTATAAATAACTACCGCAAAGTGGTACGCGACCAAACGTTTGTGGATCAGACAGACAATCTCTATCACCTTAACCTGCCGCGCGACGCCGCTTCCGAGAATACCGAAAGCGCCTACGACCTGAAAGAGATGCACCGCATTGTCAACGCTCTGCCGCGCGAGTACAAGATTCCTTTCTCCATGCATGTTTCCGGTTTCAAGTACCGCGAAATCGCAGAGAAGTTAGGACTTCCTCTGGGCACTGTGAAGAGTCGCATCTTCTTCACCCGCCAGAAACTACAACAAGATTTGAAAGATTTTGTTTAGACGAATCGCCATCAACCAGCAATTTCAATCTATATAGTGCAGATTTTAGTTGTGTCAAAGGGAAGAGGCAGGCTCGGATACTCCGGGTCTGCCTCTTATGGTAACCTGCCATTGATGCCTTGTCACCCTACCATTGACGTTTTGTTACCCTACCATTGATGCTTTGTCAGTTGCCTTTACCCTAACGGGTTCTCGCTCTGGTCGCCGTCGCTGCCAGAACCACTGTCGCCGCCGCTACTGGAGCCGCCCCCGGCAGGAGCTTCACCTATATAAATCGTCTGCAAGGCATGCCGCGGAGTTTTCAGCAAAGTCTTGCCGGGGGTGTATTGCGTGGTCACCGTCAAGGTATATTCTCCGTCCTTTAAGCCGGAAGGCAAGAGAACAATCAGCTTCGACGGGTCGTTCACTACCAGCATGTCGGCACCCAACTTGGTCACCTGTCCGCCCTCCGCAGCCGTCAGCGTGATGCCTACCGAAGGGTCGCTGCCCGCCACTTTGATATTCTTGCCCAACACCGTGAAGTTACGTCCGGCAGTTGCCGAGAGGTTGGTGGCACGGGTGGCGGCATCCTGCGTGCCGTTGATGTATATGGCTGCCTGGCGGTCGCCGAGAATCTGCACGGTGGTGTCCTTTATCGCTTCGCGTAGCTTCTTGCCTTGAGTCAGCGATACGTAGATGGAGTTCTTCTCCGGGTTCCACACGTTGCCCTCGGCGAGACCTTTTATCTGCGGGACGGCGCGGAAGAGGTCTGTGTTTACGCTATAACCGTTCATTACCAGCTCGGAGAGAACCTCATGATAGAGGTTTACACTGGCGGACATCGTTTCGCGGTGTAGGCCGGGGTTCTTGTCTGCCATGCGGTCCAGCACGAACTGTTGGTCTACGCTGCGGGTGGATTCGAGGACGAAGATTTTATCGGTCTTGTCGTCGGTGGTGACGGTGTTGTCCGCCATCCATACTTTGAGTAAATTCTTTGCCATATTCTTTTTTTTTATGGATAGGGGAGAAGGGACTTTTCAGCGGCTACTCTCACCATCCGGGTTAAGCTTATTATTACTATAGTTTACATATTCAGCTTGCCGGAAACGAGAACGTCCCGCCCCGTACACTTGTCAGTGTACGGGGCGGGACGAAAACTATTATAGAACGTGCTGAAAATCTACCGATTCATTCTCGTGAGAGCAATTACTTGAGGTATTTCTTGTTTACATCTTCCAGTATCTGCATCTGCTGGATAGCTATCCGGTTCAGCCTGACAAGCCTTTCGTGCTGCAGAAGTCCTTCGCCTATGAATACGGCGTTCAGGTTCTCCATGTTCGAGAGGCAAATCAATTCGTTCACTGTGGCATAGTCGCGGACGTTTCCTTTCAGGTCGGGATGCGCATCGCGCCATTCGAGGGCGGTGAGGCCGAACATGGCAACGTTCAGCACATCGGCTTCGCTGGCGTAGATGCGTGAAGCTTGTTGCGGAGTGACTTCTGCCGGGATAAGGTTTTGCTTGATGGCATCGGTGTGGATGCGGTAATTTATCTTCGACAATTCCCGCTTGGCACTCCAGCCCAGTTGCGCCTGTTCCTGCTCTTTGAGGCGTTGGAACTCGCGAATCAGGTACAATTCAAATTCCACAGATACCCAACTGGCAAACTTAAAGGCAATATCACGCTGTGCGTAAGTACCGCCGCCTGCACCGTTTTTTGAGAGGATGCCAATAGCTCCGGTCAGTCCAATCCAACGCGTGGGACTCATCGTGAAGGCATTGCTACCGGCCTCTGCCAAAAGGGGGTCGAATTCGACCCCTTTAAAGTCGGGGTTATTCAGTTTCTCCCACAATCCGAGATATTCCAACGTGTTTTTGACGCGCATCCAGTTTTTGACAACGTCCTTTGGTTCTATCGGGTTCTTCTGACGAGCAATATCCGTGATGCAGATATAATCTATTCCGTTTTGCTGTAAGGTTCTTATCGTAATGTCCCTCACTTGGAGTGCTGATTTCTTAACCATAATACTATGTTTCTCTATATACCGCAAAGGTACGCTTTTCCCTTCAAACCCTAACACATTATTTATGAATAGTTTTCGTTTCCAACAAATCAAAGAACGCTTTTGTTAATTAAGTTATTTTCTCGTTCCACCTCTTTCCGATTTCCTCCTTATCATTGTGGAGACGGGATTGGTTGAATTAATGATTTACAATCAATATTCTTTTCCGTGGCAGGCAATATTGTCCTGTCATTTATCTGAATGCTTTCTCTAATCATACGGATTCGCTATATAATCTTGCGCTATCTTATCAATGTTTTCGACAAAGTAACTGTTCTCTCCGGAAATAATCATGGCACGAGGACCTTTCATAAAAAGAGTTTGTCCATCAATTTTTGCAAGTGTGATGCTCGTGTCCCAATGTTTCATCATATCCAGAAATCCCCCGCTTGGACCAATGACGCTCCACTTGCCGGATGCAGGGTCTCTGTAGCAGAGTTTTATCCCATCAGAGTTACCTACCAACGCATAGTCTTCGTAAATAGCTATCGGTATACCCACACCAGTCGATGGCTTTGTACCTGTCCATTCCTCTGTCTGTTTTGTTTCTACATTATAAATAGTTACATTGCCGTCCCCAATAACCCTCTTTCCGTCAGTGGCTGAACGTTGGCCAATACGATCATGTCTCCACTTCCAACCTTCACCCGGAACATATTCATAGACACCACTGTCGGTAGTCAAAATATTTCCAACTATATCACATTTCCAAGCACTTATTCCTGCTGGTTTATATTCCGGTGTTCCTAAGTTACCGTCCTCATCAATAGGATATATATAAGAGTTATACGCACCTCCACTTCCACTCACTAAAAAATTCTCGCTGATACAGATACTATACCCTTGTCCCGAAAGATTTCCGTTTGAACAATACCAGACTCCGGTCGTTTTACTCCTTTTGATGAAATAAGTGGTATTATTGGCACTTAATCCGACATAATCTCCACACATGACGAGCGAACCACCGTTTTTTAAGATGTTACTATATGTTTTTGTCGGAAACTCTACCGTTCCCTCTTCGTCCTCATACACCAACACCCCATCTCCCCACGAACCATCCGGTTGTTTGTCATACACTCGGTAGCGGTATTCTCCGGTATCGGGGTTCTTAATACAGCAAATCAATCGGTTACCGGAAAAAGCACTACCTACCGCGTTGGGTAGGGTAGTCAGCTTCGGTTTAATAGCAGCATCCTCGCTCGCTTTTAGTTCAGTGGAAAACTTCGTTTTCTGCCCTGCCTGCAAAGCAATCTCACCGCTTATCTTGCAAACATACTCCTTGCCATTAGCCAAAGTGACGATAATGTTCTGCCCTTCGCCCAGCGTTTGGGGTGGCAACAGGCACTCGAAATCCAGATGATATATCTGCTGGTCCGACCACGAGCGCTTCATGCGGATGGTCTGCGTACCCGCTTTGTCGTTGTTCGGGAGGCTTAGCTGATATGCGTTGGAAGAAGCATCTGTGGCTATCGTACCGTCCGCATAGATGTGGGTGATTTGTGCTGTCGCATCCATTACGTCCGGTTGCGTCACCGCATCGTCCACAATATCCACGGACAGGAGGAGGCGTGCCGTAAGATGGTGGAAGGTGAAACTCAGCGTGTTGGTGGCGGGAGATACCTGCTGATGCGCCGCCATGCAGATGGCGGACAGCAGCTTCACCTCCGAAGTCTGGTCCTGTGGGATGGAAATAGTGGCACCTACCGCAGGCAGGCTGCTGCTCATCGTTCCGTACCAAGCATATACATCCACCGTCGTAGCCGTGCTTTTTAGCAAATCCGACCACAGTTTCCGGTCGGTATCGGCGGAGTTCGGGACGAATATGCCGTTTGTCCCCGAGCAGAGGTATTTATAGGAAGTGCTTTCGCTCCACCCGATAAAAATCGGGTCGTTTTCCGTAAAGGACGTCCGGTCGTTCCGGTCTGCCACACGGGTGATCGTGCTGTCATTCTCAATAGAAGCGGTAACCCGGAAATCCGAGTTACCTCGCTCGCCGCGCTCCGTTTCGTCCGTGCAGGAGGCTACAAAGAGAAACAGTAATAGTAACAGCGATGCCGGGAGCAGACTCTTCGCTACGCACAGAATCGTAAGAATGCTGCCGATAATCGTTTTCATCTTCAAAATCATAAGCATGTTCTCCTTATTATTATTACTATAAGTATGTTCTATCATCATATCCTACCATTTATTACCTGTATAAATTCAACACTACCTGTTCCACGGTGTTATCTCCCGTATTTATCACCTCTTTCCAGAGCGCCCAGCCCGTGTGCTTGTCTGCCTCTGCATTCAGTGAACTACGCAGCCCCGTGAAGTCCGTAAACGTTGAAATTCCCGTGGATGTATCGTCCGGCGTACAACCTGAGGCGGTTCCCGACTTATAGTGGCAGGAGTTGAAACTGGCTCCCGTCTTGTCGCCCACCAGCCACCCGGCGGAAGGCGTATTCCCGTCCCCACCCTGATTGTTCAGTTCGGAAAGCTGCACATAGCAGTTGTTCACCGTCTTGCCCGATGCCATACCACCCACCAGTCCGCCAATACCGCTTCCTGTCGATGCTTGGGTGAAGCTTACTTTGGAGGCGGAAACCGCCCCCGTACCTTCATAGACGGCGGAGTTCAGAATGTTCCCGCCGCAATAGCCCACCAATCCACCCAAATACATGCCGCTCGTAGCGGAAGTGTTGGTGTTGATCACGGTTGTCTTGACCAACTCTACCGAACAGTTCAGGATGTCCCCGTCCACCTTGCCTGCCAGCACGCCTGCATATGTGGCATTTGTCGATTCGATACTGCTTCCCGTGGAAGCGCTGTTGCTGGAGATGGTCCTGACCCGCAGGTTACTGATACCGGCCTGCGTATACCCCACGATGCCCGAATACTCCCCTGCGATACTTTGGGAACTGTTCTGCAAATCGATGCCGATTTCCCATCCCTGCCCGTCAATAGGAAGGGTGAGCGGATGATCTTCCGTACCTACAGGCACATAAAGTTCACCGGAGCTGACGCCTGTCAGCAGAAACGAAGAGGTCAGTTTGATGGTGAAGACACGGTCAGTCCCTTTTGTCTCATACCAGCCGTAATCCTCGTAGAGTGTATAGTCGGGAGTACCGTCAGAGGAGGTTGGAAGCCCGTTGGCGTTCCAAGTTTTGGCAAAGGACACCCACTCGGCAGAGGTACTGATGCCTTTTTCCTTGCCGGACAGGTTGCCTCCCGTATCTGTGGTCCAGTCATTAGCTACAGTGGCGGTCATCGTCCCGTCTTTCTTCACATTGAGCAGGTAGTTCACACCTCCTTCCTGTATCCAGTCGGTGGGAAACGCCACATTGCTTTTCTTTATTTCCAAGGGACTGTCCCCGTCCTGCGTATAAGTAATGGAGAATGTGGCGGAAGCTTTGCCGGGCAGGAGGAAGAAAGTCGCCACCGTCAGGGCATCAGTGGCATTGGCTGTCACGTTCGTGCCGCCACCGGGAAGGGTTGCCGTACAAGTTTTCGTGCCTGTATAGCTTCCCCAACTGAAACCATTGTCCGTAAACGTCAGTGTCGCCGTTTCGGGGACGTTGTTTACGGTCAGGGCGGTCACTTTAATCCCAACTTCACTCTTAATGCTGAACTTTACTTTGGCAAGTACGTGTTTCATCGTGAATCTGATGTTGCCGCCCGTCTCGCTATACGTCTGGTTCATCAACGGGAGGGAAACGAGCAGGTCTGCCTGGTCGGCTTCCGCCGCCGATACGGTGTAGGTCAAGGCAAGGTTGTTTCCTCCCAGCGTTGTCCCGTCCATATACGGTGCGTAGGCAAAGAAGCTCAATTTGTCCGTATCGTTGTTCGACCAGTATTTTAGGGGGGAGTACGTCCACGGTTTTGTGCTGTTTGTCCGCTCTACCTTCTGGTTGAACATGAATTCCGATGTGGCGGCGCTTTCGCTGAAATCACCTTTCGTCAGGTAGGCGAACACGCCTATGGTGGTCAGATTGCCCGTATTCAGTTCCGCACGTGTCTGTGGTTTCTCTACCGTGGTGAGGAAACTCAGCGGCAGGCCGTCGCCTTGCGGAAACTCCTGCGCTTCGTCCCCCGCACTGCAAGCGGAGAACAGCGAGGCGGTAAGCATTACCGCAGCAAACAACGTCGTAACGGGGTTCCCTCTCCGCCGTCCGCCTGATAATCCATGTGTCAGTTCGTTTCTATTCATCATTCTTTGCCTTTTTCCTAATTCTTTTTCTATCGTGTGATGCAATCGGAACGTCCTCTCCGACTTGCCGGAAACGAAACGTCCCGTCCGCTTCTCTGCTTTGAGAAGCGAACGGGACGGAAATTATGAAAAAACAGGTTGTACCTCGTTTTAGCCTTTATAGAATAGTCAGGCTTACCCTTTTTCCCAACCCTTCAAAGATACGGAAAAGCGTGGAAAGTTGCACATCCGTTTTTCCGTTCTCAATGCGTGAGATATACGACTTCTTGGTGCCTATTTTCTGGGCAAGCTGTTCTTGGGTAAGACCTGCTTGCAGCCTTTCTTCCTTTAAACGTTCTGCAAGAATAAATGCTTCTGCACCTTGTTCAAAGACATTACGCTCAGGAGTTCCTTTGGCTCCATACTGAATATCAAGAATGCTATCGTAATCGTCTCCGCATTCCATTATTGCCTTTCTTTTTTCGTCTTCAGTCATTTCAGTATCCTTTTTTTGTTTCAAAATATTCTTTCATTATAGATTTAGCCCTTTTTATTTCATCAGGAGGCGTTTTCTGCGATTTCTTTTGAAAACCGTTGATTCCCTGCATACGCCAATCATAATTTCCGTTTCCAGCATGTCAAAGAACGAGCGTTATAACTTAATTGTTTAACTGTGGGACCGGGAAGGGAGATTCAACCCTTCCCGGACTTGATTGCTCAGGCTTTCAGCCTGAGGATGCGGGGTATTAGCTCGCTTTAGCTGGCACTTTAGTAAGGATAACAGGACTCGTATTCGATGATACAGCACTGCTTGCAGACCAGCCTGACGGCGCAGTTACCGCAAAAGTTTTAGAGCCGTCTATTCCACTAACGTTACTAAGGTTAATCTCAATCCGGTCACCAACTTCGAACTTATCAGTTGAAATGCTCAAACTACCACTGCTTAAATCTATGGTTGTTGCACTGCTTATGGATGTGTTGGCAGGTGCTGTAACCACGAAATAATTGCAATTGGGATTTTTTTCTTTTGCAGAATTCAATGCCGTGATGGCAGCAGCCACTCCTTCAGCATTAAAAGTTGAAGCTACTGCTGCAGAAGGTGCATAAACGATTTCATCTTCTGTTCCCCAAGTATCTACATCTGCGTCTACCTTCACTTCATTCAGCCCAATCGTGAAGATAAAGTTATACGCCTTGCCGCGTTTCAAGGTGCCATTCGGAAGGGAGACGGTGGCCTTGGTTGAGGTCTTGGAGTATTTTTCACTGCTGCCATTAGACAAAGCGTCATCGAATGTGATGACATCATAATCAATCTCTACTAGGACATCCTTTTCGGAAGTGATGCCACCGGATGAAGTAAGATTAGTATTATCTGTAGGAGGAATGAGGAACAGGTATTCGTCAGTAGTCTTGCTGTCTACATCTTTGCGTTGAAACAGTTCCGTGGCGGTTCCATCTTGCTTTAAAACGACACAGTCCGTTGAATAATTCTTGTTGTAAAATGGCTGGCCTGAACCACTGCTACGGTCTACAAGAGACAGGACGCTGGCTAAATCATAATCAGATTCGGGTTTAACACTCGTGCTCTCTGTATAATCCCAAGTATCAGAGACCCATTGGTACACTGCTTTGCCATAGAATTTAGAATCGCTATTGTTGTTTTTTCCAACTATACGTGCACCTGTCACACAAACATACGTTTTGCCATCGCCTGCAGCACCCTGACCCGAATTGGTAAGATTCTTATCCAGTTTTGCCTGAAAATTCGCTCTGGACAGGATATGCTTGAATTGGAATTTTATATTTTCAGTAGTCCGCACTTCATCTTTGTTGGTAGCCACTACGAGATCGACCATCGCATTGGCGCTGCTATTGGTGCCGGTACTGGCACCGGCAGCCGCGCTACTTGCTGTACCTTTCACGGTAAAAGTCAGTTTAGGGTAACCTTGGTCTGTATTACCTGACAATGTTATACCATTATCAATGGCAGCTTCGCCACTTGTCGGGAAATTCGCAGCCGCGCTATACGGTCCATAAGCAAAGAACGTAATCTTGTCACCTTTCGTATTCGGCCAATATTTCAAAGGGGAATATTTCCAAGCACCAGGGCTTGTACTCTCCCATGCCACTTTCTGATTATACATGAAATTGGGAGCATAGCTATTGTTCGAATTGTCCGAAGGAAAGCCAGTCTGTCCGGTATAATACGCCAGCACACCGAATCCGCCCCCTTTGGTACTCCCGCTGGTAGTGGCCGGACTCCCTTGCAAAAGGGTCTGCGTGGTTTCCACACCTCTCGTCTGTACCCCCGTGTACACACTGAACCCTACCGCCGGATTGGCATCCGGACTCATTTCCGTAATCTCATTCTGCGAACAGCCTGCAAGGGCAAGGGCTGAAATCGCAATCAACAAATTCCTTGTTTTCATAAATCAAAAGTTTTTAATGATACATTATATTGTTAGTTTCGTAATCAGTTCTTTTATTAGCTCCGTAATCAGCGTTTACAGTGGCAACTCGCTTTCCTCCTCGTCTCCCCAATCATCCACGTCGATATCGAAACCTGAGTCGGAGCCGCCTTCGGGCTTTACGTCGGGGATGGGCGGAGCGGTGACCTCGATATAAAGCACCAGCGTACCACCTTCATCCTCCAACTCGTGCGCGGTGATGTCGAATACTTCATCCACTGTCGTCTTGCCGTCCACAAGCAGGGCACGCAGTGCCAGCTTGCGCGGAATCTCAGTCTCAAGGCCGAAAGTATTGAAGCGTCCGGTCAGCGTACCATTGAAGGGCGAACCGTCCGTGAAAGCAATATCATCCAACGTGAACTGCTGGAAGACGGTCTCACCGGAGACCTTGCCCGTAGAGAGATTGACGGACTCGGCCACCCCTTCCAGCGTGCCCGCTGCCGAACGGATATTATTCAATCCGACAACGTTGACCTCTACCTTCACTTCACGCGTCAGGCACCGGGGGACGAAAGACAGCACATACCGGCTGTCTACGCCCGAAGCCGGTGCGGAACGGCCGCGTGCCGCCGTAGGGCTATAGTTGCCCAGCATCTCTTCCGTCACCTCAAAGTCTTCCACCACACCGGCTGCCAGCTTCTCGGGAGAACTGACAATGACGCGCGTCGTGATACGCGTCGCCGGATCGGTACGGGTTTCCACATGGCGGGCATAGGCTTCCAGCTCTTCGTAGCATTCGCCACGGAAAGACAGACCGCCGAAGTCGCTGAAGGAACGGTTGAAGACCAGGACATCGTAACGACCCTTCGGCAGGCGGACTTTCTCGTAGGTGCGGTCGCCCATCAGTACCACTTTCGGCGTACCTCCATCCCGGGGATAGAAAACGGCAGTGGCACCGTTGGCTGCTTCTTCCGCATCCAGACCGGCACGGCTCCAGTCTACACGGATTTCAAACTCGGCTTCCATGTAATAGGTCAGTTCGCGACGGTCGCAACCGGAGAGATACAGACAGAAGAACAAAAGGACAGATAAGGAATAATTTGTTCTTATGTTCTTTTGTCTAAAAACAGACATATATCGTATGTGTCTCATCGTGCCCCTCCTTTCTTCGCCTTGCGGTTCAGCAGCCACACCAGCGAGATTTTCGCTTTCGTGGGTCCGAACCAGGTGTATTTGCCGTTCTCCTGCCAAAGCAGAGTCCGGTAATTGTCGCGGGCATGGTAATGGCGGTAATCGGTGCGGAGCATGCCGATGCCGATATTCAGTTCTAGATGCAGGTTGCGGGCGATGCGTGTAGTCCAACCATAACTGATACCTGCGGCGATGAAGAATTCGCCCTGATAACCGTTCTCTTTCCATTGCAGGTCGTACTTGCCGCCTCCGGCATACAGTCCGAGGAAATGACCGGTAAGCACTTCCCGCTTCATGCGGCTTTCCCTGCTGCCCAGCCAGTAGCGTCCTTCCAGTCCGCCCATCAATATCTGCAAGGCATATTTGTCACCGTCCAACAGCCACCACGGGAGCATGTATTCGCCGTTCACCGACCAGCGTTTGCCTATCGGCACTTCTATCTCCACATTCGGCATCAGGGCAGCATCAAACAGCAGGTTGGTTTTCAGGGCGAAAAGCGGACGCTCCTCCACCGCCTTATTTTGCGCATGGAGGCCGGGCAACAGCGTAAGCAATACTCCGCAGCAGAGGGCAAGACGCCTGATAGTTCCTATATAGTCAGGTAGATTCATAATTCTTGATACTGAACACCGGTCGGTCGATTTGCCGGTTTACCAATTGGATATTTTAATATCTGCCAGAAACTTACGTGCCACCTGGTTCAGAATGCCTATCTTGTGAGCTATCTGCCCATGGCTGATATAGAATGACTCAGGGGTGGGCACAGTGCAGCGGATAGGTTCATTCGTAGCTTGGAGCACATCCAGCAAGGATATGTCCGGCAACGGGCGGCACAATACGTATGAAGAAAGCGTTCCCGGGTTCTTGTCCGGCAACAGACGGATAAGATGGCTCTTTTCAAGTTCATCGAACAGTTTTTCCCGTTCACCTTCTGAAAAAAGGAAATCGGCTGATTGCATGTCATCCCCCGAAGAAATGTCATGTAAAATGGCAATGGCAGCTTGTGTCAGTGTAGATATCATAATACGTTTATTTTGTGCAACTGTTACTTATTAAATGATGGTTCAGCGGGCATTACTTACCAAGTAACAGGGAATAGCCTTCCTGCATGGAGGGAAAAAGAGTTTTCGTTCCGATAATTTAACGAGAAGAGCTACTTTCTCGATGGGAAAAGTGAATAGAAAAGTAGTCCATTTTTGAAGTATAAAGATGGAATAAAGCTTTATGTGTGTTTGTAAAGTGTCAGCTGGGGCAATATGGAATTTTAGGGGAGTGTGTGTTCGTAAATAAATAGATTTTAATAGATTAACATCGAAATTAAAGCTTTTATTTGGATAAACGAGAAAATATTTTCACCTTTGCGAAGTTAAATAGCCTGTTACTTGGTAAGTAATACTGTCCTGCCTCACAAGCCGTTACACGCGGTATTCTTTATGCCGTTTTCTTCTTTTCGTTGCACTGCGCAACGGAAATAATCAGTTCATCATTCGCCGCATCTACCTTCGCATTTTCAAAAGGTTTCAGGTAAGTTTCCGTTACCTTGATGGAAGAGTGTCCCAACGCCTTGCAGATAATGCCGATACCCATCCCGGCATAAAATGCCAGCGTAGCCCATGTGTGCCGCGGTGTATACGAACTCAGCCTCACACCGGGCAGCAACAGCGCCGCCACCCGCTCCAACTTTCGGTTGAAGCTGCGGAGCGCACGCAGGTAATCCGTGTATAGTTCCTTCCCCTTTTTCATCTTCCTGCCTTGTTCGTCCAGAACTGGAAACAGGTAAACGGAGCCGGGATTGGTATTTTTGAACTCCTCTATCAACGGTATCGCCTCTTTGGGAATACGCACCGTCATCTGCCGTCCCGTCTTGTGGCGGCTATACACAATCTTGTCCCCCTTCATATCCTGCTTGCGCAGATGGGCAAGGTCGATGAACGGCATCCCCCGAAACAGGAACATCAACAGGAAATAAGCCAGCGCACACCGCACCCCTTTGGGCAGTTTCTCAAAATCGGCATACATCAGTGCATTCATCTGCTCCTTCTCCAATGCCCGTTTGGTCTGCGACTCCACTTTGGTGTACACGTCATCGAACAGTTTCGCATGGTAGGGCAGCACCTTCTCATCGACAAGTCGGTGGTACACCGCCTTCAAATCCCGCATGTAGGTCGAGATGCTGTTCAGGCTCAACCCTTTCGGTTCCCCATCTTTCTTTTTCGCCCCTTCCTGCTTCATCCACTGTTCATACTCCTTCAGCCTGCCCGGAGTGAATACCTCGTCCACCGGCATCGGTGTTCCTTCGCCCCCGTAAAACTCCGTGATGGATTTCAGCGCGTAGGTGTACGTATGCACTGCCGACCGTTTCTTGTCTTTCTCCAACCGCTCGGTCACCAGCCGCATGTAGGATGCCAAGTCCGGCATCCCCGCGGTTTCCACCGTTTCCATAATTTTCTCTTTTTGATCCATAATACTTTGATTTTAATTTCCGCACTCGGCGTATGTCCTGAAACAGCCACGCCAAAGGGAAAGTTTATGGATGCAAAGTAAAGGATGTGAGAAAGTTATAAAGAAACAAAGCGTGTTCTTATTTACTTCTTCTCTCTTGCATAAGAGCGATGCCCATATATTATTATCACCACAAAACAGATAAGTGGAAGTACAAACGAAAGATTCACTGCCGGCATGCCGAACAACGTATGCCTATCGATGATGCTTGCCTGGAGCGGAGGCAATATCGAACCTCCCAGGATAGCCATTATCAGTCCTGCTGCCCCGAATTTTGCATCATCGCCCAACCCGCGGAGGGCTATCCCATAGATGGTGGGAAACATCAGCGACATACAGGCCGAAACACCGACCAGGCAATACATGCCTCCGATATTCTGCAGAAACATCACTCCGGCAGTAAACCCGCAAGCAACGATTGCAAGCACCTTCAGCAACAAGCCCGGACTGAGATAGCGCAGGATAAAAGTACATATAAACCGGCTGGCACAAAAGATAATCATCGCCACAATATTATATTCCTGCGACAACACCTCCGCCGCCTTCTCCTCCATCCCCTGCGACATAAACAGACGGGTACCGTATTGTATGACAAACGTCCAGCACATAATCTGTGCACCCACATAGAAGAACTGCGCAATAACCCCTTCGCGATAATGCCTGATGCAGAAAATACGTTTCAATGTCGGGAAGAAGTTGATATCATGAGACTGGTCGGCATTCTTGGGCATCTTCATCATCCGAATCAGTACCAGCATAATCAGAACGACAATGCCGATAGCCAGATAAGGCGCAATCAATACACTCAGGTCGGAATCGCGCACCGCCTCAAACTCTGCTGTAGAGAGCTGACTGCGTTCAATCGTCCCCATCGGGTTCAAACGATTCTGGATGAAGTTCATCGCCACATACATGCCCAGCAACGATCCCATCGGATTGAAAGACTGTGCCAGGTTCAAACGGCGGGTAGCGGTCTCTTCCGTACCCATAGAAAGGATATAAGGATTACAACTGGTTTCGAGAAACGACAAACCGCACGTCAGGATGAAATAAGCAATCAGAAACGGGTAATAACTTCCCATCATCATGGCGGGGAAGAACAGGAACGCACCGAGAGCATACATGCCCAGTCCCAAAAGTACACCCGCCTTATAAGAGAACCTGCGGATGAACATCGCCGCCGGAAATGCCATCGCAAAGTAACCGCCATAAAAGGCAACCTGCACCAATGCACCGTCCGTAACGCTCATACGGAAGATTTTGGAGAAAGCCTTCACCATGGGATTAGTTATATCATTGGCAAATCCCCACAGGGCAAAGCAGCTCGTAATCAAAATAAACGGTATCAGGTAGCTTACGCCATCCTTGGTTATTATTGAGTTTTTCATTGTGTTATTCATAAGGTAAAAAAGGTTCTTTAGTAATTACTCATACAAATGGAACATGCGTTCCATGGGTTGCCACTTCTCCGCCGATGTACTTCCAAGACGCACCAACTGGAAAATGGACATATAGTCCTCCCATTCTTGTTGGCGGGGCAGAGTGGCCAGGCGTTCCATCGCCGCGTCCCAGTCGAAGCCTACCGGAAACTCTACGATCATGAACAACCGCGTACCCAGTATGTATATCTCCATTTCAAGGATTCCCACTTCGCGAATACCCGCCATGATTTCGGGCCATATATGCTCCCTGCTATGCCGGCGACGATATTCGGCTATCAGTTCGGGATCATCGCGCAAATCCAGCGTCCGGCAATAGCGTTCCACCGGTTGCCGGTGTTCTTTGACGCGATAACTTTTTATTTTTGTTTCCATCGTTCCATCGTTTTTAAATTATTTCCTTTATTTCGTCCCGCTCCCGGATTTCTCCTTTTACCAGGGCTTGCACAAGGATATTGCCGATGGCCGTAGCCTCCACCGGACCGGCATACACGGGAATGCCCAACGCCTCGGCTGTCAAGCTGTTCAGCAACCTGTTACGGCAGCCTCCCCCCACAATGTGCAACTGCTCTACCGGAGACGGCAACAAACGGTTCAGTTGTTCCACCCCCCGCTTATAGCGCTGTGCCAGCGACTGCAATACGCAACGTACATACTCTCCCTGCGAAGCCGGCACCTGGCAGGCATGCTCCCTGCAATAATCCGCAATGGCGGCTTCCATGTCCATAGGGCTTTGGAAAGCCTTGTCATCCACGTCGACAACCGAGGGTATATCGGCACGTTCGGCAGCTGTTATCAGATACTCGTAGTCGGTTTCTTCACCCCGCTCCTTCCATTGCCTGATAAGCTGCTGCAACATCCACAGGCCGGTTATATTCTGCAGAAAACGGATCTTTCCGCCCACACCGCCTTCATTGGTAAAGCCACCGTTCCGGGCCTCTTCCGAAAGGATCGGTTCGTCTGTCTCGATGCCGAGCAGTGACCACGTGCCCGAACTCAGAAAAGCCCTGCACTTGCCTGCGGCCGGAACGGCAAAGACAGCGCTAGCCGTATCGTGCGACCCTACTGCGATGACCTCCACCTCTTCCGGCAGTCCGATTTCCTCCCGAATCTCCCGTTTCAGCCTGCCACGCACTGTACCCGGCATCACGATGTCACCGAAAAGATGCTGCGGCAATCCCAACTTCTCAATCAAGGCACGGTTCCACGTACGCGTGCGTGCATCCAGCAGTTCCGAGGTGGAAGCAATGCAATATTCATTATTGGCAACCCCGGTCAGATAGTAACTGAAAAGGTCGGGCATAAACAGCAGTCTATCGGCAACCTTCAATTGTACATCGTCGTTTTTCTTCATGCTGTAAAGCTGAAAAAGCGTATTGATGGACATAACCTGAATACCCGCCTCTGCATAGTGCTCCGCAAGTGCCGCTTCGTCAAAGAGTTCATCGGGCAACCCTTCAGTGCGCAAATCACGATAGCAAACCGGATTCCCCAATAAATTGCCGTCCTTATCTATCAGGCCAAAATCCACCCCCCAGGTATCGATGCCTATACTTTTAACAGTATATCCTTTACGGACAGCCTGCCGGAGTCCATTCTTCATTTCATCGAACAGCGCCAGGAAATCCCAGTACACATGATTGCCCATGCGCACCTGCCTGTTCGGAAAACGGTACACTTCTTCCAGCTTCAACACACCCTGGTCGATGGAACCGGCCATTACCCGGCCGCTTCCACCTCCAAAATCCACTGCTAAATAGGCATTCATCACTTCGTCTTTTTCCCCAGGATGTACGTCTCCAGGTCATCTATCTCTTCCGGTGTAAGCACCGTATAGTCCCCACCGGACTGGATGATAATGCGGCACGCCATCTCGAAGAACATGGCGCGTTCAAAAGCCTGGTCGAAGTCCTTGCCGCAAACCACCTGCCCATGTTTCAGGAGCAGCACGGAATTATGATCCTTCATATTCTCAATGACTGCCTGCGCCAGTTCCTTAGAACCGGGACGATAATAAGGTATCACCGGAATCTCGCTTCCCACATGGCAAGGCACCTCAGCCGTTACATTGAAGTTCACCGGGCGGTTCTTCATACAAGCCACAGCCGTGGCATAAGGCGACTGGAAATGGAGCACCACACCTACATCCGGACGTTCCCGCAGCACTCCCAGATGGAAGCCGCTTTCCATCGAAGGCTTTACTCCATTCAATACTTCTCCGGTAGAAAGCCGGCAAACCGCCACTTTCTCCTTCGTCAGCGAAGGCACCCAGGAGCCGGTGCCCGAAAGCAGCACCTCGTCTCCTATACGCCACGACAGATTACCACTGCTGCAAACCGTCAATCCGGCATCACCCACCCGATGGGCCTGGGCGACAAACTGTTCTATATGTTCATTTGTTATCATACTGTTTTCTTTAAGTTCAGAAACAACCTCTTTATTTGTAGACAGGACCATAAGTGGTACAAGCACGATAGTCTGCTCCCTCCTTATCCATACCGAAAGCATTCCATGCAGCAGGACGGAAAATCTTCTTTTCGTCTACATTGTGCATGCAAACCGGGATGCGAAGCATGGAAGCCAACGTAATCAGATCCTGACCGATATGTCCGTAACTGATAGCGCCATGATTGGCTCCCCAGTTATTCATAACCGAATACACGTCTTCGAATGCAGGCTGGTTGCAGAGACGGGGTACAAACCAGGTAGTGGGCCACGTACGGTCTGTACGTTCATTCAGCAGTTTATGGATTTCCGGGTCTATTTCTACCGTCCATCCTTCGGCAATCTGCAGCACGGGGCCAAGACCTTTTACCAGATTCAAGCGGCTCATAGTCACCGGCATTCCACCTCTTGACAGGAAGTTGGAAGAAAAACCGCCACCACGGAAGTAATCACGATTGGCAGGATACCAGGTCGTAGCTTCCAGACATTTTTCCATTTCATCTTCGGAGATTTCCCAGTGGGGCTTCATAGCCGGTTCGCCTTGCGCATCGACCTGTTGTCCGGTACCGTCCAAAGTCGTAGCACCTGAATTTATCAAATGGATGATACCATTCGCAGCCAGGCCGGTCAGTTCCTTACCCGTCACCCGCTTCACAGCTTCGGGGCTCCAATAAGTGCGCACATCCGAGAAGATTTGTGCACGGTTCGTCAGCAAATGGCCGAAGAGCATAGCTACACCATTGCAGGCATCATTCTCTGTAGCTACGACGTAGGCTTCACGAATGCCGTTCCAGTCGAAAGAGGTATTCAGCAAGGCTTCGGAGTAGTCACCATTCGGATAGAAATCGGTCCATTGGCGCTGTCCCTGGAAACCTGCGGCAATGGCATTGTGGCCAAGCGCCTCTTCCTTGAAGCCCATTTCCTTCAGTTTCGGATTCCCTTGCATCAGATCGCGCATGATGATAGTCATTTTCACAATGAACTCCCAATCTTCATCTTTCTGCTCACGGGTCTTGGTCTTTGCCGGAATATTGAAATCCTCACCCTCATTCTTCTTGCAGTATTTTTCGGTCCAAGCCATGGCTTTGGCAAATTCTTCCTTATCATAGATCCCTTCAGTCATGCGACGGATAATCTCAGTCAAATCCACCGATTCACACCGCATGCCCAGGTATTCCTGGAAGAAGTCGGGATTGACGATAGAACCTGCAATACCCATAGAGACGCTGCCCATCGACAAATAAGACTTCCCTCTCATCGTAGCCACCGCCTGCGCTGCACGTGCAAAGCGCAAAAGCTTCTCGGCAACATCATCCGGAATGGAATTATCATCCAAATCCTGCACATCGCGTCCGTAGATGCCGAAAGCAGGCAAACCTTTCTGTGCATGACCTGCCAATACAGCTGCCAGATATACGGCTCCCGGACGTTCCGTACCGTTGAATCCCCATACAGCTTTCGGATAATACGGATTCATATCCATTGTTTCGGCACCGTAGCACCAGCAGGAAGTTACCGTAATGGTAGCCCCCACCCCTTCGCGTTCAAACTTCTCGGCACAAGCAGCGCTTTCGGCCACACGTCCGATAGTGCCGTCGGCAATCACACATTCCACGGGACTTCCGTCACCGTTTTTCAAGTTAGCGGTAATCAACGCGGCTACTGCCTTTGCCAAATTCATAGTCTTTTCTTCAAGACTCTCACGTACGCCACCCTGGCGACCGTCGATAGTGGGACGAATCCCGATTTTCGGATACTTTTTCATTTTTTTATTATTAAGTTAATATACTGTGCTGAACTATGCTGATCATTATCTATAAAAAAGGCTATAAGGAGCCTCTCAGATGAACCTCGGTCGGCAGATAAACCTGTACGGGATTACCGGTAAGGATGAAGTCTGCCGTCATCATCCCCATCTTCTTCCAGTCGATACTTAATGCGGTTATCCCTTTGTCAATCACTTCGTAGGCCGGTGTATCGTTGTAAGCTATCAAACCGAAATCAACGCCGCACGTCAATCCTGCTGCGCGGCTCTTCTTTACAATCTCTACAACGTCCACCTGCCGGATGGCGATATAAGCCTCCCCCGAATGTACCTCCCGTTCCTCCATACTTTCTATTACTTCACAATCCAAGTGATAGTCCGCACAATACTTCTCGAAGTATTCACGTGTCTCCCTGGGATGTTTGCTCTCTTTCGTCAGAAAAAAGACCAGCTTGCGATAGCGCTGCAACTTGTCGGACAGTTGCGCCATGGCGCGATAGAAAGATTTGCCAAAGTCCTGGCAAATGTACGAGTACTCTTTCTTGTCGAACTGTCCGAAGTCGAGCAGCAACAGACGTGAAGAATCTATCTTATACAGATAAGGAGAAAACTTCTCATTGTCGAAGTTCATGACGACATATTTGTTATATCGCCCGAGCGATTCACGAAGTATGGCATTGAACAATGATTCGTTGTACTGATGAAACCACAGGTCTACTTTATAGCGGGTAGAAAGACGCTTGACAAAACTATTGTAAAGTGTATCTTTGAAAGGAGAATATTCGTCAAGCAACAGCAAGATGTTTTTTTGCCTGTTTACCACATAGTAGCCTTTGCCGGGTGTAGAGTCAATGACGCCTCTCTCCTTCAGATCGATAAAAGCCTTGAACACCGTATCTCTGGACACCTTATAGTCCTGACTCAACTGATTGATGGAAGGCAAAGCGTCGTCCATCTTATATTTACCCATTGAGATATCCTGCCCAATGAGATCGGCCAGTTGCTTGACTTTGGTAGTTTGTTGTCCAAAAATTACTTTCATATTATAAAGACTTACTTAGCATTAAAAGAGGAAGTCAACTATGCTGAACTATCCTGCTGCAAAGAAATACAATTTATTTATTATCAGAAAGAAGCATCAGTATGTTTAATAGCATATTATCAGGCATTCAAGCCGAATTATTTCTTAAAATTCGCCAATTTATTCCTATAATAGCTTTCCACATCTTTCCAATGATAATAAGGAGCAAGTTCGCTTTCAACCGGCAGTTTCATTTCCTGTTCATTGAGCAAGACTTTCACAAGGACATCATCATTCCCCTTCTTGCGATAAAAGACGAACTGTATATTGCATGCCTTAGGGAAGATGCGATAATTGCGCCAAACATCAGCCAACTTCTCCATATCGGTAGTCTGATAGGCACAATCGCCCAATTCCAGCAGACAAGCCAAAGGAAGCACACAAGTTTCGTGACCGAAACGCAAGGTTACGCTATTCTCTTTCTTCACAACACAGGTATCTGCCGTGTTCAATATATTTTCAAGCAGATTGGCTTCTACATAAGGCATCTTGCCCTGGGTGAGCGGAGACGGTCCATAGTCGATGTACCATTCTACGTTGCCGATTGCCCACAAGTCATAGCATTCTTCTTTCGTGAAAAGAGAGTAAAGCTCCAGATCCGTATCGTGGCTCTGCATAATGACTGCCAACTCAAACAAGTAACTCATCAACTTGCCCGCATCCACTTTCCATCTCACATAATCTTCGCTGTTGAAGAGAGATTTCATCAAACGCTCCGGGTGAAGATGTTCCTTTCTGAAAGCCTCCTTTACGGCAAGCACTTCGTCCTCCTGACGCTTCTTATTGAAATATTCATCTTTATAATTCATGTAGTACTTATCGTAATAAGTAGCCTCGTTCCTGATTCTCAGTTCCGGGTTCTGAGACTGCAATTGCAGGCATTCGGCCATCATGGAGAGAATGCAGCGCACAACAATCGTAGAACGTGCATCCACCTCTGCTGTTCCTTGAAACACTTCGGGGAAGTTTTTGTACATTCTCTGCGCAATGCCCCTATGCTGGCGTGCGCCCAGCGGAGTCAAATCACCGTATCTGTCTTTAGCCATCCGTGCAATGCTATCTACAAGGAGAAGCGTCTTTTGCCCCAATTCGGTAAGCGCTCCGTCTTTCTCAGCCTCACGGAGAATTGCCAGTGGCTTTGTATAGTCATCGGGATTCACACGATAACGGGAGCCGTGGCGTGCATAATGGCTCAGATAAAACGGTTTATACCCCTTAGGCGGAGCAGTCATCGTGAAATGAGGCTCGGGATAGGCATAATGATTGGCTGCCGAACGATGGATATTCTCGAATATTTCTTCTTTCGCTGTCTGTGCGCTCATTCCAAGCACCAGCCAACAGAGGAGGGTCAATACTATAAAACGTTTCATTCTTTAGTGTTTTAATAAGTTTCAGATATAGGGGTTATTCACTTACGTAAGGGCCAAACTTTTTCGATATGGTCAAATCCTCTTTCCGGGCATCGAGTACATACACTTCATACTTTCCATCCGGATATACTCTTATCACGATATGTCCTTGTTTGGCTTTTATGCCGCGGGCAAACCAAGGGCCTATGCCTATTCCTGTCTGGTCATTATAATAAGTCATAAAGACATCCCTTTTCTGCGTGCCGATATTCTCAGATAATAATCGTTGACCGACTTCAGCCCCCGGATGATCCGTACTCCACGATTGCGCCACCACCACTTTAGGATCGAGCACTTGCAGGAAGTTCCGGTTAGTAGCATCCCGATTGCTATGATGATTGAGTGATACAGCTGACACTTTACCTATTATCGGTGCCATAGGGGTTTCTATATCATACCATTCTGCATGGTCCTGGTCTACCAAACCGGAATTATCACCTCCTGCATAATACTTGAACTTACCATATTTCACTACGACAGCCGTTGACATCTGATTCTCACTGTATTTTCCATTCTTTGCCAGCAAGTCTTCCTTTGTAAACAGAACAGTCGTATTTTTGCCTTCTCCCGTCCACAGCAGATTATTGGATTTTATATTCCTGACTTCAAAATCGGGATAAGCTTTCGGCTCTTTCTGCAATACGAACTGCGTATTCGATCCTATATCAAACTTCTCCGGCACCAATCCATTATGTTCTTTTTGATATTTCAGGAACTCCAGCAGATTCAGGAAAGAAGGCAGATCCACTCCACCTTTTCCCGAACGCAAATCTACCGGGAACTGATAGTCGGGATAATCTCTGTCCACATAAGTCTTGATAGGGATTACGTCTCCGACTTCTGTCAATCCGGTAATGCGGTAGCCGTTTTTAGAAGTACCGGATGTCTTCTGTATATTACCATAATGGTCGGAATGAAAATGAGTCAGAAGGAAATAGTCAATTACTGCATTGTCTTTCCCCAGCACATTCGTTACATAGTTAATGATAGACGAACCGGGCGTATAGCTACTGTTCGGGAATATCGGCGCTGCAAACATCGGAGCATACTTAGCCGCATACTCCTTGCCGTCAAAATCACCGGCATCGATCATCATGGTGGTGCCGTCCGGGAAAATCAACAACGCACAATTACCCCGGCCGGTATTGATGTGATGGATGTCCAGATAACCTTTCTCCCACTTTGGGAGTTGGTTTTGCGCCGCCATAAAGGCAGCGCAAAACATTGCAAATAAGAATAGAATGCTTTTTCTCATGATTGGTCTGTTTTTTAATTATATCCTTCATTCTGTTTGGTTGCAGAATCCGTATCAATCTGTGCTTGCGGAATAGGTTGTACATAATTCTGTTCTGTTATGGAAATGCCGTTATATCCGGGAGTTCTGGCAAAATAAGCATTCATCACTGCAACAGCTTTACCGGTTCTCACCAAATCAAACCAGCGGTGCCCTTCATTAACGAGTTCTTTGCGCCTTTCTAATGCTATTTCGTCTTTCATCAACGTAGCATCACTAATTGCAACCTTGTCAATACCTGCCCGTTCCTTAATCAAGTTCAAGTACTCATTGGCTTTAGGCATATCATTTTTCTCGGCATAACACTCGGCAAGCATTAAGAGAACATCGGCATAGCGCAATACAATGATATTGCTGCCACCATCTGCAACCGTAGCCGATGTCTGTTTCAACTTTCCAGTTCCTATCACTCCATTTTTTGTAACAATAAAGTAGGCCGACTTACGCTTGTCACTATCAGCAAATAAACCGTAGACTTCATTTGTCGGCAAGTTGTGCCCTTTCGAACCGCTGACATATCCCGAAGGGCTGAAGTTCTGGAAGGCATTGCTACCCTCGGAATTGCCATTTATACCCGATTCAAACTGTACATCAAATATAACTTCCTTATTTCCCTTATTATTGACATCAAATATATCCGCAGGCTCATCCAACAAAGCATATCCTAACTTTTCTACTTCCTGCAAGTATTTCAGGCTATTATCGTAATCCTTTAAAGTAAGATAAACCTTGCCCAGAAGTGCCGCAGCAGCACCTTTGGTAGCACGCCCCAGTTCTGCAGGTTTTTCCGGAAGTAACGCAAAAGCATCAGTCAGATCTTTAACAATTTGTTTATACACTTCATCTTTAGGAGTTCTTGCTTGCCCAAAGAAATCATTCGGATTAGTAGTTTCCTGGATAACCAATTGAACATCACCGAATATACGAACCAAATTGAAATACATCAATCCGCGCAGAAAGTACATTTCCCCCTTAATCTTTTCTTTCTCTGCTTCCGGCATATCGCCGATTCCATCTACCCGGTTCAGTATCACATTACATTGTTGGATACCCTTAAAATGATGACTCCAAGCTTTATCAATCACAGTGTTGGCAGAAGTCATAGAAAACAAATCCAACTGACCATAATTACCATTATCATTCGCCGGGACTTCATCCCATGTGTTATCAGAGGGAAGTTCGCCTAAAACCAAATTGCCCACTTTATACAATCCCTCAGCCTGCAATATTCCATAAGCAGAATTTACTCCTTTTCTTAGCTGTTCAGCATCTTTATAATAGTTGTTCAATACATTCTGCATGTCCGGACTCAAATCCAAAAGATCACCTGAACACCCGGTAAACATAAATACTGTTATTCCCAGTACGATACTATATATTATTCTCAGCGCTTTCATATCCATTATTCTGTATTAAAAGTTTATATTCAATCCCAAAGAGAAAGTACGCGGCAAAGGATAGTTATAACTTTCCAAACCCTGATTCAGTGCATCTGTGGAATTTCCATTGATACTCATCCCCTTATAAGGCGTCAGCAGCAGTAAGTTATTAGCAAGGAAATAGACTTGCGTTCTCTGAATTCCCAAACGATTGGTAAACAAAGACGGCAACTCATAAGAAAGTTTCAGACTACGAATATTTAAGTTTGAAGCATTATAAAAGAACTTATTCGAAATACGCGCTTCCTTACGTGCATTAGAGAAATTACCCATATTAGGAGTTGCATAAGTTCCATTAGGATTATTGACCGGATGATAACGGTTATTAAAATACTCCTTTGTAGTAACAGCGAAACCTTCACCTGTATCCATATACGTAGCCAAAGCAGTACTATATAGCTTTTTACCCAATTCACTATATAAATCCAATGCCAACTCAAAACTCTTATAACGGAATGTATTGTTCCAGCCTAATACCACTTTAGGAAGTGGAGAGCCGAAGCTTCTTTTGTCCTTCGTATCAATAACCTTATCATCATTTTGATTCTTGATGATATAATCACCTATTTGCGTACCTGCCATAGCGGGATATTTCTTAAAATCTTCTTCGGACTTATAAATACCGATAACTTCATATCCATACAGTTCGGATATAGATTTTCCGACTTCCGTTATAGAGAACCCCTTACTGCCAATAATTTGAGTTTGTCCGGGAGCAAGTGCCAGAACTTTATTCTTATTAGTCGACATGTTCAATGACGAGTTCCATGCAATGGGTCCCAAGTTAACATCTTTAGCCGTTGAAAAGCGTATCTCAAAACCCGTATTTCTTACTTTGCCAATATTTTGCAAGGAAGTAGTATATCCTGATTGTTGGGGTACGGGGACACTTAACAGTAAGTCATTGGTATTAGCCAAATAAAAATCTGCATTAATACCCAGATATTTGAACAGAGTAACATCCAAACCAATATTCCAGGTGGACGTCATTTCCCAAGACAAATCGGGATTGGGAGATGAATTAATAACTGTACCGGGGGCTAAAGAGCCACCAAACAAATAATCATTGGATGACATTAAAGCCTGGGCGCCGTAATTCGCAATCTGGTTATTACCGGATTTACCCCAGCTAACTCTCAACTTAGCATAATCAATCGCCGAACTGTTCTTCATAAACTTCTCATTAGAAATCAGCCAGGCAGCAGATAAAGCCGGAAACATACCCCACTTCGTATTACTACCAAACCGTGACGAACCGTCCCTACGCATAGAAGCACTAAACATATATTTATCCTGCCAGTTATAATTCAAACGTGCAAAATATGAAATCATGGCCCAAGCGTACTGTGAAGGTTCTACCTTGAACGAGCTCCCTCCTGCAATATTCTTGATAGAGCTATCGCCAAAGTCGGTAGCAGTAACTTTCAGTATTTCCTGATCTTCTCTTTGGTAAGACTGCCCCAGCAAGACTTGTATAGTATGTTCTTTGATAAGTTTGTTGTAAGTCAAGGTATTCTCAATCAGGTAATTCTTTCTGTTCGTATTACTTTGAGAAGCGCTTATCGGTTGAGGGGCGGCAGCACGATATTTCCCGATATCTGCCGGAGTATAGAATTTATAGATTGAGGCATCATAATCGGCTCCGATATTGGTTTTGAATTTAAAGTCTTTGAATAGTTTCACTTCGGCATACATATTACCAAAGAGTCTGAGCCGGTCCGTCTTACGGTCTACTTTCTTGGCTATTGCAACAGGATTTTCATACAATGCGCCATCTGTATCGACATTGGCATTAATCTGCTCTGATATGGCCAGCGTTCCATCTTCATTGTATGGAGCGAAGAAAGGATATATGCCGGTAGCAATATTCAGAAAGTTACTGCTCATGGCATCCTCATCAAAAGTATTTTGCTTGGAATAACTGGGAGAGAAAGAGAAACCAAGAGTTATCGTATTGGTAGGCATCAGTTTCAAGTTAACATTTGCAGAGAATTTATCAAAATCAGTACCAATGATGATACCTTCCTGCTTCATATACCCTGCCGACAGTGAGTAAAATGCCTTCTCCGAACCGCCATTTACAGATATATTATAATCCTGCATAGGTGCCAACTGAAATACTTCATCCAGCCAGTTAGTATTAGTCAGCCCTTTCTGTCCATTCAGATAGGGGTAAAGATAATCCGGTATAAGTTCGCGCTTGGAGGCTCCATTTGCTTTTCTCGTAGCCGTATCATCCGTTTCCTTCCGTTTCAGCGGGTCCTTATTCACATAACCGGTATTACGTGCTTCAAGCATATACTGAGCCATATCATAAGCATCTACAAGTTCAAGTTTGTCATATCGTTGCTGCAAACTGAAAGTAGCCGAAAGAGTAACGGTGGGTTTACTGGTTTTTCCGCTTTTGGTTGTAATCATGATAATACCATTTGCTCCTCTTGAACCGTAAATAGCGGTAGAAGCTGCATCTTTCAAGACCTCAATAGACTGTATGGCATTCATATTAATGCTATTGATATCCGATCCTTCCGTCAGAGGAAACCCGTCTACTACAATCAACGGCTTGCTCCCGGCTGTCAGAGTTCCCACGCCGCGAACATTGATAACCGGACTACCTCCCGGTGTGCCCGAAGGCATCGATACCTGCACACCTGCCATCTTACCGGAAAGCGCGGAGGCAAAGTTGGTTGATGGATAATTTTGCAGTTCACCCGCTTTAACAGAAGATATTGAACCGGTAGAACTTTTCACAGTAGTCGTTCCATAACCAATGACAACCACCTCATCCAGCTGCTTGGAATCTTCCACCAAAGTGATGGCAAACGTATTCCTATCCCTCACCGGAAGTTCCTGACTACCATAGCCGATGTACGACACCACAATCGTAGCATCCGACGGCACACCGGTCAAAGAGAAATTACCGTCTATATCGGTTATTGCACCATTGGATGTTCCCTTTACCTGAATGGTTGCCCCGATAATGGATTCCCCCCTTTCATCAGTAATTTTCCCTTTAATATCTTTGGGAGTCCCCTCATATTGGCCTGCCACCTTCTTTTTGGAAATCAGAATCATTTTATTCTGTATCGTGAATTCCAAGCCAGGCCCCAGAATAGCTGAAAGGACCTTCTCGACAGGCACCTCTTTAAAAGATTCTGTTATCTTTTTACTTCCATCCACATCCTGGACTTCATAGATAATAGACAACCCCGTTTGTTGCTCTATCTCCTTCAGAACAGATTTAAGAGGCTGTGCCTTAAAGTCTTTGCTCACTGTCTGAGCATTCGCCATACCACAAAGTATGCATAGGGTTACCAATAAAAGCAACCTACATAATGGTTTTCTCATGTTGTTCATAGGAATAATTTTAGAATTGTTGTTACTTAAAAAACAGTTCTTTTAAATGTTAGACATAGTGTTAAATTTAAAAGGTTGAAACTAAAACATGTTTTATTCTCTGATATATATATATTCTTCTTTTCGTTCTACAGTAATCGGGATTAGCTTCTGCAAAGCATCCATCACTTCTCCTATCGTCTCCTGATTGCGAAGTGAGATACGGAATGCCTTGTCTCCCAGTTGCTCCGACTCCAATTCTATCCTCACATCATACTGGCGTGACAATTTCTGAACCAGCTCTTTCAGCGTGATGTGATCGAATTCCAACCTATTTTCGGCCCAAGCCTTGGCCTGCGGTGCATTTACCTTTTCACGCAGGAACTTGCCGGAAACCCGATTCAAGCGTAAAGATTCTCCGGGAGTCATTTTCAGCACTTGCTTATTGTACAGAAGTTCCACATGTCCTTCCATCAAAGTGGTAGAAGCAAACGAATCGTCCGGATAGGCAGAGACATTGAACTTCGTACCTTTTACAACCACTGCATAGGCAGGCGTTTCTACCGTAAACAGCTCTCCTTCATGCTTCTTTACTTCAAAATACCCTTCACCGTACAACTTTACAATACGATTGTCTTTATTGAATTTATTGGAATATTGCAACTTTGAACCCGCATTCAGCCATACCTCCGTACCATCCGACAAAGTAACTTTGCTTTTCTCTCCGTAAGGCGCTTCCAGCGTGAAGTAAGTCTCCGGTTGTAGATAGGAAACCGTATTCCATATTCCTAAGGTTGCCCCGGCAGTCAGCACTACGATAGCGGCAACGGCGGCAATCTTTCTCCAGAATACCGGTTTGGAAGATATCAGCATCGGAGTTACCGCTTCGTGAACGCGCATCTTGTTCTGCAATCTCATCCATTCACGTTCAGTCTCTTCATCCGCCACAGAAGAAAGCAGCCATTCATGTTCCCAAGCCTTGAACCGTGAGTGATTTTCCTCACTTGCCCGGATAAAACGGAATAAGCGTTCTTCCTCCGTACGCTGAATCCTACCTTCAAAATAACGGATTGCCAATGCCTGAATATCAATTTCTTCTTTCATAAGTGTTATTGCCTTTCTATAAGATGTAACAACTATAATTTCTCTTACCCAACCTGCCAAAGCAAAAAAAAGCAGAAAACTTTCATTTCCTGCTTTCCTAATATACTATATCCCAAACTTTCATTCATTAAAAATAACCCAGGCAAGCACCATAATGTAGACGTCTATCGGATATTTGTCCTTGAAGTGCTTGGAGAAAATATTCAGTGCTTTGGCTATCTGTTTCTCCACCGCAGTGGTCGAGATTTGCAGTTTGTCTGCTATTTCGCGGTTCTTCAGTTCCTTAAAACGGCTCATGATAAATACTTCACGGCAACGCTCTGGCAGATTGTCTATCACAATCTTTATTTGTTGCTGCAACTCATCGTACAAAAGGCCATATTCGGCATCCATTGCAAAGTCGGCATAGTACAGCCTCTCTTCGCCTTCCTGCTTTGCCAGATATTCTATCTGATGCTTTTCTATGATCGAAAGATGTTTAAGATAATTAAGGCAGCTGTTGCGCACCATGGCAAACAAAAGAGAGGTAACAGAGACTGCAGAAAGCAGCTCCCGCTTTTCCCAAAACTTTAAGAAACATTCCTGAATTATGTCCCGAGCCACTTCTTCGTCGTTCACAAAACGAATAGCATACCCTTGCAGCCGAGGATAATACTTCTTAAAAAGAAATTCAAAAGCCTCTTTGTTATTCAGCTTGATTTCCGACAACAGCACAGCTTCATCAGTAAATTCCGTCATAATGTTTTTATTTGTTCGGACACAAAAGTATGGTATGCTTTTTTCATGGGTGTTACAAACAATTGAATATCCGAAGTCGGTTAACAGAATACAATGTTCGCGAAATTTTATAAGATATGCAAATTGTGGCAGGAAATATTGTCGATTATCTGCTCGATCAGTTTAAATATCCACAATATGCTTTGTTTATCACAGTGAACTTTTTATCTTTGCAATAATTAAATGGCCATTAAATTAATGACGATTAAATTAATAATAAGTCTGATAAACTATGAGATTTTATAATCGCGAAGAAGAAATAGAATTGCTCCAACGGACGGAAGAGAAATCACTTTCGTCTGCCTGCTTCACTGTCATTATGGGACGTAGACGCGTAGGCAAAACAACCTTATTGCGAAAAGTCTTTGAAGGGAAACGATACATTTATCTGTTCGTCTCGCGCACCAATGAAGCACTATTGTGTGAGGCCTTCAAAAAAGAAATAACAGAGAAATTATCCGTTCCTATTTATGGCACTCCCAACCGTTTTATAGAATTATTCGAGTCATTGATGCAATATGCTTCACGGGAACATTTCACACTCATTATTGATGAGTTCCAAGACTTTGACCGTGTTAACCCTTCTATTTTCAGCGGTATACAGAACATTTGGGACCAGTATGCATCGCAAGCCAAAATTAATCTTATTGTTTGCGGTTCTATTTATTCTCTGATGAAGCAACTCTTTGAAGACCGTAAAGAGCCTTTGTTTGGACGTCTGACATCCAAATTCATCCTAAAGCCCTTTAAGACTTCTGTGCTCATAGAAATCTTGCAAGATTACAATCCTTCATTTACACCGGAGGACTTACTATGCCTGTATACATTAACCGGTGGAGTAGCCAAATACGTAAATTTATTAATGGATGCCGGTGCCTGTACCAAAGATGCCATGATAGACTTCGTAACACAACCCGATTCCCCATTACTGACAGAAGGCAAGGATATGCTGATACAAGAATTCGGGCGCGATTACAGCACCTACTTTTCTATCTTGCAATTGATTGCTTCGGGGAACTCCCGCCAAAGCGAGATAGACGGCATCATCGGAAAGAATAGCGGTCCGTATCTGAAAAATCTCTATGAGGATTATTCACTCATTCAGAAGCGCCTTCCCCTCTTGTCCAAACCCGGAGCAAGGAATCTGCGTTGGTTCATGTCAGATAACTTCCTGAATTTCTGGTTTCGTTTTATCTATCCCTACCAATCGGTCATTGAATTGGAGAAATACGACCTGCTCAATGAATACATCAAAAGCCATTACGTACAATATAGTGGTTGGATGCTGGAGAAGTATTTTCGTGAAAGAATTGCTGAAACCACGGCTGTAACTCAAGTAGGTAACTATTGGGATAATAAAGGAGAGAACGAGATTGATTTAATTGCATTAAACGACTTCGAAAAAGACGGTATTGTAGCTGAAGTTAAGCGCAACGCGGATAAAATCAGCTATACACTTCTGGCACAGAAAGTGGCGAACTTGCCTAAAGAGTTTTCTAAATACAATTTGGTTCAGAAGGGATTTTCTTTGGAAGACATGCTGAAATAATAGATATGATTCCCGATACCTCAAAATCTTTTCATGGGAAATACCCGAAAATCTCAAAATCTTCGTTCGCTTCACCTCTTATTTTGAAATAAGAATATTTCCGTCACAGCCACGAGAAATCCCTTTCATCCCTCTCAGAAGTATCTGTAAGGTACATTTTGCAGGGCTACACCCTATACGTTGGATGGCTACACCCTTTACTGCAAATGGCTACACCATCCGGGCAAAAGGGTGTAGCCCTGCAAAAAGGATTCTTCTTCTGTTCTATTTCTCTTCTTTTTCTGACCTTCTCCCTACTTTCTCCCTGTCTATAGAGTGGGAAAATACAAGAAGCAGATAAGACTCGGGTAAGAACCGGGTAAGAAGGAGGTAAGAGGCAGATAAAATTGTTCTATTTGTCGTTTTCGAGAAACGGACAGATCATTTTTCTGAGTTCCTTACATCCACCTCCTCACCCAAAAGTCAGTGAAACCGAAGGAAATTTACAGCAACTCCCCACCAACAAAGCATTTCAAAAGTAGCTTCATTATCAAACAAATAAGTAATGAACATGGTGTTGAAAACTTCTCTGCAAGATTTTAGTTAAAAGATTGTGGGGAATTGTGGGGAAATGTGTATTTTTACCGTCGCTTATTATAATAAGGTGAGAAATGATACAATTTTTAGGCAATATCGAAGCTAAAACAGACGCGAAAGGGAGAGTTTTTATCCCTGCCGGCTTCCGGAAACAGCTGCAGGCTGCATCCGAAGAGAGACTCGTATTGCGTAAAGACGTATATCAGGACTGCCTGGTGCTCTACCCCGAAAGCGTATGGTTTGCCACGCAAAACCAACTACGGCGGAGACTGAACAAGTGGAACGCCAAGCAACAAGCCATCTTCCGCCAGTTTGTGAGCGATGCAGAAGTGGTGACTCCCGATGGGAACGGACGCATCCTGCTGCCGAAACGCTACCTGCAAATGGCAGGCATACAAAGCGATGTACGCTTTATCGGCATGGACAACACCATCGAAATATGGGCAAAAGAGCGTGCAGACCAACCGTTCATGAGTCCCGAAGAGTTCAGCGAAACTCTTGAGGGGCTGCTGGGAGAAGAGAATATCTGCGAAGAAGAGGGCGAAAATAGAGAAGACGCCAAAGTGATGAATGACTAACAACCAGCTATTGATGATGAAAGAAGAAACGACATACCATATCCCGGTGCTGCTGATGCCAAGCGTAGACGCAATGAACATCCGACCGGACGGCACATACGTAGATGTTACGTTTGGCGGTGGTGGACATTCCCGTGAGATACTCTCCCGCCTGGGAGACGGAGGACGTCTGCTGGGGTTCGACCAGGACGAGGATGCGGAACGTAACATTGTGAACGACCCGCATTTTACATTTGTGCGCAGTAACTTCCGCTATCTGCATAACTTCCTACGGTATCACGACATTGAAGAAGTGGACGCCATACTTGCCGACCTCGGCGTATCGTCCCACCACTTCGACGATAGCGAGCGGGGGTTCTCCTTCCGCTTTGACGGAGCGCTGGACATGCGCATGAACAAGCGCGCCGGTGCCACTGCTGCCGACGTAGTGAATACTTACAGTGAAGAACGCCTGGCAGATATATTCTACCTGTACGGCGAACTGAAGAACAGCCGCAAACTGGCATCCGTCATTGCAAAGGCACGCACCACGCAGAAGATAACAACCATCGGCGAATTTCTGGAAATCATCAAACCTCTCTTCGGCCGCGAACGCGAGAAGAAAGAGCTGGCAAAAGTATTCCAAGCCCTGCGCATTGAAGTAAATCAGGAAATGGAAGCGCTGAAAGAGATGCTGTATGCCGCCACAGAAGCCCTGAAGCCGGGTGGACGGCTGGTTGTAATCACTTACCACTCACTGGAAGACCGCATGGTAAAAAATATCATGAAGACCGGCAATGTGGAAGGCAAGGCGGAAAAAGACTTCTTCGGAAACGTGCTGACTCCTTTCCGGCAGGTGAACAACAAAGTGATTGTTCCGGACGAAGCAGAGATAGAGCGGAACCCACGTTCGCGAAGCGCCAAACTGAGAATTGCAGAGAAGATGATAAAGGAATAAGATGACAGAGCGATAAGGCGATAAAGTAATAAAGCGATGAGTGAAATGGAAAATAAACAAGAAGGAAAGAAAACTGAAAAGGCGAAAAAGCGCACCTCACTGAAGAATATCATTGGTGGCGACATCCTGGCTACTGACTTTTTCCGTCGGCAGACCAAGCTGATAGTCCTCATCATGGTACTTATTCTGTTCTATATACACAATCGCTACGCCTGCCAGCAGCAGATGATAGAAATAGACAGGCTCAAGAAAGAGCTTATAGACATCAAGTACGATGCCTTGACACGCAGCTCGGAACTGATGGAACGGAGCCGGCAATCGCGCATTGAGGAATATATATCAACCAAAGAGAGCGATTTGCAGACCTCCACCCATCCGCCGTATCTGATAAAGAAATAAGATTGTAAAACGTAAACAGTAGATAAAATTGGCCGTAAATAAGAAAAATATAATGACCCGTTACTCCTTCGTCGTCCTTCTTCTGGGACTGGTGGGGATAGCCATTGTCGTGAAAGGCGCCATGATTATGTTTGCCGAACGACAATACTGGCACGACGTAGCCGATCGTTTCGTGAAAGAGAATGTAACGGTAAAGCCCAACCGGGGAAATATCCTTTCTTCGGACGGCAAACTGATGGCAAGTTCGCTGCCCGAATATAAAATCTTTATGGACTTCATGTCCGGCGAACGGGACGAAGCCCGCCGCAAGAAAGACCAGCAGCGCAAAGACTCCATTTGGAAAGCCAATTTGGATTCTATCTGCATCGGGCTCAACCAAATCTTCCCCGACGTCAGCGTAAACACCTTCAAGAACCATCTGCGCAAGGGACGGGAAATGAAAAGCCGGAACTACAACATCCTGCCCAACCGCAACCGCCGTATCTCCTACATCCAATACAAGGAAGCAAAGCGGCTGCCGGTATTCAAGATGAACAAATACAAAGGCGGTTTCCACGAACAGGTTTACAACCAACGCAAGAAGCCGTTCGGCTCTCTCGCTGCCCAAACCCTGGGACGCCTCTACGCCGATACCGCCATGGGAGCCCGTAACGGTATCGAGCTTGCCTTCGATACCCTGTTGAAAGGCCGCGACGGCATCACTCACCGTCAAAAGGTAATGAACAAATACCTCAACATCGTAGACCTGCCTCCGGTGGATGGCTGCGACATTGTTTCCACACTCGATGTGGGCATGCAGGACATCTGCGAAAAGGCACTGGTAGACAAGCTGAAAGAAATCAATGCCAACGTAGGCGTAGCCGTACTGATGGAAGTAGCCACGGGAGAAGTAAAAGCCATCGTCAACATGATGAAAGCAGGTGACGGCAACTATTACGAAATGAACAGTAATGCCATCAGCGATATGCTGGAACCGGGTTCTACCTTCAAGACCGCCTCTATCATGGTAGCACTGGAAGACGGAAAGATTACGCCGGACACTGAAGTGGACACCGGCAACGGTATCATGAACATGTACGGCAGCAAGATGAGGGACCACAACTGGCACCGCGGCGGCTACGGTAAGATAAACGTGACACGCATCCTGGAAGTTTCGTCCAACGTGGGTGTCTCCTACCTTATCGACAAGCATTACAAGGACAATCCGCAGAAGTATGTGGACGGACTGAAGCGCATGAGCATCGACCAGCCCTTGCACCTGCAAATACCCGGCGAAGGAAAGCCGAACATCAAAGGTCCGAAAGAACGCTATTTTGCCAAGACTACCCTGCCGTGGATGAGCATCGGTTATGAAACCCAAGTGCCGCCGATGAACATCCTGACCTTCTACAATGCCATAGCCAACAACGGCACGATGGTACGCCCGAAGTTCGTGAAGGCAGCAGTGAAAGACGGCGAAGTCATCAAGGAATATCCTACGGAAGTCATCAATCCTAAAATATGCTCTGACCGCACCCTGGAACAGATTCGTGAAATCCTGCGGAAAGTAGTGTCCGAAGGATTGGCAAAGCCGGCGGGAAGCAAGCAGTTCTCCGTATCGGGTAAGACGGGTACGGCACAGATTTCGCAGGGAGCCGCCGGATACAAATCGGGACGGGTGAACTACCTCGTGAGCTTCTGCGGTTATTTCCCCTCAGAAGCACCGAAGTATAGCTGCATCGTCTCCATACAGAAACCGGGACTTCCCGCTTCGGGCGGTCTGATGGCAGGTAGCGTATTCGGAAAGATTGCAGAAAGAGTTTATGCCAAAGACCTGCGTTTTGATATACGCAATGCCATAGACAGCACTACCAACGTCATTCCTGCCGTGAAAGGCGGGGAAATGAACGAGGCGCTTTATGTGCTGAATGAATTGAATGTCCCCGTTCAGAAACAATTCTCCGGCCAGAAGCGGAAGGAGTTGTGGGGACACACCCAGGCTGCACCGGAGGCAGTAATCCTGCAAGACCAGGTAGTATCTTCAGCCACAGTGCCCAACGTCATCGGCATGGGAGCCAAAGATGCCGTCTACCTGCTGGAAAGCAAAGGTCTGAAAGTAAGAATAAGCGGCGTGGGACGGGTGAAAAGCCAGTCCATTCCAAGCGGCAACCGGATTGTAAAAGGACAGACGATTCTGCTGACCATGCGCCATTGATGATTAAAACCAAAAAGAGAATTAATATAGTATATATAATAAGGTATATGAAACTTAGTGATTTGTTGAAAGCGATACAACCGGTCCAAGTTACCGGAAGTACAGAGATGGAGATAGCAGGGGTTAATATAGATTCCCGCCTGGTAGAAGCCGGACATCTGTTTATGGCCATGCGTGGCACGCAGACCGACGGGCATGCCTATATCCCGGCAGCCATCGACAAAGGAGCCGTTGCCGTGCTCTGCGAGGAAATGCCTGAAAAGCTGAACGCAGGCGTCACCTACATCGTGGTGAAAGACAGTGAAGATGCAGTGGGCAAAATAGCCACCACCTTCTATGGCGACCCTACCTCCAAAATGGAACTTGTAGGCGTGACCGGAACAAACGGAAAAACGACCATCGCTACCTTATTATATAATACATTCCGCTATTTCGGCTATAAAGTCGGACTGATTTCTACCGTATGCAATTACATCGACGACCAGCCCGTACCTACCGAGCATACTACCCCCGACCCCATTACGCTGAACCGCCTGCTGGGCGAAATGGCCGACTCCGGTTGCAAGTATGCCTTTATGGAAGTCAGCTCCCACTCCATTGCCCAGAAGCGCATCAGTGGATTGAAGTTTGCCGGCGGCATCTTCAGTAATTTGACGCGCGACCACCTGGACTATCACAAAACAGTGGAGAACTACCTCAAAGCCAAAAAGAAATTCTTCGATGATATGCCCAAGGGTGCCTTCAGCCTGACGAATCTGGATGACAAGAACGGGCTGGTGATGACTCAGAACACACGTTCCAAAGTATATACTTACTCCCTGCGCAGCCTCAGCGACTTCAAAGGCAAGGTATTGGAATCTCATTTCGAAGGCATGCTGCTCGACTTCAACAACCAGGAGTTGGCTGTACACTTCATCGGCAAGTTCAATGCCTACAACCTGCTTGCCGTATTCGGCGCTGCCGTATTGCTGGGCAAGAAAGAGGAAGAGGTACTCGTTGCCCTCAGCACCCTCCATCCGGTAGCGGGACGTTTCGATGCCATACGTTCACCCAAAGGTTTCACCGCCATTGTGGACTATGCCCATACCCCGGATGCACTGGTCAATGTATTGAACGCCATTCACGGAGTGCTGGAAGGAAAAGGCAAGGTAATCACCGTAGTAGGTGCAGGCGGCAACCGCGACAAAGGCAAGCGTCCCATTATGGCAAAGGAAGCAGCCAAAGCCAGCGACCGCGTCATCATCACCTCGGACAACCCGCGTTTTGAAGAGCCGCAGGATATCATCAACGATATGCTGGCAGGACTGGACAAGGACGATATGCAGAAGACAATCAGCATCGCCGACCGCCGGGAAGCCATCAAGACAGCTTGCATGCTGGCACAAGCGGGAGACGTAATCCTCGTTGCCGGAAAGGGACACGAGAATTATCAGGAGATTAAGGGGGTGAAGCATCACTTCGACGATAAGGAGATACTCAACGAAATAATGAACTAACTAATATCTTCCAGAAACATGCTTTATTACTTATTCCAATGGTTAGATAAATACGACTTCCCCGGTGCGGGGATGTTCTCCTATACATCATTCCGCTCGTTGATGGCCATCATCCTGGCATTGCTCATTTCGAGTATCTGGGGCGACAAGTTCATCAACCTGCTGAAACGGAAGCAGATTACCGAAACGCAACGCGATGCCAGCATCGACCCGTTCGGTGTGAACAAGGTAGGCGTGCCCAGCATGGGCGGTGTCATTATCATCTTTGCCATACTCATCCCCTGCCTGCTGCTGGGCAGGTTGGACAATATCTACATGATATTGATGCTGATTACCACCGTATGGCTGGGTTCACTGGGGTTTGCCGACGATTACATCAAGATATTCAAGAAAGATAAGGAAGGACTGCACGGCAAGTTCAAGGTTATCGGCCAGGTAGGTCTGGGACTGATCGTGGGACTGACGCTTTACCTCAGCCCGCAGGTTGTGATCCGTGAAAACATCGAGATACAGAAGCCGGACGGAGGGATAGAAGTGGTACATGCCGCCAAAGAAATCAAGGCTACGCAAACCACGATTCCGTTCTTCAAAAGCAATAACTTCGACTATTCCGACCTCGTAGGCTTTATGGGCGAGCATGCGCAGACGGTGGGCTGGGTACTGTTTGTCATCATCACCATCTTTGTGGTTACTGCCGTTTCCAACGGTGCCAACCTGAACGACGGCATGGACGGCATGGCAGCAGGCAACTCCGCCATCATCGGATTGACGCTGGGAATACTGGCTTACGTATCCAGCCACATTGAATACGCCGGATATCTGAACATCATGTACATTCCCGGCTCGCAGGAACTGGTAATCTTTATCTGCGCCTTTATCGGTGCCCTCATCGGTTTCTTGTGGTACAACGCCTATCCGGCACAGGTATTTATGGGCGATACGGGCAGTCTGACGATTGGCGGTATCATCGCCGTATTTGCCATCATCATCCATAAGGAACTGCTGATACCTATTCTTTGCGGGGTATTCCTTGTAGAGAATCTGTCGGTCATCCTGCAGCGCTTCTACTACAAGGCGGGCAAGCGGAAGGGCGTAAAGCAACGACTCTTCAAGCGGACACCGATACACGACCACTTCCGTACTTCCATGAGCCTGATAGAACCGGGATGCAGCGTAGTGTTCACCAAACCGGAGAAGCTGTTCCACGAATCGAAGATTACCGTCCGCTTCTGGATTGTAACCATTGTGCTGGCAGCGATAACGATTATAACATTGAAGATAAGATAAGTAGAACATATATGAGTAGAATTGTAATTTTAGGAGCAGGCGAAAGCGGCGCAGGTGCTGCCGTACTCGCCAAAGTGAAAGGTTTCGACACGTTCGTTTCCGACATGTCCGCCATCAAAGACAAATACAAGGAACTGCTGGACAAGTATGGCATCGCCTGGGAAGAAGGACACCACACCGAAGAACTGATATTGAACGCCGATGAAGTGGTGAAAAGTCCCGGCATCCCCAATGATGCTCCGCTTATTCTGAAACTGAAAGAGAAAGGCACGCCTGTCATCTCCGAGATAGAGTTTGCCGGCCGCTATACGAATGCCAAGATGATCTGCATCACCGGATCGAACGGAAAGACTACCACCACTTCCCTCATCTACCACATCTTCAAGAGTGCGGGACTGAACGTAGGGCTGGCGGGAAACATAGGCAACAGCCTCGCCTTGCAGGTAGCCACCGAACAGCACGACTATTACGTCATCGAACTGAGTTCCTTCCAGCTGGACAACATGTATAAGTTCCGTGCCAATATCGCCGTGCTGATGAACATCACGCCCGACCACCTGGACCGCTACGACCACTGCATGCAGAAGTACGTAGATGCCAAATTCCGCATCACCCAGAACCAGACACCGGAAGATGCTTTCATCTACTGGAACGATGACCCCATCATCAAACGCGAACTGGACAAGCACGGGCTGAAAGCGCAGCTCTACCCCTTTGCCGCCGTAAAAGAAGACGGAGCCATCGCCTACGTGGAAGACGGAGAAGTGGAAATCAACGAGCCGATAGCCTTCAACATGGAGCAGGAAAAACTGGCTTTGCAGGGTACTCATAACTTGTACAATTCCTTGGCTGCCGGTATCTCTGCCAACCTTGCCGGCATACAGAAAGAATACATCCGCCAGGCGCTGTCCGACTTCAAAGGAGTGGAGCACCGGTTGGAGAAGGTTGCCACCGTACGCGGTGTGGAATTCATCAACGACTCCAAAGCCACGAACGTCAATTCCTGCTGGTATGCCTTGCAAAGCATGAAAACCAAGACAGTGCTTATCCTTGGCGGTAAGGACAAAGGAAACGATTACACCGAGATAGAAGACCTTGTACGCGAGAAGTGTTCCGCCCTGGTGTACCTGGGACTGCACAACGAGAAGTTACATGAGTTCTTCGACCGCATGGGACTGCCCGTAGCCGATGTGCAGACCGGAATGAAAGATGCCGTAGATGCAGCCTTCAAACTGGCAAAGAAAGGCGAAACCGTATTGCTCAGCCCTTGCTGTGCCAGCTTCGACCTCTTCAAGAGTTACGAAGACCGCGGCGATCAGTTTAAAGACTGTGTTAGGGCGCTGTAATTATTAACTTTTAATTTGCGAAGCATTGGATTTACTAAAGAGCATATTCAAAGGAGACAAGGTTATCTGGATCATCTTCCTGGTCCTCTGTCTCATCTCCATCACGGAAGTGTTCAGTGCTGCCAGTACGCTGACTTATAAAAGCGGCGACCACTGGGGACCGATTACACAGCACAGCATCCTGCTGATAGTGGGTGCTATCATCGTGGTACTGGTGCACAACATACCTTATAAATGGTTTCAGGTGTTTCCGGTATTCCTGCTGCCCATTTCCATCGGGTTGCTTGCCTTCGTCATGCTGATGGGCTTCGTCACCGGCGACCGCGTGAATGGTGCCGCCCGCTGGATGACGTTCATGGGCATACAGTTCCAACCATCCGAGATAGCGAAAATGGCAGTCATCATCGTCACCGCCTTTATCCTCTCGAAGGGGCAGGATGAAGACGGGGCAAGCCCGAAGGCCTTCAAGCGCATCATGATTATCACCTGCATCGTCTGCGCCCTTATCCTGCCGGAGAACTATTCGACGGGAATGCTGCTTTTCGGCACAGTCTACCTGATGATGTTCATCGGACGCATTTCTCTCAAGAAACTATTGATATTGGGAGGAGGAATCATGGCAGTCGGTGCAGTATTTGTCACCTTCCTGCTGGCCACGCCGGACAAAACGCTCGAAAAGATTCCGATGGGACACCGCTTTACAACGGTCAAGGCACGAATTGCAGACTTTACCAACAAAGAAGAAGTGCCTGCCGCCAAGTTCGATACAGACGGAGACGGACAGGTGGCACATGCGCGCATCGCCGTAGCCACCAGTAACGTCATAGGCAAAGGCCCCGGAAACTCCGTGCAACGCGACTTCCTGAGCCAGGCTTTTTCCGACTTCATCTACGCCATCATCATCGAAGAACTGGGACTGGTGGGCGGAATCGTTGTTGTATTCCTCTACGTCTGCCTGTTGGTACGCGTAGGGCGTATAGCCAAGAAGTGCGACCGCACTTTCCCTGCTTTCCTCATTATAGGAATAGCCCTGCTGCTCGTCACACAAGCGCTGTTCAACATGATGGTAGCCGTAGGATTGGCGCCCGTCACAGGACAACCGCTACCGCTTATCAGTAAAGGAGGAACATCCACGTTCATCAACTGTGCCTACATCGGCATGATATTAAGCGTAAGCCGATATACAGCCAAGCTGGAGGAACAGAAGATGCACGATGCCCAAATACCGATGCTGGTAGATGCGGCAGACCCGGAACATCCGGAACTGCCTGCCAACAGCGAAGCCCAGACTGCAGCCGAGCCGACGGCAAAGGTATTGAACAGTGATGCAGAGTTTGAGTAGAAAAGAAAAGAACAGAACGTTAGTATAAACAGATAGAAATGAACAGTAACCCACGCATAATCATCAGCGGCGGAGGAACCGGCGGACATATCTTCCCGGCAGTCTCCATCGCCAACGCCATAAAGGAGCTATGCCCCGATGCCGAAATCCTCTTCGTAGGCGCCGAAGGAAGAATGGAAATGCAACGTGTGCCCGATGCCGGATATAGAATCATCGGCCTGCCCATTGCCGGCTTCGACCGCAAGCATTTGTGGAAGAACGTAGCCGTACTGGTAAAATTGGCACGCAGCCAGTGGAAAGCGCGCAGCATCATCAAAGAGTTTCGTCCGCAAGTAGCGGTAGGCGTGGGCGGCTATGCCAGCGGCCCCACACTGAAGACGGCAGGAATGATGGGCATCCCCACGCTGATACAAGAGCAGAACTCATACGCCGGCGTCACCAACAAGCTCCTGGCACAAAAAGCCAGCAAAATTTGTGTGGCTTACGAAGGTATGGAGAAGTTCTTCCCGGCCGAGAAGATTATCATGACCGGTAATCCGGTACGCCAGAATCTGCTCGCCCACTCCACCCCGCACGAGGAAGCTGTGAAGTTCTTCGGGCTGAATCCGGAGAAGAAAACCATCCTCATACTGGGCGGAAGCCTCGGAGCACGCACCATCAACCAAACCCTGACCGAAGGATTGGAGACCATCCGTACCAACCCGAACATACAGTTCATCTGGCAGACGGGAAAGATATACATCGAGCAGATAAGGGAAGCCATCACTGCCGCCACGGGAGAAGCCGTGCGCCATCCGCATATCAATGCCATTCCGAATCTGTACGTTACGGATTTCATCAAGGACATGGCAAGCGCATACGCAGCCGCCGACTTGGTCATCTCGCGCGCAGGAGCCGGTTCCATCTCGGAGTTTTGCCTGCTGCATAAACCGGTCATCCTGGTGCCTTCGCCCAACGTGGCCGAGGACCATCAGACCAAGAATGCCCTGGCACTGGTGAACAAGGATGCCGCCATCTACGTGAAAGACGTGGAAGCCAAGGAGAAGCTGCTGCCTGCAGCCCTGGAAACAATCTCCAATGCCGAAAAGCTGAAAAGCCTGAGCGAGAACATTGCCAAGTTGGCATTGCCCGACTCGGCGACGATTATAGCAAAAGAAGTATTGAAACTGATAAAGGAATAGAACCCAATATAGAAGATGAAAGATTTAGAAACAATCAAATCCGTCTACTTCGTCGGTGCCGGCGGCATCGGTATGAGTGCCCTGATACGCTACTTCCTCTCCAAAGGAAAAACAGTAGCCGGCTACGACCGTACCCCAAGCGAACTGACCGAACGCCTCATTGCGGAAGGTGCACAAATACATTACGAAGAGAACGTCAACCTCATCCCCGAGAACTGCAAGGACCAAGCCACCACCCTGGTAATCTACACCCCTGCCGTTCCCCAGGAACATGCCGAACTGACTTATTTCCGTGAAAATGGTTTCGAGATACATAAGCGCTCCCAAGTACTGGGCATCATCACCCGTAGCAGCAAGGGCCTCTGCGTGGCAGGCACACACGGCAAAACCACCACCAGCACCATGGCTGCCCACCTGTTGCACCAGTCGCACGTAGGTTGCACCGCCTTCCTCGGAGGCATTTCGAAGAATTACGGCACCAACCTGTTGCTCTCCCCCACCAGCCCTTATACAGTGATCGAAGCAGACGAGTTCGACCGTTCCTTCCACTGGCTGTCTCCCTGGATGAGCGTTATCACAGCTACCGACCCCGACCATCTGGACATCTACGGTACCAAAGAAGCCTACCTGGAAAGCTTCCGCCACTACACCACGCTTATCCAGCCCGGCGGCGCCCTTATCATCCATCGGGGACTGGAAATGCAACCCGACGTACAGCCGGGTGTCAAGACCTATACTTACTCGCGCACCGAAGGCGATTTCCATGCCGAGAACATCCGCATCGGGAACGGTGAGATCTTTATCGACTTCATTGCCCCCGATACCCGTATCAACGATATTCAGTTGGGCGTCCCCGTCAGCATCAACATCGAGAACGGCGTAGCCGCCATGGCGCTTGCCCACCTCAGTGGTGCCACCGACGAGGAAATCAGACAAGGCATGGCAAGCTTCCGCGGAGTAGACCGCCGCTTCGACTTCAAGCTGAAGACGGACAAGATTGTATTCCTCAGCGACTACGCCCACCATCCGGCAGAAATAGCCCAAAGCGTGAAGTCCATCCGCGAGTTGTACCGGGACAAGAAGATAACCGCTATCTTCCAACCCCACCTCTACACCCGCACCCGCGACTTCTACCGTGATTTTGCCGACAGCCTCTCCCAGGCAGACGAAGTAATCCTGACAGAAATCTACCCGGCACGCGAACAGCCCATCCCCGGCGTGACGAGCCAACTGATTTACGACCAGCTCCGCCCGGGCATCGAGAAGTGTATCTGCAAGAAGGAAGACGTACTGAACCTGCTCGCACAAAAGCACACCGAAGTGCTGATAGTGCTTGGAGCCGGTGACCTGGATAACTATGTACCCCAAATAACCCAACTATTATCGGAGAAGTATCATGATTAAGAGGATTCTACTTTCTATCGTCCTGCTGCTCGTCATCGCCTACCTGGCAGTGGCCATCACCGCCTTCAACCGGAAGCCGGCCGCCCAGGTGTGCCAAGATGTGGAGTTAGTGATTAAAGACACGGTATATGCCGGCTTCATTACGAAAAAGGAAGTAGCTACCCTATTGGAAAAGAAAGGCATCAGCCCTGTCGGGAAAGACATGGAGCGCATCCGCACCAAGACCCTGGAACGCGAACTTGCCAAACATCCGCTCATCGACCAGGTGGAATGCTACAAGACGCCCAGCGGCAAACTCTACATCGAAGTAGCCCAGCGCATCCCCATCCTGAGGGTGATGAGCGCCAACGGCGAGAACTACTATCTGGACGACAAAGGAACGGTGATGCCACCCGATGCAAAGTGCGTTGCACACCTCCCCGTTGTGACCGGAAATGTAGAAAAGTCGTTTGCCATGAGGGATTTATATAAGTTTGGTGTATTTTTGCAGAACAATCCGTTCTGGGATGCACAGATTGAGCAGATTCATGTGCTGTCCGGCAAGAGGGTGGAACTGGTGCCACGGGTTGGCGACCACATTATCGACCTCGGCAAACTGGACGGCTTTGAAAAGAAGCTCAAACGGCTGAAAGTATTCTACGAAAAAGGTTTGAACCAGGTAGGCTGGAACAAATACTCCCGCATCAACGTTGAATTTAGTAATCAGATTATCTGTACGAAACGGGAGTAGTAAATTGTAAATGAAATCATAATTAAAAGAAAGATATGGCAACAACAGATTTTATCGCCGCTATCGAGTTGAGTTCTTCTAAGATTTCCGGTATCGCAGGAAAGAAGAACAGTGATGGAAGCATCCAGGTGTTGGCTTATGCACGCGAAGATGCATCCTCGTTTATCCACAAGGGTGCCATCTACAATATCGATAAGACCGCACAGGCACTGACCTCCATCGTCAACAAGTTGGAAGGCCAGTTGAACAACTCCATTGCCAAAGTATATGTAGGCATCGGCGGACAGTCATTACACACAGTGAAAAATGCGATAAGCCGTACGCTAGAAGAAGGAGAAGACATCATCTCGCAGGAATTGATAGACTCCATCTGTGACAAAAATCGCGACACAGCTTTGGTAGACTGGTGTATCTTGGATGTCGCCCCACAAGAATACAAGATTGACAATAACCTGCAAGTAGATCCGGTAGGTGTTACCGGCCAGCAGGTCACCGGACAATTCCTGAACATCGTGGCCCGTGCTTCGCTCAAGAAGAACCTCGAACACAGCTTCGAGCAAGCCAAGGTGGAAATAGCCGACGATCTGCTCGTTGCACCCACAGCCCTGGCCAAAGTTGTACTGACGGAAAGCGAGATGCGTTCGGGCTGTGCCTTGGTGGACTTCGGCGCCGATACTACAACGGTGCTGGTTTATAAGAACAACATCCTGCGCTACTTGAGTGTACTGCCGTTGGGTAGCAGCAACATCACCCACGACATCACTTCCCTGCAAATGGAGGAAGAAGATGCCGAAAAGCTGAAACTGCAATACGGCGATGCCCTCTACGAAGAGGAGGAAGACGCAGAGACCCCTGCCGTATGCACGCTGGAAGACGGACGGACGTTCGACCTGGCTTTGCTGAACAACATCATAGGAGCACGTGCGGAGGAGATTCTTGCCAACGTATGGAACCAACTGCAACTTTCCGGTTATGAAGACAAACTCTTCTCCGGCGTTGTATTCACCGGCGGTGGTGCCAATCTGAAGAATATCGAAAAGGCTTTCCAGAAGCAAAGCAAGATGGAGAAGGTAAAGACCATGAAGCTTGTGCATACCACCGTGCATGGTTACACAGATGTGCTGAAGAAGGATGGACGGCAGAACACTCTGCTCGGTCTGCTTGTTGCGGGCAAAGAGAACTGCTGCCTGCAAGAAGTGAAGCCCGCACAGCCCGTCAGCACCCCTACTCCCAAACCGGTTGACATGTTCGGCAACGACGAAGTACTGAAAGAACAGGAAGCTGCCGCCCGTGCCGCCAAAGCGCAACGCGAGAAGGAAGAGAAGGAGCGCAAGGACCGTGAGCGCAAAGAGAAAGAACAACGCGAGAAAGAAGCTAAAAAGCAGAAAGCGAAAAAAGGACCCAGCTGGATCGAGAAGACTTTCAACAAGATTTCCAACGAAATCTTCTCGGACGACGATATGAAGTAATCAAATGTATAACCCTAATTGTCAATTACCAATTGTCAATTATCAATTAATAAAGCTATGGACGATATAGTACAATTCGATTTCCCGACGGATTCGCCGAAGATTATCAAAGTAATCGGTGTAGGCGGTGGTGGCGGTAATGCCGTGAACCACATGTACCGGGAAGGCATACATGACGTTACGTTCGTGCTGTGCAATACAGATAACCAAGCGCTGAAAGACTCTCCCGTACCGGTAAAGCTGCAACTCGGCAAAGAAGGGCTCGGTGCCGGAAACCGTCCTGCACGCGCCCGTAAGGCTGCCGAAGAGAGCATCGAAGATATCAAGACTATGCTGAACGACGGCACCAAGATGGTATTCATCACCGCCGGAATGGGCGGCGGCACGGGTACCGGAGCCGCACCTATCATCGCGAAGACCGCCAAAGAGATGGACATCCTCACCATAGGCATCGTCACCATCCCCTTCCGCTGGGAAGGCGATAAGAAGATAGACCAGGCGCTGGACGGTGTAGAAGAAATCAGCAAGCACGTAGACGCCCTGCTGGTCATCAACAACGAGAAACTGAGCGAAATATACAGCGAACTCTCCGTAGACGACGCCTTCGACAAGGCCGACGACACCCTCTCGGTAGCCGCCAAGAGCATTGCCGAAATCATCACTCTGCACGGAAAGGTAAACCTCGACTTCAACGACGTGAAGACGGTGCTGAAAGACGGCGGCGTAGCCATCATGAGTACCGGCTACGGCGAAGGCGACAACCGCGTGAGCGAAGCCATCAAGAACGCGCAGCACTCTCCGTTGCTGAACAACAACGACATCTTCAACTCCAAGAAGGTACTGCTCAACATCTCCTACAGTTCGCAACACAAGCTGATGATGAGCGAAATGGACGAAGTGAAAGAGTTTATGAACCGTTTCAGCCGCGACTTCGAGACCAAATTTGGTATGGCCATCGACGACAAGCTGGAGCAGAAAGTAAAGATCACTTTGCTTGCCACCGGCTTCGGTATCCAGGACATCCACATGAAGGAGATGGACGACCGCATCACCCAGCGCACCGCCGAAGAGCAACAGCGCCTTGCCGAACTGGAGGAAGAGGAAGAACAGAAGCGCAACCGTCGTGAAGTGTACTACGGCAAGGATGCCAACACCAGACACCTGCATACAAGACGTCGCCACATCTACATCTTCAACCCCGAAGATCTGGACAATGCCGACATCATCAGCATGGTAGAGAACTCCCCCACATACTCCCGCGACAAGAGTACCCTGACCAACATCCGGGTGAAAGCCGAAACGGAAAGCATGCTGGCTACGGAAGCGGCGAAGGAGAGTGAAGCCAATGAAGGAGGAGTCATCACCTTCTAAATCCCATTTATTGAACAATAACTTAAAAGCAAAATAGCCTTATGGATTTATTTGAAAGAGTCAGCGAAGACATTAAAACCGCAATGAAAGCCAAAGATAAAGTGGCGCTCGACACTCTGAGAAATATCAAGAAAGTATTCCTGGAAGCCAAAACCGCCCCGGGAGCCAACGATACACTGAGCGATGCAGATGCTATGAAGATTGTTCAGAAACTGACCAAGCAAGGCAAAGATGCAGCCGAGATATACGTACAACAAGGCCGCCAAGACCTGGCAGATGCCGAACTGGCACAAGTAAAGGTAATGGAAGCCTACCTGCCCAAGCAGATGACTCCCGAAGAGTTGGAAGCCGCACTAAAAGAAATCATTGCCGAAACAGGTGCTACCGGCGGCAAAGACATGGGCAAAGTCATGGGCGTAGCCAGCAAGAAACTTGCCGGACTTGCCGAAGGCCGTGCCATCTCAGCCAAAGTAAAAGAACTGTTGGGATAATCAGCCCCAAGCTTTTCTTGTTATAAAGACCGTGCTTCACGTCTTTCTCCCTTTCTTTCAGAAGGGAAAAAGGCTTGAAACACGGTCTTTTCATATACACTTTCTCTCTGATAACTAATGCGTTGCGGTTTCCTACCACTAGGAAACTAGCGTTTCCGCGCGCAGGAACGCCAGTTTCTCCTTGTGGGAACGACAGTTTCCTTTAATGGGAACGAGCGTTTCCTCTTATGGGAACGACAGTTTCCACACATGGGAACGGAAGTGTCTCCATAGGGAACGGAAACAAAGACATAAGAACTGTGAAATTCATATCTGATAAAGAAGAAAGATATAAAGTGTATGAATGAAGAAAAAAGTAATTCAACGACAGAAAAACGCAGAAGAAAGCAGCTAAAAAACAAAAAAACTTTAACTTTGCACTAAGAATAAACAACTCAAACTGTACATGAAAAATGCGCTGAATTACCTGATTGCCATCCTCTTCTTTCTCACCGGATGCCACAATCAGCAAGACATTACTGCCAACAAAATACTGAATGAAGCAGCAAGCCTCATTGAGGTAAATCCCGATAGTGCCCTCTGCACGCTGAATGTAATATTAGCTCCAGACAGCCTGAACGAAAGAAATTTCTCGCGTTGGTGCATGCTGTCCGGCAAGATTGCAGACAAGATTTATACCCCACTCCCGGCCCCGTTCTACATGGAAAAAGCCAACAGATGGTTTTCAAAGTACGGCACAGCAGAAGATAAGGCGCAAGTCATGCTCTATCTGGGACGTAGCTATGCTGAAGAAGGCGATAAAGACAAGGCAATGACAACATACACAAATACTTTGGACATCACTGAGAAACACAAGCTTTACAACCTTGCAGGACACACTAACTCCTACATAGCAGCACTGTATGAAAGTAAATCCATGTATTCCATTGCCATAAACAAATATAAGATTGCCGCCGACCTTTTCAAATCCATCGACAAGACAGATAGTTATATCTGTGCACTCAGAGACATCGGACGCGGGTATGCACTGATGGATTCTCTCAATGCAGCAGAAAGCATCATGCTCCTGGCAGATTCATTAGCCACACATTTATCAAAGGATGACGAACTGAAATCTTCCATAAATAATTCTTTAGGAAATATTTACTCACTGCAAGAGGAATATGGCAAAGCGATACAATATTTAAAACGGGCAATACGGCAAGATAACAAAAGTATCCCGAACAATGCCGCCCTCATTCAAGCATACATCAATTCAGATTCTATTCACAAGGCTTACGAACTCTTAAAGAAGCTGCCACTAGATACTTCTAAGTACACATACACCATAAAGGATTTATATTATCAAATAAATAAAGTCCAAAAAGATTATAAACAAGCTTTGGAGAATCTAGAAGAATGCAGCCTAATATTAGACTCCGTCATATATGCTGAAACCCAATCCCAAATACTAACCATAGAGTCTAAATACAACTACCTAAAAACTCAAAAAGAAAATGAGAAGCTAAAATCAACCCAACAGAGACATATCTTAATTCTGACAGTTAGTGTTCTGCTCTTAATCATAACATCTATCAGCTATCAATTGTATAAAAAGAAAGCCAAAGAAAAAAATCAAGAAAAAGAAATAGAACTAAATCATGCTCAAATAAAAATACTTCATCTCGCTAGCGAATTAGAAAAGAAGAAGGCGATATTGATAGAAACACAAAAAGAAAAGAATGAATATAAAGCATTAGAAGCAGAAGTTGCTACCCTATCAGCAAATTACCAAAAGTTACAACGTAAAATGTTGACGGACTCTGACCTATATAAAGAGCTGGCACGACTTGCCAATTCAAAGACGCCAAAGAATGATAAAACAATTATCACAGACAAACTTTGGGAACGCATCACACATGAAATTACCTTCATTTATCCAACTTTTTATACCTATGTGTATAGTCTATGCCCTAATCTGTCGGAACAAGAATGGAGATACTGCTGCCTATACATGTTTGCATTCGACAGTAATGAGGAAGCAAAGCTACTCAATATTATGCCTGATTCTGTCAAAACTAAACATTCCCGCTTAAGACAAAAACTAAATATAACACTACCTCCCAAGAGTTCGCTATATGAACACTTTATCAATAATATAGGATGATACAGTAGCACATTAACCAGATTTCTCACTCTGTCCCTATTAGAGTACACCAATATTTCACAAATAGCTGATTATCAGCATAAGCATGTAAACCTCAAAACTTATATTTTCCTCATCTTGTATTCACCTTCTCACTAACTTTGCCCTAAAGTTAAAAACAAAATCAAGATGAAAACATTAATCACATTATTAACGGTGCTATCATTTTTTTCAATGAGTACTGAAACTACATTAGGGAAGAGAAAAATTAATTTCACAATAAATGGGCACTGGGAACACCCTCATAAGTCCCCCTATCTTATACCTATAGACGCATCTATAGGAGATGCAAATTACATCATTGTAGAGTTTCTCCGCGAAAGCGAAGAAACGGTAACTTTCCAAATCAAGGATAGCCAAGGCAACATAATATACTGTGACACGGTTATTCCTAATATGCAAATACCCTATCGCATAGACTTGAATGGATATACTTTCGGACAATATGAACTCATTTATCTGGATGGACACGCTGAATTAAGCGGAGAATTCTATATAGAATAACAAACAGCATATAAGAATACAACATTTTATTTATTATCAAAATCATAAACGTATGAAAAAGAAAAGTTTTATTATTCAGAATCTGGTTCTAATACTGAGCCTAGGATTCTTCTTCTCATGTAATGAGAATGAACTTCCCACAGAAGTTGCAAACAGCGACAAAGCGAGTTTCAAAATCTCAATGACACAGGCAGAAGCCGTAAGCATTGCCTTTGACGCCACAAACAATGAATTGTCTGAGGATGAAATTTCTACTTATGTAAGAGACTTCAATCCAAATGCCAATACGCAAACAAGAAGCTCATCCGCAATAACTAATATTAAGGTTTTAAACAAATACTACGTAAGCAACAATACCAATACAAGAGCTGGCGGAAATTTATCTATTCCTTTTTATGAGGTCAAGTTTCAACGCAACGGCACAGAAGGACAAGCAGTTATTTCCGGTGACAAAAGAGCACCCGGAGTAATAGCTTATATAGAAAAAGGCAGTTCTGAAGCAGAAGTTAACACCGGTAAACAGTATATGCTCGAAATTGCGCAGCAAAGCACCATATCCGATGTAAGAAATGTAATTCACATTCAAGATTCTCTAAGAGAAAAAACCATCAATAAAATTGCTTTAGAGTTGGGCATTCCCAAAGAAGAAGTAAACTTTGAAAAGATTAAAAGCAACATTAATATAACAGATCAAGCTATTACACGCTCACCTTCTTATGATAGGCCTCTAAGTGCTATAACAGACAGTAAAGGTCCATTCATTACAGTAAAATGGGGACAGCGTATACCATATAATATGCATCTTCCTTTTTGTTCTGAAGAATATATACACTATCTTTGGGATGCAGCCGGAAACCTAACCGTAGCCACCAAATATAGGAAAAGGAACTGGCCCGCCGGATGCGGTGTTACCGCAATAGCAGAAGCGTTAACTTACTTAAAACCGGTTCTTACTATCAATGGCATGAACATGAACTGGAACCTTCTGACACAAGATGCAAACTTAATATATTCACCTTGGGATCCTCGACCTGACGAGTCACAATACCCACAGGCTAATATGGCAGCAACTCTAGTTAAATATATATATGATCAAACTAATACAACTCCCAAGTATGGGAACAAAAATCCTGCTTACGAATCGGAGAGTAACGATCCCGTCGTCTTGTCAAGTAGCACAGCAAAAAGTAATATCAAATCATTCATGCAAACTTACAGTAATCTCAATGAATACAATAAATGGGCTCCTGATGAAATATTAGCCAGCGTTATGAGTGACCACATAGCTATAGTATTGGGATGTTCAAGCGAAGATACATCAAATAGTCATGCTTGGATTATTGATGGATACGCCCAATGTATCAAAACCAGTAGAACCATTCTTAAACAATATGATTTATATTTCCATGCCAGTATGGGATGGGATGGAATTAATGATGGCTATTACAGATTCAATTCGAACTCAACTATAGACTTTGAAACGCACTCAGGAACATTTAACTCCAAATTCAGTGTCTTTGCCAATATCAGAAAGAAATAGTAAAGGACTAAAAGATTTTTTATATAATCCATTTGTCCCTTAACATATTTCTATAAGTTTGCACTCGTTGAATCAAGTAATGATAAGTGGTAAAACTATGTGTCTGTAGTTTTACCACTCTTCTCATTTATTTCATGGTTAAACAAAAATCCACCATTCAAAGAACTCATACTATTATGAAAAGAATCTATCATTTCCTATTCACAGCAACTTTATTGCTACTTACCGCTTGTTCATCAGACGACAACGGTCCTCTTTCATTCACTATTGAAGAAAAAGAGTTGCAAATAGAAGACGCTCGTGCGATAAACATCTCCAGCGGGAATTTGGATTACACCATCGATGTGGAAGACCCGAGCATCGTAGACGCAACCTATCGCCCACCTTATGATAACGAAAGCTATGGTGACCTATACTTCGTTCCCAGGAAAATGGGCAAAACCGTCGTTGTAGTGACAGACAATATCTGCAAGACCAGTATCAGCCTTCAAGTAGAAGTTTTAGAGAAAAAAGGAGGGAGAGGCACTATTATCAAGAGCAGCAACCACCCACTCTTTATAGTTGAAAATCTACTGGTATTCTCCGCATACGATACAAGCAAACAATTCTCTATCAAAGAGCCCCAAGGAGACACTTATGCCACCAAAAAAGAAGGAATATATGCCCTAAAAGATTGGGAAGGGAAGAAATATATCAGCCTGACATACAAAAACGATAACGGAGAAGAGGTGACTGAGACTTACGACATCAGCGAAAGCGATCCTGCTGCACTATCATCTCTATACACGGATTTAAGGTGGGAATACGAATCACAAACAAAGATGGCATCCAAATCTCCTACTTATGAGTATCTACGAATGAAAGGCGAGAATAACGAATACAATATCAGTGCAATAGTTGGTTACACACAATAGTACCGTCTTTCATACTCCTGAAAGTCGCTGCTTATCCAAGAATCAGAATAAGAAAAGAAATTAGTCAAAGAGTTCCTTCAACACATCCAGTGATTTCAGCACCGGGAAGTCCGGCAAGTGCAGGCGATAATACTCATTCATTATCACCAGGCAACGGGTGCGCTCCGCACGGCTCATGGCAAAAAGATGCATCGTTTCATAATTCATACGCATCAACTGCATCAGGCGCGAAGCCTCCTCCGGTGCTATAAAGTTGGAATGAAGTTGCGGACGCAGCGGAGTGAAACAGGCATTCTGCAAGTCGAAATAATCACCCTTACTATAATCCTCCAAATTGGGGTACAAGCCCAGGAAACGGGAAAGACGCATCAGGAAGACAAGATGGAAATTGGCAAATCCCTCTCTGCACTCGTCCAGCCAGACGATGGAATGCTGCAAATATGCAAACAACGGACGGTTCTCCGCCTCCTCGCGCACGGCACGATAGAGGAACTCGGACAAGAACAGAGCAATGGCAGACTTGTAAGGATCATAGGGAAGCGAGGAAAAAGGATAGAAAGACTTCGCCTCCTTCACCTTATATATAGAAGTATTGGGACGGATATCTGCCTCCAACTCCACCAACGCCAACGGCTGGAAAAGTACCGGCTTCACCGCCGCCTTGCGCGAACGGGGAATGGATATCATGAACGATGCCCTTCCGATGACCTCCGTATAGATGTCCGCAATAACCGAAGTGTCCTTGTATTTCAAGGTACGCAGCACGATACCCAGCGTCTTCTGTAACATTCCCGATTCTTTTTTAGGTTTCAATCTGATAACAAAGCTACAAAAAAAGCCCGAAAGAAGAAGAATCAGAGGGGAAGAATAAAAAAATAAAGGAAGAAGAGTAAAAAAACGAAAGCTATTATTACGCTGATTATCAAATATCAAGACATCAAACAAGAAGAAAACTAATAAGCATGCATTAATTTTTTCTTGAGAATATTTTGCCAATTCAAAAAGAGTTCCTACCTTTGCATCCGCAAACAAAAGGAAATGCGTTTGCAAGAGCGGAAACGCTCACCAAAGGATGGCCCGTTCGTCTATCGGTTAGGACGCAAGATTTTCATTCTTGAAAGGGGGGTTCGATTCCCCCACGGGCTACAAATAAAAAAATAAACGAATTAAAAAAAGATTAGTCGAGATGGCAAATCACAAATCATCACTGAAGAGAATCAGACAAGAAGAAACAAGAAGACTTCACAACAGATATTATGGTAAAACCATGAGAAATGCTGTTCGTAAGCTTCGTGCTACTACAGACAAAGCTGCAGCTACAGCTATGTATCCGGGCATTACTAAGTTGTTGGACAAGTTGGCCAAGACTAATGTAATCCACAAGAATAAAGCTAACAACTTGAAGTCTAAGTTGGCTATCTATATCAACAAGCTGGCTTAAGTTGATTGTTACACAAAAGAGATAAGAGGCTGAACTTTTTAGTTCGGCCTTCTTTGCTTTCTCCACCCTCCTCCTCCCATCTTCTCCACATCCGGAGTCTGTGCTAAAAAGCTGTAAACGACCCGAATTTATCCCTCCGTTTAATTCCGTATCTCAAGGATTTTCACTATATTTGCTCTGTTATTACAATAAGGAAAAAAGATTATGACCGAAGAACAGATTCACTCTGAAAGCGGGAACTATTCTGCCGAGAACATCCAGGTTCTGGAAGGTTTGGAAGCGGTAAGAAAACGTCCCGCGATGTATATTGGCGACATTAGTATCAAAGGACTTCACCACCTGGTTTACGAAGTTGTGGACAACTCTATCGACGAAGCGCTCGCCGGTTATTGCGACCACATCGAAGTCACCATCAACGAAGATAACTCCATTACCGTGCAGGACAACGGACGTGGTATTCCGGTGGACTATCACGAAAAGGAAAAGAAATCCGCACTGGAAGTTGTTATGACCGTACTGCATGCCGGAGGTAAGTTCGACAAAGGTTCTTACAAGGTATCCGGAGGTTTGCACGGCGTAGGTGTATCTTGCGTGAACGCCTTGTCCACTCACATGACTACGCAGGTTTTCCGTGACGGAAAAATCTATCAGCAGGAATATTCATGCGGACATCCGTTGTACTCCGTGAAAGAAGTCGGTACCACCGACATCACCGGTACACGCCAGCAGTTCTGGCCGGACGACACCATCTTCACTGAAACGGTTTATCACTACGACATCCTGGCAACCCGCATGCGCGAGTTGGCATACCTCAACGCAGGTATCAAGATTTCCCTGACCGACCGCCGCGAACAGGACGAAGAAGGCAACTTCAAGCAGGAAGTGTTCTACTCGGAAGAGGGTTTGAAGGAATTTGTCCGCTATGTGGACTCTTCACGCGAGCACTTCATGAACGATGTCATCTACATCAACACCGAGAAGCAAGGCACGCCGGTGGAAGTAGCCATCATGTATAATACATCTTATAACGAAAACGTTCACTCTTACGTTAACAATATCAACACCATCGAAGGTGGTACGCACCTCGCCGGTTTCCGCCGTGCGCTGACCCGTACGCTGAAGAAATATGCCGAAGACAACAAGATGCTGGAGAAAGCCAAAGTCGAGATTGCCGGTGATGACTTCCGCGAAGGACTGACTGCCGTTATCTCCATCAAGGTGGCAGAACCGCAATTCGAGGGACAGACCAAAACGAAACTCGGCAACAACGAGGTGATGGGCGCTGTAGATCAGGCTGTGGGCGAAGCACTCTCCTACTATCTGGAAGAGCATCCGAAGGAAGCCAAGATGATTGTAGACAAGGTGATACTGGCTGCACAAGCACGTATTGCTGCGCGCAAGGCCCGCGAATCGGTACAACGCAAATCGCCGATGTCCGGTGGCGGTATGCCGGGTAAGTTGGCGGACTGCTCCAGCAAGGATCCGGAAGAATGCGAATTGTTCCTCGTCGAGGGTGACTCTGCAGGTGGTTCGGCCAAGCAAGGCCGTAACCGTGCGTTCCAAGCCATCCTGCCGTTGCGCGGTAAGATTCTGAATGTAGAGAAAGCCATGTGGCACAAGGCATTCGAGAGTGACGAAGTAAACAATATCATTCAGGCACTGGGCATCCGTTTCGGTGTAGACGGAGAGGACAGCAAAGAAGCGAATATCGATAAGTTGCGCTACAAGAAGGTGATTATCATGACCGATGCCGACGTCGATGGTTCTCACATCGACACGCTGATTATGACGCTCTTCTTCCGTTACTTCCCGCAAGTGATTCAGCAGGGTTACCTGTACATTGCCACTCCGCCGCTCTATCTTTGTACCAAAGGTAAGGCGAAAGAGTATTGCTGGACCGACCAACAGCGTCAGAAGTTTATTGATACTTACGGCGGCGGTTCCGAAAATGCCGTTCATACCCAGCGTTACAAAGGTTTGGGTGAAATGAACCCGGAACAGTTGTGGGAAACGACCATGAACCCGGAGAATCGCATGTTGAAACAGGTACATCTTGAAAATGCTGCCGAAGCCGACTTCATCTTCTCCATGCTGATGGGCGAAGACGTAGGCCCGCGCCGCGATTTCATCGAAAAGAATGCAACGTATGCAAATATCGATGCATAATTAAAATAATTAACCAACCTCACATCTTACAACGAAGAAGCCCCGGACAGGCAGGAGATTCCTGCTGACCGGGGCTTTTCTTATATAGGAAGGGGCTGATAAATGGGAATTTAGGGGCGTAGCGTCCCGGCAAGATTTCCTTTCGGCATGTTTGCGCAGCCTAAGGCTGAAAGCCTTTCAGCTATCAGCCCAGGGCAACGCCCTGGGTTTAAGAACGTTTCTTCACCTTACGCCCTGAAAGGGCATAAGATAAAACACACAGGCTCTTGCCCTTTCAGGGCGCAAAGATAGAGGCGCATTATTACCCAGGGCGTTGCCCTGGGCTGATAGACGAAAGCCTTTCAGGCTTTGCTGCACTAAGTAGATGAAAGCCCTTCAGGTTTTGCTGCGCAAGTAATCCGAATGGAAACCTTGCCAGGGCGCTCCGCCCCTAAATTATCATTTTACAGCATATTCTGTTTTTTCATTTCCTCTGCCACCAACTCCAACTCCGCATACCATTCTTCACCGAACTTGCGAATCAACGGTTCTTTCAAAAACTTATAGATTGGAAGATTCTCCTTCTGGCCAAGGAGCACCGCAGCTTTGCAAACATCCCACCGATTGTAGTTGACGGCTTTATAAACACCATAATCACCTACCCTTATCGGATAAAGATGACAGGAAACGGGTTTATAGAAATTCACTTTCCCTTCCCGATAGGCTTTCTCGATGGCACAATAGCAGCAGCCTTTCTCATCATAGCAGGTAAAGACACAATCTTTATTGTTTACGATAGAAGTAACCAAATCGCCTTCCCTATCGGTATAAACAACTCCCTGCTTATCAATGACGGCACGCGCCTCGGGCGCAAGTTCCTCCCAAATGACGGGCAACACTTCCTCCAGTTTCTCTATCTCATCCAACTCCACCGGCGCACCGGCATCTCCCTCTATGCAACACGCACCTTTGCAGGCATCCAGATTGCACAGAAACTTCTCGCGCAGCACATCCAGACTAACAACCGTATCACCTATCTGTAGCATAACTATCCTCCTTTAAACTTACAACACAAAAAAAAGACTGCCTCAAAGATAAGTTTGCGCATCATTCCGTCATGCGAAAATTACTTTGAGACAGCCTCCTTCAATATATCAGTATTACTTTATCAAATCTTTGCCCGTCATATCAGCCGGCTGAGCCATGCCAAGGATATGCAGAATAGAAGGAGCAACATCCGCCAGCACACCATTCTCAACCTTGGCATCCTTGTTCGCAGTTACATAAACAAACGGAACGGGATTCAGGGAGTGAGCAGTGTTCGGAGTACCGTCTTCGTTCAAAGCATGATCGGCATTACCGTGGTCGGCAATGATGATAACTTCGTAATCGTTGGCTTTGGCAGCTTCTACGGTGTCTTTCACACATTCGTCGATAGCCTTTACAGCTTTCTCAATAGCTTCGTAGATACCGGTATGGCCTACCATATCACCGTTCGCATAGTTCACAACAATGAAGTCGAACTTCTTGGTGTTGATGGCCTCAACCAACTTATCTTTTACTTCGTAGGCGCTCATTTCCGGCTTCAGGTCGTAAGTAGCCACCTTCGGAGACGGAACCAGAATGCGTTCTTCTGCATCGTACGGAGTTTCGCGACCACCGTTGAAGAAGAATGTAACGTGAGCATACTTCTCTGTCTCGGCAATGTGAAGCTGAGTCTTGCCATTGGCAGCCAGGTACTCGCCCAATGTATTCTGAACGTTTTCTTTGTCGAAAAGGATATGAACACCCTTGAAAGAAGCATCGTACGGAGTCATGCAATAGTACTGTAAGCCCGGGATAGTATGCATACCCTGTTCCGGCATATCCTGCTGAGTCAGGACAACGGTCAATTCCTTGGCACGGTCGTTACGGTAGTTGAAGAAGATAACCACATCGCCTTCCTTGATAGTACCGTCGCAGTTTGCATTGACAATCGGCTTGATGAATTCGTCTGTAACGCCTTCATCGTATGACTCTTGCATAGCCTGAACCATATCCGAAGCAACTTTTCCTTCGCCATTCACCAACAGATCGTAGGCAACCTTTACGCGTTCCCAACGTTTGTCGCGGTCCATTGCATAGAAACGTCCTACGATGGAAGCGATCTTACCTGCTGACTTTTCGCAGTGGGCAGTAAGTTGTTCGATAAAGCCTTTACCGCTCTTGGGGTCGGTATCACGGCCATCCATGAAGCAGTGGATAAAAGTATTTTCGATGCCATACTCCTTGGAGATATCGCAAAGTTTGAACAAGTGATCGAAAGAACTGTGTACACCACCGTTGGAAGTCAGTCCCATGAAGTGGATATTCTTGCCGTTTTCTTTGGCGTATGAGAAAGCAGAAACGATTTCCGGATTCTTCAGGATGCTGCCGTCGGCACAAGCGCGGTTAATCTTTACTAAATCCTGATAAACGATGCGTCCAGCACCGATATTGAGGTGACCTACTTCGGAGTTGCCCATCTGTCCATCGGGCAGACCAACGTTCTCACCGCTTGCCTGAAGCTCGGAGTGTGGATAAGTAGCCAGCAGGCTGTCCCAGTACGGAGTAGGTGTATTGAAAATCACATCATCTTTGCCTTGATCGCCGACACCCCAGCCATCAAGAATCATTAAAAGGGCTTTCTTACTCATAATATTCATTGAATTTAATTGTACAATCTTTTTCTATGCCGAAAACGTTCTATATAGAAAGAAGCGATTTTCGCGGTGCAAAGTTACAAAAAACAGCGGTTAAAGCGTACTGTTTCAAATGATTTATGTACTTTTGCCCCGCTTTAAAAATTAAAAACAGTAAATATGGACGATTCAAACCCACGAACGTGCAACAGTATTCATAATTAAAGCGAACGGAGACGTTGGTCGCAATGCCTCTGTCCGCACTAAAGAAAGGAGGCTAAACAATGAGAAAGTATCTCTACAGCGAGAACGGCTTTATCGAGAAAAACGAATGGCAGCCCAACTGCTGGGTAAATGTAGAATGCCCTGACAACAACGATTTCCAATTTCTCACTCAAGAACTGGGAGTTCCCGAATCATTTCTGGAAGACATCGCCGATGTGGACGAGCGCCCGCGTACCGAAACCGAAGATAACTGGCTGCTCACCATCCTGCGTATTCCGATGCAGAGCAACCAGAATGGCGTCCCGTTCATCACCGTACCTATCGGCATCATCACCAACGATGGAATCATCGTTTCGGTGTGTTATCATCATACGGAAATGATTTCAGACTTTATCCAATACACCCGTCGGAAGAGCATCGTGGTCAACAACAAGTTGGACTTGATTCTACGGCTCATCTATTCTTCTGCGGCCTGGTTCCTGAAGTATCTGAAGCAGATCAACAACGACGTAGCCACTGCCGAGAAAGAGCTGGAGAAAAGCATCCGCAACGAGGACCTGCTCCAACTGATGAAGTTGCAAAAGACATTGGTATACTTCAATACTTCCATCCGTGGGAACGAAGTCATGATAGGCCGGTTGAAGAAAATCTTCCAGGACACCAACTACCTCGACATGGAACTGCTGGAAGACGTAGTCATCGAACTAAAGCAGGCATACAACACGGTGAATATTTATAGCGACATCCTCACGGGCACCATGGATGCCTTTGCCTCCATCATCTCCAACAACGTGAATGCCATCATGAAACGAATGACAAGCCTTTCCATTACGTTGATGATTCCTACACTGATAGCCAGTTTCTATGGCATGAATGTAGATATTCACCTGGAAGGTTTCCCACATGCATTCGTACTGATTATCCTCCTATCGGCTATACTATCGGCATTGACGTTTGTATGGTTCAGGAAGATTAAGTGGTTCTAAAGACAGAGATTTGTATTCTGTAAAATACAAAAAGGAGCAATAATTGTATTTTAGAGAATACAAAAGGATGTAATCAATCAGTTTGAAATCATTTGATTTGAAATTGATTGATTACATCCTTTGTTTTTCTCGCATTAAGTCCCTATCTTTGTGTATACAAAACAGTTACAGCTATGGATATACCTTTCATATATGGAAAAATTGCCGAAAAGGACAACTTTACCGACCGAAAAGAAGAGCAAGAAATACTCTATCAGAACTTCTCTTGCCTGATAAATACAGTGATCATCTCTCCCCGCCGTTGGGGCAAGACGTCATTAGTCAATCAGGTTGCGCAGCGATTCGAGCAAGATAAATCAACCCTTATCTGCCAGATAGACATATTTAATTGCCGCACGGAAGAACAATTCTACCAAACATACGCAAATGCTGTACTCAGAGCCAACGCTACAGTATGGGAAGACTTTATCACTTCAGCGCGAATGACATACGATGAGATACTGGAACTGCCACACACCATCTGCAGAGATACCGGAAAAAAGATGGTTATCTGTCTTGACGAATTCCAAAACATCAATGAATACGAGGACTCATTGGCATTCCAGCGCAAACTGCGTTCCCACTGGCAGCGCCACACCGATGTATGTTATTGCTTATATGGCAGCAAAAGACACATGCTGCTTGAGATCTTCAACAACTACAACATGCCATTCTACAAATTCGGTAATATCATGTTCTTGCAGAAAATACAACGCGAAGAATGGATTGAGTTTATAATGGAAAGATTCTCTAACAGCGGAAAAGCTATTTCAAAGGAATCTTGCGGCCTCATAGCCGATCTTATGAAGAATCATCCGTATTATACACAGCAATTAAGCCAGCAAACATGGCTGCGCACTACTTCGGAAGCGACTCCGGACATCATCAACAAGGCATTTCAAGATATTATAGGACAGCTGAGCCTGCTCTTTGCCAATATCATAGATACACTAACCCCGAAACAAATCAATTTTCTGATAGCGGTTGCCGATGGTGTTACCAGCTTCTCTACTAAGGAAACGCTTGCCAAATATCAATTAGGAACATCCGCCAATATAAAAAACCTGAAGAAGACAGCTACCGAAAAAGATTTGGTCGACATCTTGCCTGGAAACAAAATAGAACTTCAAGATCCCGTATTTGAATATTGGCTGAAGCATTGCTACAGATGATGTGACACAGAAGCTTATCCGAAATCCAGCGTCAGCTGCCCGTCCCCCAGCAGATTGAACGTCATGCGGTGATAGGGTGTGGTTCCCCGCTCTGCAATGGCGGCACGATGCTTCTTGGTGGGATAGCCTTTGTTATGATCCCAATCATAATAGGGAAACTCCTCGTGCAGACGGTTCATATAGTCATCACGATACGTTTTGGCAAGGATGGAGGCGGCAGCTATGGAAAGGTATTTGCCATCCCCCTTTACGACGGTGGTGTGTGGCAGGTCCTGATATTTCTTGAAACGGTTGCCGTCGATAAGCAGATGTTGCGGACGCAGTTGCAACTGATCGACAGCACGATGCATGGCAAGGAACGAAGCATTGAGGATGTTTATCTTATCAATTTCTTCCGGCGAGACAATGCCTACCGCCCATGCCTGGGCTTCCCGCTCTATCACTTCGCGCAAGGCATAGCGTTGTTTTTCCGTCAATTGCTTGGAATCGTTCAGCAGCTCGTTCTTGAAATCTTTAGGCAAGATGACGGCAGCAGCATAGACTGCACCAGCCAGACAGCCACGACCAGCTTCATCGCAGCCGGCCTCTATTAAATCTTTATTCAGGTAGGGTAATAACATATATATGGCTATATTTGAGCAACAAAGATAAATCTTTCCGAAGGTAAATCGGACTTTTAAGGAAAAATAATTAGATTTGCAGAAACATACAATACCATGAAAAAAGCTCTATATCTACTACTTGCCTGCTTCTTGCTGATAGCATCCCTACAAGCCCAAGATATAAAACAAGCCCAAACACTGATTGAGCAAGCTCAGCGGTATCTGTACAACAATCCCAAACAAGCATCCTACTATGCTTCTCAGGCCGTTGCCTTGTTTTCCGAAGACAAGCCCAACGAAACCCGCGCGCAAGCCATGCTGCTCTACTGCCAAGCCGAACAGTTACTGGGCAACTTCGACCTGAGTATCAAGAACCTATATGATACCCAAAAGTACATCAACCCGGCAAACAAGAAGCAGAATGCCCAACTCTACTCCCTCATGGGACGCGTATACAGCAAACTGGGAGATTATAACAAAGCCATCGAACTGAACGACAAAGCAACCTCCATCTTCAAAGCCATCGGAGACTCTGTTTCCATAGCCGGATGCTACAACGAACGCGGCGTAATGCACCACTACCTCAACGAGTTTGTTGTTGCCGAACGTTTTTTCCAGCGTGCCTTGGCCATCAACCGCGCCCAACGGAATCTGAAAGAGATTGCCACCAATCTGAATAATCTCTGTCTATACCAAGGAAATACGGAAGAGAAACTGGCCTTTATCCGCGAAGCCATCACCATCAACAAGAACCTGGATGCACAATGGTCTCTGGGCGAGAACTATAACAATATGGCGAAACAATATTATTATGGCAAGCAATACTCCAAAGCGCTGGAAGCTTTGCAGAAAGCCTACGAATATGCCCATAATATCGGTGCCCGCGAGTTGATTTGCGACAACTACGAATATTCGTCCATGGTATATGCTGCCATAGGAGACTATGCCCAGGCTTATAAGTACTTAGGAAAGATGCACAACCTAAGTAAAGACTTGCAAAGCAGCAACAAGCTACGCAACATTGAGCAAGAAATCTCCTATAAGAGATACCAAGACCAGAAGTATGCCACCGAAATGCAGGAACAGACTTACAAGATTGAAATATTGAAGCGCAATCTCTGGCTTCTGGGCAGTGTACTGATACTCGGTATCGTCGTCAGCATCTTCCTATATAAGTGGTACAAACGCCGGAAAGACGTCCAACTGGTAGAAGCCCGCTACCAACTGGAAATGTCCGAGCGTGAAGTCTCCGAGCTGAAACTGCACCAACAAGAGTTGGAATTGCAGAACGTACAGAACGCCCTCGACAACAGTCGCCAGGAAGCCACCAGCTTCGCCGTCTTCCTGCGTAGCCGCAACGAACTGCTGGACAAAATACGCGAGATGGTGAAGGAAGGCTACAAGATGGATGCTACCAACCTTGTCCCCCATCTGAAAAGAATCAATACCTTCATCAGCCAATGCCAAAGCGGCGACAAGACCAACAGCACCCTGCTGACCAACATCGAGGATAAAAACAACGAATTCCTGCAAAGACTGGTAACCCTCCACCCCAAACTGACGCAAGGAGAAAAGTACCTCGCCACTCTATTAAGAGTAAACCTGTCTACCAAAGAGATTTCCATGCTGACCGGCACCACCCCAAAGACCATCAACATGAACCGCTACCGCTTGCGCAAATCTCTGAACCTCTCCTCGGAAGAAGACCTGACGGACTACTTGCAGAACATCTGATTCCATAGATGGCGAGGAGGATTCACCTCTTCATCTGCCTTCAAAACCGCCTGCCGGCAAGCAATGGCGGTGAAAGCAGGGATAAATTGAGGTTTCAAGGATTCACCTAAGCTATAAACATAACCCTTCCCGGATGAGAAGAAACTCTTCTTAAGTTGAGCAATGTTTCTTAATAAATGAAAATCAGCTACTTACCGTTCATTCATCAAAGAGTTTAAAGTGAACGACTGGAGTCATTCAGCTGAACGACTAAAGTCGGTCGATCGAACAACTGGAGTCGGCCGAGTGAACAACTCCAGTCGGTCACTCTTAACTCGCCGTTCTTCATCGAATAAAGCCGAAGGATTGAGGGGATAACAACAGATGATTGAGATCTTAAGAACTTATGGTGGAGTTTAAATCCGCTTCATCCGACCGACCCGCATTCAAAAAACATGGTAAACGCAGGTTTATATGTCGCTTAACCTCGTTTCAATCTCCTTGATGGACGGTATAGTTCCTTCCACTTCGGTAGGATATAGCCGGGACAGTTCGTATTCGGATATACCGATGGGCTGACTACTCGATTCCAACGCGTACTGTGCCAGCAGATTGTCCTTATTCTTGCAGATAAGCAATCCGATAGTGGGATTGTCTATTCCTTTCTTGCTCAAAAGATGATTGACGGCAGTCACATACGTACCAAGCTGACCTATATCGGCAGAATCAAACTCGTCAACTTTAACCTCTATCACGACGTAACAACGGATAGTAAGATTATAGAACAGCAGGTCGATGAACTTTTCCTTCCGACCTATTTGCAACCGGTATTCCCTGCCAACATAGGCAAAGCCAGTCCCGAGTTCCACCAAAAAAACGCGTGATGTTGGTAAGCAATGCATCTTTCAGTTGCCGTTCATTGTAGCCCTGCCGCATAGAAAGGAAATCGAAGTTGTAAGGGTCTTTGGTTATTTCCTGAGCCAAATCACTTGTAACGGCGGGCAGCGTATGCTCGAAATTGGTCAGCGCCTTCCCTTGCCGCTCATACAAGTCGGTGTCGAGGAAGTTGAGCAACACGGCACGGCTCCAACCGTACTCCAGAGTTTGGCGTACGTAGAACAGGGCTTTGTCGGGATTGTCGGAACACTTGTCGATGATATAGCGATGATGTCCCCACGGTACGCTACACAAATCTTCCACAAGTTGTGGAAGATTTCGGGAATGATCGGCATAAAGCTGAAAGAATCGCTTGGCATATCGTATGTTCGACTCAGAAAGCCCTTCCACACCAGGCATCTCTGCACGCAAATCAGCACTGAGGGTGATGTAGAATCTGCCTCCATATTTGTTGTTGGCTTGCAGCGAAACTATATCGCTTCCCAAACTCCAATAGAATTTGATAAGGACACTGTTCACTTTTACTGCCGCTTTTATCTGACTCTGACGATAACGAGTGGTCAACTCTTTCACCCATTGCAGGTAATCCTTGTCCAATATGCTAATGGATTTACTCATATCCTTTCCTCCTGTTTTTTATGCTTCCTGCAAAAATAAGGTTTCTATTTACATCAGCAAACCGCTTTCCTTACTTTATTTTCTTCTGCCTTCATCATGCAAACGGTACACGGTGAAGGCTGAAAGCTACGAAAAGCACCCAAAAACGTCCTGTCTTCACCCACTATCGCCCTGCAATAAAGCCTTTAGGGCAAACAGATGAATGCGATGAACCCTACAATGCAAGTTTCTACAGAGAGACAGAATACGATGAATATTCTCAGTAATTTATCTGATAATCAGCGATAATAGAACTGTTTGAAAGGGCATAAACAGCCATCAAGAGCAAAAACTCTTATCTCCCACTTTGTAGATATACACACAACAATTACAAGGCTATATATCAACTATTTACAAAACAGACTGTAGATTACAAAACTGTTAAGAAACCCTTTTTGTAGGTCATTTGTAGTCGCTATTTATTCGCCGGCTTTCCTAGTGATTCATAATTTAGCGCCGTGAAAAACCAAATTATTAACCTTAAAAACTTATTCACATGAGTAAAAGTAATTATTTCAAAGAAAGAGTAATTCAACTGCTTTTCTTCTTTGCTTTTATGCTCCCTGTAAGCGCATTAGCACAGAACATTGAGTTGACGGGTACCGTGGTCGATGCGACCGGAGAAACCGTAATCGGTGCCAGTGTATTAGAGAAAGGTACTACGAATGGAGTAATCACTGACATTGATGGTAATTTCTCCCTCAGCGTTTCTCCCAAAGCTACAATTATTATTTCTTATGTGGGTTATACAACCCAAGAGATTCCCTTAAATGGTCAAAAGCATCTGAATGTTACCCTTAAGGAAGATACCGAAATGCTGGACGAAGTTGTCGTTATCGGTTATGGTACAATGAAAAAGAGCGACATGACGGGAGCCATTTCTTCGGTAGACACAGAAGAATTGACCAAACGTGCCACTACCAACCCGGCCGAAGCACTGCAAGGCAAGATTGCCGGTGTAAACATCATGAAAGCCGGTGGTAATGCAGGTGCAAGCGTTTCTGTTAAGATCCGTGGTGTGAAGTCTTTCGGCAGTAACGAGCCCCTCTACATCATTGATGGTTTTCCTGGTGACATCAACAACGTAAACCCGCAAGATATCCAAAGCATGGAAGTACTGAAGGACGGTGCCGCAGCGGCGATCTATGGTTCAGTGGCTGCCAACGGTGTAGTCATCATCACTACCAAGAACGGAAAGAAAGGCGAAACACACATCGACTTCAACACCTACCTAAGCATGACCACCGTTGCCAACAAACTGGAAATGGTAAATGCTGAGCAATACAAGAAGAACATCAAAACAATGTTCGAAAACTACAATAACCAGTTCCCCAACGATGCTGAAAGCATTCCTGCTTATTGCACTACCGACACCGGTATCAATACCAACTGGCAAGACCTGATGCTCCGTGACGGACTTTCGCAGAACTATATGTTCAGCGTCCGCGGTGGTAGCGAAACGGCCCAATACTCCGTATCCTACAACCATGCCGATGACAAGGGTATCTTCTTGGGCAATAGCTTCCGCCAGGATAATGCCCGCATGAAGATGCACATGAGTAAATACATCTTCGACATCGATGCCAACTTAAGCTTCCGCTATACCAAAAGCCATCAGCCACAGTACAGTCTGCGCGAAATGTATAACAGTTCTCCCTTGATGCCCGTCTATGACGAAAACGAAAAGTACGGCTATGCATTGGCCGGCAACATGGGGCTACCTGCTTCCAACAACGTGATGGCCGACCACCATTTCCGGGAAGCAGCTACCAAGAACTTCTACACCAACGCCAACGTATCACTGGGCGTGAAGTTGACTTCTTACCTCAACTTCAAGACCAGCTATGCTTATCGCGGCACACACTATCGCTATACGCAACACTATCCTGATTTCACCTCCAATGCCCAGTCACCCTATCTGTATCCTTATTCTTACGAAGGTACCTATTACTGGGAAGAGCAAGTGGTAGACAACGTACTGAACTTCAATAAAGATTTCGGCAAGCACAGCATCACTGCCATGGTGGGTTCATCCATCACGACTACCAAATATACCGACAACGGCGTGGGTGTAGAAGGCAAGACATCCAAATATTATGTAGATGAGAACGGAAATCTTGCATCCAAAGACGAAGCAGCAGGCTTCCTCGACCCCAGCTTCAGCACCATCGACTCCGGTGCGGGCGGTACATTCTCGGGTGACGGAACAAAATACAAATACAACCGTGCTTCTTTCTTCGGTCGTGTAAACTACTCCTTTGCAGGCAAATACCTATTGCAAGCTACCATGCGTTACGACGGTTCGTCTAAGTTCGGTTCTGAAAACCGTTGGGGTTGCTTCCCTTCTGTGGCCGTGGGATGGAGAATCAGCGAAGAAGATTTCTTCCCGAAAGAAGCTGTTGTCAACAACCTGAAATTCCGTGCCAGCTGGGGACGTCTGGGTAATGAGAACGCGCTGGGTTACTATGACTTTCAGCCTCTTATCACCAATTCCAACCGTTGGGAAGGCGGTTACATCCAAGGTGGCAATGCCTGGCAAGGTTCCGCTTCATGGGAAATGGAGAACCGCGGATTGAAGTGGGAAACTACTGATACCAAGAATATCGGTTTCGACCTCGGAATGTTCAACAACCGCTTGACCGGTAGTATCAACTATTACATCAACCAAACGGAAGACCTACTCATCACAAAGCGTCTCTCGCCCTCTGCCGGTTACGAAAATCCCATCCTGAATGTAGGCAAAATCCGCAATAATGGTATCGAACTGGAGCTGAACTGGAGCGACAGAGTGAAAGATTTTGAATACAACATTGGTTTCAACTTCTCCACTACCAAGAACGAAGTGGTGGAATTGGCCGACAAAGGTCAGGCACTGCCTTCTACCGGTCTGCTTTGGGACACTGACCACGTGCCTGCATACGCCAAAGAAGGAAAGCCCATCAGTGGTTTCTACTTATATCGCACGGCAGGTATCTTCCAGACTGATGCCGAAGCAGAAAGTTACGTAAATCAGAATGGTGAACGCCTTCAACCCAATGCCAAAGCCGGCGATATTCGTTTCGTGGATGTAGATGGAAGCGGTACCATCGACGAAGATGACAAGGTATACTGCGGAACCGGTATTCCCAAGATGGAAGCCAACCTAAACTTCTCCGGATCTTACAAGGGTTTTGACCTCTCATTCAGCTTAGGAGGTGCATTCGGTCATAAGTTGTACAACGGAAACCGCTACTTCTATGAATCCATGAGCGCTCCGGGCAACATGCTCAGCAGCGTTGCCAATGCCTGGACTCCCGAGAACACTCACACCAGCGTTCCGCGTGCCATCTACAACGACCCCAACGGCAACTCCCGCGAGTCTGAACGGTTCTTGGAAAACGGCAGTTTTATACGTATGCGCCAGGCGCAAATAGGTTATACTTTGCCCACTTCCTTACTGAAGAAAGTCAACATCGAGAAACTGCGTTTCTATGTGAGCGGTGACAACTTGTTCACTATAACAGGCTACAACGGTGTAGATCCCGAATTCTCTACCAGCAGCCCGCTGAACTCCGGTATTGACCGCTACATTTATCCGTTTACGCGTTCGTACACAGTAGGAGCACAGCTCACATTCTAATACCTTATTAAAACAATATAATACGAAACAATATGAAGAAACTTATATATTTAGCAAGTATCTGCTGCGTAATGCTTTTTGCTTCCTGCGAAGACTTCTTGACAGTGTCTTCTCCGGACAAAGTAACAACCGGAAACTTCTGGAAAAACCAGAAGGAGGCCGAAGCTACCATGGCTTCAGTCTATGCACAGCTCTATCATGGCGACAGCTATGCCACCAGCGAAGTAAGATGGCCGGTAGAGGCATTCCGTACCGATCTCTACACCATGGGGTCGGATGCCATCAACTACCAAACATGGACCGACATCTACAAGTTTACTTATACCAATGGTAATACTCAGTTCTCTTACTACTATCAGGATTTATACCGCGGCATCAACTTTGCCAATCAGGTATTGGAATATGTTCCACAGATTCCTGAAGACGGTATCACAGAAGCAAAACGCAACGAATTGATAGCCGAGGCCCACTTCATGCGCGGCTACTACCACCTGATGCTGATACTGAACTGGGAGAAAATCATCATCCGCGACAAGTATCTCACTGACCAGGCCGATCTGAATAAACCTCTGTCCGACCGCGTTACTTGCTGGAACTTCGTCATTGACGAACTGAAATTAGGAACCGCACTGCCTGCCACTCGTCCGAGTACAGAACTGGGTCGTGCCACTTCCGGAGCTGCCCACGCTTATCTGGGCTTTGCTTACCTGACACGTGCGTATGAAGAACCGGCACAAGAGACTCAGCACCTGGCTGATGCCTTGACAGCCCTGAATGCAGTGACCGGTTACGAGTTGGTAAGCGGTGATGCCTTGATTAACATGTTCAACGGCAGAAATAAGAATTGCAAAGAATCTATCTTCGAAGTGCAATACAGCAGCAATACCGACAATGGTGCACGCTACTATTCGTGGATACACAACTTCATCGCTTCCAGCGAACTGGGTGGTTGGGATGAAATACTGCCCAACGACTTCCTTGTAAGCGAATTCAAAAAAGAAGGAAAGATCAGTAATGACGGCCGTTACGACGAACGTATATATAACACCATTTTCTTCAAAGACGAGTATTGGAACGACGGAACCGGCAAAATTTGGGGTTACGAATACGATGATTTGCATTATTACTGGAAAGTCGACGAGGATGGCAACTATCTGGATGCAAACGGTAATAAAATTACAGAAGAAGAACTCGAAGACAAAGGCGTAAAGATATTCTACGACCGCCCCAGTTTCCGCCGCTTCACTCCAAGAGAACTGTCTGAAATGGATGAGAGATGCAACTTTAACATTCCTCTGATGCGCTATGTCAACGTATTGCTAATGAAAGCTGAAGTGCTGAACAAACAGGGACATCCCGAACAGGCTATTCCTATCATCAACGACATCCGCGCTAAACATGGCAATATGCCAGCCATGACGGGAACCTCACAAGCTGAAGTCCAGGCACAAATCGAGCACGAACGCATCATCGAATTCCCGTTGGAAAGTTATCGCTGGTATGACCTGCGCCGCTGGGGCAAGCTGAGCCAAGCATTGGGTAGCCGGGGATTCGTAGAAGGAAAACACAACTTCTTCCCCATCCCACTCTGGGAAATAAATGCTAATCCTGCATTGAACAGTACGGAAGAAACAACCGAAAACTAATTCTCTCTCTAATATAGCAGAACAAGGCGGCATTTGCCCCCGGCGATGCCGCCTTGTTTACCTTGAAAGCTTTATCTTTGCCACCAAAAACGACATAGATATGTTCACAATCATCGGACTGATGCTCACAGGAATGCTGCTGGGCTACCTCTTACGGAGACGGAATCTGAAGAAGATTCACCAAATCATCACAGTACTCATCTGGTTGCTGCTCTTCATCCTCGGCATCGAGGTGGGAAGCAATGAGCAGATAATCAAAGGACTCCACACCATCGGACTCGAAGCCGTCATCCTGACGCTGGGCGGAACCCTGGGAAGTGTCATCGCTGCCTGGGCATTGTGGAAAGCCTTGTACAGAAGGAAAGGAGGCCGGGCATGAAAGGAAGTCTTATCATCGTAGGCTTTTTCGTGCTGGGCACGATTGCCGGAGTTTGCCACTTGCTGCCCTTCGATATTGCAGAAACCAATATCAGTTACTATGCGCTCTGCGCACTGATGTTCAGCGTAGGGCTGAGCGTAGGCAACGATCCGCAGACGTTGAAGAACTTCCGTTCGCTCAACCCGCGGCTGGTGTTCTTGCCCATCATGACGATACTGGGTACATTGGCAGGTTCTGCTGCTGTCAGTCTGATTCTGACACACCGTTCCGTTACGGATTGTCTGGCTGTAGGGTCGGGATTCGGCTACTATTCGCTCTCGAGCATCTTCATCACGGAGTACAAGGGAGCAGAATTAGGCACCATCGCCCTGCTTGCCAATATCAGCCGCGAGATACTGACGCTGCTGGCAGCACCGCTACTGGTGCGTTGGTTCGGCAACCTGGCTCCTATCTCTGCCGGAGGCGCCACGACGATGGACACCACACTGCCCATCATCACGCGTACCGCAGGACAGCAGTTCGTAGTAGTTTCCATCTTCCACGGGTTTGTGGTAGATTTCAGTGTGCCGTTCCTGGTGACATTGTTTTGCTCCATTTAGTTGATAGTTGATAATTGATAAATGATAGTTATGAAAACCAAACTTTATACCTTTCTCCTTTCCTCATTGCTTTGTACCGCTGCCTTGGCCGAGAACGAGCCGTGGCAAAACCCGCAGGTCAATGAGATGAACCGGGAGCCGATGCATGCGCACTTCACTCCTTTCAAGAATGAAGCCGGTGCATTGAAGCAACGCGCATTGCCTGCCGATGTGCGGTTTGATGTAAACCCTGCCACGGAGCGTCGCATTTCACTGGACGGCACGTGGAAGTTCCTCTTTTCTAAAAACAATGAACTTTGCCCCAAAGACTTCTACAAGCCGGGATATAGCACCCGGAAGTGGAGCAAGATAGAAGTTCCCGGAAGCTGGGAGCTGCAAGGGTTCGACGCACCCATCTATACGGACACACGATATCCGTTCCCTGCCAATCCGCCGTACGTACCTGCCGACTATAATCCGGTGGGTGCCTATATACGCGAATTCAACGTGCCGACCGGTTGGGAAGGCATGGATATCTTCCTCGACTTCGAGGGAGTGGAGTCGGCCTACTATGTTTGGGTGAACGGCGAACTGGCCGGTTATGCCGAAGATAGCCGCTTACCGTCGCACTTCAACGTCACTAAATTGTTGAAGAAGGGCAGCAATAAGCTGGCGGTAAAAGTATTCCGCTACAGCGACGGTTCCTACCTGGAAGGGCAGGATTACTGGAAGTACAGCGGCATCGAACGCAGCGTCTACCTCTATGCCCGCCCGCAAAGCCGCGTCAAAGACTTCAAGATGACGGCCGAACTGGTGAACGGATATAAGGATGGCGAACTGAAACTCGACGTACTTCTCCACCAGCCGAAAGCCGGAGAAACGGTAGAAGTGAAAGTGATGGACGGCGAAGCGGTAGCTTACGAGCGAAAGAAGTCCGTTGCTTCTGCCACCGACACCCTGTTCACCATCGAGAAGATGTTCCCCGGCGCACGTCCCTGGAATGCTGAGACGCCGAATACGTATACGTTGGTAGTCAGCACCTTCGACGCACAAGGCCGCCCGTTGGAATCGTTCACCCACCTCTTCGGCTTCCGTACGGTGGAGATGAAGAACGGCATGCAGCTGATTAACGGTCAGACCGTGCTCTTCAAAGGCGTGAACCGCCACGAGCACGACGCACACAAAGGCCGCACCATCAGCGTAGCCTCCATGATACACGACATCCAGCTGATGAAACAGTTCAACCTGAACGCCGTGCGCAACTGCCACTACCCCAACAATGCCCCCTGGTACGAGCTTTGCACCGAGTTCGGCCTCTATATGGTAGATGAAGCCAACATCGAAAGCCACGGCATGATGGACCACAAGGATGGCACCCTGGCCAACTATCCCGATTGGGAACTCCCCTTCATGCAGCGCATGAGCCGGATGATAGCCCGCGACCGCAACTGCTCCGCCATCGTCACCTGGTCTATGGGTAACGAATCGGGCTACGGCAAGCACTTCGAAACGTTGTACGACTACACCAAGAGCGTAGACGCCACCCGCCCCGTGCAGTACGAAGGCGGCGGCTACCAAGCCAAGAGCGATATCTACTGCCCCATGTACGCACGTATCTGGAGGCTTCGCCAGCACGTGAACCAACGCGATGCCCGCCCGCTGATTCTCTGCGAGTACGCCCACGCCATGGGCAACAGCGTAGGAAACTTCCAGGACTACTGGGACTTGATCTACAAGTACGACCAGCTGCAAGGCGGTTTCATCTGGGACTGGGTGGACCAGACCTTCGCCATCAAGGACGAGAAAGGACACGACATCGAAGCCTTCGGCGGCGATATGGGATTCGTAGGCATCGTCAACGACTCCAACTTCTGCGCCAACGGTCTGGTAGCTGCCGACCGCTCGCTGCACCCGCACATCTATGAAGTGAAGAAAGTATTGCAATACATCCACTTCGAGCCTCTCGCCTTCACTGCCAACAAGATACGGGTAACCAACTGGCACGACTTCATCGGTCTGGAAGGCTACACCCTGCGCTGGGCTGTGGAATGTGACGGCAAGACAATACAAAGCGGTGAGACGGACTTCCCTTCCATCGCCCCACGCAGCTCCGCCAACATCGAACTGCCACTGAAGGCATTGCCTGCCGACGGACGCGAATATTTCCTCACCCTGCGCGCCTTCACCAAGCACGAAGCGCCGCTGGTGCCGAAAGGACACGAAGTTGCCATCGAGCAATGGGTATTGCCTTCCGTCCCGGCTGTGGTAAAGGCTGCCGAACCCGTAAACGGGACACTGGCTGTAACCCGCAACAACGACGTCCTCACGCTGAAAGGCAACAACTTCCAAATAGCCTTCTCTACAAAGAACGGTGAAATGACGGAACTGGCATACAACGGCAAGAACTTGATTAAAGAAGGCTTGCAACCCAACTTCTGGCGCCCGCTCACCGACAACGACATCCCGAACGGACACCTGGAACGCTGCGCCACCTGGAAGACTGCCGGACGCGACGCGCAATTGCAGAACATCGACGTGACCGAAAGCAAGCAAACGGCAACCGTGATAACCACCTATCGTATGGAGGCTCAGGATGCTACGTTGCAGATGACGTACAACGTCCGCCCGAACGGTGCCGTGAAAGTGACGATGCACTTCATCCCCGGAAAGCTTGCACTGAGTGAGATGCCTCGACTGGGTATGCGCATGATACTCCCCGCCGAGTACGAAATGATGACCTGGCTGGGACGCGGCCCGCAAGAGAACTACGCCGACCGCAAGACGGGAGCACTGGTAGGACTGTACAATGCCACCGTTTGGGAGCAATTCCATCCGTATGTACGCGCCCAGGAGACGGCCAATCACTGCGACGTGCGCTGGACGGCACTTCGCAATGCCGCCGGAGAAGGCTTGCTCGTCACCGGAGAAGAACCGCTGAGCATCAGCGCCTGGAACTTCCCGATGGAAGACATCGAATATCGTCCTTCACAAATGGAACGCCGCCACGGTGGAAGCATCGAGAAGAAGGATATGGTATGGCTCAACATCGACCATCAGCAGATGGGCGTAGGTGGAGACAATACCTGGGGCGCACAAGTGCATCCCGAGTATACCATCACCCCGAAGGAGTGGAAGTACAGCTTCACGCTGCAACCGCTTGCACCCGCCGAGGATGCAGCGGAAAAAGCACACAAATGATAATTTAGCAGCGTGTGATAACAAGTGTATCTCAAACTCCTCCGCCTGAAAGGGGAGGAATTTGAGATACTCCGTAAATTCCCATTTATAATAACCTCATTCATATGAAACATAGAATCATTCGCATCATTTCTCTTGCCCTGCTGCTGGCAAACCTCACCGCCTGCAGCACCGGCAATAAGAGTGTAGCCGAAAAACGGTATGCCTTCAACAACATACTGGACATCGCCTACACCCCCGACACCCTGCACCGCTGCACCGGCTGGTTCACCGACGCCGGCTCGTGGATGGGCTTCACCCTCCCCGAAAAGCAGCAATGGCTGAACGGCTTCTGCGGTCCCTTCAGCCTCGACATGTTCCGCCGCCAATGGATGGCGCAATCCGCCACCATCGTCGGCTTTGCCAAAGACGCCCAGGCAAGTTTCACACCCGATTCTACCTGTTATTATCCCGGAGAGCTCTACCTCTCAGCCCACAGCGCTGACGGTCGCATCACCCAGCGCCTCAACTTCGTCAGCTCCTCCACCGCCCTGCTGCGCATCGAGACTGACAAGTCCGAAGACCTGCTGCTCACCGGCAGCCGGTGGGGACGCGACGTCACCGTCAGCATAGAACAGAACTCCGTCATCGCCCGCCATCCCAGCGGCGAGAGTGTCACCGTAACCTTTACCCCGGACGTGGAACTGACTGCCGCCGACAACAACTACACCGCCCTCATCCACGCCCCCAAATCCCCCGTCAACGTAGCCATCTCCTTCTTCACCTCCGAAAAAGAAATGGCTGCCGGCCTGCAGAACCTCCCCTCCCTGCTCAACCATCCAGGAAACGCCCTGCAAGCCAACGCCGACCGCTGGGAAGGCTACCTGACCAAAATCCTCCGTACAGACATGAAGCCCGAATACGACCGTATTGCCGTGAAAGCCGTCACCACCCTCATCTCCAACTGGCGCACCCACCGCGGCGGACTGCTGCACGAGGGCATCATCCCCAGCCATGCCGTAGGCTATTTCGTAGGCTTCTGGGCATGGGACACCTGGCGCTTCAGTGCCGGTACCGCCAAGTTCGACCCCGAACTGGCCAAGAACAACATCCGCGCCATGTTCGACTATCAGCAGCCCGACGGCATGATTATCGACTGCATCTACACCGATCCCTCGGAGAACAATGCCCGCGACAGCAAGCCGCCCCTCGTATGCTGGGCCGTAGACGAGATCTTCACCCATACGGGCGACACGACCTTCGTTGCCGAGATGTACCCGCAACTGCTCTCCTACTATAAATGGTGGTATCAGAAACGCGACCACAATCGCAACGGCATGTGCGAATACGGCTCCACCGACGGTACCCTCGAAGCTGCCGCCTGGGAAAGCGGTATGGACAACGCCATCCGCTTCGACAACGCCGTAATGCTGAAAAACGATGGTGCCGACGATGCCTGGAGCATGGATCAAGAAAGCGTAGACCTCAATGCCTACCTTGCCCTGGAATGCAAGCTGCTGAAGAAATTCGCCGTCCTGCTGAAAGTACCCTTCGACGGTCCCGACTACACCGACCGGGTAGCCAACTACTTCTTCGATACGAACATCAACTTCTTCTGTGACCGCCGCCTGAAGGACAGCTCCTTCATCGAAGAACCCGGCTGCGAAGCCTACACCCCGCTGTGGACACAGATAGCCACGCAAGAACAAGTGGACGCTATGCTGCCCATGCTGCAGGATACCGCGAAGTTCTCTACCTACATCCCCTTCCCCACCATCGCCGCCGATAATCCCAAGTACAATCCGCGCGGCTACTGGCGCGGCCCCATCTGGCTGGACCAGACGTACTTCGCCATCCGCGGCCTGCGCAACTATGGTTACAACAAGATGGCGGATGAATACACCCGCCAGGTATTCGACCGCCTGAACGGTCTGAAAGAGGGAGCACCCATTCACGAGAACTACGGAACCCACACTGGAGAGCGACTGAAAGCACCGCACTTTAGCTGGAGCTCGTCGCATCTGTTGATGATGTACGATGATTACGGGAAGTAGCCCGGCACGAAGTATAGGCGAGCCCCTTTCCCACTACGAGTGAAGGTGCTTCCCTATACGACAGAAGTACCCTCCCTATACGACTGAACGGGCCTCCCTATACGACAGAACAATAGTCCCACTATGAACGAACATAGTGGGACTATTACTTATCTAATAATGAATAACTTATCGGCCTCTTTTAGAACAAGCTCCACGCCACCGTCAGTCCTGCCATCACAATCGCCACCATACTCATCAGTTTGATAAGGATGTTCAGACTCGGACCGGAAGTATCTTTAAACGGGTCGCCTACGGTATCGCCCACCACTGTGGCCTTGTGCACCTCGCTACCCTTTCCGCCGAAGTTGCCTTCTTCTACATACTTCTTCGCATTATCCCATGCACCACCGGCATTCGCCATGAAGATGGCCAGCACAAAGCCGCTGCTCAATCCGCCAATAAGCAGGCCCAGCACTCCGGGAACACCGAAAATCAGTCCCGTCAGGATGGGAGCTACGATGGCGATAAGCGATGGAACCACCATCTCGCGCTGTGCTCCTTTGGTGGAGATAGCCACGCAACGCTCATAATCCGGCTCCGCCTCACCCGTCAGGATACCTTTTATTTCGCGGAACTGGCGGCGTACCTCGTCCACCATGTGGGCAGCGGCACGGCCTACGGCATTCATCGTCAGTCCGCAGAAAAGGAAAGCCATCATAGAACCGAGGAACATGCCCGAAAGTACCTTAGGATTCATCAGCGTAACGTCGTAGTGGTGCATAAAGTCGAAGAACGTGGCATCTTGCACGCGGATGGCTTCGCCACCGGAGAAAATTTCAGTCATGCCGATACGCGTCAGTCCGATACGGATTTCTTCTATATAGGAAGCGAGCAACGCCAGCCCCGTCAGAGCAGCGGAACCGATGGCAAAGCCCTTGCCCGTGGCTGCCGTTGTGTTGCCCAGAGAGTCGAGCGCATCGGTACGTTTGCGTACTTCCGCTCCCAGGCCGGACATCTCAGCATTACCGCCTGCATTGTCGGCAATCGGTCCGTAAGCGTCCGTAGCCAGCGTGATGCCCAGCGTGGAGAGCATACCCACTGCCGCAATTCCGATGCCATAAAGCCCCAATCCGACATTGGAGAAATTGAAGCCCGAAGCAAACAGGTAAGAAGCTATGATACCGATCACCACCGCAATCACCGGAATGGCCGTAGAGAGCATGCCCAGGCCGATGCCGGAAATGATAACCGTTGCCGGACCGGTCTTTCCGCTTTCACTCAGCTTCTGCGTGGGACGGTACGATTGAGAAGTATAGTACTCCGTAGAGCGCCCTATAATGATACCCACTACCAAACCTACCACTACCGAACAGGATATCCACTGCCAGTTCTCAAGCCCCAGCATCCATAGGATAAGGAAAGTAGCTGCCACAATCAGTACCGAACTAAGATTTGTGCCGAAAGCCAGCGCATTCAGCAAGTCCCGCATCTTTGCATTCTCCTTGGTACGCACCGAGAAGATGCCGATAATGGAAAGAATAATGCCCACCGCCGCAATCAGCATCGGTGCAATCACCGCCTTGAACTGCATCAGCGTATCGCCCGAATGGATAAAGGCAGCGGCACCCAGTGCAGCCGTCGCCAGGATGGAGCCGCAATAACTCTCGTACAAGTCGGCGCCCATACCTGCCACGTCGCCTACGTTATCGCCTACGTTGTCGGCAATGGTTGCCGGGTTGCGCGGATCGTCTTCGGGAATACCGGCTTCTACCTTGCCCACCAGGTCGGCGCCCACATCGGCAGCCTTCGTATAGATGCCACCGCCCACACGGGCAAACAGTGCCTGCGTGCTGGCTCCCATGCCGAACGTCAGCATAGTAGTGGTAATGATACATAGTTTATGCGTAGGCGTCATCAAGTCGATGGGAATCACTGCATTCAGCAACAGATACCAGAAGGAGATATCGAGCAATCCCAGGCCTACAACCACCAGCCCCATCACCGCACCGCTACGGAAAGCAATGCGCAAACCTGCGTTCAGCGAACCCCGTGCGGCATTTGCCGTACGTGCCGAAGCATAGGTAGCCGTCTTCATTCCAAGAAAACCCGAAAGACCGGAGAAGAAACCACCAGTAAGGAAGGCAATAGGTACCCAGGAGTTCTGCACCCCGAAACCATACGCCATAATAGAGAAAAGGATTACCAATCCCAGGAACACCCAGCCCACAATCTTGTATTGTTGTCGGAGGTACGACATGGCCCCTTTGCGCACAGCAGCAGCAATCTTAATCATTTGAGGGGTCCCCTCACTCTCTTTCATCATCTGCTTATGAAAGTAGTAAGCAAAACAGAGCGCCAACACAGACGCGGCCGGTACCAGCCAGAAAAGCATTTGGTCCATAGCAATATTTGAATTAAAAGGTTAAACTAGTCCCTAAAAATATTGATAATTGGTGAGATAAGCAAGTAAAAGAACAAAGAAATCCTTTACGTTAAAAGTTACAGTAACATCCCTTTTCCTACAAAAAGATACCTCTTTATCAGTCTACATAGCTTTTTATTTGTATATTTGTCGATGAACAAGCATATTATCTATGAGACAACTCCTCTGTTACATTCTTTTTTCCATAGTAGGGACCACTCTCTTATGGGGACAGACCTCTGCCACCAGAGACAGCCTCCTGCGTATAGCTACCACCACAACCAACCCTTCCATACAAATAGCAACCTACCGCAACCTGGCCGACCTCTACTTCGAAAGACCCGAGGAACTCTCCTACCTCAAAGAAGCTTATCGCATTGCCCGGAAAGTTACCGATAAAGACAAGGAGTTCAGTCTGCTCACCGACCTCTCCTCTGCCTACATCAAATCTTATGAGCTCGACTCTGCCCGTCACTACATGCAGGTATTGGAGCAAACAGGAAATGCCGAAGAAACTCTTCCATACCTCTCTTTTCTGCGAATGAGAATATTCGACAAGAAAATCAGGAAGAACGACGGCGAGACTGCCATCGAAACAGAACTGAAGTTCCTGAACGATCCGGCCACCGACAAGAACAATATCTACATCCAGATAGAACAGGCCTATACTACGGGCGACGGCCTCTTCCATAAGAACAAATACAAAGAAGCCCGCAGCTATCTGAACACTGCCTACAAGCTCTCCAAGCTCCTGCCCGCCCGCGAAGGCGAACGCATCCGCATCACCGCCGCCTGGAGTTATATCAATACACTCAGCTACCTGGGAGAAGCCAAAGAATTCATTGAGTGCATTGAAGAGATGCTCCGGCTTTACGAATCCTCTTACGAGCTTTATTATGCCCACCAACGGCCTTTCTACAACATCGACCTCCGCTACCTGCAATGCTACACCTCCCTGCTGATACGCAGTGACCAGCTGACCGATGAAAAGAGGGAATTATACTATCAGCACGTCTATGACATGAGCAGGAAGGTCACCGAGCCTATCGACAAGTATAACTGCTACCTGGCGCTACACTTCTACGCCATGAACAAGAAAGACTACCTCAGTGCCCTTGCCACCAACGACAGTCTCATCAAATATGCCGGTATCGTGAGTCCCTCCAACATCCCCGGCCTGATTGAGAACTGCTCGCAGATATACGAAACCATAGGCGACTACAAAAATGCCCTCAAGTATCACAAACTCTACGTACAGCAGCAAGACTCCATCGCATCTTCCGAGTTTGAACAACAAATGAACGAATTGCAGGTGAAGTACGATGTGGATAACCTGAACTACAAGAACTCCCAGCTGGAGAACAAGAATAAACGTATTCTGCTTATCACCCTCGGTTCCATACTGCTTCTGGTGATGGTCATTTGCCTCTACCTGTACTACGACCTGAAAAAGGAGAAAAGGATGAAGGAAACCCTGCGCAAACTGCATGAGAAAGCAGAAGAGAGCGAGCAACTGAAAACTGCTTTTATCAACTCCATGTGTCACGAGATACGCACCCCGCTCAATGCCATTGTCGGCTTTTCCGACATCATCACCGATGAAAGCTTCGACGACGAGGATACAAAGAAAGAGTACTCCAAGCTCATCACGCTCAACTCGCAGTTGTTGACCTCCCTGATAGAGCATTTGTTTGTGGTGTCTAACCTCGACTCTTCCGATGAGCCGCTCCCCCACGAGATGATTAATGTGAAGAACACATGCGCCGTAGAAATGAAAAAGCTGGAGCAGCAGGCAAAAGCTGGAATTGATTACCGGATGGAGCTACCCGAAGATGACCTTTTCATTTCCAGCAACCAGCAATATCTGTCGCTTGTTCTGGAAAATCTGCTCAGCAATGCCAATAAGTTTACCGACCAAGGGAGCATCTCCCTCAAGCTACGAGCCAATGAAGCAGAGAACCGCGTCGAAATAGACGTTACCGATACCGGGCCCGGCATTCCCCTGGGCAAGGAAGAGGTGGTATTCCAACGCTTCACCAAGTTGGACACTTTTGCCCAAGGTCAGGGCATGGGGCTGTATCTGAGCCGCCGCATCATCCAAAGACTATCCGGCGATATATTCATCGACCCGGATTATACCAATGGGACGCGGATGGTGATCTACCTGCCGTTTAAATAGAAGTTATCCTTGAAATATTGATGAAAAAGCCAATTGCATTATTTCACTCTATATTTTTGTTGAGGATGCTTAGGTATATTAGGATATAACCGCTCCAGTTTCCCCTCTTCTACCATACGGGGAATAATTTTATTATTTAAGTAACGAATATCCCTATTAATAGCACTTGCTATATCTTCCAAAGACAAATAACTTACTGCAACTGAACGAATTAGTATTGAAAGTTCCTCATAAGACAAATGTTTACTCTTATTCAGACTTGCAACATTACTTGCAACATTACTTGCAACATTACTTGCAACATTACTTGCAACATTAGACATATCATCTTCAACATTCACACAGTAAGTGGTGCCACGGCCAACACCCTTAGAGCAAAGGAAGCCTTCCGTACACAACACCTTAAGTACCTTCGTGATATCAGCACTATGCATTTCAAGCATATATTGTAAGCGGTCATTATTAATAGTTCCTTCAGAATAGCATGTAGCCAAAGCAAGCAGTTGATCATGAGTCAAAGAATTAATTTTGTCATGACCAAAAGTGCTTACAAGAGCTTCCCGAACTTCTATAGGGAACAAACTAACCATTGGCAAAGTCAACTCCACCTTATCCGGCCTATTTTGTTCTTGCACATAAGGTTTAATCCAATCGGCTACTTTCCAACCATGAATAATTTTATTGACCCCACTGCCTGCCTTTTCGGAGAATCCTAACATCATAAACATCTTTTGTAATGCCTTGTTCCGACAAACACTCTCGCCTCCCGAATAATACTGTGCGCGACTGACTAATAAGGTTCCTGGATTCCGAAACATGAATTTATGCTTCCATTGTTCAATAACAATATTACCTTCTTCCGCATAATCACAGTGTATCAACGTATTCACGAATGCTTCTCTAAGTGCTATATGCGTAGGAGTATCATCCAAACGTACCCCGTTCTCCAGATGAAATGGTTTTGGCAGCACAGATGTCAGCTTTACATAGACTTTTTTATAAAATTGAAAAAGATTGGCTTCCCATGTTCCATCCGGACAAATACGATCAGTCCAACGAGCATTTTCGTCAGAAATAAGATATTCCCTAAAATCCGGGAAATAATTAGGTGCACAAGATGGATCTGTAATGCTTTCTGTCTTGCCAAACATTAAAATACCTGCCAACGTAAGTCCTTCTTCTCCAGTTTCACGGTCTTTACGGTATCCGCCCAATTTCTCCAACAATTCGATGTCATCCAACGCCAACCAAGGATGAGAGGGCTGTCTGGAAGTAAAATATTGTCGATATTGTTTTAATGAACTTTGATCTATATCGTCCATTGAATAATTTGCCAAGATGCGAGAATCTCGCGGATGAGTATCATCCGCATCTGCAATCATTCTTTTTACCTCTTCATTAGTACATTTGTAATCTCCTTCATTATTCCGCTTAAATGTGTGCCCACGAAATGGATTCCTCGTGCAATAAACCGGTTTTTGAGAACGATTTGCCCGCGGAATAATAATAAGCAGCAGTTTATATCCTTGATATTCTACATCCAGCACATCTTTATCCGTAAGTAAATTCAGACTCACACAGTCCGGGTTATTAACTGAATTCCAGAAAGTCTTTTTATATTGTACAATTTGTTCTGCGGTCAATCCCTCAATCAACAAATGCTCCTGTTTTTCCCGAACTCCTAATACAATAACTCCTCCATCAGTATTGGCAAATGAAGAGTATGTTTCCCAAATACTATTTGGAAAACCCTCCTTTGCTGTTTTAAATTCCAAATCAACAGCTTCACTCCGTAAGATTAATGAATCTATATATTCAGTAAAACTCCATCCATCAGCGGTAAAATTTTCCATAATCAATTCTGATTAAAACATTTGCCTGACACGTTCGATGCCTGCTACCAGCGCATCCACCTCTTCTTTGGTGTTATAAAGTCCGAAGGAGGCACGTACCGTACCTTCTATGCCGAGGCACTGCATCAACGGTTGGGCGCAATGATGCCCGGTGCGCACGGCAATGCCGAGACGGTCGAGCAAGGTACCCATATCAAAATGGTGGATATCACCTACGAGGAAAGAAATGACGCTGCCTTTCTCTGCCGCTTCGCCGAAGATGCGCATGCCAGGGATTTCTTTCAGGCGTCCGGTGGCATATTGGGTCAGTTTATGCTCATGGAGGGCAATCTTATCCATACCGATAAGTGAAACGTAATCCAAGGCTTTGGCAAGTCCGGTAGTGCCGATATAGTCCGGTGTGCCGGCTTCAAATTTAAAAGGAAGTTCGTTGAAGGTGGTACGTTCGAAAGAGACATGCTGTATCATTTCGCCGCCACCCTGATAAGGAGGCATCTTATCCAGCCACTCTTCCTTGCCGTAGAGCACGCCGACACCCGTAGGGCCATAAATTTTATGACCGGAGAACACATAGAAGTCGGCATCAAGGTCTTGTACATCTACCGATATATGAGGGATGGACTGCGCACCGTCTATCAACACAGGCACGCCTTGCTCGTGAGCAAACTCAATCATTTCCTCCACGGGGTTGATGGTGCCCAGTACATTGGAGACATGAGTTACACTGACAATCTTAGTACGTTCGGAGAATAGTTTCTTGTACTCGTCCAGCAGCAGTTCGCCCTTGTCGTTCATCGGAATGACTTTAATGGCAATGCCTCTCTTGGCTGCCAACAACTGCCAGGGAACGATGTTGCTATGGTGCTCCATCACGGAAAGAATCACTTCGTCTCCTTCTTGCATAAACTCCTCGCCAAAGCTGGAGACAAGGAGGTTGATGCTCTCCGTTGTGCCGCGCGTAAAGACAATCTCGTTCGTGCTGCGGGCGTTGATGAACTTTCGTACTGTCTCACGCGAAGCTTCGTGCAGCTCCGTGGCCTGTTGCGAAAGGAAATGTACACCACGGTGCACATTGGCATTGACCGAATAGTATTCGTCCGTAATGGCATCTACCACGCAGCGGGGCTTCTGGGTGGTAGCACCGTTATCGAAATAGACCAATGGCTTGCCATATACTTCACGGGAAAGTATGGGGAAGTCGGCTCGTATCTCCTGAATATTATACATAACTTACTCTTTTTAGTTATTTACAGATTGCACATCCCTGACACTTATTCAGCTCGCCGCGAAATCGTTTTTCTACCAGCAGATGCAGGCGATCTTTCAAGGCATCCAAGCGGATGGTATCTATCACTTCGTTGACGAACGCAAACATAAGCAGCAGACGTGCCTCACGTGCCGGAATACCGCGTTGCTGCATATAGAACAAAGCGGCTTCATCGAGCTGGCCCACCGTCGCACCGTGGCTGCACCTCACATCGTCTGCATAGATTTCCAGCTGCGGCTGGGTGTACATGTGTGCCTCGCGAGTGGCGCAGAGGTTACGGTTCGTTTGTTGCGAATTAGTGTGTTGCGCATCGGGACGTACCAATACCAAACCGGCAAAGGCACCGGTTGCCTGATCATCGAGCACATACTTATAGAGTTCGTTGCTGGTACAGTTGGGAACGGCATGGTCGATGGTAGTGTTCGTATCCACATGCTCGTTCTTATCGGCAATAACCATACCGCAAAGGTTGACTTCCGCACCTTCGCCGGCAAGCAGTACTTGGGTTGTGTTACGGGTCGTGCCGTTGTACAGCGTCATTCCGTTGAGAAGGACGTTGCTGTTGGCTGCTTGTTTTACGTACATGTTGCTGATGCGCACGGTACTGGTATGGGTTTCTTCCAGTTCGTAGAAGTCGAAGGTGGCGTTCTCGCCGACAAAGATTTCTATGACTTGGGTGGCGAGGAAGTTCACACTGTCCATGGCATGGTCGCATGCCAGGAGACGGGCTTGTGCGCCTTCTTCAAGGATGATCAGTACACGGCGGTTCACCATGAAGTTAACGTAACTCCTCAGGATATTCACCAGCTGAATAGGCTTCTCTACGACTACATTCTTGGGAACGTACAGCAGCACGCCGTCTTGTGCAAAAGCGGTGTTGAATGCCGTTACACCGTCTTCCGATGTCTTTGCCAGCTTACCATAGTACTTCTTTACCAGTTCCGGCTGTTGTTCAGCCACTTCCTTCAGACTGCCGAAGATAACTCCTTCCGGCAAAGAGAACTTGGGCAAAGCTTTATTGTAGAAGGCATCGTTCACCACGAAGTAAAGGGCGGTACTCATATTAGGAACATCGCACTTGAATACTTCGTAAGGGTTCACGGGAATGTCCAGGCGATTCAGGTTCAAGCCGTAATCCGGTTCGAAGAACTTACTGACATCCGTATATTTGTATTTCTCCTGTTTACGGGTGGGGAAGCCAAGCCGCTCGAAGTCGGCAAAGGCAGCAGCACGCGGCGCATTCAGCACCTCGGCACTGTGCCGGCATATCATCGCCTCCGTCTGGGAGAAAAGGTCTATGTATTGTTGTTCTACACTCATCTTTTTATTTATGAAATCATAAATCTTCTACCTCTTTCTTGATCCAATCAAACCCACGCGCCTCAATTTCTTTCGCCAATTCGGGACCGCCGGTCTTCACAATGCGGCCGCCAAGCAACACATGCACCGTGTCCGGTTTCAGATAATCCAGCAAACGCTGATAGTGAGTAATGACCATGGCACTGGTCTGCGGAGTTTTCAACTTATTGAAGCCATCGGCCACAATACGCAGAGCATCCACATCGAGCCCGGAATCCGTCTCGTCCAGAATAGCAAAAGTCGGTTCCAACATAGCCATCTGAAAAATTTCGTTACGCTTCTTCTCGCCGCCGCTGAAGCCTTCGTTCACGCTGCGGTTGGCAAGCTTGTTATCAAGCTCCACAATGGCACGCTTCTCACGCATCAACTTCAGGAACTCGCTGGCCGACAAAGCCGGCAGATGACGATACTTGCGCTGCTCGTTCACCGCCGCACGCATAAAGTTTACCATCGAAACCCCCGGAATCTCCACCGGTGCCTGAAACGAAAGAAAGATACCCTCGTGGGCACGGTCTTCGGGACTCATCGCCAGCAGGTCTTTTCCATTGAACATAACCGTACCGCGAGTCACCTCATAAGCAGGATGCCCCACCAATACATTACTCAACGTACTCTTTCCGGCACCATTCTGTCCCATCAAGGCATGTACTTCGCCATCACGGATGGTCAGGTCGATGCCTTTCAATATTTCTTTGCCATTGATGCTGGCATGCAGGTCTTTTATCTCTAACATCTTTATATATACGATTTTATTATTTACAATTTATCCTACGCTTCCCTCCAACGATATCGCCAGCAACTTCTGCGCCTCTACCGCAAACTCCATCGGCAGTTTGTTCAGCACCTCCTTGGCATAACCATTCACAATCAGTCCTACGGCATCTTCCGTAGAAATGCCTCGCTGGTTGCAATAGAATATCTGGTCTTCACTGATTTTGCTGGTCGTCGCCTCGTGCTCCACAATAGCCGTTTCATTGTGGATGTCCATGTAAGGGAATGTATGCGCACCGCATTTATCCCCCAGCAGCAACGAGTCACACTGGCTATAGTTACGTGCATTGTCCGCCTTGGCAGACACACGTACCAGTCCGCGATAAGAGTTCTCGCTCTTTCCGGCCGAAATACCCTTGCTCACAATCGTACTACGGGTGTTCTTCCCAAGATGAATCATCTTCGTACCCGTATCTGCCTGCTGGTAGTTGTTCGTCACCGCCACACTGTAAAACTCCGCCGTCGAGTTATCTCCCGATAGAATGCAAGACGGATATTTCCAAGTGATGGCCGAACCCGTTTCTACCTGCGTCCAGGAGAGCTTGCTATCTACGCCCTTACAATGTCCACGCTTTGTCACGAAGTTATAGACACCACCCCTGCCCTCGGCATCACCCGGATACCAGTTCTGTACGGTACTGTACTTCACTTCAGCACGGTCGTGCACCACAATCTCTACAATAGCTGCATGCAACTGGTTCTCATCACGCATCGGCGCCGTACAGCCTTCCAGATAGGAGACATACGAGTCATCGTCCGCCACAATCAGCGTCCGTTCAAACTGTCCCGTGTTGCGGGCATTGATGCGGAAGTAGGTAGACAACTCCATCGGACAGCGTACCCCCTTCGGTATATATACAAAAGATCCATCCGAGAACACAGCCGAGTTCAACGCAGCAAAGAAGTTATCACGATAAGGCACCACCGAGCCGAGGTACTTCTGCACCAGGTCGGGATGCTCGCGCACGGCTTCACTGAAGGAGCAGAAGATAATCCCCTTCTCCATCAACGTCTCCTTGAAAGTAGTCTTTACAGAGACCGAGTCCATCACAGCATCCACTGCCATGCCACTCAGCGCCATCTGCTCTTCCAAAGGAATGCCCAGCTTATTAAACGTCTTCACCAACTCCGGGTCTACCTCATCCATGCTCTTCGGGCCCTCCTTCTTCTTCGTAGGGTCGGCATAGTAAGATATCGCCTGATAATCGATTTCGGGAATACGGAGATGTGCCCATGTGGGCATCTCCAACGTCAGCCAGTGGCGGTACGCTTTTAAACGGAATTCCAACAACCATTCCGGTTCGTTCTTCTTCTCGGAGATAAGCCGTACCACATCCTCATTCAGCCCGCGCTCAATGATATCCGTGTGTACATCGGTCGTAAAACCGTACTTGTACTTCTCCTGAGTGAATTCCTTTACATATTTATTGGGTTCTTCCTGTTGCATTATTCATTCAATATATATTGTTCGGTAATGTGCTTTGCTACGGGAAAGAATATCCCGGCAAACTCCTTCATAGGATAATATAACACTGATTCTTTCTTTTTTGTTTCGCTGACCAGCGTATTGTCCGCATCGATAAATTCAAGTACGCCAATCAGCAGGCTCACCAGCAGAAGGAACTTCAAAGCGCCCAGCCCGGAGCCCAGCCAATGGTTCAGCCAGCCCAGCGACACAGCTTCCATCGCCCGCGTCAGCAAAGAAGCCACCAGCGCGAAAAGCAGGGGTACCGCTATCCAGATAAGGATAAACGCCAGTACCTGAGCCACCGTCATAGAGTCCGTCAGCGTAGGACAAAGCTTTGCCGCCAGCGAAGCATACAACGCCTTTGCCGCTATCAAGCCGATAATCAGCCCCAGCAAAGATGCCAGCTGTTTCACGAAACCCTTCATGAAACCAATCACCGCACCCAGACCGACGGCTACTACAATAATGATGTCTATCGTTGCCATAATTATATCAAAAAAAGGCACGGATTACACGGATAAGCACGGTCTTCTTTTAGCCAATCCGTGAAATCCGTGTAATCCGTGCCAGAGAACTATATTTCGCTTACAGCGTTTGCTTTACTTCTACTTCTTCGTAAGATTCGATGATATCGCCCACCTTGATGTCGTTGCAGTTGGTCAGGCTGATACCGCACTCGAAGTTGGTACCCACTTCCTTCACATCGTCCTTGAAACGCTTCAAGGCATTGATGTTTCCGGTGAAGATTACGATACCGTCGCGAATCAGACGAGCCTTGTCGCTGCGTTTCACCTTTCCGGTCTTCACCATGGCACCTGCCACGAGACCCACCTTCGTGATGTTGAACACCTCGCGAACCTCTATCGTCGCAGTCACCTGCTCCTTCACGGTCGGTGCAAGCATACCTTCCATAGCAGCCTTCACTTCTTCGATAGCGTCGTAGATGACGGAGTACTTGCGGATATCCACACCCTCGTTCTCTGCCAGCTTGGCGGCAGCACCCGAAGGACGTACCTGGAAACCGACGATAATCGCATCCGAAGCAGCAGCCAGAGATACATCCGACTCGGAAATGGCACCCACGCCCTTGTGGATTACATTCACCTGTACCTGCTCCGTAGACAGCTTGATCAAAGAGTCGCTCAATGCCTCTACAGAACCGTCCACGTCACCCTTAACGATTACGTTCAGTTCGTGGAAGTCGCCCAATGCCAGACGGCGGCCTACTTCGTCGAGCGTCAACATCTTCTGCGTACGCAGGCCCTGTTCACGTTGCAACTGTTCGCGCTTGTTGGCAATTTCGCGGGCTTCCTGCTCGGTATCGATTACGTGGAACGTATCACCGGCAGCGGGAGCACCGTTCAAGCCCAGTATCAGAGCCGGTTCGGAAGGACCTGCCTCTTTCATACGCTGGTTACGCTCATTGAACATGGCTTTTACCTTACCATAGCTGGTACCTGCCAGCACAATATCGCCCATCTTCAACGTACCGTTGGAAACCAATACCGTAGCCACATAACCACGTCCCTTGTCCAGTGAAGACTCGATGATGGAACCGGTAGCATGGCGATTCGGATTCGCTTTCAGATCGAGCATTTCGGCTTCGAGCAATACTTTCTCCATCAATTCGGGTACACCGATACCTTTCTTGGCAGAGATATCTTGTGACTGATACTTACCACCCCACTCTTCTACGAGGAAGTTCATGGCTGCCAGCTCTTCTTTAATCTTGTCCGCATTGGCAGTCGGTTTATCAATCTTGTTGATAGCAAATACGATAGGAACACCGGCAGCCATGGCATGGTTGATGGCCTCCTTAGTCTGCGGCATCACGTTGTCATCGGCAGCCACAATAATAATGGCGATATCCGTAGCCTTGGCACCACGGGCACGCATGGCGGTGAACGCTTCGTGGCCCGGAGTATCGAGGAACGTGATCTTACGTCCGTCGTCCAGCGACACGTGGTAAGCACCGATGTGCTGCGTGATACCACCTGCTTCACCGGCAATTACATTCGCCTTACGGATGTAGTCGAGCAATGAAGTCTTACCGTGGTCTACGTGCCCCATCACCGTCACAATCGGAGCACGAGGTTCCAGGTCTTCTTCGGCATCCTCTTCTTCGACGATGGCCTGCGATACTTCGGCACTGACGTATTCCGTCTTGAAGCCGAACTCCTCAGCCACCAGGTTGATGGTTTCGGCATCCAAACGCTGGTTGATGGAAACCATGATACCTACACTCATACAAGTAGCGATGACCTGCGTTACGGAAATATCCATCATGCTTGCCAACTCGTTGGCCGTTACGAATTCCGTAAGTTTCAATACCTTGCTGTCCGCCATTTCCATGTCTTCCAACTCTTGCATACGATTGGAGGCCATGTCGCGCTTCTCCTTACGGTACTTCGCACCCTTGTTCTTTCCTTTGGAAGTCAGGCGGGCCAAAGTTTCCTTTACCTGCTTTGCTACGTCCTCTTCGCTGACTTCCTGCTTGAGGATAGGTTTCTTGAAGCGGTCCTTATTATTGCGGTTCTTGTTATTGTTGTTGCCACCTTGCTGGTTGCCACCCTGCTGATGTCCGCCGGAAGCACCGTTTCCGCCTTTCGGACGGTCGCCGCCACGCTGGAAGTTGGAGGCATTGTTGATGTCTACCTTCTCCTTATTAATACGTACGCGTTTCTTCTTGGCGTTGGCATCACCGGCATCCTTCGTGTCCTTCTGCTTATTGTCGTCGCGGCGGATTTCCTTGATGATGGCCTCTTTCATCTGCTTCTTCTGGTCCTGACGCAGTTTTTCCTTCTCTTCACGTTCCTTGCGTTTCTCTTCTTTCGATTTCTTCTTGGGACGTGTGGACTGGTTCAGGGCAGCCAGGTCAATCTGTCCGATGACGTTAATCTTCGAAACGATTCCGGGCTGATGTATCTTGAAGATCTCATCTTCTTCTTTCTTCACCTCTTGCTCTTCCTTGGCTGCCGGAGCTTCTTCGGCTACCGGTACCGGAGCAGGTGCTGCTTTCGGTTCTTCCATTTTGGGTTCTTCTTTCACCTCTACTATTACGGGAGCAGGCTCTTCCTTGACAACCGGCTGAGGTGCAGGTTCCGGCTGAGCCACAGGCTGCGGTGCAGGCTGAGGTTCCGTTTTGGGCTCCGATACAGGCGCAGGTTGAGGTTCTGGCTGAGGTGCGGGAGCAGGTTCCGGCTTCGGGGTTTCAACAACCACCGGTGCGGGTTCTTCCACTTTCTTCTCCTCCACTACTACTGCCTTTTCCACTTCTTTCTCCTTCTCCTGAGCGGGAGCAGGAGCAGGTGCTGCAGGTCTGCGGTTCAGCTTGTCCAAATCAATCTTGCCTACGGGCTTGAACTTCGGGCGGGCGTCTTCGGGGACAACTGTCTTTATCTCCTCAGGCTTTGCTTTTTCGGGCGCTTCCTTCTCGTAACCGTCGATAGACACGGATGCCTTGTTACGGTCCTTCTGACGCTCCTGGCTGAAGCGTTCCGATTTTATTTTAAGGTCCTTATCTGTACTAAACTCCTTCTTGAGCAGTTCGAACTGTTCATCGGTAATTTTTGTGTTCGGATTTGCCTCAACGGTAAATCCTTTCTTTTGCAAGAACTCGACAGCAGTCGTAATTCCTACATTCAAATCTCTTGTTACTTTGTTTAACCTTATCGTCATACTTTAAATTTAATGAATAATGGAGAAAGAAGTCAGTGCAAACCCAAATAGCTCGTCAAGCTTTATTCAGCTTCTTCTTCAAACTCCGATTTCAAAATGCGTAATACTTCGTCCACCGTCTCCTCTTCGAGGTCCGTCTTTTCAATCAACAACTCACGGGGAGCATTCAACACTGCCTTGGCAGTATCGATACCGATGGCCTTGATGGCATCGATTACCCAACCGTCTATTTCATCACGGAATTCGTCCAGGTAGATGTCTTCATCCTCAATGGCCTGATCCAATTCGCGGAACACGTCGATGGTGTACTCAGTCAACATACTGGCCAGCTTGATATTCAAACCGCCTTTACCGATAGCCAGCGAAACCTCTTCCGGTTTCAGGAACACTTCTGCCTTACGTTCCTCCTCGTTCAAGCGGATGGACGATATCTTGGCAGGGCTGAGGGCACGCTGTATAAACAACTGAATGTTCGACGTATAGTTGATAACGTCGATATTCTCGTTGCGAAGCTCGCGGACAATACCATGAATACGGCTACCCTTCACACCTACGCAGGCGCCTACCGGGTCGATGCGATCATCGTAGCTCTCAACAGCAATCTTTGCACGCTCACCGGGGATGCGGGCAATCTTCTTGATGGTAATCAGTCCGTCATTGATTTCGGGTACTTCCATTTCGAACAGACGTTGCAGGAACACGGGCGATGTACGGCTCAGGATAATCTTCGGATTATTGTTCTTGTTGTCCACACGTGCCACTACGGCGCGGGCAGTCTCACCCTTGCGGTAGAAGTCGCTCGGTATCTGTTCGGTCTTGGGCAGCAACAGTTCGTTGCCTTCATCGTCGAGCAGCAGCATTTCCTTCTTCCATATCTGGTAGACTTCTGCGTTGATGATGTTACCCACCTTATCAATGTATTTGTTATAGATACTGTCTTTTTCCAGTTCCAATATCTTAGAGGCCAATGTCTGACGCAGGTTCAAGATGGCACGGCGACCGAACTTGGCAAAGTTCACTTCGTCCGTCACTTCCTCGCCCACTTCATACGAAGCATCAATCTTCTGCGCTTCGCTCAGAGGAATCTGCAGGTTCGGATTTTCCAAATCCTCGTCCGCTACTACTTCACGGTTACGCCATATCTCGAAGTCACCCTTGTCCGGGTTCACGATAACGTCGTAATTCTCATCGGTGCCAAACATTTTCGCAATCACGCTGCGGAACGACTCTTCGAGTACGCTCACCATCGTGGTACGGTCGATATTCTTCAGTTCCTTAAATTCCGAAAATGTATCTATCAAGCTGACAGTTTCTTCTTTTTTGGCCATAGTCTTATTTAAAACTGATTAAGTATTTAGTGTATTTTATCTCATCATAGGCAAATGTCAGGTCCTCGTCCACGAGTTTGGGACGCTTGGCACCTTCTTCTTTTACTTTCTTCTGGATGGTAACGATAAAGCGTTGTTCATCGGCTTCTTTCAATACGCCGAAGAGCTTGCGTCCGTCTTTAGTCAGTACTTCCACTTCCTTGCCGATGTGGTTGACGTACTGTTGCAGCACCTTGAAGGGCTGTCCGATGCCGGCTGAACCGACTTCCAACTCATAATCCTCATCCTCACGGCTCAACTTGGACTCGATGTAGCGGCTCAGCTCTACGCAGTCCTCAATCCAAACACCTTCTTTGTGGTCTATTTCCACTAGAATCTTGTCATCCGGGCTGATGGTCACTTCCACCAGGAAGTAGTCTTTTCCTTCCAGCCACTCGTCAACAATCTGACAAACAGTTTTCTTTTCTATCATAGATTAACTAATAAGAATAAAAAAGAGGAGCTTTATCGCCCCTCCACCTTTCATCCGTTTCCGGTTGCAAAGATATAAATAATCTGTTCGTCTACAAAATATTAGAGAAAAAAAGAAAGAATTAACGCTTTCCAAGCGGTTTACATTTCTTTTCTGCTTCCTCTCCATCAGGTGCCGGCACGAAGAACACTTACCCTTAACAGCACGAACATTATTCCTTAATCATTGCACCCCGTAAGGATACGATGCACAAGATGCCATCTTGTGTAGCATAAGATGCCATCTTGAGCAACATAAGATGCCATCTTGTGCAGTACAAGGAATAGTGTTGCAGAAGAGAGGGAATAGTGTGGTAGGGAAAAGGCTTTCTTATAAGCATATAAAACATCTTCTATCATAGCGTTGGGACAAATATAATTAAAATCCCTCAATGAGTGCTCATTTTATGCAAATTCAGCACTCATTGAGGGATTTAATAAGAATACTGCCCAATTATTCCGCATCGTAGATACCCACATTATTAATACACAGCGGACCACGTGAGTCCGTGATGCGAATACGTATACCGTCTGTAAGCAGCGTTTCAAAGCGTAGCAAACGTTTATAGCCGATGGTAGTGGTTTCTTCGTCCAAGCGTACAGGTTGCCAAGCACCCGCTTCGTCTTTGTATTCCACGACAAAGGACTTCACTCGCTGGCCAAGCGGAATATACTCTTGCAGAAGGATGCGGTTCATCCGCTGAGAAGCATCAAATAAGAATTCGATATCAGCCGCATTCACTCCATCTTTGGTAGCCCAATAAGTATCGTAATCACCGTCCGTCATGGCAGCTGCTACAAACTTACCGCCCCGCTCGTCAGATACTTTCGGAGAGATGCCCGCCACCAGGTTTGTCTTCAGTTCCTGCAGGATAAGTTGATGGAACCTGACAGCATTGGCAGAGTCCGTCGGATGGATTAACCCGTTCCTATCGACAGGGAAGTTTAGCAGCAGTGTACCGTTACGTCCCACACTGCGGTAGTACAAATCGACCAACTGCTCGGGCGTCTTTACGCGATCATCTTCTTCGGGATGATAGAACCATCCCGGACGGATGGACACATCACATTCTGTTGGAGACCATTGGTCACCGTCTATATGCCCCAGTTGCAATTCGTCGGCATGCGGATAACCAGGGTAGACTACTCCCTTGCGCAGGAACGCCCAGTTGGTAGTGGCGGCAAAACCTTTTTCATTGCCCACCCAGCGGCATCCGGGACCTCCATCGGAGAAAATCACGGCTTGCGGCTGAATACTATCCAGCATTTCGTAAATACGCGGGTAATTGTAGTAGTTTTTACGATCGATGGTACGCGTTTCTTTGGCACCGCCATACCAGCCGTCACCACCGTTGGCACCGTCAAACCAAACTTCAAATACTTCGCCATAATTGGTAAGCAAGTCATGCAGTTGGGCGTAGTAATAGTCCAGATATTCCGGCGTGCCATAATTCGCCTGATGCCTGTCCCACGGAGAAAGATATACGGCAAACTTCAACCCGTGTTTCTTGCAGGCATCCGCCAACTCGCGCACGATGTCTCCTTTTCCATCTTTATAGGGGGAATGGGCGACGTTGTAGTCCGTACCCTCGAAAGGCCAAAGGCAAAAACCGTCATGATGCTTGGCAGTAAGAATCACCCCTTGCATACCGGCATTCAGCAAGGTTTTCACCCATTGCTCACAATCCAGCTTAGCAGGGTTAAAAGTAGCGGGGTCGGAATCGCCATATCCCCACTCACGGTCATTAAACGTATTCAGTCCGAAGTGAATGAACGCATACGTTTCCATCTTTTGCCACTCCACTTGTTTAGGTTCCGGAACTGGCAAAACAGGGTCTGGGGCTTTTACGTCCGGCGATGCACAAGAAGCCATAACAATGACTACGGCAGAACACAGCAATAAGTTCAGAGGTTTCATAGTATGATCGTTAATTAGAGAATGGCAAAATTAAACAAAAAAATCTGTAGCAAAGAATCTCTGCTACAGATTTTCATTCAAAGCTAAAGTATGCTGTTTTACTTATTCGGTGTTTCCCACTTCTTCGTATCCATACAAACTACATTCATCACCTGATTGCCTGCCTGAATACGGAAGTCGCCTTGCTCCAGAATCCACTTACCGTCGTAACCAACGAAGGCAAGGTCGGAACCTTTCACCTTCAGGGTGACGGTCTTAGTCTCACCGGGCTTCAGTTCTACCTTTTCGAAAGCACGGAGGCGACGATTATCGGGAGTAAGGGAAGCTACAAGGTCACTACTGAAGAGCAGGACGCTTTCTTTACCTACACGATTGCCGGTATTCTTCACGTCAACGCTGAAAGTCAGTACGTCGTCGGCAGTGAAGTTCGGTTTATCTACCCGGAGGTTACTGTAGTCAAAAGTAGTATAGCTCAAACCGTAACCAAAAGCCCACTGTACAGAAACCTGGGCATCGTAGTTATAAGCACCTTCCATCTGCTTGCCGATGTGTTCGCAAGGCTTGTAGTCATAAGTAATCAGAGAATTGATTTCTTTCGGATAAGTGAAAGGCATCTTTCCGCTGAAGTTAGCATCACCCGCCAAGAGGTTAGCAAGAGCATCGCCACCATAGTTACCGGGGAGCATGATGTTGACAACAGCTTTGGCAAGCGGTTCGATGTCGGCTATCAGACGCGGACGTCCCTGGTTCAGAATCAGGATGATGGGCTTGCCCGTCTTGGCAAGGGCTTTCACCAGGTCGAGTTGGTTCTGAGAGAGGAAGAGGTTGGTCAGATTTCCCGGAGTCTCGCAGTAGGAGTTCTCGCCGATGCAGGCTACGATATAGTCAGCATTGGCGGCAGCAGCAACAGCCTTGTCGATTTCGGGAGCGTTTTCATCCCACCAGTTTCCACCTTTCTTATAGGTAACACCCGGTTCGTAGACGATGTTGTCGGCACCGAACTTGTTGGTAAAAGACTCGAGGATAGTATTGTAAGCAGCACCACATTCGTCAGCCTTGTCGCCTTGCCAGGAGTAAGACCAGCCACCGTTGAGAGTACGGATGGAGTTAGCATTAGGGCCAGTGAGCAACAGCTTCTTGCCTTTGGCAAACGGGAGGATGCCATCGTTGTTCTTGAGGAGAACCAAAGATTCTTCAGCAGCATGGAGAGCAGCGGCAGCATGTTCGGCACCACCGAAGAGAGGGAAGTCCTTCAAGTCGTAATACGGCTTCTCGAACAGATTGAGTCGGTACTTCAAGCGCAATACGCGGCGAACGGCATCGTCGATACGGCTCATGGGTACTTCACCTTCCTGCACCAGCTCTTTAAGAAGCGGACAGAATTTCCAATCATACGGGTCCATCGACATATCAATACCGGCATTGATGGCAAGCTTGATAGCTTCCTTCTTGTCTTTGGCAATGTGGTCGCGCTTCCAAAGGTTATCAATATCCGCCCAGTCGGTCACAATCATACCGTCCCAGTTAAGGTCTTCCTTCAGCCATTTGGTCAGCAGTTCGTAGTTGGCATGGAAAGGCAAGCCGTTGTTCATGGCAGAGTTTATCATAACGGAGAGTGCGCCGTTGCGAACCATCTCAAGATAAGGCGCAAAGTGTTTCTCACGCATATCCTGCTCGGTAATGGACGACGGGGTGCGGTCTTTTCCCGATACGGGGACACCGTAACCCATAAAGTGCTTCATACAAGCGGCAACACTGTTTGTACCTATGCGATTGGGGTCATTGCCCTGAAAGCCGAGAACTGCTTCACGGCCCATCTCAGCGTTGACGTAGCAGTCTTCACCATAGTTTTCCCACATGCGCGGCCAGCGCGGATCACGGCCCAAGTCAGTAACAGGGGCATAAGTCCAGGGAATGCTTCCGGCTTTGGTTTCGTAAGCAGAGATTTCGGCACCACGACGGGTCAGCTCACGGTTGAAAGTGGCACCCATGTTGACGCCTTGCGGAAAGAAGGTTCCACCTAAAGTATAGGTAGTTCCGTGTATCTGGTCCACACCGTAAACGCAAGGAATACCGATTTCTTTCATGGACTTCTCCTGAATGCGTTTAATGATTTCCTGCCACTTCTCCGGAGTCTGTGCCACACCGTTGGGCACGTTGAGAATGGAGCCGACTTTATACTTACCAATGACACTATCGAGCATCGCTTCGTCTATCTGGAAGCCTTTCTGACTTTCGATGCCCTGAATGCGCATATATATCTGCATCAGTACGTCTTGTGAAGGCATGCCTTTGGAGAGGTCGAACTCTTTCTCCAGTTTGTAGCGTTTCAGCACTTTCTTAAGGTCATCTACCTTAAAATTCTGCGGGTTTATGCCGGCAAAGGGGTTGGTACGTTTTTGCAGAAGGTCGATGGTAAGTTCGCACATCTGGCCGACCTTCTCGTCAAGAGTCATTTTCTTCAACAGCGTCTCAATCTGCTGTTCTATTTTCTCGTCTCTCGGAATAGCCGGGGCTACGGTTTGTGCTGCGGCGGTAAATACGAGCCCGGACAGGGCCAGGGATAAGATTAATTTTTTGTTCATGGTGTTGATATTGGTTTAACGCGTGCAAAGATAATAACATCCTGCCATACCAAAGGGTATAACAGGATGTTATTTAGGGGTCAGTTTGTTATTTTTTCAGCAAATTGAGGGGTGTCTGCAACTTCAAGATGTCGTTTGTCTTTTGTGTTGCGGCAGCCACGTCGGCACCCAGTGCAGCTTTGATGTCGCGAGAGGAAGCACCAATGAGGAACTTATAGTTTCCGGCGTCCACTACCCAGGAAGAAGAAGCTTCGTCATAGGAAGCCAGGTCGGCAGCCTTCACGGTCAGGGTGACGGTGGCAGCTTCGCCCGGTTGCAATTCGCGGGTCTTGGCGAAAGCTTTCAGTTCTTTTTCAGGCTTCTCCATGGCAGCGTTGCCCGGAGCAGATACATAGAGCTGAACCACTTCCTTACCGGCAGCCTTGCCTGTGTTCTTCACGTCGACGGTGACGGTGTAAATACCGTTATCAGCCTTAATAGCCGGATTAGCGTACTCGAAAGTCGTGTAGCTCAAGCCATAGCCAAAGGGATAAGATACTGCTTTTCCGAAGCTGTCGAAGTAGCGATAGCCCACGTAGATGCCTTCTTCGTAGTCGGTATAGTCCACGTTCTTCACGTCGCTCTTCTTATCGCCGGCATTGGTGATGTCGATGTTGGCAGTCATGTCGATGGGGAAGTTGGCAGAAGAGGCAGCATCGTCGAACTTCACAGGGAAGGTCATCGGGAGCTTGCCCGAAGGAGAAGCTTTGCCGCTCAGCACGTCGGCCACGCTGTTACCACCTTCTTGTCCGGCTTGCCAGGCGCAAAGGATGGCATCGGGTTGGGCTTTCCAGGAAGCAGTTTCGATAACGCCGCCGATGTTGAGCACTACAACTACTTTCTTGCCGGCAGCATGGAAGGTTTTGCATACAGCTTGCAACATCTCCGTCTCTTCCCGGCTAAGGTTGAAGTCAGAAAGCTTGCGGTCGAGGAATTCTCCGGAAGTACGGCCCAAAGTAATCAAGGCAACATCTGCCTTAGCGGCTTGCTCCTGTATCGTTTGCGGAGTCAGCGCCATTTCAGCGGGACGAACGTCGGGCATGAACCATTCTTTCTTGGTCTTGGCAAGGCGGTCTTTCTCAGAGGCAAGGTATTGTTCGTAAGCGGCTTTCAGGGCATCGTCCACGGTATAGCCGGCATTGTTCAGACCATCGAGCAGAGAAACCGTATAAGCACGATTCACATTACCGGAGCCGGTGCCGCCGGCGATGAAGTCATAAGAAGTACAGCCGAAGAGGGCGACGTTCTTCACGTCGGCCGCAAGCGGCAGGGCGCTGTTGTCGTTCTTCAGCAACACCATACCTTCGGTAGCGGACTGGCGGGTAACGGCAGCATGCGCTTTCAGGTCGGGCTTGTTGGAGAATTTATAACCCTTGAAGTGAGGAGTTTGGAGAATCATCTCAAGGATACGTTTCACGTTGCGGTCGAGGATGGCCTCATCCAGCCGGCCGTCCTTCACGGCTTGCACAATGGCTTCGTACTGCTTGTCCGTACCGGGTTGCAGCATATCGTTTCCGGCTTCCATTTGGGCTACGACGTTCTTGCCGCCAAACCAGTCGGTCATCACCATGCCGCCGAAGCCCCATTCGTCGCGCAAGAGGGTGGTAAGCAATTCCTTGTTTTCGGAAGTATAGATACCGTTGAGGTAGTTGTAGGAAGACATCACCGTCCAGGGTGCAGATTCTTTGACTGTTATTTCAAAGCCCTTCAGATAGATTTCGCGCAGGGTACGGGGAGAGATGTGAGCATCGGTACCCATACGGTTGGTCTCCTGGTTGTTGGCAGCGAAGTGCTTGATAGAAGTACCTACACCGTTGCTCTGTACACCACGCACGTAGGCGGCAGCAATCTTACCGGCCACGACGGGGTCTTCGGAGTAGTATTCGAAGTTACGTCCGCACAGCGGATTGCGGTGTATGTTCAAGGCAGGAGCCAACAGCACGTCGGCACCATATTCCAGCACTTCGTTACCGATGGCCTTACCTACGTTTTCCACCAGTTCCTGATCCCAGGTAGAGGCAAGCAGTGTGCCGATGGGGAAATGGGTACAGTAATAAGTGGCAGAGTCGCCGTCGCGTGTAGGATTGATGCGGAGTCCGGCGGGTCCATCGGCCAGAACGACGGCAGGAATACCAAGACGTTCGATGGGATAAGTGGTTCCGGCAGCACCGGGCACCAGTTTGCGGGTTTCGCCAATCACGGCACTATCGCCGGAGAAGCCGGCCATGCCGGTACCGACTATCAAGTGACCTTTTTCCTCAAGGGTCATGGCGGCAATGACATCGTCCAAAGATGCCTTGCCAAGCTGGGGCACACTGGGACCGCAGGAAACGAGGGCGGCACCAAGCGCTATGGAGAATAATTGTTTTTTCATTCTTCTTTTTAATAAATAGTAGGTTAATCGTTTTTACTTGAACAACAGCGGAGCAAATTCCGTCAGATAAATGCGCCAGTTCTTCCAGATATGTCCTTCGCCGGTTTCGTAATAGGTATATTTATATCCCTTCTCGTCCAGCATCTTACGATAATCCTCGTTAGCCTTGTAGAGGAAGTCGGTCTTGCCGATACCAATCCAATAGAGCGCCGGTTTCTTGGCAAACTGCGTGGCAAGCTTGCTTTCCATATCGTCGTAGATAGGAGACTTCACACTCTTATCCGCCATAATAGCAGCAGAGAACAAACCTACGTAATTGAACATATCGGGATACTGCTTGGAGATATGCAGCGAGTGATATCCACCCATAGACAAACCGGCAATGGCACGGCCGGACTTGCTCTTGATGGTACGGAAACGCTGGTCGACAAACTTCACCACATCAGGGAAAGCCGTCTCAAAAGAACCCTCCATCGTCTTGGGCAACTGCATGCTTGGAGCCGTAAAGCCGAGTGAAGACTCACCCGGAGCAGCTTCCTGCGCTGCATTGCCGTTGGTCATGACTACAATCATCGGTTTAGCCTTGCCTTGTGCAATGAGGTTATCGAGAATCTGCGAGGTACGCCCCAGGGCAATCCATGCTTCTTCGTCGCCACCCATACCGTGCAGCAGGTAGAAGACAGGATAACGCTTGCCGCTTGTCTCATAGCCTGCCGGAGTATAGACCGTCAGCCGGCGGTCCATGCCCAGCGTCGGGCTGTTGTACCACATACGCGATACCGTTCCGTGGGGTACATCATTCACCTTATACAAGTCGGCACGTCCGCCGCCGATGATGAATACATTTGTCACGGTAGCTACGTCACGAATCATATAAACATTGGCAGGATCCATCATCCGCAGGCCATCCACAATAAAAGAATAGCTGTAGAGTTCGGGAGCCAGCGGTTCGGGAGTAGTAAATTCCCATACCCCGTCTTTATCCTCAACCAGTTCGCCTATACCCGGTGCATCAAACTCGCCATACGGAGTTTTCATCTTCTGCGTAGGCAGAAAGTCGCCGGTCACCTGTACGCGCACTGCCTTGGGTGCTTTCAGACGGAAGGTAACTGTGTTGTTGTCGTGAACCTCGGGAGAAACTACCGGAGCACCTCCCCAAAGAGCCTGCTGGGCAAATGTGATAGTGCACATCAGCAGGGCAATTGCTAAAAATGAAAGTCTTTTCATACTTATTCTGTTATTGATAAATGTTATTTTAAAAGTCTTATTGGAATAATTTAGGAGCAAATTCCGTCAGGTAGATGCGCCAGTTCTTCCAGATGTGTCCTTCGCTGCTTTCCAGGTATTCGTACTTGAATCCGTTCTTGTCCAGCAGGTGGCGGAAGTCTTCTACCCCCTTGTACACGAAGTCCGTGTTTCCGCAGGCAATGAAGTAAAGCGCCGGTTTCTTGGCGAACTGCACTTTCAGCTTGCCTTCAAAGTCGGTATAAACGGGGCAGGTAGACTTATCGTTGCCCGTACTGGCACCGGAGAAAAGTCCTACATAATCGAACATATCGGGATAATACTTCGAGATGTTGCAAGAATGGAAGCTACCCATTGACAAGCCTGCAATGGCACGATTCTTTTTGTTGGGAATGGTACGGAACGTCTTCTCTACAAACTTCACAATCTCCGGGAAGGAAAGTTCGAAACCGCCTTCGGGTGCTGCGGCGCGTTCGGCCGGACGCATGCTGGGAACGGTGAAACCTGCAGGCGACTCGCCAGGAGCAGCTTGCTGCCAGGCATTGCCGTTGGTCATGACTACAATCATCGGTTTGGCTTTGCCTTGTGCAATGAGGTTATCCAGTATCTGAGAGGTGCGTCCCAGGGCAATCCATGCTTCCTCGTCGCCTCCGGCACCATGCAGCAGGTAGAATACCGGATAGCGTTTGCCGCTGGTTTCATAGCCCGCGGGAGTGTAGACTGTCAACCGACGATCCATATTCAGCGAAGGGCTGTGATACCACATGCGTGATACGGTGCCGTGGGGCACGGCATTCACCTTATACAAGTCGGCACGTCCGCCACCGATGATGAATACGTTCGTCACCGTAGCTACGTCACGAATCATATACACATTGGCAGGGTCCATCATTCGCAGACCGTCCACGATGAAGGAATAGCTGTAAAGTTCGGGCTGCAAAGCCTCGGGAGTAGTAAATTCCCATACGCCTTCCTTGCCTTCGGTCAGATCGGTTACGCCCGGCACTTCAAACTCACCTTGCGGAGTCTTAACCTTCTGCTTGGGCAGGAAGTCGCCGGTAATCTGTACTCGCACCGCCTTCGGCGCTTTCAATCGGAAAGTAACTGTGTTGTCACTGTGAATCTCGGGGGAAACCACCGGGGCCCCTCCCCATAATGCCTGCTGTGCAAAAGTAATGGTGCACATCAGCAGCGCCATTGCAAAAAATGATAATCTCTTCATGCTATATAATTTAAAAAGTTAATACTTCACGAGAAAAACGAATTTCAGAACAATCCGACCTGCTTCCTACCTCCTTCTTACCCGGTTCCTACCCGAGTCTTACCTGATTCTTGTATTCTCCCACCCTATAGACACGAAGGAAACAGGGAGAAGGTAAGAAAGAAAAGAGAAATAGAACAGTCTCAGTCCCCTACTTTCCGAAGCAACGACTCACGAAAGGCAGGCAGGTATAAAGTGCCGAGTGCCAATACTCCGAGGTATGACCTCCGTCGCGTACACGGAATTGACAGGGTATACGTGCATCGCGCATAGCCTGGTAGAACTCGATATTACGGTCCAGCAAGAAGTCATCGTCTCCGCAGTCTACAAACCACTGCACCGTGCGCAGCTTCTCCTTGCGGGCATCGTCCGCCTCGGCCACATACTTGATGCAGTTGTGCTCCATCACCGATTTGGTAAGAATCACCATCTTGTCGTCCGGGTTTGCCGAAGGGTTCTCTGAACCGACAGGAATATTCATCAGTGCGCTCATGGCATAAGCGGCACAATACATGTCGGGATAGCGCTGCGCGTAGCTGGCAGTACCACCGCCGCCCATCGACAGTCCGGCAATGGCACGGTGCTGCTTGTCGCCTGTCACGCGGTAGGTCTTCTCGATGTAGGGTAGAAACTCCTTATAGAAGAAGTCCTCGTAGGCCCACCCGGGCATATTGAAATACCCGTTCCATGCCCCGGCGTAAATATTGCCACCGGCATTTGGCGATACGATAATCATTTCGCACGCTTCGCCAGAGGCAACCAACTGATCCATTACATCCTTGGCACGCTGGTCGTTGAACCAGCTGGTGTTGACACCCATCATGCCGTGCAGCAAGTAAAGGATAGGGTACGTTCTGTTTACGTCTGTTTCGTAACTTTTGGGCAGGTAGATGGTGAAGGCGCGATTCGCCTTCAAGATTTCACTATGAATGGAGTCTGTCACGACTTTGCTTTGAGGCCCCCAGCCCGGAGCCTGGGCATTTGCCGCCAGCATGATGCAGGCGGCAAATAATGAGAGTATAATTTTCTTCATGGTATATTTTTAATATGATATGCTACAAAAATAAATAAATTTTAGAGTAAAGTAGACTAATTTATATCTGTTTTTTCGCATTTCTCATCTCCTTACCATCGAATGCTGCGTAATGGGCAACTGTGCCTTCATGGCATTGTGCGTTTTCTGCTTACAAGCCTTGATAACTTTCTGCGTAACCGTACAACGGACATCGGCAGATGAAGCGGCAGCCATCCATTGATACTCACCCTTGGCCAACTCCCATGAACTTGTCTTTTCATTATAAGAAGCCATATCCATTGCGTTCCACTCCAGCGTCAACGTCTGGCTTTCACCGGGTTGCAGCAAGCGAGTCTTGCCGAAGGCTTTCAGTTCCTTGGCAGGCTTGTCCAGGCCACCTTTAGGCGCTTTGACATAAAGCTGCACAGCTTCACGTCCCGCCACCTTGCCGGTATTCTTCACGCTCACCTTCATCCGGCAACGGTCACCGTCCATCGCAGCCTCTTCCACCGCATAGTCAAAGGTGGTATAGCTTAGTCCGTGACCAAAAGGATAGGACACTTCTTTCCCGAAAGTATCGAAATAACGGTAGCCCACGTAAACACCTTCCTCGTAGAGGGTAAAGTCTACATTTCTTTCCGGTTCTTTCGGCTTCTCCTCTTTCTTGTCCGACTTGAAGTTCATACCGGTACCCATCGCAAACGACGGCATCCGAAACTCATAGTCGAAGGGGAAATTGGCATCCGACGGTGCATCGCCATACTTCACGGCAAACGTCATAGGCAGCTTGCCCGAAGGATTCACCTTGCCCGCCAGAACATCGGTAATGCTGTTGCCTACTTCCTGCCCGGGCTGGAAAGCGCAAACCACCGCATCCGCCAGTCCTTTCCATGAAGCGGTCTCCACCGGACTGCAGATGTTGAGAATCACTACCAGCTTCTTGCCGGCAGCACGATAGGCGGCAGACACTTGCTTAATCAAGGCAAGCTCGTTCTCCTTCAGATAGAACTCTTTCACACGACGGTCGCAACCCTCGCCACTGGTACGTCCCAATGTAAGAACAGCGATATCGTTCTCGCGAACCTGTGCAGCCATCTCTTCAGCAGAAGGCAGGAACTCCTCAGCACGGGGCGGTGCAGTGAACGAGAAGGGAGGTCTTCCTTTCGGGAAAAGCCGTTTCTGCTCATCGGCAAGATGCTTCTTATAGCGGTCCAACAGTTCTTTGTCCACTGCATAGCCTGCATTGCGCAGTCCTTCTACCATGGAGACGGTGTAATAGCCGAAGCCCGTACTGCCGAAACCCATACCGGCAGGAACCATGTCATACGAAGTGGTTCCATAGAGCGCCACTTTCTTGATATCGGCAGTCATGGGCAATGCGTCCTTGTTATCCAGCAGCACGATGCCCTCGGCACCCACCTCACGATCTACCTGCGCATGGGCTTTCAGGTCGGTTTCGTTGGGATAGTCATAACCTGCAAAAGTATGACTCTTCACAACAAACTCCAGCACACGCTTCACGCTGAGGTTAAGGAGCGCTTCATCCAACGTGCCGTTTTTCACGGCATCCAGAATGGCCTTATACTGGCGTTCCTGTCCCGGTTGCAACATATCATTTCCTGCTGCGATGGAAGCCACCGCATCTTTTCCGGCATTCCAGTCGGACATCACCAGACCTTTGAAGCCCCATTCATCCCGAAGGATGTCTTCGGTGAGTTCACGGTCTTCGCAAGTATATTTGCCGTTCACCTTGTTATAGGCAGTCATGATGCTCCAGGGCTGCGACTCTTTGACGGCAATCTCGAAACATTTCAGATAGAGTTCGCGCAAAGGCCGCTGTGTCAGCCGGGAATCGTTATTGTTGCGGTTGGTTTCCTGATTGTTCACGGCAAAGTGTTTCAGGCAAGTACCCGTTCCCTCGCTTTGTATGCCGTTGATATAGGCAGCAGCAATTTTGCCCACCAGCACGGGATCTTCGGCATAATATTCATGGTTGCGCCCGCAGAGCACATTGCGCATCAGGTTGACACCGGGAGCCAGCAGCACATCCATACCGTAGTCCTTCACTTCAGTGCCCAATGCTTGTCCCACCCGGTAGGCAGCATCGGGATTGAAGGTAGCAGCCACCGTGGTGCTTGAAGGAAATTCGGTAGCATGGTAGGTGTGGCTGTCGAATTCGCGTTTAGCGGCCATTGCCAGCCGATGCGGACCGTCAGCCAGATAAGCCGAAGGAATCCCGAGGCGGGGAATGTCGTAGGTGCGTCCGGCCGTGCCGGGGAATTTTGTGTCACCACCCATCGACATGCCGCAACCGATGACGAGATGCACCTTCTCTTCGAGGGTCAGGGCGTTGACTACTTCGTCGATGTTGTCGGCGCGCAATGTGGGCGTCGGCTGTGCATTCACAGCCAACGCCACGCAAAAGGTGAAAAGGGAAGTTAAGAGTCGCTTCATATTTTAGAATTATTATTCATTTAATTGGGCACACATCGCTATATACCCGTATTTTGCAATACTGTTACAAAACGGAAATCCACATCAGTAGCCGTACCAGGAAGCTGTGCACCGGTGGCATCCATTCCCAACGTAGTGTTCAAGTCCTTGCCTGCAAAGGAAAAAAGAATTTCTCCTTCCATACCCGTAGCCACGGTGATGTCCAGCGTACCTCCTGCAATAAACTGCTTGGCATTGTTAGCCATAAAGTAGCTGCCCCAGGAAAATCCTCCCCATTCGGCGGGTAAGGCATTACCTGCATCCATTGACCCCGGATCTGTGGTACCGGTCACACTGTAGCTGCCCGCTACAGCTTCCAAAGCAAGATTCTCCTTGTTGATAAGGTCAAACTGCGCCACACCATTGCCGGCAGGATCGCTAACTGCAAACGAATACTTCATCACGCCGGGAACTACACCGGTTACTTGTCCGCTTTCATCTGTCAGGAAAACAGGCGATGTGGAAAGAACGGCGGTGTAACCGCTGGCTTCGGGATCGTCTTCTCCAATAACAAAAGAGAGAGAACCTTTGTAGTCGCAAGAATACCGCTTGCCGGTTTTACTCATGAAGAGGCCGTCTATGTAATAAGTATCACCCAGCAGAGTCACTTCCAAATCACCGGAGGCAATGGTGTCCTGTTCAACAATGCTATATAATTTTCCAGCTGTAATCGGTTTTTTAGGCATGTCCTCATCAGTTTCTGACTTTTCGAGGAGTTCAGCCTGAAAGATTCCGTTCTGCAGCACCCAATCTTTGCTACCAATACGCAAGTCCCATTGATTACCGGCTTGGTCGGCAAACTTAATATTGAGCTGTTTTATTCCTTTACCCACTTTATCCGTAGTCTGTTCCACCACATCGGTGTAGACTCTTCTCTCCATGTCATACTTCCCGGACAGATCGTCCAGTGCATCCTCACTACATGCCCCAAAGAGACAAAGCATCAATAAGGCAGTCAATTGAAATATCTTTTTCATACGTATTTTCTTTTATTAGTTATGTAAGAGATTACCAGCCTTCATTCGGCGTCATATTAGGATTAAGCTCCAGTTCTTTGCGCGGAATAGGCAACAAATTATGTTTGGCCTTGAAGCCGTATGATGAGTTGGTGTATAAATATTCCGCACCTGCCACAGTAAATGCAGGAACTTCCTTTCCTTGTTCACCCATTACAGACTCAGCATCGCCCCAACGTACAAGATCCTGGAAGCGCACGCATTCCATACATAGTTCCAGACGTTTCTCCTTCTTTACATCATCAAGGGTAACATTGGAAAGTGGTGTCAAATGGGCACGTTCGCGTACCTCGTTGATGTAGGCCAATGCACTTTCCTTGTTTCCACCCATCACATGCGCCTCAGCAGCCAGCAACAATACTTCGGCATAACGCATTACACGCAAGTTAATGTATTGCAGTGCCTGAAAGTACGAGGCATCAAATATGCAATCTTCCTTTAATGCACGGTTCTTCCAGTTAAAGTAACCTTCGTGTCCTGCCAACAAGGCTCCTGCATTCAGGGTGACACCAAATTTCTCCGCCTGTTCATAGGTGCGGACGCTACCATTGAGACGATAGCCATCCTTGCCTTCCATTGCGACAAAAGCGTCATAGAGCGATTTGCGCGGATTCATGAATCCGTATGTACCGGTGGCAATCGTAGCTTGAGCTTCACCGGTAAGGGTAAACTTGTCGGTACGCCATCCCAACATAATGAATGTCATCGTCATCTGATTCCACGCCTGTTCGGAATCATTGCGCTTCTGAACTTCGAGCATAGACTCGCAACTGCCGTTGGCAGCTATATGAAGTAACTTGTCATACTCCCCTTTATACAAACTGTATTTCTTGGTGCCAATTACCTGATCCAAGATGGAAGCAGCATCGGCATATTTTTTCTGGAAAAGGTATGCCTTGCCCAACATCGCCTGCGCCACTTCTTTAGTGACACGGATGCCGGTCTCACCATCATCTGCATTCTTCTTCGAAGGCAGCACTCCGGAATTGATGGCATCGTTCAGGTCTTGTTCCACAAAGCTCCACAAATCCTCGGGGGTACTGTTTGCCTGGCGATATTCTCCCGGAGTGAGCAGATGGTCTACCTTAGGAGCGGTGCCAAACAATGTGACCAATTCAAAGTTTGCCCATGCACGGAAGAACTTGGCTTCAGCTACGGCACACTTCTTCACTTGTGTGTCAGGTTCCATCAAATCGATAATCAAGTTGGCATTATAAATGATACCATACATGCCCGAATACAATCCGGATATCATACCATGATCCGTATCAAAGGTATATTCGTTCAGGCGCTCCATATCCGGGTTATCGCCACGTCCGCCTCCACCACACCAGACATCGTCGGCCAACAGATTTTTCGTATAAAACCAGTTATAATAATTGCCTCCCCAAGAGTTATAGAGAGAAGCCAATGCTTGCATGGCATCCGCATCCGTTTTATAGAAGTCTTCCTGACTTCCCATATTACCATGTTTGGGTATATTCAACCGATCTTCACAAGCGGTAGTGAATACCATCAGCAAACCCAACAACACCATGTAAATATATCTTGTTTTCATTGTTCGTATCAATTAAAGGTTCATTAAAATTCGACATTAAATCCAAGTACGACTTTCTTGGAACATGGATAAGCTCCCTTGTCAATGCCCATACCTGCTGTAGCATTGGCTGCAGCTTCGGGGTCGAAGCCCGGATAGCTGCTAAAGGTGAAGAAGTCATCTAATGAAGCATAGACGCGCAGGTTGTTGACACTTATCTTCTTCAACAGTTGCTTCGGAATGGAGTAGCCCAACTGAATCTGTTTGATTTTAAAATAAGAGCCATCATAAACCAATGCATCGGACACACAATACTTATCCATATTCTTGGCTCCGGCACGGGGAACAGTTCCCCTCTTGTTGCTTTCCGTCCAACGATTGTCATAGAATACCTCTTTCAGCTTGTTGTAAGTCGGAATGTCGGGACGATTGATACAATTGAAGATATCATTGCCGTGAGAACCGGTTCCGAACACTGTGAGATCAAAGCCTTTCCAGGCGGCAGTCAACGTAAGTCCGTAGGTGAAGTCGGGAATGGCATCACCGATATAAGCCAAGTCGCCGTCGTTCAGGTCACCACTGCCATCCAAATCATGGAAGACAGGGTCGCCGGTTTCAGGATCCACCCCTTTGAACTTATAGCCTCGGAAGTAGTAAACCGGGAAACCTTTTTCAAAGTAGGTGATAGTGCTTGTATGAAAATTCACTCCTCCCAGACGAGTCAGCGAGGGATCAAGGTAGGTTACCTTATTCTTCAACGTAGCGAGGTTACCACGTACACTGTACTGGAAATCACCGATGTGGTCACGCCAACCTAATTCAAATTCCCAGCCCTTATTACTTACATTACCGGCATTCATGGGCGAAGTTGTACCACCGACAATGAGCGATGGAGTAGTACCCTTCACCAGCAGGTCTTTGGTTTTCTTTTCGAAATAGTCCAGGCTGAAAGTCAAACGGTCATTAAGGAAACGCGCGTCCAGACCAACATTAATCTGTTCGGAGGTTTCCCACTTCAGATTATCGTTACCCATAGAAGTAGGAGAAGCACTGGTTATATAATTGTTGCCCGGTGCAAAGGGATAAATACCTCCCAACGCCATATCGGTGCTGTATGCATAACCGCCCAATGCAGCAAGGCTACCGTTCTGTCCCCAGCTGGCACGCAATTTCAGACTGGAAACATGCTTCTTCAAAGGTTCAAAGAACTTCTCTTCTGATACAGACCAACCAACAGAAACTGCGGGGAAGTAGCCCCAACGGTTACTGGCAGGAAGCATGGAGAGGTCGGCAGCATCGGCACGCAAAGACGCCTGCAACATGTAGCGTCCGGCAAAATCATAGCCCACGCGACCAAAATAAGACATCTTGGCTGAACGGGTCTTCTCACCACCTACACCCTTGGTAGCCGAAGCCGAACCGTAATTGAGGAAATAGAACAAAGGATCATTCTTCTTCAAAGCATCTTCACCATTTGCCGATAAACTTCCGTTGACAAAATCATAGGTAGATTCCTGATAGGACATACCCACCATACCTGTCACGGTATGCATGCCAAATCTCTTCATGTAATTGGCAAAGTTCTCCCACTGATAATAGATACTGGTAGAAGAGGTGGCATTATGACTTACAAAATCGCGGCTTTGCGTCGCATTGCCATAAAACGGCAAATCGGTGTTACTCTGACGGGTACCAGAAAGTCGATATCCGAAACGTGAAGTAAACGTAAGGTCCTTGATGGGCTTGAAATCAGCATAAATAGAACCATTAACGTTGAAACCGCTGCTCTTGCCGATATTATTGTCACGCATAACCATAGGATGATAGGACTCACCGGCTGTAAACTTGGAAACGGAGTAATAATTTCCATTACCGTCTTCAAGCAGATGCTTTCCTTCTGTCAGGGCTTTCAGCATGTTAGAAGGCAATTCATCGTAAGTATAAGAAAACGGAGTAAGCGGGTCGGCTTGCAGGATGGATGCCAACATGCTACCATATTCATTGTTGGAAGATACACTGCGCACATTGTACTTCTCAATCTGGTTAGTGGTGCCCACCTTGAGCCAAGGCTTGATTTCGTATTCAGAGTTGATGGTAGCGGTCAGACGCTTATAAACATCGGCGTTACCTTTGACAATACCGTTATTATCGAGGTAGGTCAAAGAAAGATAATAGTTACCTTTCTCGCTGCCGTTGGTAAAGGATATATTGTGTTTCTGCATCTGGCTATTTCCAAACACTTCATCCGCCCAGGAAGTATTGGTCACGCCATCCCAATTCCTCAGCAGGTAATCTTCCGTATAAGTTTGTGCTTCCACCATATAGTCGATATATTGTTCGGCATTCAGCATCTTAGGAATACGGGCCAACGACTGGGTAGACCATTGGAAGTCATACGTAATCTTACCTTGTCCGCTCTTGCCTTTCTTTGTAGTGATAAGTACCACACCGTTACCGGCTTCTGCACCATAGATAGCAGCCGAAGCGGCATCCTTCAATACTTCCATGGAAGCAATGTCGTTCGGATCTATACCGCTGATATCACTCAGGCGGATACCATCCACCACGTAAAGCGGGTTAGATTCCACGTTAGACGAATAACCGCGGACACGCACCGTAGGGCTGCTGCCCGGAGCGGCCGAGGTCTGGATGACCTGTACACCGGCGGTTTTTCCTTGCAACGCTGCGGGTGCATTGCTGATGGTACGATTCTGCATATCTTCGGCTTTCACTTGCGAGATGGCACCCGTTACGGAGCTTTTCTTCTGCACACCGTAACCCACTACCACTACTTCGTCCAGCGTCTCGCTGTCTTCTTTCAGCACAATGTTCATCGCACCGGCAACGGCTTGCTTCTCCTGAGTGATATAGCCAATATAAGAATAGACAATCGTTGCCCCCTGGGATACATTCAAGGTATAGTTACCGTCAATGTCTGTAATACAACCGTTGGTGGTACCTTTCTCTACGATACTTACACCAATCATCGGTTCGTTCAGATTGTCAGTTACTTTACCTGTCACCTTCACTGTCTGGGCTTGTGCCAGACAGAAAGGAAGGCAAATCAATAGGAAGAGTGCTGTAACCATAAGCCTCTTCCGGGCTGTTTGCTTCATGATTTGTTTCATTTGGTTTAAAATTAGATTTATGTTAATGATTAAAAAGGTTTTGCAAGTTTTATATAGGGCAATAGGGACTTTCAACCTCCGGACAAGGAGGCTTATAGTCGTAAAGCATTATTTTTATTTCGTTATATGATAGTCTAACGAAATGTTTCTTTAGAAACCCCGTGTAGGAAATGCCCGCACTACCTCCAATAGTTCCTTATCGTGATTATTCTTCACCTCACAAGTATTGTTGAAAAACATGGTAGCTCCCTCTTCGGCCGTGAAAGGTTCCCACTGGGGTAAGCCCTCGGCATTGGGATTACCGGTACGGGCAAAGTTCAGCCAAGCGCTGCTCATCTTCTCGGCCAGGGCCTGCGCTTCGGCGCCGCCGCCCGTCATGGAAGCATGGAGTACGGCATTGTTGAATGCAAAAGGTATCTCCATGCAGTGAGTGCTGCGGAACATGCCGTTCAGCACGGGAGATTCCCAGGCAAACATATACATATAGACCGGAGCGCCCTGCTGCGCAGCCTTCAACTTGGCCTGTTCTACGGCACTGGGACGGAACATGAGGTCCACATCCACCAGGTCCTTAGGCTGATAACCGGGATAAGCCTTCTCAAAAGCAGCGAGGAAGTCGTTCGTGCGGTCACCGTAACGTTGTTTCAGGAGTTCCACAGCCTTTTCTTTGGTAATGGTGCGGAAAGCGGGAACGTAAGTGCTCATAGTGAACTCGTGCAACGTGGTACCTATCATCACGGGAATGTCCTTGCTCTGCGCAGGTGCCTGCGGGTCGAAAGGTTGTGCAGGCAGCACATCACCGTCCACGGTAGGAGCCCAGCCGAAGATAAAAGTAGAGATACCACCTTCTTTCTCAGCCTCGGCCTTCACCTTAGCCACTGCCTTTTCACCGGCAGCCAGCAACTGCTCGTAAGGCATCTTCTGCAGTTCGTCTATCCGGGATGCGTTCAACCCCAGTTCGTCCATCACGGCAACACCGATGCGGCGGGAGTATTTGGCCTCCATCGAACGAAGCATAGAACCGCTCTGTACGATGGCTTTCTGGTAGAGTCCCCTGGCAGACGGTGTGGCAAGCAATGTGGAGACCTTGCCGCCACCGCCCGACTGGCCGAAAATCGTGACATTCTGTGCATCGCCACCAAACGATGCTATATTCTTGTTTACCCATTGAAGTGCTGCCACAAGGTCGAGCAGACCGGCATTACCGGATTTTGCATATTTGTCGCCATAGGCAGAAAGGTCGAGAAAGCCCAGGACGTTGAGACGGTGGTTCAGTGACACAACCACTGCATCGCCCTTCTTGGCCAGGTTGAAACCGTCGTACGAAGGCAGTTCCTGTCCGCTGCCGGCAGCATAGCCGCCACCATGAAGCCACACCATGACGGGACGTTTCTTTCCGTCGGCAATGCCCGGAGTCCAGATGTTCACCCGCAGGCAGTCTTCGCCGGGAAAACCATCGTCCCAATGAAAGGCAAAAGCGTGTTCGTCGCTCTGCCAACCCGTACGTACAGCCTGAGGGCAGGTGGGCCCGAACATGCGGCTACTGCGTATACCTTCCCACTTATCCACCGGCTGGGGTGGCATGAAGCGTTCGGCTTTGGCGTATGGAATACCTTTATATATATAGATACCGTCTTGCAGATACCCTCCCACTTTACCGGATTCGGTCTCGGCGATGGCTGTCTCGGAGGAGGCGATGATTTCGCCCGATGCCTGTGCGTTGGAAACTTTCACACCCGACGTTTGCCCGCAGGAGGCAAAAAGAAGCATGGATGCAAATGCCAGCATAGATAGATGTTGCTTTTTCATGATTACATATTAGTTTAAAGATTAAAAAATACAGGTTGTTTTTCCTGTTGCAATATTACGCCGATTCTGCCGAAGGGATTGGTTGATTTGTACAAAGGGTTTGTCCAAAGGGTCAAAAGCGCTTGCCTGTATGTTCAAATGTTTGTTCTTTTGTTCAAAACATGCCGTAAAGCAAGTTATGTTCAACTTTTTATATGTATTTTCGCAAACAACTCAAAATATTTCCAATATGACCTTGTTCAAATCTAACCTCCGTACACAGTGCCGCTTGCTGTCCGTCATCCTATCCGCCATCTGCCTGTTGGCCTGCGGTGGTAAAGAATCCGTTTCCGAAAACCGATACTCCGAGATAGAAAGTCCTGTCATTGCCAACGACCTATCCAACCAGAAAGTCACCGCCATTGCCGAAGATGCCCAAGGACATATATGGATAGGTACATTCCGGGGACTGAACAAATACAACGTGCACGAATACCACCAGTACTTCTGTACCGACGACTCACTGGGACTGCCCGACAACCAAATCACCCACCTGCTGCGCGACTCCAAGAACCGGCTCTGGATTGCCACTGTGAACGGAATATGCCGATACACCAATCAGGATAATTTCAAGTTTATCCCCATCGAAGCCAACAACAAGAACGTACACCAAATCATCGAAGACCGCAAAGGACGTATCTTCATGAACACCGTATCACAACTTTATGCCTATAACCCCGAAACGGAGAGAATCACCTGCGTCCTACCCGATTTAGATCCCAACCATACGTTCTACGTACAATGCCACATCGACGCCGGCAACAACTTGTGGGTGACGACCTCCGCCGCCCTTTATCGCTACGACCCCGCTACCCTGCAACGGAAAGATTCTATCGCACTCCGCGGATATCCCTACAACTCGTACTTACACAACAACGACCTATGGATAACCGGGAACCACACCATTGCCATCTTCGATACCCGGACACGGGCCTTCAAGCAACTTCCTCCATCCATTGCCCGGCACCCCGTACTCCGCAACGCCGACATCAACTACATACACCCATACGGCAACAACGGTCTGTTGCTGAACACTGCCAAGCATGGCATGTTCTATTACAATCCGACAACCGAAAGTGTAACTGGTCAGGACGAAAACGGGTTCCCCTTCGAAATGCCCCGCTTCAAAATCAGCAAAATGTTTACCGACTCCCAGCAAAATCTGTGGATCGGCTCCGTAGACCAGGGCTACACCGTGCGCTACAACTACAAGGAACGCTTCAACAACGACAATTATCTGCGCACGGAGTTAGACAAGAAATCCGTAATATCCCTCAGTGCCGGAAGAGACAACAGATTATGGATATCCACACTCATGGACGGTATATACATATACGACACGAAGACCCGGGAAATAAAGCACATCGACCCGGAGCTGTTCTTCGCGCAGGATAAACAGAAAGACATCTACGTGAACCAATTGATGGTGGACGACAGCGACGCCATTTGGATGAGCACGACCAACAACGAGATATTAAAAGGACACTATACCCCCGACGGACAACTGAAAATAGAAGAACGATACCCTATTTTCCTGCCCATGTCCATTATGCAGTCACCCGACGGCACCATCTGGATAGGAACAGCCACCGTCAACGTCTATGCACTTCGCCCGGGCGAAAAGGAGTTCAGGCAGGTAGAGCTTTTCGAGGGTTTCACCTTCGTCCCCGGTTTAACGATGATAGACAACAGCCAACTGATGGTGGCGGGATTTTACCAGCCGCTAAAGAAAATCAACATCGGAGACTTGACTACAAGCTTGGTGGATATCTCCGAAGAAGACCAAAAAGCTTGCATCCGCCGTTCCGTATTTATCCCCACGGCCCTGCACAAAGACACCTACGGAGCTATCTGGATAGGTTCCGTCAGCAACGGCCTGATGTGTTACTACCCCGACACGGGCAGGATGATACCCGTACCAGGTACCTCCTGCCTCGACATATCCGGTATCGAGGAAGACTTGCAAGGCAACCTCTGGATAAGTACACAATACGGCTTGAGCAAATATGACCGGACCACAAAGCACTTCACCAACTATTATGCAGCCGACGGCATAGGCGGAAACCAATTCTACGACCGCGCCTCCTGCCGGCTGCCCGACGGAACGCTGGTCTTCGGCGGCACGCACGGACTGACCTTCTTCAATCCCATCGACGTGCCCATCAAGCGCAACATCCCACTACTGTTCAGCGACTTGAAGATACACAACCGGCTGATACGGCCGCAGCAGAACGGGCAAACCATCAGCGAACATCTGTCCTACTCTCCCGACATACATCTGGAGCATGACGAGAACAGTTTCAGCCTCTCCTTCTCTGCCTTGGACTACAGCGAATATGACCGTGTACACTATCAATATCACCTGGAGGGCTTCGACAATTACTGGATAGATGCCCGTAATAACCACGAGGCCTATTACGCTAACCTGCCCACCGGTGAGTACGTCTTCCATGTAAAGATTACCAATAACGACAAGAGCATCATAGAAGCAGAAAACTCCATCCGCATCATAGTATATCCTGCCCCCTGGCGTACATGGTGGGCATATAGCATCTACTTCATACTGGCAACCGCCATCGTACTGCTCTTCCTGCGTGCCCTCCTGCGCATCAGGACTGAAAAGGAAGCTGCCCGGCACGCGCGGTTGGAAAAGGAACAGGAACAAAGGCTCAACCGGATGAACATGAGTTTCTTCGCCAATATTTCGCACGAGTTCCGTACACCGCTTACTATGATTTCGGGCCCTGTGACGCAGCTCTGCAACAATCCCCGGATAGAGGGCGAAGAAAAGAACCTGCTCTGCATCGTGCAACGTAGTGTAAACCGCATGCTGAAACTCGTCAACCAACTTATGGACTTCAACAAACTGGAGAACGACACCCTGCGCCTGCAAGTGAAGCGTTCCGACATCATAGCCTGCCTGCAACGCCAAGTGAGCATCTTCCAGGTGAACGCCAAAGACAAGCACATTGTACTGAACGCCTACGGGCTGGAAGACACCTTCCTAATGTGGCTGGACGAGGACAAAGTGGAGAAGATATTCGGCAACCTGATGTCCAACGCCTTGAAATTTACACCGCAAGGAGGAAAAATCAGTGTCAGCTTCGACGTCATAAGCCGCGAGCAAGCTTCACCGCTCTTCGGCCTGCAGCCGGATGACCACGCCACGCAGTACATCAAAGTATCCGTGGCCAACACCGGGCAGAACATCCCCGAAGACAAGATAGAGAAAATATTCGAACGCTATTACCAGCTGGGGAACCAGGCCGAAGGTACCTACAACTGGGGAACCGGCATCGGACTGTACTATGCCCGCAGCCTGGCCATGCTTCATCACGGACAGCTGAAAGCCCACCAGCCCGATGAAGGAGACGGTGCCGTATTCACCTTCATCCTGCCCGTGGGCGATGCCGCGTATGCCGAAGACGAACGTGCCGCCGAACCGGGCAACCAGTCAGAGGCTTTCCCGTTGACTGCTCCCTCCTGCCCTGCCGAAAAAACGGTAAAACCCGACGAAGAGCAGCCCAAGATTCTGGTCGTGGACGACGATACCGAAGTAGCCCACTACCTGCGCACACTCCTCTCCGCACACTATAAGGTGATATGCCGTTTTAATGCCGATGATGCGTTGAAAGCGATGCGTGAGGAAGCTCCCGATTTGATTCTGAGTGATGTGGTGATGCCGGGGAAAGACGGTTACCAGCTCTGCCGGGAAATAAAGGAAGACTTGCAGCTTTGCCACCTGCCAGTGATTCTGGTGACTGCCAAAGCTACTGTTGAGAACCAGGTGGAAGGACTGAATACCGGAGCCGATGCCTACGTGACCAAACCTTTCGACCCGACTTACCTGCTGGCGCTCATCAAGTCGCAGCTCAAAAACCGTGAGAAAGCACGCAGCATGCTCGGCAAGGCTACGCAGACGGACAATATAGAAGAAAACATTCTCTCCCCCCAGGATAATGTCTTTATGACCGACCTCTATCACCTGATGGAAAACGAACTTTCCAACCCGGAACTGGACGTCGCCCGAATGACGGAGCTGCTGAGAATCTCACGAACTAAATTCTACTATAAAGTAAAAGGCCTGACAGGCGAGAACCCCAGCATATTCTTCAAGACCTATAAGCTGAACCGTGCTGCCGAACTGATAGCAGAAGAAAAATATACTGTTTCGGAAATAGCAGATATGACGGGTTTCAGTACACTGTCACACTTCTCTAAGAGCTTCAAAAAGCAGTTTGGGGTGAATCCGAGCGAGTATCGCAAGTAAGGCATGAAAAAGAAAGGAAGTTCAAAATGACAGCAAAATCTATTTTGAACTTCCTTTTCCAATCTTCAATCCATACAGTACGTATCAGCGGACTTAAGGAATATTAGTAGAATCATAGACAATCATCGCACGGCCTTCGGATAATTTCCGGGCAGTGGGAGGCATCTTTATGAAATAATTGGAATAAGGTACCGATCCCTCCTGGTCTCCATTCATCAATCTCCGGGAAATACGTATCATCGTCTGAATATACGACAACGGCAAAGATGATTTCAGATAAGGGTAATGTCCACACCAGATGTCCTTAATATGCTCATCTTTCATTATCTTTTCCATGCGGCAACATGATTGGTGGAAGGTGGCAATGGGTGACATCGGTACACATTGCAACCATACCTCACCCGAACCGAACGCATCGCCGGAATAGCAGTCTCCATTAATTTTGTCCAGGAGAACCACTGAACCTGGGGTATGGCCGGGCATCCATACAACCTCTAATTTACGTCCTCCCAAATCAAACACTTGTCCTTCTTCCATGTAGAGCAATTCCCCTTTATAGTCTGCGGCATTCTGAGGTACCAATACACTGTCGGCCCGATGCATCCATACTTTGTCAAAATATCTAATACAACCTGCATGGTCAGGATGCATATGGGTAACAATCACCTCCAGCGGTTTCTGTGATATCTGTTTTACGATCTTATCCAAGCCTTCACAACGCGTACCGGTATCAATCAACGCCGCCTTCTCTTCTCCTTCTATCAAATACATAGTAGTATGGTCCCAAGTTTCAAATACCCATGTCTTTTCCTTTAATAAGGAAACTTCTACTTCTTCATTCTTGAATACAGTCTGCGCTCCTATGGCCACACAAACAAACAATAGCGCAAATATTACTAAATTTCTTTTCATACTTCTTTTTTATTATCAACTTAATATCCGGGATTCTGTTTCAGATTACTATTCACTTCCAGTTCACTCTCCGGAAATGGCAGGAATTCATCCCGATTGGGGGTCCAGCCAGCCAAAGTCTTTTCATTATCAATATAAGTTATTTTTGTCGTATAACGAGCATTGTAAATACCCTCTGCAGTAGTCAAATCATTTTCCGGATCAGGCACAATCTGGAAGGTCGGCAGTTTCTTCCCTTTATCTGCTAATGCAGTAGGGGCATCTCCCCAACGTTTCAAATCTTGGAAACGTGTACCTTCCATAGCAAGCTCCAAACGACGCTCTAATTTTATATCAGAAAGTGTCACATTACTTTTTCTGGAAAGATGTGCCCTTTCACGTACTCTCCCCAAATATTCGTCAGCACCGGCCTGGTCACCCGAAAGCAAACATGCTTCAGCCGCCATCAATAACACGTCCGCATATCTTATAACCGGAGTATTGCTCTGATTTCCACACCAATATCCTACAAATTCATCATCTGTACTTGCCAACCATTTCAAGCGGAAATAACCTTCAGAAGCATATTTATTGGTCGTTGTATTCACCGCAATATTCATGGCAATCACTTGTTCCCAAGTTTTAATCCATGTATTCAAACGATATCCGTCAACGCCCTCTTCGGCCACAAATGCATCATACAAAGACTTTGATGGATTAAAATAGCTATAGCCACTGGTTGTATTGAACTGATAGTGCATTGTTGCTTCCGGACCGGCAATAAAGCCATAACCAAATCCCCAATTAGCCAAAATACCGAACCAACCCTCCTGGGCATACATATTGGAAGGATCGTAATGGCGTACACACTCCAAAACATACTCCTTACAACCGGCAGCAGCCGGATGATAGAATGTACTGATATCACCTATTAAATCATATTTACCGGAAGATATGACTTGTTCTAGTTCATTCTTAGCATCACCATATTTCTCTTGATACAAATAAGCCTTTCCCAATAAACTTCGAGCAGCCTCTAACGTAGCACGGGTTCCCCCGTCTCTATCTTCCAGATTGGCTTTGGAGGTCAATTTTCCAGAAGTAATGGCTTCCGAAAGGTCTGCCTCAATGAATTTCCACAACTGTTCCGTAGTAGAATTAGGAACTTTATATTCTTCTGAATTTTTCAATACCCGGTCCACCAAAGGAGGTGTTCCCCACAAAGTATTCAATTCAAAATAACAAATAGCCCTGAAAAATTTGGCTTCAGCAATATTTCTTGCCTTCACGTCACTTTCGCTGGCATCAAAACGTTCAATCACCAGATTACACAAATAAATCGTAGCATACAATCTCTTGTAGTAGTTTTCCACCCAACCGTTAGTAGCCACTATTGCGCTCTCGTATATTTCCTGCGCATAAACCTGGTCCGAGCGAGCTCCACCCGAATTAAAATCATCTGCCAGAAAATTCTTCAAAAAGAAACCGTTTGCATACTGTGAGGCCTTCTCACCACGTCCGGAATAGGCATTCCGCCAAGATGCATAAACTGCAGCAATAGCAGACTCGCACTGTTCATCTGTTTTATAATAATTTTCTTCATTCTCTACACCCTTTTGGGGAATATCCAGCAAATCGACATCACATGCGGAAAATATAAATGCACACGCCAATAGTCCGGATAAGATATATTTTAGTTTCATACTTTTTTATTTTTTATTTAAAATGTAACTGATAACCCGAATACCACTTTCTTCGTTGTAGGATAATTTCCATAATCTACACCCATACCACTGGTAGTTGTGGATGAAACCTCCGGATCAAGTCCCGGATACTTCGTAAACAAGAAAAAATTATCCAGCGAAGCATAAACTCTCAATTTATCAACCAAGAACTTTTTTGTAACAGTTTGAGGCAATGTATATCCCAACTGTATCTGCTTGATACGGAAATAAGAACCATCAAAAATATAGGCATCCGACAAACCATATTTATCTGCATTTGTATTTTGCGGCCGTGCAAACTTACGACTCGTGTTTCCATCTGCCGTCCAACGTTGATCATACATTTCTTTCAGAGTATATGATATTGAGTTATAACTATAGGACATGAATACATCATTGCCTACGGAACCATTCCCGAAAATCAGAAAATCAAAATTCTTATAGTTGGCTGTTAATGTAATTCCATACGTAAAGTCCGGCATCGGCTTACCAATCATTGCTTTATCACTTGCATCAATAGTACCGTCACCTGTATTATCCTTGAATATAGGGTTACCGGCATCATCCAAGTGATCGACTTGGTAGCCTCTGAAATACCATACCGGATAACCTACCTCAAATGCAGAGAAAGAACCGTTTGAAGCCATGGTAGTGGCACCCTCTATACGTCCGCCGCTAACATGCGGGTCCAAATAAGTAACCTCATTTTTCAAAGTTGCCAGATTAGCTGTTACAGAATAATTGAAATCTCCAATTTTATCCTTCCATCCGGTTTCAAATTCAAATCCTTTATTCATAACATTACCGGCATTCATCGGAGCTGATGAGTTTCCTGCCTCATAAGGAATAACGATATCAGAAACAATCAAATCTTTTGTTTTCTTTTTATACCAGTCCATACCAAACGAGAAACGATCATTGAAAGCGCGCAGATCTATACCTAAATCCAGTTGTTCTGAAGTTTCCCATTTCAAATCAGGATTATATAGTTGGGAAGGCTTAGCAGAAGTAACGTATTTCATTGCCGTATTGCTAAAAGAGTATCCGGCAGCCGAAGTAACCAAAGAATTGGAATATTTATAACCACTCAAGTTACTCGTACTACCATTTTGTCCCCAACTTGCACGTACTTTCAAAAATGTCAGAGGGGTATTATTCCTCTCCGTGAAAAAGCTTTCATTGGAAATAACCCAACCGGCAGATACCGATGGGAAATATCCCCAGCGATTATTACCCGGAAGCACAGAAGTATCGGCTGCATCGGCACGCATAGCTACCTGCAGCATATAACGGTTCTGATAATCATAAGCCAAACGACCAAAATAAGACAATTTACGATTAATCAGATTATAACCGGCAGTACTCTTCACTGCATCTCCGGCAGGATACGAGACATCGGCATACAAAGGGTCATGTTTGGCCGTCTTGTCCACACCGGCAGACACGTAAGTAAAGTTGTTCTCACTATAAGACATACCCAGCATAGCAGAAACATGATGCTTATCCCACAAATCTGTACTATAGTTGACAAAGTTCTCCCACTGGTAATAGGTAGTGGAAGTATTGGTACGAGTAGCTCCATTTTTGTCTTTATTGTTGGCTGATGCCGAACCATAATATAAATTATTATACTGATAAGTGTTTGCATTCAATTCTCTATATCCCAAACGGGTAGTAAATACAAGTCCTTTGAATGGAGTCAGATTAGCATACAGTGTCCCCATCAGACTATTACCGAAATTTTTCTTATCACTCATGCGAATAGCTACCATAGGGTGTATCTGTTCCATGGAACCTAAACAACTATAATAGTCGCCTTTATCATTACGCAACAAAGTAAAACCGTTGGCAATCAATGCTTCCATCTGCTTGGGAAGTGCATCGGCAGAATATGTGTCTGCATAATAAGGAGCCATAGTCATCACCGTAGCAATCATACTGGAATATGAATTGCCTGCACTTCCATCATTGATTGATTTCTGCGTATATTTGGCATAATTGGCCGTAACCCCCACCTTCAACCAGGACTTAATGTCATAATCGGCATTCAACATTACCGAGAGTCGCTTATAAGTATCCTTATTTTCACGAAGGATACCATTATCATAAAGATTATTCAATGACAAGAAAAAAGATCCCTTATCATTTGCCCCTTGGAAGTTGACGGTATGATGAGAAGACGGTGAAGCATTAAAAGCTACATCATACCAATCGGTAGTTGATACTCCATCCCATGTACCGCTGCTAATGAGTTCCTGAATATTATCATCTGTAAAAGTAGGGTCCTGCTCCTTTTTTTGCAGCAAAGCTTCCTGTGAATTAATCAGTTTGGGCCGCCGAGCCAGACTACTGATAGAATATTGAAAATCATAAGAAATGCTGCTGGTTCCTTTACTTCCGCTTTTTGTTGTAATAAGAACCACTCCATTACCTGCCTGTGCACCATAAATAGCAGCTGAAGCAGCATCTTTCAAGACCTCCATACTTTTTATATTATTAGGATCCACTGAGCTCAAATCGGAGACAATCAATCCATCTACAACATAGAGGGGATCCGAAGTCCCATTCGAGGAAAAACCACGGACACGGATAGTAGGCGAAGCGCCCGGTTGTGAAGTGGTGGATATTAATTGTACACCGGCAGTCTTACCTTGCAAAGCTTCCTCCACCCGAGTAATGGATCGGTTCTGGATATCCTCCGCCTTAACTGAAGATATGGCACCGGTCAAATCACTCTTCTTCTGCACACCATAGCCCACCACTACTACTTCATCCAGTGTCCGCGTATCTTCTTTCATTATTACATCCATTTTCTCTGATACGGCTTTCCGCTCCTGTGTCACATATCCTATGTATGAATAGACAATTATGGCACCTTGTTTTACCTTTAGCGAGTAAGTTCCTTCCATATTCGTTATTACTCCATTCGAAGTACCTTTCTCAAGTACACTCACACCAATCATAGGTTCCCCCAAATCATCTACAACCTGTCCCGATATCAACACCGGACTCTGCGCTAGCATAAAAGGTATTCCTATTAAAAGGAATAACCCAAATGCCGTCAGCCTTCTCTTAAAATTGTTTTCCATAATACTTAAATAATTAGACTTGTTAATAAAAAAACTACATTCATTTATATTGTAGTACTCTTGGTGCAATTTTATCAAAAGAACCTCTAAAATAGTATTGGGGAAATACATAAATATTTTCTCTTTGTTCAACCTTTGTTTCTTGCACGTTCAAAAATTTGTCAATATGTTCAAAAGATGTCTTACAACATAATTCTGACCAGAAAATCACTTCATCGGCAAATGTTACCTACCAATTTTCTTTCTACTTTTGTCCGTTCCATTGTAAGATTTACTTTAATGCATCTTTATCATGAAAACACATATCATATTCATCATAGTTTTATCTGCAATTACTATAATCTCATGCAAGCCAATCACTGTGAAAGAGGAAACGAACAATCCGGATGTTTCGAAAATTTCAGCAACCATCTCCAATCAAAACATTACGGCTTTTCAAGAAGATGCACAAGGTTACATTTGGATAGGTACTGCCCGGGGACTAAATAAATTCAATGCACATGAGTATCGGCAATATTATAGTTCCTCCGATACCCTTCAACTGCCCGGGGACAGAATTCAGGACATCTTTATGGACTCACGTAAACGCTTATGGATAGCAACTACCAACGGTGTCTGCCAATATACCGACCAAGACAACTTCCGTCAGATTCCCATAAACGTACCATACAGCAACAAAAATGGATATCAACTGATAGAAAATAAAAATGGAAAAATCTTTTTAAACATGATTGTGCATCTGTGCGTATATAATCCCGAAACAGAAAGTTTCAATCCTATTTTTTTTAACTTCGACCCGGACAACACCTATAAGCAAACTTGCTACATTGACAGGAACAATCATCTATGGGCCGTCAACCCTACTTCCATAAGATGTTATGATTCTTCGAACATGAAATTGAGAGACTCTATTCCAATGCATCAGAGGATTACATATTCCTACATGCATAATCGTACATCTTTATGGTTGGTGAGCAATAACCGTCTTTTCATATTTGACACCGAGAACAAACGATTCAAAGCACTCCCTGATGCTATAAAAAGACATCCCATTTTATCAAAAAACGCTATTAACTACATACATCCATACGAAAAAAACAGTCTGCTAATCTGTACGCAAAACAATATGTTCCTTTACAACGAAAAGAAAGACATTATCATAAATGAGAAAGAAAAAGAATTTCCTTTTGAAGTTCCACAATATGGAGTTAACTGTATGTTTACCGATTCTCACAAGAATCTATGGATAGGTTCCCAAGACCAAGGATATACCGTACGGTATCATTATAAGGAACGCTTCAACAGCAACAATTATCTACGTTCCTTTTTCAGTCAAAAATCCATTATTGCCATTGATGCCGACCAACATAATCTATATATATCAACCCTAAAAGACGGCATGTACATCTACAACTTAAATACGCAACACATAAAAGCCGTAGATATTAATAAAATAATACCTGCTGAAAATTCCGGGAATATAGTCATCAAGCACATCTACCATGATAAAGATCAACATATTTGGGTGGCTACCAACACTAATCAAATAATAAAATGTACCTTTGAAAACAATCAACTAACAGCAACAAAAACTTTCTCCATTCCTCATCCACTATGCATAGTACAAGACCGTAACGGAACGATATGGGTAGGCAGTTTTAGCCAAACAATATATGCTCTGAGAGAAGGTGAAAAAGATTTCACGCCCATATCCCTTTATCCCAAATCGTATTTCACCTTTACTCCTGCCATACGTCCTCTCTCCAATGGAGAAATTTTAATCGCCTCCTTTGCCAATAGGATTCGTTTAGTAAACCCCGATACGTGGAAAAGTCAAATGATAAACATTTCGAGAGCCGACAGTGCTACCTGCATACGACGTTCCAAATTTATCCCTACCACATTGTACGAAGACAGCCAGGGAGATATCTGGATTGGTACCTCCTATAACGGTCTTTTACGATACAGCCCTCAAAATCAGAAGTTAGTAGCTATTCCCGGCATTGCCTGCACAGAAGTTTGCAGTATCGAAGAAGATGTACAAGGAAATATCTGGATATCTACATTATACGGATTAAGCAAGTACGAACGCCGGACAAACCAAGTCAGCAATTATTATGCAAGTGACGGCATCGAGGGCAATCAATTCTATGACCGTGCATCTTGTCGGCTTTCAGACGGTACTTTGATATTCGGAGGAACCCACGGAATAACATTCTTCAATCCTATGGAGGCTTTCTATAAATACAACATTCCCCTAAAATTCGAAAGTCTGAAAATTCACAATCAACTTATACAGCCCGGAGAAAATGCAATCATCGAAAAAGACCTCTCCTGCCAACCTGACATACATCTGAGACACGACCAGACCAGTTTCAGCATATCATTTGCCGCACTGGATTATAGTGAATACGAACGAATACACTATCATTACCAGTTGGAGGGCATTGACCGCTACTGGATACACGCATACACTAACCGGGAAGCTTATTATGCCAACCTTCCTGCAGGAACTTACATCTTCAAAATAAAAATTACCAATGAAGACCAAAGTATAATTGGAAAAGAAAAACGATTACGCATCATCATCAAACCAGCTCCTTGGGATACTTGGTGGGCAAGATGCCTGTATACTCTGGCAATCATCGGAATAGCCGGCATACTCATACACAGTTGGCGGCGCATAAAAATTGAAAAAGAAACCGCATATCGTGCCGAACAAGAGAAAGCACAAGAGCAGAAGATGAACAAAATACACATGAGCTATTTTACCAACATATCGCATGAATTCCGTACACCGCTGACAACGATGCTGGGATCTATCAGGCAATTGTGTGCCGTTCCTGCCAATGCTGCACCCAACAAGGAACTTTTAAATATTCTACAAGATGGCATCTTACGGATGCTCCGATTGGTCAACCAGCTACTTGATTTCAATAAGATAGACAACAATAGTTTAGGACTGGAAGTGCAGCAGACAAATCTCACTTCTACCATCAAACAAATCATCAGTTTTTTCAGTATCAACGCCCAAAGTAAAAACATAACTATAATCCCTCAAGGCTTACACAATGATATTCTCAGCTGGGCAGATGAAGACAAAGTTGAAAAAATACTAAGCAACCTGCTTTCCAATGCCATGAAGTTCACTCCCGCAGGAGGTGAAATAGAGGTTTCATTTGCCACTGTCATGCGCCAAGAAATCGAACAGTCCTTCAAATTGACAGAACAAGACAAAAGTACCCGATACGTCCAGATTTCTATAGCCAACACCGGAGAAAATATCCCGGAAGATCAGCTGGAAAAGATATTTGAACGATTCTATCAGATTAAAGAAAATAAAGGTACCTACAACTGGGGAACAGGCATAGGGCTCTATTATGCCCGCAGCCTTGCCAAACTACACCATGGGTACCTTGAAGCGGCAAACCGAAAGGAAGGAGGAGGTGCCGTATTCACCCTGGTCTTGCCCGCAGATGACTTTTCATACACCAAAGAAGAGCGATGCTATGGCCCCAAAACGCCCATAAACAATATTCCCATAAAACCTGCAGAGATACAACCGGACGACAGCCATAAAGATCAAATAAATCCGAAAACGGTATTAATAGTAGATGATGACCCAACCATAATGCATTATTTACAGATATTATTGACCCCATACTATCATATTATCAGCCGATTCAATTCCAATAATATCCTTCAGACCATTGCCGAGGAAGCACCGGACTTAGTACTGAGCGATGTACTAATGCCGGACAAGGACGGATATCAGCTTTGTAAGGAGATTAAAGCAAATCTACAATTTTGCCACATACCGGTTATTCTGGTAACAGCTAAAGCTACCATGGAAAACCAAATAGAAGGATTACACACAGGAGCAGATGCATACGTACCCAAACCTTTCGAACCGGCCTATTTACTGGCTTTAATCGAATCACTATTGACAAACCGTGACAAAGTGCGTAATTTCTTAGTACAAAATACCCGGACAAGCCAAACGAATGAATTTGTCCTTACCCCAAAAGATGAAGCTTTTATGGCAGAACTATATAAATTAATGGAAAATGAGTTGGATAATCCCGAATTGGACATCACACGAATGACCGAATTACTCAAAATCTCCCGTACCAAATTCTACTACAAAGTGAAAGGGCTGACCGGTAAAAACCCAAGTGTTTTCTTCAGAACTTATAAACTGAACCGAGCAGCCGAACTAATTAAAGAAGGAATCTATACCATTTCTGAAATTGCAGACATGACTGGTTTTAATACCCTTTCCCACTTCTCTACCTGCTTCAAAAAGCAATTTGGTGTAAACCCAAGTGAATATCAATAAGTATCGTTAGGGGCACTTACTATAAATCAACTTTTTCGTCAACGGATCGCGCGAAAAATGCTTAAAGAAATCCCACATTAACTGCGCATCCGGCTTAAAGTTCCAATGACCGTAGTCATTCACAGCCACCATTTTAATCAGAGGGACATCGCCTTTGTAAAGTACCCCTGCTTCCATTGTGATGCGCTTGTTTGTATGAAGCACTTTCCTATCTTTCAGTTCGATACCGAAAGTTGCATCTTTCGAAAAATCCGGCCGACTGCTCACTTCCATGCCATTCATGGTCTGATAGGCAGTCCACGCACAGAAAAAGGCATTGGTACGCCAGTTGCTTTCGTTTACAAAAGGAACCACCTCATCATCCGTACCGGTAACCGAGAAATACGCAGTTTCCACATTCCCCCGTTTCTGTACGGCTTCATTCATCAGTGCTTCACCATTATAACCGAACATATACCGATTGGGAGTCAGACCTGCCGACTGAGCGCCCACGGCGGCAAACACATGCGATTTGCGGATGCCAAGTCCCGTAGCCGTAGCTGCCCCGGCTGAAAGGCCTTCAGCATATACTCGAGAAGGATCTATCTGAGGATACGTCTTCAATAAATGATATACCACCTGCTCAATGCCATCCAAACCCATAGCAGCATAACCATTGCCTTGCCACTCCAGCTCCGCAACAATGAAGTTCTCCTTGCCTGCAAGTTCAATGAAACCAGACGTCTCGGCCTGCGTACGAGGATCATTATTGTTGCCATGCAGCAGAAGCAACAAAGGCACAGTACCTTTTTCCGCTTTTAAAGTAGCTTCCGGATGAAACTCATACCACAAGAAATTTCCCGTCCCTATCAGGTCTTTTTCTATCACCCGACGCGTGATTCCCCAGTCTTCGGGCATTATATAAGGCTCCAACTCATACGCACCATATTGATCGGATAACGCCCCCGTATACCAGGTATGCTTATAATTATTGAAACGATAGTTCTTGCAAAGTAGAACCTCCCAAGCTTCGGCAAACGCCTCTTTCAACGAAACATATTTGTTTGTACTGACCACGACCTGCTGCAACGGTTCTTGTCGATTGGCATAATAAGCCAAACCGTCTGCCTTTCGTACCAGTTCCGCCTGATTCTGCTCAATATAGGCAGCTGCTACCTGCCGACTGCGCACTCCGCCAATAAACGCAGGAACAGAAGCGACATCCTTACCCACCTTAGCCGGCCGCCCATTCAGGGAAACAATACCTGCCACGGCACCTGCGTGTCCGGCTATGGCCTTATTAACGAATGTTGCTCCTGCACCGATACCGATTATCTTCAGATTTGTAAAAATCCGCATTTTGTTCAGGAAGTTTTTATACCCCTCCAAGTCTTTAATCGCATCATACTCCTTTCCCAACGGATTCATAACACAAACCGTTCCCGAATACTTATGGGCATACTCCGCAATGCCCAGTTCATTGATCAAAGCCGTAGCTCCGGCAGCATCGCAAGGCTTATCGGGATAAACAAGAAAAAAAGGAGAGAAACCGGGAAAACGCCCCTGGACATTCTTACACGTATCGCGCGTAATATAAGTTTCCTGCTCTAACCCGGGAAAACGAACAAAAGGAGGAAGTCCGTCAGGAGTTCCATCAGCACTCTTCATCTGCAAAGCAAATACAGACAACAAGAGTAAAAAGACGAATTTTAGTTTCATAGTATTCTTAACAATTAGTTTTATGACTGCAATATTAGCGAATTACCCCTAAAACATTATTTCCTATTTGTTCAAAAGTTTGTCTGTCGGTTCAATTTTATTCGTTACATTTGCAGTGTTTCTTAAAATCAGCTTTTATGGCACACCGTCTCAATACCAACAAGCAATTTATGATAGGCAACGGCCTCCTTGCCTTTGCAGTGATTTTCGTGGTCGTAATCTTCGTCTATATGAGCATGAGGCTGCAACAACAGAAAAAGGAAGGACGGAACTTTATCGAAACCTATACCGTCACTCTGGTAAAAGGCTTTGCCGGTGACTCCACATCTATCTTCATCAACGACAGCCTGCTGGTAAACCAAAAAATGACCGAAGAACCTTTCACTATCGAAGTGAAACGGTTTGCAGAGCAAAGCGCACTGATGATAGTCGATAACCTCACCGAAAAACTCTCCTTGTTCGAATTGAGCGAGAAAGGAGGAAAATACCGGTTCGAGAAGGAAGGGGAAGAGGTGAAGCAGTTGGCACAAGAAGACAGGTAAAGAATACAATCCGGGAAATATGCTTGAACGACTTCTATTTCAGAAGTCTGTGCGATACCCTTTCAACTCATTCCGCAATGCCTGCGCCTTTCCATCCGTCATTTTGTCGAGCAACGCCCAGAAACGTTCTCCGTGGTTCATCTCGCGGGTATGTGCCAGCTCGTGGAGCAAAACGTAGTCTATCAAATGCTTGGGAAGAAGCACCAGATAATAGGAAAGATTGATATTGCCGCGTGCCGAGCAACTCCCCCAGCGCCCGCTGCTTGAATTGATCTTCACACTTTTATAGGGAAGATTGTGCTGCATGGAGAGCATATACAAACGGGGAGGAAGGATAATCTTCGCATTGCGCCGCAAAGCCTCTTCAATCACCTTTCGCAACCAGGCTTGCAGGTTCTCATCCGTAAAGTCGGCATCGGGCGGACAAATTATCTGCATCTCACCCAACTCCGAACGCGACAGGAAACGTTCCCGCTGGCCGCTTGTCAAACTCAACTTAAAGAACTCCGTATCAATCCGGTAATCTAAATCAATCAACGGACGAACCTGCTTCTGCCTGGCATTCCTCAACCGCGGACGAAGTTGCTCTATCGCATTCTTTACTTCGGCAAGCGTAGTGCCGGGAGGTACGGTTACATACACCCCGTCTTCCTTCGTCCGGAAAGTCAAGCGCCTTGCCCGGGCATTCACCCGGATAAACAAACGCCCCAGCTCCTTATCTTCTAAAATACGTTCTGTCACCATCTACTTTAATGAATGGACAAATGAACGAAGAATCGTCCGAAAAAACAAGGATTTGTCTGCCAAAAGCGAACGAAGTGTCCGAAAACGAACACCCGGCCCAAAGTTCTTCTTTCTAAGAATCAGCAAGTTATATTTATGGCACGGGAATTGACTAAAGAATACCAGCTAAACATTTCAAAAGAAAAAAGCATTTTGGCATGCAACTTTCTTGAAACAAATAACGTCTAACATATAAAGCAAATTATAAAAACGAACGAATATGAAAAGTTTAACAGCATTCCTCACAATCGCCATCTTGGCATTCAGTACAACAGCTTGTTCACAACAGCACACGTATAGTTCCGGCGGTTCTCGCGGCAAAACAGTGAAAGCCAGCAAGAACTATGTAACCAAAGATATCAAGGTTGATAACTTCACCAAACTGAGTGTATCCGGCAGTCCGGACGTCACCTATACACAGAAACCCGGTAAGCCGTCAGTAGAAGTGTATACTTCGGACAACATCGTAGACTTGCTGGATATCCGCGTAGAGGGCAATACTCTCATCGTAGGCTTCAAGAAGAATGTCAGTGTATCTTACGATAAGTTGAAAATCCGCGTTTCTGCCGAGAAACTGAACGGCATAGCCGTAGCAGGCTCAGGAGACATAGAACTGGCCAACGGACTGAAGACAGATGAACTCAAAATATCTGTTGCAGGTTCGGGAGATATAGAAGGCAATAACATCTCTTGCACAGACCTCAACATTTCCGTTGCTGGATCGGGAGATATCAATAGCAGCAATATTACTTGCAATAACCTTAAAGTTTCAGTGGCAGGATCGGGTGACATGAAGTTGGATAACGTTACAGCGGCTTCCACCATTGCCTCCGTAGCAGGTTCGGGTACAGTAAAACTGAGCGGAAGCACCGAAGAAGCAGAATACAGCGTAGCAGGATCGGGTGATTTGTTCGCTTCCGACTTCCAAGCCAAGAGAATCTCTGCCAGCGTAACCGGCTCGGGCGACATCAAATGCCATGCAACCGATTTCCTGAAAGTACGTACTGCCGGAAGCGGAAGCGTAGGCTACAAAGGAAATCCGGAACTGGATTACCCGAAGAAAGGATTGTATAAGCTCTAATTGGGATTGATTGTATATATTTTAAGATTAATGAATAAACAGACCTAAACTAGATTCTCTCTAAAAATAACCTATATGAATGGCGTAAGGCTTCCGGGAGGAAGCCTTTCGTGTTTTTACCACCTCCTTGGAGAAGGGCATAAAAAAATAAAGGGACGCTGCATCACGCGGCGTCCCATCTATCTTAGTTAGTTTTTTATAAGATTTTGAGAGAATTGAAACTTCACAGCCTCAAGTTGTTTTAATAAAGCACACTAACTATATTATGTTTAAAGCAAATGAAAATGTTATTTTTAAAAAGCAAATGAAAACATCTATTCCTTGATTTCCGCTTCCTTCTCTACACGCCGCAGGCTGTCTATCAGCTGCTTCTCGTGCGTCACGGCTGCCTCTCCCGAAAGAGCGACCGACGGTGCGGAAATTTGTTTGCCGATGGTATCGGCGGCGGCTACCTCCTTCACATCCGAGAAAAATGAATGTTGCATCACATTCCCCAACGAAAGAACCACTGCCACTACTGCGGCGGCTTTGAACAACGGCATGAAGCGAGCGGTCAACGTCAGGCGCTTGGCCTTGACTACCGGAACTTCCACTTCGGCAAGTACCCGTGCGTCGAAATCTTCGCCCAGACGGTCTTCTTGCAGAAACTGCTGATATACAAACAAGTCCTTGTAGCGAAGCAGATGTGCGGGAACATTGCCTTCACTAAAGAATGTACGTAGCTGCGCTTCTTCTTCGAGGGAAGTCTCGCACTGCCAGTAGCGTTCCAAGAGTTGTTCTATATATTTAGAGTCCATAACCTTCTATATCTATAAACTTTTGTTTTACTTTTTGCCGCGCCCTGAAGAGGTTTACTTTTACTTGTTCCTCGGTCAAGTTCAAGGCTGCCGCTATTTCCTTGTAGCTCTTACCTTCGATGTCCCTCAACTCCATAATCAGTCGTTGTTTCTCGGGAAGCTCGTTCATCAGCCGGTGTATCAACGTCATACGTTCTTTGTTCACCAACTTCTCGTAAGGGCTCGATGCATCTGAGGCCTCCTCCATTTCAGGAGTCAACTCCACGGTCTGAGCATCTTTCTTTTCGCTGCGGTCTATCGCCAGATTCTTTGCCACTGTCAGGCAATAGGCTTCGACAGAACCGAATTGCGTCCACTCATCACGCTTGTTCCAGACCCTTATCAGCGTTTCCTGCACAACATCCTCTGCTTCTGCCCTATCGAACGTTATTCTCAGGGCTAACCGAAAGAGCTTGTCTTTCAGAGGGAGAATGTCATTACGAAAGCTGAGTTCTTGCATCTCTAATAAATTGACGGTTAAGTATACAGAAAGTTACAGCTTACCACCACTTTTTTCTGAATTATTTTTTGATTCGGGTTCCACTGTTTCCATTAATCGCTGAAGCCAAGGTAATTACGACTTCGGACACACCGGCATTCAATGCCTCAAAAGAGTTCTCCAGTTTCGGAATCATACCTCCTTGAATCACTCCGTCGGCCACGTATTGCTGGAATTCAGCAGGTGTAATCTGCGGAATGACGCTGTCGTCATCGTTTTCGTCGCGCAATACACCTTTCTTCTCAAAACAGAAGACCAGGGTTACGTCGAACAGGCTTGCCAGTGCCTTGGCCGTTTCGCCGGCAATGGTGTCGGCGTTCGTATTCAGCATGTGTCCGTTGCCGTCGTGCGTCAGCGGAGCCATCACGGGAACGACCCCTTTATGGATCAGGTCGCCCAGGAAAGCAGCATTTACCTGCTTCACATCGCCCACAAAGCCATAGTCCACTTCTTTCACGGGACGCTTCACGGAGCGGATCACATCCATATCGGCACCCGTAAGCCCCAGTGCATTGACGCCGCGCGCCTGCAGTCCGGCTACGATGTTCTTGTTTACCAATCCGCCGTACACCATTGTCACCACTTTCAGGGTTTCGGCATCGGTGATGCGACGTCCATTTACCATTTTGCTTTCAATACCCAGTTGGGCGGCCAGCTTGGTAGCCGAGCGTCCGCCCCCGTGTACCAGGACTTTATAACCGTCGATGGCGGCAAAGTCATCCAACAACTTGTAGAGGGTGGCTTCCTCTTCTACGATTTTGCCACCCACTTTGATTACAGTAAGTTTTTCTCTCATTATTCCAAATAAGTATATCCGTAGAGTCCGGAACGATAGTTAGACAAGAATTCTTTTCCTTCTTCCAGCGAAATGCGCCCTTCCTTGACCGATTGCGACACCCAGGTTTCGAGGGTACGCACCAGTTTCTTAGGACTGTATTGCACGTAGTCCAGCACTTCGGCAACTGTTTCACCGTCAATCACCTGATCGATGGAGTACCCCTTGTCACTGACAGAGATATGTACGGCATTGGTATCGCCGAATAGATTGTGCATATCGCCCAAGATTTCCTGATAAGCGCCCACCAGGAACACACCTACATAATAAGGCTCCTTGCTCTTCAGGGAGTGCACCGGCAGGTAGTGTGCCACATTCTTCGTAGAGATAAAGTTGGCTATCTTTCCGTCGGAGTCGCAAGTCACGTCCTGCAAAGTGGCGGAGCGTTCGGGTTTCTCGTCCAGGCGCTGGATAGGCATAATGGGGAATATCTGGTCTATCGCCCACGAGTCCGGCAAGGACTGGAAGAGCGAGAAGTTACAGAAATATTTATCCGCCAGCAGCTTAGGAAGACCGCGGAATTCATCGGGAGCATGTTTCAGTCCGCTTGCTATCTGATGCACTTCGCGCATGATAGACCAATACAGACGTTCTATCTGCGCACGTGTCTTCAAGTCCACAATACCGTGGCTGAACAAGTCGAGCGCTTCTTCGCGAATCTGCTGCGCATCGTGCCAGGCTTCCAGCATCTTGTTCTGGTTCAGTGTGTCCCAAATGCCATAAAGTTCGCGTAGCAGTTCATGGTCGTCTTCCGTCACCACTTCGTCATCGTCCCACTCGGGCAAAGTAGTGGTTTCCAGCACCTCGAAGATGAGCACGGAGTGATGGGCGGTCAGAGCGCGTCCGCTCTCGGTGATAATATTAGGATGGGGAATGCCATTCTTATCGCTGGCATCTACCAAGGTAGATATGGAGTCGTTGACGTATTCCTGAATGGAATAGTTCACACTGCTCTCACTGCTGGAAGAACGGGTCCCGTCATAATCCACGCCAAGACCACCGCCTATATCCACAAACTCCACCTTAAAGCCCATGGCATGCAACTGGACATAGAATTGCGAAGCCTCACGAAGTGCAGTCTTGATGCGGCGTATCTTCGTCACCTGGCTACCGATGTGAAAATGTATCAATTTCAGACAATCCTGCAAGCCTTTATCCGACAAAAAGTCGAGCGCCTCGAGCAATTCGCTGGAAGACAGACCAAACTTGCTTGCATCCCCGCCGGAATCTTCCCACTTGCCACTTCCCGAAGAAGCCAGCTTAATGCGAATACCGATATTAGGTCTTACGTTCAACTGCTTCGCCATCTTGGCAATCAGTTTAAGCTCGTTCATTTTTTCTACTACAAGGAAGATGCGCTTACCCATCTTCTGAGCAAGCAAAGCCAACTCTATATAGCTCTCATCTTTGTAGCCGTTGCAGATAATCAGCGAATCGGAGTCCGTATTGATGGCAATCACGGCATGCAGTTCGGGTTTGGAACCAGCTTCCAGCCCCAAGTTGAACTTCTTGCCGTGGCTGATGATTTCCTCCACTACCGGGCGCATCTGATTCACCTTAATGGGATAAATGATGAAGTTTTCCGCCTTATAACCGTATTCCTCGGCTGCCTGCTTGAAACAGCAAGAAGTTTTCTCAATCCGGTTGTCGAGGATGTCAGGAAAACGTAACAACATAGGGGCCGTCACATCGCGCAGTTGCAACTCGTCTACCAACTCTTTTAAATCGACGGCAACGCCATTCTTACGCGGTGTTACCACAACATGACCTTTGTCATTGATACTAAAGTACGAAGTGCCCCAACCTGTTATGTTGTACAGCTCTTCTGAATCTTCAATACGCCATTTTCTCATTTTTTGTTACTTTGCAGTTTAGTGATTTGAAATATAAAGGGGGACAAAAATACATATAAATATAATATTTCCCGCTCTTTTGGCCGAAAAATACACATTTACAAGGGATTAAAGGTTCAAAAGATTACGCAATTGTTGCACGGATTCGGCTATCTGACTATAACTTTCCAAGCGTCCGGCATCAAAACGATAAAGCGCCCGCGAATAGAAAGGGGCACGCTTTTCCAATGCCTCCACAATGAAGGCACGCAACTCCTCGTCCGTCTTGCCTTGCAGGATGGGGCGCTTCTGGGTAGCTATGCGCAAGCGCCGGAACAGCACATCGGGGTGTACGTCCAGAAACACCGTCTGTCCGCAACTGTTCATATAGTCCATGTTATCGAAGAAACAAGGGGTGCCGCCGCCGGTGGAAATGACTACATCCTCAAACTCGCCCACCTCGTGCAGCATCGTCCGTTCCAGTTCACGAAAAGAGGCCTCTCCCCGCTCGGCGAACAATTCACGGATTGATTTGTGAAAACGTTCTTCGATGTGCCAGTCCAGGTCGATGAACGGCACATTCAGTTGGCGGGCAAAAGCCTTTCCTAAAGTTGTTTTTCCGGCTCCCATGTAGCCGGTCAAGAAAATACGTATCATATCTGCTTACCTTTGCAGGCAAAGGTAAACAAATTATTTCATCTGTTTAAAGGAAAATCTTGATACGTTCGCTCAAATCATCAAATTCCTTCTCACCCGGCTCGGCGGTGGGCGTACCGAAAGGCATTTGTGCAACGAGTGTCCACGTTTCGGGCAGATGCCAGGTGCGGCGTACTTCCTCGTCAATCAGCGGGTTGTAGTGTTGCAGGGAGGCTCCCAGGCCCAAGTCTTCGAGCATGGTCCAAATGGCGAATTGGTGCATGGCAGAAGTCTGCTGCGACCAGGTGGCAAAGTTATGCTTGTAGGCAGGGAATTGCTCTTCCAGCTTCGTCACGATGGCATGTTCCTCAAAGAAGAGGATGGTACCGTGTCCGCAGGCAAAGGAGCCGTCAATCTTTTCTTCTGTCTTCTGGAAACGGTCTGCGGGAACCAGGGCTCTCAGCTGGTCTTTCACGATCCGCCACAACTTCTGATGTTCGTCGCCCAGCAACAATACTACGCGCGTTGTCTGCGAATTGAATGCCGACGGCACATGCTTCACCGCCACGCGGATGGCGTGTACCACTTCCTCGTCCAGCACGGGCGAGTCACTGTTGATGGAATAATACGTACGGCGATGCTCCAAAGCCTCTTCAAATGTCCTCTTCATATGTCTTTCTCTCATAATGGTTTTCTTAATTTATTGTTTTCCTATATTGATAGAACAAGTGAGGGGGAGAAGTTGTTCGGTTTTGCAGAATATATTCTTACCTTTGTCGCCTATTATGAAGAAGGAGAAATTTTACGTCGTTTGGGCAGGAGTCAATCCGGGCATTTACACATCCTGGACGGAGTGCCAGTTGCAAATCAAGGGCTACGAAGGAGCGAAATTCAAGTCGTTCGAGACACGCGAAGAAGCAGAAAGGGCCTTTGCTGCTTCGCCATACGATTACATCAAGCGGTCTGCCTCTCCTACAAACGTCCCTAAAAGCGCAGATGCTCCCCTCCCCGCTGCCGTCATAGAGAACAGCCTTGCAGTAGATGCTGCCTGCAGCGGAAATCCCGGAGCAATGGAGTATCAAGGCGTACACGTGGGCAGCCGCCAGCAGGTTTTCCACTTCGGACCGATGTATGGCACAAACAATATCGGAGAATTCCTTGCCATCGTCCACGGCCTTGCCTTGCTCAAACAGAAAGGCTTCGACATGCCTATTTATAGCGATAGTGTAAACGCTATCAACTGGGTAAGGCAGAAGAAGTGTAAGACAAAACTACCACGCGAACCCAAGACCGAAGAACTTTTCTTATTGATAGAGCGCGCCGAGAAGTGGCTGCGCGAGAACACTTATACTACCCGCATCCTGAAATGGGAGACCAAGCAGTGGGGAGAAGTACCTGCCGACTTCGGACGGAAATAAGATGCATACGAAGAGATAAGATGCATGTTTAATGCTGCAAAACCTCTGCAAAGTTACTGCAAACCTATTGCAGAACTACTGCAAACCTATTACAGAGGTACTGCAAACAAGTTGCAGCGACACTGCAATATAGTTTGCAGCAGGACTGCAGCATGTTTGCAGTGTCGTTGCAACAAGTCTACAGGATCGTTGCAACAAGTTCACAGGACCTTTAAAAGCAGAGTATCTCAACTACATATCTTATATCGAACGCATGTTACAATGATTCAATGAGGGTGTATAAGGAATAAATAATCCTTATACACCCTCAAGTTTTCTTATACACCCGTAATCATCAGTAAGTGAATGAATTGTCTGCCGGGTGTAGGATGTAGGAGAAAGTTCTAAAAAACAAATGGAGAGAAAGATGTGCAATCAGGCGAGTGACTGCATGTCATTCAGCCTCTTATAGTAGCCGTTCTTTGCCAAAAGTTCCTCATGCCGGCCGCGTTCCACGATTTCTCCCTCGTAGAGCACACAGATTTCATCGGCATTCTTGATGGTACTGAGGCGGTGGGCAATGGCAATAGTGGTACGTGTCTTCATCAACCGCTCCAAAGCCTCTTGCACTAGGCGTTCACTCTCCGTATCGAGTGCGGAAGTAGCCTCATCGAGTATCAGTATGGGCGGATTCTTCAAGATGGCGCGGGCAATACTGATGCGCTGGCGTTGTCCGCCAGACAACTTACCGCCGCGGTCACCGATATTTGTCTGATAACCGTTCTCCGTCTCCATGATGAAATCGTGGGCATTGGCAATCTTCGCCGCCTCGACGACTTGCTCCATCGTTGCATTCTCTACACCGAAAGCGATGTTATTGAAGAAGGTATCATTGAAAAGGATAGCCTCCTGGTTTACATTTCCTATCAGCGCACGCAGGTCGTGGATGCGGAAGTTCTTGATATTCACGCCGTCTATCGTTATTTCTCCCGACTGTACGTCGTGATAGCGCGGCAACAGATCGACCAGCGTAGACTTGCCGGAACCGGACTGGCCGACCAGAGCAATCGTATGTCCTTTCGGTACAGTCAGATTGACGTGCTTCAGCACTTCCCGCTTTCCGTCGTAGCTGAAAGACAAGTCTTTAAACTCAATCCGATCGTTCATGCCATGCAGAGGCATCGGGTTAGCAGGCTCCTTTATCGGGTTCTCTGCTTTCAGAATCTTATCGACACGCTCCATAGACGCCAGACCTTTCGGGATGTTGTATCCTGCCTTGGCAAAATCCTTCAACGGATTGATGATGCTGTATAATATAACCATGTAGAAGATGAACGTGGAAGCCTCGATAGAAGAAGATTCTCCCAGAATCAGCATACCGCCGAACCAAAGCACCAGCACTATCAGCAACGTACCGAGGAATTCACTCATAGGATGGGCAAGTGCCTGGCGCATAGCAACTTTGTTAGTTGCATCGCGCAGCTCGTTGCTGCATTGCTTGAAGCGGTCCACCATCTTGTCTTCGGCAATGAATGCCTTGATGATGCGCAATCCGCCGAGCGTTTCTTCCAGCTGAGACATGGTGTCGCTCCATTTGCTCTGTGCTTCCAAAGACTTACGTTTCAGCTTCTTGCCGACTTTCCCCATCAGCCAGCCCATACCGGGCAGCACCAGGATGGTGAACAGCGTCAACTGCCAGCTGGTGACAATCAAGGTCGAGAAATAAAGAAGTATCAGAATCGGATTCTTCAGCAACATATCCAGCGAACTGGTGATGGAGTTTTCAATCTCGCCCACGTCACCGCTCATACGGGCAATGATGTCTCCTTTCCTCTCTTCGGAGAAGAAGCCGAGCGGCAGATGCATTACTTTGGAATAGACCATGATACGGATATCGCGCACTACGCCCGTGCGGAGGGGAATCATGATGGCCGAGGAACCGAAGTAGCAGGATGTTTTCAGCATCGTCATGAAGGCAAGGAAGAGTCCCATGAACAGCAATGTCATAGTCGGCCCGTGTGTTTCTATCATCCGGGTGACGTAGTAGTAGAAGTTATTCACCGCAACTTCTTTCAAGCTGCCGGCTCCCCACTCCATAAACTGATAGACTTGTGTATTATCGCCCGTCTTGAAAAGGATATTCAGGATAGGAATCAATAGCGTAAATGAGAAAACGTTGAATATAGCGGATAACACATTGAGCACAATTGCCCAGCCGATATAGTTCTTATAAGGCGACACAAAGCGCCGCATCAGTTGCAGGAATTCCTTCATTGCTTGTGATTAAGTGAATTATGGGGGGCAAAGATACAAGAAAACGGGGGAATGGAAAAGAGTTTCACATTATTTCTATTTAAACCCTGTAGATGCACTCGAACATACCTTTAAATTTCTTGGACACTTTGCAATAAAAAACGCTGGCGTGGGTCAGAACATAATAGATTTCTTCTCCTTGCTTGTTGGGGACGATATTAATGAATTCCAACCGGAGGAACAAAGAAAAAGGTAGGAAAGTTGAAAGTGACCACACCCGGTATGTCAGTAAATGATATAAAAGATGTACATTTGCACCCGACTAATCGAAAACTTATTTTACTACATGAGAAAAGCAGCTATTACAACCATATCCGTCCTTTTCATTCTTCTGTTCATCGCCTGTGATAATCAAGCAGACTACAATGAATGTCTGATTAAGATAGACTCCCTCATCACGCTGAAACCAGACACGGCTCTGTCTATGCTCAAAACACTCCCGATGGACAGCCTGCAAACCCAAGCCGATAGTGCCTATTATGCCCTTTTGATGACGGAAGCAAAAGACAAGAATTTCATTATCCAAACCGACGATTCCCTGATACAATCAGCCTTGGCCTACTACAATAGGACAAACGATCTAGAAAAGCAGGCAAGAGCATACTATTATTCAGGGTGTGTCTACCGGGACTCCAAAAAGAAGAAAGAAGCTATGACTCAATACCTCATGGCACAACCTTTAGCCAAGGAAGCTGGAGAGAAACGTCTATTAAGTCTTATCTACAACAATATAGGATATCTATATTATGCACAAGATTGGAATGAGCAAGCAGACTCTATCTTTCAATTGACAGAACAAATGGCCATCCAACTGAAAGATTCCATACTTCAGGCAGAGGCACTATCACAGCAAGGATTAATCCGAATGGAAAAGGGAGAAGCATTCTATCCCGAGGCCGAAAGAATGATGCTAAAAGCGCTTGACATCGCCGAAAAATTCTCCAACATACAATTAAAAAGAAACATATTTTCATCACTAAGTCAATTATACAATTGGATGGAAGATGGAGACAAATCAATAGAATTCGCCAAACGGAATCTTAGCATACAAAAAAATCGTGCAACATGCTACGAAGCCTATAAATTTCTTGGAAGCGCATATTACCAAACATCACAATATGATTCCGCCCTCTACTATCTGCAAAAATCCCTCTCCACAGTAGACTATGCCACCAAGGCCGGAGCCTACATGTATCTGGCAGATATAGCCAAAGAACAAGGAGATTTAGCCACCTCCTTAGAAATGGAGCGCAATTACTCTGCTTATTTGGACAGTATGCGAAAAAGCCGCCAGCCCCATGACATCATTGATGCAGAAAAGAGACAGCAAATCACACAACAAAAAAAGAAGTACGACTCTTCAATCAATGAACGTACCTACTTCTTCCTTTTTTCAGTTGGAATCATTATTACCATAGCCTTCTTTTCATCAAAAAGGTATCGTAACCGCGCCAAACAGCTACAAAAAGATAAAAATAAAATAGCTACCGAGCAAGCCAGTATACAAGAGCAATATAGACAACTCAGACAAGAACTGCAACATAAAGAAGAAAGAATAATATATCTGCAAAACGAAATAGAGAAATACCATAACGACGAAACACAAAAACAAAGGCTATGTAGCGAACTAAATACACTAAATACAGAAAGAAACAGTTTACTGAAAGAAAGCTTCAACCATTCAGATGTAAACAACAAGATGAAGCACATCATCCTTTCCTACCAAAAGTCTGATAAATCGGAAGAAGCAATGGAAAAAGAAGATTGGCTGCAACTGATTGCAGAAACCGACCGTTGCTGGAATAATATTACCTTGCGCCTGCAATCGGAATACGATCTGACAGAAGAAGAAATCCACCTATGTTGTTTATACCTGACAAACCTTCCGATTAAACATTTGGGCTACTTGCTGAATTGCACCCGAGATACCATCTACAAAAAAGCAAATCGTATTTTGGAGCAGAAGATGGGACTCTCACACAAAGAAACCTCCTTGAAAGAAACCCTGAAAAGTTCTATTTAGATGATTCCCTTACATTTTATACATATATAAGGCATTATACGACCCAGATTATACACTTTTTATACACCCTTGCTTTAAATGAAACAATAATTTTGCGGCATTAATAACCTCAAAAGTATATTATAATGAAAAAGTTTTTTGTATTATTCGTATTACTGATGACCGGCGTTATTGGCATCCATGCACAAGAAGGTCTCAAATGGGGAGCAATGGCAGGTATGAACTCCAGTGATTTCTCCACCGATGGTTTTAGCAGCAAGGTAGGTTTCCATGTCGGCATCAAAGCAGAGAAGGAGTTATCTCAGATAGCCCAAGGTGTTTATCTCGACATGGCTGCACTACTGTCCCTGAAAGGAGCACAAGTAAATGGAGACGATGCATCCCTAAAGTTCAATCCTTACTATTTAGAAATACCCATACACATGGGCTATAAGTATGCCGTGAATGACAACATTGCCGTATTTGGTAACTTTGGCCCTTACTTTGCAGTCGGACTCTTCGGCAAGGTGAAGGCAACTGGATATTTGATTGACGAATCAAACATTCATGATTCCGCTAAGGTTTTCGGAGACGATGCCATGAAGCGTTTCGACTTCGGTCTCGGACTAAAAGCCGGAGTTGAATTCTGCCAAAAGTATCAATTTTCCATCGGATATGACTGGGGACTGATTGACAACGTAGAAAATGGCGGAAACAAGAACCGTAACCTGATGTTATCATTGGGATACTTCTTCTAACCAGGAAAAAGACATGGAATAAAAGCTCCTTCTGAAAACAAACAATCAAAACATTTGGAGGGGGTTACTTATTATCATACCTTTGCACATTATTAATCAAATGTTTACCTAAACTAAACTACATTTATGTCGAATAATTTAGCAATTGTCATTCCAGCCTATAAAGATGCATACCTTGACAAAACCCTAAATTCTTTAAGTCAACAAACTGATAAGAATTTCGTTGTCTATATCGGAGATGACAATAGTCCTTATGAGCTAGAGAAGATCGTCAATAAATATTTAGAGAAGCTAAACATTACTTATCGACGCTTCGACACTAACTCAGGAGGTACGAATCTTGTCCGACAATGGGAAAGATGCCTTCAGTTGATGCAAAATGAGGAATTTTTCTGTTTATTTTCAGATGATGATATTATGGAACCAACATGTATAGAGAAGTTCCACGAAACTCTAAAACAGAAAAGCGATTTTGATGTTTTCCACTTTGATATCGACATCATAGACGGCAATGAAAAGATAGTAAAGCGATGCAATGAGTATCCTTCCGTTTTATCGGTAGAGGAGTATATGCGCCTTTTATATACCTATCAGATTGATGCACGAATGCCCGAGTTTATTTTTAGAACTGATCATTTTTATCAATCGGGCGGATTTATCAATTTCGATTTAGCTTATCGCTCAGATAATGCCACTGTAATAGTAAGTGCAAAAGAGAAAGGCATCTATACTATTCCTAATGCCAAAATTCTTTGGCGAGATAGCGGCATAAACATATCTTCAAGCCACAACAGCTCTTTAAAAATAAGAAGAGCATACGCCACCATTGACTTTTTCAATTGGCTTGAGCACTATTACTCGCAGCAACCGGAAGATTGCCCGTTCAATCTGGAAGAAAGGCTTAAACTGATTATCTCCGACATTCTCACTTTAACAGATTGTGTTCCGCAAAAGAAGCTATACAAAGCACTGAGGAAAATAAATAGGGCAAAGTGGAATTACTTTCTATACCTGCGCTGCAAAATTTATATTATGATTACATTGCGCAAAAGCAGAAAACATAAAAAATACTTCTTATACATTAAAGAGCATTGTCTTACTCCTTATTCAAAAAAGAAATAGATATGAACAAGATTGCATTTGTTGTTGTAAGATATGGAAAAGATATCAATGGAGGTGCTGAATTCCATTGCAAAATGCTGGCTGAAAGGCTGGTTGGTAAATATCAGGTAGAAGTTCTGACTACTTGTGTCAAGAACTACGTTACCGGAGATAATGAGTTTCCCGAAGGAGAAGAAAATATCAACGGGGTTATCGTGCGCAGGTTTAAAGCTGCCCCTATTAATAAAGAGAAAATTTACTCCTATATGCGAGGAGCAAAGCGAGCGCGCAAATTAAGAAAGTTTCTATATCAAACATATCTTTTACCGCTAGTTTCGCTCTTTTTCCCTATTTGGACATATAGAAGAAAATATGAAATAAACGCGCTCAATAGTAATGTGTTCTATTCACCTGCACTCTTTTCATTTATCAAAGAGCACAAAAAGGAATATAGAGCAATTATTCCAATATCTTTAGATTACCCTCAAGTATATTACACTGCACTGTATGCGCCGGAAAGGACATTGGTTATTCCCACCATGCATTATCACAGTGTTTCATTCCGTTCCATCCTAACCAACGTATTTACCAAAGTTGCTTATATAGGTTTCAATACCAAGGCTGAAGAAAAATTAGGGAAACGGATTTTTGGTCCTGCCATGTCTCGGCATGGAATTATCAGCGTGGGTATTGATGTAGCAAGCCCTGCGGACTGGACTATAACCACTGCCAAATACCAGCTTCCACCGGAGTACCTGCTATATGTAGGAAGAATAGACCGCAACAAACTGCATCACATTTTTGACTATTTTACTACTTACAAGGAAACATACAAAGATTCGAAACTGAAGCTTGTAATGGTCGGCGGCCTTTTTACAGAACCTTTTGTACATCCCGATATCATATACACTGGTTTTGTTGATGAACACGAAAAGACGGCAATCATTCAACATGCAAAGATTGTAGTAAATCCCTCAAAGTATGAAAGTTTATCACTTATTTTGCTTGAAGCAATGAGCATGAAAAAAGCCATGCTAGTCAATGGACTTTGCAATGTATTAAAGGAACATTGCAAGAAGAGTAAACACGCTGCCCTAGCGTACTTCAGCAAACAAGACTTTATCAAAAAACTGCATAAAATAGACTCTTCAGAAAAACTTAGAATCCAAATGGGAGAAAAAGGGGCCAGTTATGTCCAGAAGAACTACAATTGGGACTTAATATTACAAAGATTAACTAATTGCATAGAATATATAGGCAAGAAAAATGATTGATATTGTTTGCAACATAGATGAAAATTACGTTGAGTATTGCGGTGTAATGCTTAGCAGTTTGTTTATTCACAATCCACAAGAGGATTTCAGAATACATGCTATAAACAGTAATATCAGTTCAACGCAGCAGAACAGACTGACAACATTCTGCCAAAAATTTAACACCAGCATTTTTTTCTATAATGTAGATTTCTCATCCATAAAAGACTTTCCTATTAAAGAAAAGGATCACTTAAGCCTTGCCGCTTACTTACGTCTTTTCATGAGCACGCTTATTCCTGAAAATATCGATAAAATATTATATCTGGATTGCGACTTAATAGTAACAAGTTCTATTAAAGATTTATGGGAAACAGATATAAATAACGTTTCCGTAGCCGCCGTTGAAGAAAGGCCGCCATACGATATAGATGCACCTACGGCATTAGGATACCCGGTCGAATATTCTTACTTTAACTCAGGTGTCATGCTCGTCAATCTGAAAGCATGGAGAGAAAAGAACCTACTGGAATGTTGCAAGAAGTTTATCGCTGACAATTACGATATTATAAAACTACACGATCAAGATGTATTGAATGCTTTATTATACAAAGAACGAAAGTTTCTATCCATCAAATGGAATGTTATGGACTTTTTCCTATTCACAAAGCCTTTAATACAGACGAGGAGAATGAATGATTTGCACACAGCTATCGAAAATCCGGGTATCATCCACTTCACAGGCAAGCGTAAACCTTGGTCACATCGCTGTGACAGTCCATATAGGAATCAATATCTAACGATAGCCCGGCAATATGGTTGGAATGTAATAACTGCTAAAGAGTCCATATACTATCATATACGCAGTTTCTGGTACTTCTTATTGACAAGAACGCACATACAAAAAAGACGTACAATAGCTCTTAAAAAATAAAACTTAATACCTGTAACGTTTCGATTTAAAGAAAGATCTTATGAAGCGGTATATCTTTCTGTATGTAGTCAAGTGGTAATAAATAAAATGGAGTTTCAACGACAAAGCAATGCCCAAACGTGAATATCCAACATAATCAAATTCATGCATTTTAGCAAGTACATCATTTATAACTTCATCTATAGAAGACGAAGAGTTGAGCATCAAAGTATGATCTATCAAACGTATGCCACGACGTAATACATATACAGCAGCCTCATCCCAAATACTTTTTTCAAGAACAAAATTGGCTTGTTCGTATACACTCAAAAAAAGATTATGTTCTTTCAAAGGATCATATTTACTCTGCATTGCACTCCCACTACGGACTACATAATGGTATTTAGGTGTTTCCTGCATGACCACTTTCTTTGTCCTGTAAAATATCTTATATGAGATTGCAATGTCTTCAAAGATTCTGTTGGGTGGGAAAAGAATATCCTCAAACAATAGACGCTTATATAGTTTATCCCACACATAATTCCGTACTCGTTTATCCTCCACTAAAGCACGAATAGCCTCATCACGCGAAAATACAGTAAGACTGTTTGATTGGTATTTTACAATTGCACGACCTGATTTTTCTATCCAATGCGATGAAATAGCAATGTCCGCTTCATTCTCTTCCAGCAAACGGTACAAGGATTCATACATATCTTGTTCAATCCAATCATCACTATCTACAAAGCCGAGATACTCGCCTTGAGCAACAGAAAGTCCTTTATTTCGCGCAACACTCTGTCCCGCATTCGGCTGGTGGAATACCTTTATACGAGTATCTGATTGAGCATACGAATCGCATATCTCTCCCGAACCGTCGGTAGATCCATCATCGACCACGATTATCTCCAGATTCTTGTAAGTCTGTCCGCAGATTGAATCCAGGCATTTCTTCAGATAGTCTTTTACATTATAGACCGGTACTATAATGCTTATTAAAGGCAATTCTTCCGTATTCCCCATTATTGTGTGTGATGGTTACCATAGCCCCAAGGTGGACATCAGAGGATAACCAATCTTCCATCTCAATTTAAATTTCCGCACCAGATTCCATGGTTTCGTTCTGGTTCTGCCCTGATAATACCAAATATAGTTATTCACAGCGTCCAGCACACGGGCAGAAGACTCCCCATCCAAATGTGCCTCATGCTTATGTACATACGCACGAATCTGTTCCATCAACTCAGCCGGACGAGAGATTGCTTTCTCCAAAGCACCTTCAACAGCGTTTATATCCGTAACATCCAGCAAATGCTTACCGGGCATGGTATTACGATAAGTCACCACCGGCTTATCCAGCATCATAAACTCTACAATCACAGATGAAGCGTCAGACAAAAGCACATCTGCACGATTCAGCAAATTGGCATCCACAATGCCGTTTTCATGGAAAGTCACATTGGGACAAGCACTTGCCAGTGCCTTATATTTTTTGAGTACAGCCGAATCATTGAATTTAGGATGGAAAGAAATAATCCAATCCCAATCTTTCTCCTTAACCAGCCGCTTGATAGTCTCAAACAGATAGGGAGCAGAAGTAATATCTTTCGTGAACGTTGTTGAATACAGAACTACCGGACGGGCATTATGAGAAGTATTTGCACGCTCCTTCACAAAGGTATCCGCCTTGCACCACCCCGTCTCGTATACTTTGAAGAAACCATACTTACGCTCAAGTTCCTTAAACGGCAATGTACTCGTTTCGCCTTGCGTGCAATAAATATCGAACCAACCGCGGACAGAGAAATGGTCGTCCTTCTCGTCGCCACGCTTATTGATGGGGTAGCCATGGAAGAGTGAAACTTTCACTCCAGGAAAGAAGTCATAAATATAGTTACCCGGTGCAAAAACTGCAATCGGCTGATAGTCCATCACCTCTTGGACAGAGTGCAACCATCTTTCACTTTTCTCTAACATAACCGGGCAATCAGGCTCAATAAACCACGCAACATCATCTCCCCTGCTCCAAATCTCATCCTGAAGCGGACGAAGGATAGGGTAAGAATATGCTACCGAAACGAAAAATAAATAATGCTTCTTCATAAATCTACAAATGTCGTAGCGACGACAAGCGTCACCAAGTTACCAATAGAACAAAACGTTAAGTCAAAATCTCAAAATCTATAGTTGCCCTGTATCTTTGCTTTAAACGTCTGCAAAGTAAATACAAGAATTTGTCATATACTGCATGAAAGCAGAAAAAAAAATGACTTTTATCAATATTTTCATCAAAACCTATGGATATGCAACGCTTTGTCCCTCAAAATATTTATCTTTGCACCCCAATACTAAATAGTTGTTTTATGATAAGAAACCTTTTTCATTGCTCTGGTAACCAGCAAAGGGCAACAGATAAAGTGGCTCTTTTGTTCGGAATCACCATTTTTTTCAAATTCTTACTATTCGATCTTATATGGAGCATACCGACTACGTTCGCTTCATTCTCGACCATCGAATTTTATGCTACGAAAATAATCGCAACTCTTATACTGCTTGTACCCTATAAGTTTTTCCGTCTTTGGAAGACAGAAATCGTCATCATGTTCTTGCTGGATATACTACTGATAATCAACTTGATGTATTTCCGCACATACTACACCGCCATCCCCCTTAACAGCTATGCCTTATCAGGGAATCTTGCCGATTTTACCGGAAGCGTCTACGATTCCTTCCGCTGGTATGATATTCTTTTCCCCATTTCCACCATTGCTAATATTCCTCTTTATCTACGCTATAAGCATTCTTCAAAGAATGTCTCACACCTCTATTACGAAGGCGCCTTAGGTTTCTGCATTCTCCTGTTTGCCATAACCATCATGACCAAAGGGGGATTCAAAGAATCGTACGACAAAATTCGGCAACAATCTTATTTATGTGCAAGTACCACTTCCATATATACTGTATTCGGCAATCTGTATTACGATTTGATAAACCAAAAACAGGAACCTACTCCACAGATACAGCATGAAATAGAGAGCTGGCTGAACCAAAGACCGGAACATCATCCGCTTGCCGGACATATAAGTGTACGCAATAACTGCATCGTCATTCTGGCAGAATCGCTGGAAAGCTGGGTACTGGAAACCGAAGTAGAAGGACAGGAAATCACCCCCTACCTCAACAAACTGCTGAAAGATTCCACCACATTGTATGCGCCCCATATGCTGACTCAGGTAAAGGGAGGGCGTTCCATCGATGCACAGCTGCTGCTCTGTGCCGGCATGCTTCCCATTAATAGCGGCACATACAGCAGCCAATATCCCGACCATACGTACGGAACCCTGCTGAAGGCCATGCATCAGAAGAAAAATTCACGCAACTATCTGCTGACCATAGACAAAGTATCTACCTGGAACCAGGGAGTGATAGCCTACAGTTTCGGCACCGATACAATTATCGCCTATCATGATTTCGAACTGACAGAAGCCTTCGGCACGCATAAACGCACCGGAGACGGTTCCTTCCTGGCACAGTGCCGCCAAAAGATAGAAAACGGAGAAATCTGGAAGAAAGGTGAAAATGTATATATGCAGCTCGTCACTTACTCCGGCCATGCACCTTTCAAATTGCCCGAAGAGCTGAAAGAGGTTTCCTTCTCATCTGCCATTCCGCAGAAAATGAACGACTACATGACCACCGCACGTTATACCGACAAAGCGATAGGCAAGTTTGTTGAATACCTGAAGACTCTTCCCCAATACGACGAGACCCTTATCGTCATCACCGGTGACCATGAAGGACTGGCTACTTACCGCAAGGAGCTATGCGAAGCACCCGGCGGCAAAGGCGTCGTGTCCGACAAAACATTTACTCCATTCATTGTTGTAAACTCCCCTGTAGGTATGCGTTATGATAAAGTAATGGGGCAGATAGATATGTATCCTACCCTACTGAACCTGTTGCAGCTGGACGATTACTACTGGAGCGGCTTGGGGCAAAGCATCCTCGACCCGCAAAAGAAAGGGTTTGCCATCAGTCCACAGTTGGAAGTGGAAGGAACAGATGCCACGCCCGAAGATATTGAGTTCGCTAAAAAAGCATACGACATTTCGGATCTGATGATACGCTTTGACTATCTGGGCAAACACTCAAAATAACTGGAATCATGAAGATACATATTCATCCACATTATACAGCTTACGAAAGTTTCATCCGGACTATCCCATCAGGAGAATATGAACAGGAAGAAATCTATTGCAACCGAAGGAATACCGTGGAGAGAGTGCGGTTCGGCGACAAAGAATTTGTAATCAAAAAATACAAAAGACCCGCTCTTATAAATTGCTTCATTTATACATGGATTCGCAAAAGTAAGGCGCGCCGCGCTTTTGAATATGCAGAATTGTTTCTACAGCGTGGCATTGATACCGCCTTTCCGGTAGCTTATATCGAGATTAAGAAGAACGGTTTCTTCCATACCGGGTATTTTATCTCCGAATATATTCCCTATCCACTCGTAGCAGACATTTATGAGACAGAAATAAATGAAGAAGAGAAACAGAAACTGACAAATGATCTCGTTTCATTCACCCTCCAGCTGCATCTGCATAAGATTGTGCCTTTGGACTATAACCCCAGGAATATATTCTGCCATAAAGTAGACGGCAATTATCATTTTGCACTGATTGACATCAACCGCCTGAAACTGGGTAAAGTTCCCGGCATCAGGGTGTCCATGAATGCATTCAGCCAGTTGAATGTACAGCCCGAGGATTTTATGAAAGTAGTCCCCCAATATGCCGAGAAGAGAGGGTTCGATATTGAAGAATGTATCTTTTTCATCTTGTACAACCGATTGAGGTGGAGAAAAAAGAGAGACCTTAAAAAGTACATCAAGCGCAAACTACATTTCTAAAAAACACTCAAAAGCATTCAGCTTTATACCTTTTCAGATTAGAATTAAGCAAAATGTCGTATCTTTGCAATAATGAGACAAAAAAAATTATGCAAGATTATATTACCCAATCCATCATAGAAGGAATCAAGCTAAAAGAAGATCTCCTGAACGACCGCCGGATGCTTGCCGATATTGAAAGCGTAGGCAACCTGATAGTACAAACAATCCGGCAAGGACATAAAGTATTACTTTGCGGCAATGGTGGAAGCGCCGCCGATGCCCAACACATCGCCGCCGAACTCGTGGGACGTTTTGTAACAGACCGCAAGGGGCTTCCCGCCATCGCCATGACAACAGATACTTCCATCCTGACCGCAGTCAGCAACGATTACGGCTTCGACCACATCTTCGAACGCCAGACAGAAGCTTTAGGGATGGAGGGGGACATGCTGATAGGCCTCTCTACAAGCGGCAATTCCCCCAACGTGGAGCGGGCATTGCAAAAAGCACGAGCCATGGGCCTTACAACGGTAGGACTTTTAGGTAGAGACGGAGGAAGATGCAAAGATCTCTGCGACTATTCTTTCATCATACGCCATCCCGAATCTGCAAGAATTCAAGAAGTACATATAACGATCGGACATATACTGTGCGGCATCGTTGACAACCAACTGAGCTCCCATGAATAAAGCGATTTTTCTTGACCGCGACGGTACTATCAATGTCGACTTCGGGTACGTCTATAAGCCTGAAGACCTTGAATTCCTGCCCGGAGCAGTCGAGGCACTCCGTCTTTTTCAAGAACTGGGCTTTCTGCTGATTATCATAACGAACCAATCCGGCATAGGCCGCGGATACTACACGCTGGAGGATGCCGAAGCATTCAACCGGGCAATGTCGCTGAAGCTGAAGGAGCAAGGAATCCTGTTATGCGATTTCTTCACCTGCCCTCACAGCCCGGAGGAAAATTGCAACTGTCGCAAGCCCTCCCCATTCATGGTAATGGAAGCAATCAAAAAACATAATATAGACCCTTCCAGCTCTTACATGTTCGGAGACAAAAAGTCTGACGTGGAATGCGGCGAAAGAAGCAATGTCAAGTCTTTCTTAGTTACCGCAGAGCATCCGCTTCTATACTGGGCCAATCAATTAACAAACCATCTATTATGAATGCAGAATTAAATAGCATAAAGGGGAAAAGAGTACTCGTCATCGGCGATATCATGCTGGATACCTACCACATTGGAGACGTAAAAAGAATATCTCCCGAAGCCCCTGTACCCATTGTCCGCATCAACCGCACCTACAGCGTACTGGGAGGAGCTGCCAATGTTGCACGGAATTTGTTGGGGTTAGGTTGCTCGCCTTATGTCATCAGCCTGCTCGGCAACGACCATAACGGGGAAATCATGCAACAGATGTTCTCCGAACTATCTATCAAGAACGAAGTATTCTGCACCAAGCACCCCACCATTACCAAAACCCGCATCATAGGCAACAACCAACAAGTGGTACGCCTGGACTTCGAGACAGAAAATGAGTGCCTGGACGAAGAGACAGAACAGAAACTACTGAATGCCGTGCAAAGAGCACTTCCCGAAATAGATATCGTCGTTATCTCGGACTACGGCAAAGGTGTGTGCAACGACGTCATCTGCCAGCACGTTATAGCTGCCTCTGCCCGGCAAGGGAAACAAGTCATTATAGACCCCAAAGGAACCAATTGGGAGAAATACCGCTCTGCCACCATCATCACTCCCAATCTGAAAGAGCTCTCTGCCGTTTCAGGAGTGGAAGTAAAGAATGAGGATGAAGCCATCCATCATGCAGCCGACAAGATTCTAAAAGGGTATAATCTGACTTCTCTGTTGGTGACCCGCTCTGAGAAAGGAATGTCCTACATTGCCCCGGAAACCTTTCAGGACATACCAACCGAAGCAAAAGAAGTTTATGATGTCTCCGGTGCAGGCGATACGGTTGTGGCTACTTTGGCCGCGGCTTTGGCTGCCGGCATCCCCATTGCAGATGCCATCTACCTTGCCAACAAAGCCGCCGGCATTGTTGTAGGAAAGATGGGAACCAGCCCCATCCTGTTCAAAGAGCTGCAAGCCGAATTGCAAACCGGGAGACCTGCCGGCAAGCTCATCCCTGTCTCCCAACTGGCAGATACCGTAAGGCAGTTGCGGGCACAAGAACGGAAAATCGTATTTACGAACGGATGCTTTGACATCCTGCACAAAGGACATGTCACCTACCTTGAAAAAGCCAAAAGGATGGGAGATATACTCATTGTAGGACTGAACTCCGATGCGTCAACAAAGCGCCTGAAAGGAGAATCACGCCCCATCAATGATGAGGATGCCCGTTCTACAGTTCTTGCTGCTCTGCAGTCCGTGGACTACGTAGTGATCTTCACAGAAGATACCCCGCTGAACATTATCAAGACTGTGGCCCCGGATGTGCTGGTAAAAGGCGGAGACTATGCGATAGAGAATATCGTAGGCAGGGAGTATGCCAAAGAAACGATAACAATTCCTTTTGTCGATGGCTTCTCTACCACTAAAACGATAAGTGCTATCAGCCAAGAGAAGCAATAACCCGGTCAGCAATTTGTTTGGGTGTAATATCCACCATACACTTCTGATAAACCGCTTGCTTGCATTTGCCCCGTCCGTCTTTGGTGCACGGACGGCAAGGCAGGTTTATTTCGAGTACTTCTACCGTAGGTCCCGTAGGGAAACCAAAAGCAGTAGGTCCCATCAATGCAAGAGCCGGAACTCTAAATAAATCTGCTGCATGCATAAAGCCTGTATCGGCACTAATAACAAGATTAGAACGGGACACCAAGTAGCAAGATTCCATCAACGAAGTGCGCCCGGCAAGGTTCACCACCCGTTCGGGAGCAATGTTCCTTATCTCTTCGCAAAAAGTATCACTCGGCCCCGCCAGAATGATAAATTTATAATTGGGAAGCAAGGAAATCAGTGCCTTCCAATGAGAGACAGGCCACCGTTTCATCTCCCAATTGGCAGACGGAACAAGCGTAACGGTATCTTTCGTCACAAAGTTTTCGTACTTGCTGATTATTTCTTCCGGGAAGTGCCAATCGTTATAGTCATTCGGGAAATGCGTAATCCCCCATTTCTTCAATGGTTTCTGAAAAGAGACCACTCCTCTGAAAGGTTTATCGAAACGGTTGATACCAAAATTGAAAAGCAAAAAGCGTTTGCCTCTCTCCTTACTCCGTAGAGCTACATGGGGCTTCACAAAGGGGATAGGAGACAATATCAACTTCAGTATATTAGACCGGATATTGCTATGAGCATCATAGATATAGTCAAAATGTTCCTTTCTCAAATCAGCCGCCATACTCAACAGCCCGGAAAGCCCTGCCGCCTTATCGAAAGCCCAGATTTTATCAATTCTACTATCCATCGACAAGGTCCCTACCATGTCTTTGCGGGTAATCCAGTGAATTTCTACATCCTCAAAACGTTCGCGTATTCCACCGATAATCCCCATACACTGGATGATATCGCCTATCGAACTGAAACGGATAATTAAGAATTTGGTCATAACCGGCAAATTTATTATTGATATGGCACAAAAGTAAGTGTCAATAATGAAAAAACAAAGTACTTGGGTAAAAATATGCTATATTTCACCCTATTCACTATACCATATAATCAGTTCTGTTCTCTTTTCTTGCCATTCCTAAATAAAATATATATCTTTGCGAAATTTTATAAGCGGACTTAAATAATATCAAAGTCCAAGAAATCATATTAAGAAATAACATGAAAAACGAATTAAACTTTTTAGACCGGAATGAATTTAACTTTCAACCGTCAAAGGAAGTTGTGGAAGCCTTAAAAAACTTCGATATAAATAAGCTTTGCTTCTATACCCGTATCTACGATGAAGGGCAAAAAAGTATACTATCAGTCTTTTTATCAGAATTATATCATATAGAAGAATCACAAATCCTATTAGGTTACGGAGGTGAAGATATTCTAAAACAAGCCGTACACTACTTCTTGACCGAAGATAAAGATAACAAAACCATCCTGATTCCCCAGTTCTCATGGTGGTACTATAAATCTATTGCCGATGAGGTAAACGGTCATACACTGCAATATCCACTTTACGAAGAAGGAGACACTTTCAAGTATGACTTCGAAGCAATGAAGGAGGTGGTAAAGCACGAAAAAGCTAAAGTCCTACTTATCGCCTCCCCCAACAATCCTACGGGGAATGGGATTTCTCCCGAAGAACTTGACACACTATTAGCGGACATTCCATCCTACACAACTGTGATAGTGGATGAAGCATATGCCTCCTTCGTATCGGCAGATGCCGGATATCTCCGAGTATTAATCAATAAATACCCCAACCTCATTATTGCGCGTACCCTTTCCAAATTCTACGGCCTGCCAGGACTGCGTATGGGATTCGGCTTCATAAGTAAAGAGTTGGAACGATTCATCAAATACAGCAATAAGTATTTGGGGTATAACCGTATATCCGAAGACCTAGCTATTGCTGCTCTGAAATCAGATGCCCATTACCGCAATATTGCCTGTATGATGAACGAAGACCGTGCTCGCTACGAAACAGAAATCGGCGCATTACCCGGATTTAAAGTCTATCATTCCGTTGCCAATTTCATCCTTATCAAATACCCCATTGCCCTAAAGGAAGCACTACAACAAGCTCTCGCGGAAGAAAGCTACAAAATTAAATTTATGAATGAACCAGGCATCGATACCCATTTACGTATCACACTGGGGCGCCCGGAGCAAAACCGTATTGTTATAAACACCATCAAAATGACCGCTGCCCAATGAAAGCAATAATTTTAGCTGCAGGAATTGCTTCACGCCTTCGCCCTTTGACTAATACACAGCCCAAATGCCTCCTCAAAGTAGGAGAAAGCTGCCTACTGGAGCGCACCATGAACGCTCTTATCAATAATGGCATCAAAGAGTTTATCATCGTCACAGGCTATTGCCAACAGCTAATTGTCGATTTTATTCGGGCACACTATCCGCAGCAAGACATTACATTCATCTATAATGAACTTTATGCATCGACCAACAATATCTACTCTTTATGGCTTACCGCTTCACAAGCCGCAAAAGAAGAAATATTATTACTGGATAGCGATATTCTTTTCGATCCTCAAGTTGTCACTGAACTACTTCACTCTGAAAAGGCTGACACTCTTGCCGTCAATCGGCATAAATTAGGAGAGGAAGAGATCAAAGTCATCACAGATTCTGAAGGAAAAATTCTGGAAATCAGCAAGACCTGCTCCATCAGTCAGGCTATAGGAGAATCCATAGGCATCGAAAAGATGTCGGCAGCATACACCGATGCCCTTTTTCAGGAACTGGAAATTATGATTAAACAAGAGAATCTGGACAATATATTTTACGAGCGGGCATTCGAACGACTGATTCCACAAGGATATAGTTTCTTTGCAACAGACACCTCTCAATTTTTCTCTATAGAACTAGATACCGTAGATGACTTTCGTCAAGCACAACAATTAATACCGCCCTATCTCTATTAATCCTTAATAAGTTTATGGTAACATATGACATCCGCCCTCTGCAACTCCATATATTGGACATCCTACTTGCCACCGATCGAGTATGTAAAACGCATCAATTAAGATACTATATCGTGGCAGGAACCCTATTAGGGGCTATTCGCCACAAAGGCTTCATCCCTTGGGATGACGATTTGGACATAGGTATGCCGAGGACCGATTACGATAAGTTTATAGCACATGCTTCCGAATGGTTACCGACTCCTTACGAAATGGTATGTGCTGAGAACAATAGCGAATATCCTTTCCCATTTGCCAAAATACAAGATGCCAGTACTACCCTCATTGAACGCAAACACTCCAGACTAGGAGGCGTTTATCTTGACGTCTTCCCGTTAGATGGTGTGCCGACGGGGCAATTATCACAACGGTGGCATTTTACCCGCTACAAACTGTATAAGCAGTTACTCTACCTGATACACCGCGACCCCTATAAACATGGGAAAGGTGTCAATTCGTGGCTTCCTTTGATATGCCGCAAGTTATTCGCATCTGCTGAAATACAAACAAGAATACGCAAAGTGATGACTAAATATGACTTTGATAACAGTCCGTTTGTTTGTGATTATGATGACGGACGGAAAGGAATCATGCCCAAAGAAGCAATAGGAAAACCTACTCCGGTCCTATTTGAAGGGAAAGAAGTGTGGGGCATAGAGAAGTATGATTACTATCTAAAGCAGAAATATGGAAACTACATGATTGTTCCCAAACAAGAAGAACAACGCCAACACGAATTTCATTATTTGGATTTAAAGCGCCCATATAAAGACCAGATTTAAAACAATTTCTTATATTTACCCCGAAAATACAAACGTCTGCATCGGGCATGTATCTTCACAGCTTAATTCAGAAATTAGGTATAACATAAAAGTAGCAATGAAAAAACACTACCTCTTTTTTGCTTCGTTGACTTACGCCTATAGTATCTTGCGGCCTTTACAAGAAGAGATACGTCGGCGTAATGATGTTGTTGCTTGGTATTTAGAGGATTCATGCCCTAATCTATTACAAAAGGACGAGATACAACTAAAGACATTCGATGAAGTTTTTTATTTCAACCCCATTGCCGTATTCGTTCCCGGCAACTGGGTTTATGACTTCTTTCCAGGTGTAAAGGTCGCAGTTTTTCATGGCTACCCCATGAAGAAGCGCATCGAAAAGATCGATGACCACTTCACCTTGCGCGGCTGGTTCGATATCTACTGTACCCAAGGGCAAAGCAGCACGCCTTACTTTTGTTTTTTAGAGAAAAAACATCGCTATTTTAAAATATACGAAACCGGATGGTGCAAGGTAGACAGCTTCTTCGACCCAAAGTTACCACCTGAGCCTCACCGGGAAACTCCTACCATACTCTATGCCCCTACCTTCACCAAAGGAATTTCTTCCGCTTGGGACATGGCTCCCGTTATTGAGAAACTGGCTAAAGAAAAAGAATGGAACTGGATTATCACCTTCCATCCCAAATTGGATGACCCCATTCTTCAGCAGCAATATAAGCATTTGGCACAGAAATGCCCTAATGTAGATTTTCGCTTAGTGAACAAAGGTTTGGAAACTTTCAGAGAGAGTGATGTGTTGCTATGTGATAGTTCCTCACTCATTGTAGAATACATGATGCTCGATAAGCCGGTAGTAACTTTCCGTAACACGCACCCCGGTCCTTTCCTGCTGGATGTACAAACAAAGGAAGAAGTAGGTCCCGCAATAGAGAAAGCCCTTAGCCACCCAACTGAGCTAATAGAGGAAATTCACCGATACACCTCTTACCATGAAAGTCATCGCGACGGACAAAATTCAGCCCGGGTACTAAATGCTGTAGATGACTTTATAGCTAACTTCCGAGGACGTATCAAAGCCAAGCCTCTCAACCTATTTCGTAAACTGAAGTTGAGATGGCAACTAAAGTACTTCAGATGGTAAGATTTGCATTCAAGAGAGTTTCAAAGTATGAAACGAGTTCTTGGCAAATGCATAAAAATGAGGTCATGAATAGTGACTGCACTCTTCATGCCGCGGACACGATGGATATTCAGCGGTAACTCATTGCTCAATCCATGAAACAAATCAATCCGGTCTTCTTCCAAGTTTGCACGCATGCCTCCTATCCTTTACAAAGCATTCAGTTCTTTCTACAGAGTAAGCCTCTATAAATTGCCACAAATATGGCTTACAATAAAATTACGGTAAAAGCTTGGAAACGTTTAGAATGAATGTTGAGTTCGCAGCCGAGGTAAATAACATACAGGTAGGCAGTATCTCTTTTATAGAACACCTCGCTTTCAAAGCTTTTAATGAAGGTACACGTTTGAAGGATTATATCCGTTTACAGCCACACAGAAGCAACACTACTCACTTCAAAGGATAAAAGCAAGAAACAGGAAAACAGAGATTCTCTGGATTTTTTAGGGAATATATACCGCCAATGCTGTTTGTATGATTGAAAAAGATACAAAAGAAAAAACAGCATAGATGATTTATCACAAATATAAATTAAAACAGGCAGTCGGAAGAACTACCTGTGAAGTGTTATGCCCATATCAAAGTTTTTGAAGCAGGAAAGGGTGGAAAGTATAAAAAATGAAAAGTAAAGCTGGATGGGAGACAAGCTTACTTCTCATTTTATATAAAATAGGAACATTTACTGAATATCCCTTCTTATAGGCCTTAATAAACCGTCAATGAACGTATTAACCCACAGAGGAGGGTAAAAAAAATGCCCCCATTTTCCAGTTTCCCTTTTCACAAGAGCATTCATAGGATATTCTTGAGAAAGAATGCTTTTCTAAAAGAGAATCTAAATTCCAATCACTCCAATATCATTTAATAATAAGTTACAACAAAAGAGCTTGTCAGATCATTAAATTTGAAGCCACTAAAATAATCTCTATATGTATACGTTCTGTTTACATCTATGTCAGGAAGGTTTAAACTTTTTCCCGTAAAATTTCCATCATAAAACGTTACTGCAACTTGTTTATATTGACCTGGCTGACAGCCCATAAGGGTGGTCATATGAACTTCTCCCCACATCTGACAAGAAGAAATGTTATTATTAAACCCAATTTTAGTCAAATAGGCTTCATTAATAGACAATGGGGCAGGAGATTGATTTCCCTGTATACCATTTGAATAGAAGTGAGTATACGGGCCTCCTTTCGTACGACCTTTAGCACGATCCCAAAGTCTCAACTCATAATTCCTTATATATGTTCCATCAGGAGCGAATTCCGCTCTTGTAAGAGGGAACTCGCGTCTCAATTTACTTGCATAATCTAATTCTTCCTTGGAGTCATAAAATTCAACAGATAAATCTGATTTTATTTCAATGGCTACATTAGGAATATTATTAAGCTCATCAAAAATACGTTTAATACTATCATCTTTTATTTGAAAGTCCTCTCCAAATATGCAATCAGAAATATAAGTTTTGCCTTTATAGGTAAACTTAAGTACATTAAGGGTAGATGCCCCCTCCGAATCATCAGATTTAAATTCATCTTTTCCGGTAATTACATCGTAATTAACAGTCTCATCAGATTTATCTCTTAATAAGTCATCATCTTGATTACAAGAGAACAGAGATAAAGAAAGCATTAATGCTACAAAAAAGAAATTTCTTTTCATAAATATTAGATTTATTAATTAATAATACACCACAAAGATATTCATTTTTTTAATATAAAAAAAATTTACTCATTTTATTTCCTCTTATGAAAAAATGGGTGAAATATACTCAGAGGTATAAGTCACGTGACGGTTTAATCCATTGTCTCGTAAAAATCGATAGGGCATCAAGCCCTATTGACTTTTACCGAGAACCGAAGTACACTCTGATTTGTCCATTGTTTTCCGTATGTGACAACTCATTTAGTAACAAAGCATGCAAACTGACAACTTATTTAGTAACCAGACTCTAATAGTGACAACCATTTCCAGTATAAGTCTATGAGTTCCGTTTCCATATAAGGGAACGCGCGTTCCCATAAGAGGAAACTGCAGTTCCCATTAAGAGAAACGCGCGTTCCCATGAGGAGAAACGGTAGTTCCCGCGCATAAGAAACGCCAGTTTCCTACCTATAGGAAACTGTAATCACCTTATTTACAAAAACTTCCATGTTTATTACTGTCGAAAGTCTGAAAGAAGATTAAGCTATCCCACTACCTTATTTCGGTCCATAAACGTTGAAGGAAACTCCGAAAACCTCCATTTTTCGTGTTAATAGAAGTTATTTGCCCCTATTCGCAGAAGCATACAAGAAAGAGAAGGAAATATCTATGTATTAAGAAACTACAGCAAGAATTGGATAAACATTTGCCCAAAAAAGCGTGACGGTAATCATTTACCGTCACGCTACCTACACGCTTACCAGCACGCACTATCATCATAATAATCAAACGATTATACGACATAGTGACGGAGTGCTGGAAATATCATTAAAAACTCTGGTTTATAAAACCACATCTTCAGGACTATTCCATATTCAGCGTACCGAAGAACTCCGGGCAATGGAAGTTCGGCTTTTCCAGCCCAATCGGATTCCAGGATAGGAAATGGGGAGTCTGAAGCTTATCACCGCACTTGTAGAAGTTAGCACGAATCGTCTTGCCATCCAGTGAAGTGATGTTGTGGAGGAAGAAGGCAGAATAAGGAACAACCAGAGCTACTTCCCAGTTGCACTCCCCTACTTTCTCTTCAAAAGCCTCGCGGCCTAAAGAAGCCCAACGTTGCACCTTGTCGAGCACTTCCTGCGGGGCATGCTGACGGTTTTCACGTCCGGCACCGGCGCCGATGAGCAATGTACCGGCACAGTTGCACTCCATATTATAATACACTCCGTCTCCGGCAGGAATGGAGAAGAACTCCACACAGGCGTCTTCCCATACCGGGCCGTTGTCCTTGCCTGCCACGGCACGCACACTGGCTTCTTTCACCTTGAAGTGCAGCAAGATGGCATCTTCCGTATGAGCAATGCGGAACTCTACATCGGGACAGTAAGGAAATGCTGCCCAGTTTACGGTATTTATGGGCTGAAAAGCCACTTTCTCTTTGTCGAGCAAGGCGGGAACCGATTCTACCGGTATGTTTGCCACGCTTACTTTCTTTACGTTCAATTCTTTCATTTTGTTGTTTTGGGGGTTGATGGCAGATAGCGGCGCGACGCAAAGAACCGCCGCTATCATCATTAAACACTTTCTCAGATACATGATGCTATGAATTTCTGCATCTCCGGAGTATGCTCTTCTACGCTCTGCAACAGTTTGAACTGCGCTTTGGTACGCACCAGGTTGTGCTCCGGATATTGGATTTTATAATAAGTATCGCCATTGATGTAGTCGGCCAGGAAGCGGACGCACTGCATGTAGGGGAAGAGGGCGGCTGCGTATGGCAGGTTCTCTATCTCTATCGGCAGCAGGAAGGCTTTGCCCGATTCCAGGTAACCTTTGGTGAAGGCTTTGAATATCTCCATGTTGAAGTTCACGTTGTCCAGGTTCTTGTCGTCTTCCAGACCGGTGTTGGCGCCGGAACGGAGGAAGTCACCATAGTCGGAGAAGATGAAACTGGGCATCACGGTGTCGAGGTCGATGACGCAGAGCACGGTGCCGTCTTCATCGAACATCATGTTGTTCACCTTCGTGTCGCAGTGGCACACGCGTTTCGGAAGCTTGCCTTCGCGGTGCAGGCGTTCGGCCTTGCACATCTCGTCGGCGCGTTTCTCTATTTCGTCCAGGAAGTACTGCACTTCCTTCACACGTCCGGCGGCATCGGCAGCCACGGCGTCGCGGAGCTGCTTCAGGCGGAACTCCATGTTGTGGAAGTCGGGAATGGTTTCGCCCAGTGTGTCGGGGATATCGGCCAGCATGGCCTGGAAGTTACCGAAAGCAGCACCTGCATAGTAAGAATACTCCGGATTCACCGTCTCGTAGGTTTTGGCACGGGGGATGAATACCATGACGCGCCAGTAGCTTTCACCGTCGTACCAGTAAGTCTTGCCATCGTCGGTGGTAGGCAGGAAGTGGAGTACTTTACGCTCTACATCGGCCTCTCCGTTTGCTTCGAGCTTCCGGCGGATGTGACGGGTCACGGCGTCGATGTTGGCCTGCAACATCTCCACATTCTGGAAGATGGCATGGTTGATGCGCTGCAAGACGTAGTCGGGAGCATCGTCCTCGATGGTAGTTACTTTGTACGTGTCGTTGATGAGTCCGGCGCCTAAGGGCTTGATTTCGCGGACCGTTCCATTCATTTGAAAATGAGATACAATAGATAAAAGGTCTTTCATGATGGTTAATACATTAATTTGTTTACAAAGATATGCTCTTCGCCCGATATCAAAAGTCAGATATCGTACAAGGAGCCTCCAAAATTATACATTTAAGCAGACATAACCGCAAAAACAAGCGGATAAATAAGAAGTCTTGCATAAAATATACCTATATTTGTAACTGAAACCTTAAAAACAACCTGAAAAGTGCGAAAGTTAACCATCGGACTGCTCCTTATTTTAGCGGGCATAGCTGCTACAACCTTGCAAGCACAGAACATCACTTTCAATCATCTGACTACCGACGACGGTTTGTCCCAGTTTTCTGTAAACAGCCTTTACATCGACGAAAATGGTGTACTGTGGATTGGCACCCGCGAGGGCTTGAACCGCTACGACGGAGAAGACATACAGACCTACAAGCTGCGGAAGAACGACCCTTACAGCCTCTTCTGCAACACCGTGCTGCGCATGGCCGGAAACCACAACGGGAAGATATACCTGCTCTGCACCGAAGGCGTTGCCGAATTCAACCTCGCCACCCAGCGGTTCACCACCCTGCTGCAAGGAGCCGTCAGCAGCATCTACTACAACGACGCCCTCTACATCGGAAAAAGAAACGAGATATACCGCTACAACGAACAGACCGGGAACTTCGACTTGTATTACCAACTGGCAGGCGAGAACCTGGAAATATGCTGCATGCACCTGGATAAAGGCCAGCTATGGATGGGAACCACCACCGACGGCGTGTACCGCCTGCACCTGGACAGCAAGGAACTGAGCCACCCCATCCGCAAAGGAAACATCACCAGCATCTACCAGGACGGCGAAGGCAATCTGTGGATAGGTAGCTGGGAGGAGGGTCTGTATCAGGTACAACCCGACGGAAATATCATCAACTTTACCGACGACCCGAAGAACCCTTACAGCATTTCGTCCAACTTCGTCAGGGCGTGCTGCGAAGATAACCTGGGGAATATCTGGATAGGAACTTTCAACGGACTGAACCGCTACGACAAGAGTACGGGTCTGTTTCAGAACCATACCGCGAGCGACACGCAGAGCGACGGACTGACGCACTCCTCCATCTGGTGCATCGTGAAGGACAATCAAGGCACACTATGGCTGGGTACTTACTTCGGCGGAGTAAACTACTTCAATCCGGAGTACGAAATCTATACCCGCTACATCTACTCCCCCATCGAGAAGAAAGGACTGAGCAATCCGGTAGTAGGCCGTACCATCGAAGACAAGGACGGCAACCTGTGGATTGGCACCGAAGGCGGTGGATTGAACTATTACAACCGCCGCACCCGCGAGTTCAAGTGGTTCCGCCCCGGCGACGGACCGAACAGCATTTCGCACAACAACATCAAGGCGCTCTACTACGACCCGCAGAAGGAAGTGATATGGATAGGTACCCACCTGGGAGGACTGAACAAGCTGGACATCCGCACCGGCCGCTTCACCCACTACCGGATGGAGGCGGATAACCCCGAAACACTTCCGTCGGACATCGTCCGCGACATTGCCCCCTACGAGGACCGTCTGGTCGTAGCAACCCAGTACGGCGTATGCCTCTTCGACCCCGCCAACGGTAAATGCCGGCAACTGTTCCAAGACAGCAAGGAAGGCAAGCGGATAAAGATGGTGGCCGACGTCACCTTCGACCGCAACGGCACATTGTGGATAGCCGCCACCGGCGAAGGCGTGTTCAGCTACCGCTTTGACACGGGCCGGCTGACCAACTACCGCCACGACCCCGCCAACCCGAACAGCATCAGCAACAACAACGTAAACAACATCACCCAAGACAGCAAAGGTAACCTGTGGTTTGCCACCTCGGGCAGCGGACTGGACCTGTACCGCCCCGACACGAACGACTTCGAGAACTTCGACCAGGCGAAGAACGGCCTTGCCAGCGACTGCATCTACGAGACGCAAGAGTCGCCCAGCAGCGGCAAGCTGTTGCTCATCACCAACGAAGGCTTCTCCATCTTCGACTGCCAAAGCAAGCGTTTCCAGAATTACAGCACCGAAAACGGTTTCCCGCTGACCGCCGTCAATGAGAACGCCCTCTGCGTGACCCGCGACGGCGAAATCTTCTTGGGCGGTACGCAAGGCATGATCTCCTTCCACGAAATGGAACTGAACTTCACCCCGAAACCGTACAATATCATCCTCTCCCGCCTCATCGTGAACGGCGCGGAGATACAAGTGGGAGACGAGACCGGCATCCTGCAGCAAGCCTTGTTCTGCACGCCCAAGATAACGCTCAATGCCGACCAGTCCATGTTCAGCATCGAGTTTGCCACCTCCAACTATGTGGCGGCCAACAAAGACGACATCATCTACAAGCTCGAAGGCTTCTCCAACGACTGGAACAGTACCCGCGGCCTGCGCAACATCACTTATACCAACCTGAACGCCGGTACCTACAAGTTGCTCATCAAGTCCAACGGCAAGGACGAAAGCCTCTGCCCGGAGGCATCGCTCATCATCCGCGTACTGCCGCCCTGGTACAAGACGCCGCTTGCCTGGCTGCTCTACCTGGTAGCGACGGCCGCCCTGCTATGGTACCTGGTGCGTACCTATAAGTCGCGTATCAAACTGCGCGAGTCGTTGAAGTACGAGCAGAAGCACATTCAGGACGTGGAGGCGCTGAACCAGTCGAAGTTGCGCTTCTTCACCAATATCTCCCACGAGTTCCGCACGCCGCTGACGCTGATCGTGGCGCAGGTGGAAACGCTGATGCAACTCCAGAACTTCACACCTGCTATATATAATAAGGTGTTGGGCATCTACAAGAACAGCATCCAGCTGCGCGAGCTCATCACCGAACTGCTGGACTTCCGCAAGCAGGAACAGGGACACATGAAAATTAAAGTGAGCCCGCACAACATCGTCAACTTCCTCTACGAAAACTACCTGCTCTTCCTGGAATATGCCAGCGCCAAGCAAATCAACTTCAAGTTCGAGAAAGAGACGGACAGCCTCGAGGTGTGGTACGACCAGAAGCAGTTGCAGAAGGTGGTGAACAACCTGCTGTCCAACGCCATCAAGCACACCGAGGCCGAAGATACCATCACCCTCGGCATACGGACCGAAGGCAGCGATGCCGTCATCCGCGTGAGCGACACTGGCACGGGCATCGATGCACAGGAAGTGGACAAGATATTCGACCGCTTTTACCAGATAGACCCCGTAGACTCTGCCGACGCAAGCAAGACCGGCACCGGTATCGGGCTGGCGCTGACAAAGGGTATTGTAGAGTTGCATCACGGTAGCATTCATGTGGAAAGTGAACTGGGGAAAGGTACCAGCTTCATCGTCCGCCTCCGGCTGGGAAATGCCCAGTTCGACGAAGAGCAGATTAACAAGAATACCGACAGCGTGCATCAGATAGAGACTCCCAAACCCGAAAACGACGCCCTGCTGAAGGCCGAACTCGAAGAAAACGCTCCCATCAAGCGCCTGCCCGATGCTAAGATACTGATCGTGGAAGACAACGCCTCCATCCGCGAAATGCTGGCAGGTATCTTCCAGCCCTTCTATCAGGTGCTGACGGCCGCCGACGGTGTGGAAGGCTGGGAACTGGTACAAAGGGAAATGCCCAACATCGTAGTGAGCGACGTAGTAATGCCCCGCATGTCCGGCACCGAACTGTGCAAGCAGATAAAGAGCGACTTCAACACCTGCCACATCCCCGTGGTCCTGCTCACGGCGCGCACCGCCATCGAGCAGAACATCGAAGGTCTGCGCATCGGTGCGGACGATTACATCACCAAGCCGTTCAACACCAACCTGCTCATCTCGCGCTGCAACAACCTGGTGAACTCGCGCATCCTCCTGCAAGAGAAGTTCAGCAAGCAGCCGCAAGCCTTTGCGCAGATGCTCGCCACGAACCCCATCGACAAGGAGATACTGGACCGGGCCATGGCCGTCATTGAGAAGCATCTGGACGATACGGAATTCAACGTCGCCACCTTCGCCCGCGAAATGGCGATGGCACGCACCAATCTCTTCACCAAGCTGAAAGCCATCACCGGACAGACGCCGAACGATTTTATCCTCACCATCCGCCTGAAGAAGGGCGCACTGCTGCTGCGCAACAATCCGGAGCTGAACATTACCGAAGTCTCCGACCGGATAGGATTCAGCTCGCCGCGCTACTTCTCGAAATGCTTCAAGGACGTCTATCATGTCAGTCCGCTGGCCTACCGCAAGGGGGAAAGCGGAACCGGGGAGGAAGAGGAAGAAGAGGAAAGCTGAGATTTCCTTGCGAGGTTTCCTTGCGACGTGATTATTTTTCAGACGCGGATTGAATCTGTTTTAGACATAAGAACAAAAGAACATATTTTTTTATGCAGCTTAGCTGAGCTGCATTTATCCTTTTGTTCTTATGTTCTTCTGTCTAAAAAATATAACTCATGTCTATCAGCGCTATGAAGAATAGTAAGCATCTGAGCAAAAACTACGACCCGACGGAGCGAAAACTGCGACTCGACGCATTTTTAACTGCGACCCGACGGAGTTTTAATTGCGACTCGACGCATTTTTCGCTCCGTCGAGTCGCAGTTTTCACCCCGTTCGCAAGGCTATATGCAGAGTACAGGAGAGCTTTTACAGATTCATCCGTTTTCTTCGTTTTATCCGTATTTTGTACGAATTCTCCCTTCCTTCGTACTTCTATATACGCAAAATTCCCGGCAGCTCCCTATCTTTGACCTCCGAATTAGAAATCTAAAGTCAAAGAGCTATGAAACATTTCTCCCCTTTATGGTCCCTGATCCCCGGCGCCGCCCTGCTGGCCGCCTGCGGTTCCCCGTCGAAGAAAGACGCCTCGGACGCCCCCCGTCAGAAGCCCAACGTCATCTACCTGATAGCCGACGACCTGGGCATCGGCGACCTGAGTTGCTACGGTGCCACCCGCATCAGCACCCCCAACATCGACCGCCTTGCCGGCCAAGGCATGCAGTTCACCAACGCCTACGCCACCTCCTCCACCAGCACCCCCTCCCGCTTCGGTCTGCTGACGGGTATGTATCCCTGGCGACAGGAGAACACCGGCATCGCCCCCGGTAACTCCGAACTCATTATAGATACCGCCTGCGTCACCATGGCCGATATGTTCCGCGCAGAAGGCTACGCCACCGCCGCCATCGGCAAATGGCACCTCGGCCTCGGCCCTAAAGGCGGCACCGACTTCAACGGCCTCATCAAGCCCAACACCCAAGACATCGGCTTCGACTACGAATACATCATCCCCGCCACCGTAGACCGCGTCCCCTGCGTCTTCGTGCAGAACGGCCGCGTCGTAGGCCTCGACCCCAACGACCCCATCACCGTCAGCTACGACCATAAAGTAGGCGACTGGCCCACCGGGCTCGAAAACCCCGAACTCGTGAAGATGAAGCCCAGCCAGGGTCACAACAATACCATCATCAACGGCATCCCCCGCATCGGCTGGATGACCGGCGGACGTTCCGCCCTCTGGACCGATGAAGACATCGCCGACGTCATCACCGCCCAAGCCCAAGGCTTCATCACGGCTCATAAAGACGAACCCTTCTTCCTCTATATGGGTACGCAAGACGTCCACGTTCCCCGCGTCCCCCACCCCCGCTTTGCAGGCAAGAGCGGCCTCGGCCCCCGCGGCGACGTCATCCTGCAACTGGACTGGACCGTCGGACAAATCATGCACACACTGGACAGCCTGAACCTGGCCGACAACACCATCTTCGTCTTCTGTAGCGACAACGGCCCCGTCATCGACGACGGCTATCAGGACCAAGCCCGCGAACTGCTGAACGGCCATACTCCCATGAAGCACTACCGCGGCGGTAAGTACAGCGCCTTCGATGCCGGCACACGCATCCCGTTCATCGTACGCTGGCCGCAAGGCATCAAGCCCGGCAAGCAGCAAGCGCTCTTCTCCATGATCGATGTTTATGCTTCGCTCGCCGCCCTGTTGAACCATCCGCTCGCCCCCGGCATCGCTCCCGACAGCCGCGACCAGCTGAACAACTTCCTCGGTACAGACCCCACCGGATGTGGTTACATCGTGCAGCAAAATCTTGACAACACCCTGTCCATCATCCAGGGAGACTGGAAATATATCGAGCCCAGCGACAAGCCCGCACTGGAATATTGGACCCGAACGGAAATGGGCAATGACCCACATCCGCAACTGTACAATCTTTCCGTCGATCCATCCGAGAAGAACAATATTGCACCTGACCATCCCGACAAGGTAGCCTCCCTCTCCACCCTTCTGGACGAAGTGAAGGCCGCCCGGAACCAGGAGGAACGGAAATAGTACAAGATAGGTGTTGTTCGCAGGTTTTGTACGAATTCGTACTTTTTGCGAACTATTAACTAATACATTTCTACTACTCATCTCCTACTTTTGCGATGTGATTTAATCGTTCAAACGGGTACCAAACGAAAGAACAACCTTTATTAATAACTAATTAAATTAATATTTATGAAACAGAAATCTAGCTTCTTTAAAGCATTAGGTATCATGTTGCTCTCTGTCCTATTTGCCACGCAGGCAAACGCACAGAATCTCACAGTAACGGGTACAGTGACTGACAACTTAGGTCCGGTGATTGGTGCTTCCATCCAAGTTGAAGGAACCAGCAACGGATGTATCACAGACATCGACGGAAACTACACCCTTCCCGGTGTCCCCGCAAACGCAACGCTCGTATTCTCCTACATCGGCTACCAGACACAGAAGATCGCTGTAGGCGGCAAAACCAAAATCGACGTGAAACTGGCTGAAGACACCCAACTGCTGCAAGAAGTTGTAGTAGTAGGTTACGGCGTTCAGCGCAAAAGTGACTTGACGGGTGCAGTTGCTTCGGTAAAAGCTGCCGATGCCTTGAAAGGAACTCCTACCGGTAACGTGTCCGATGCCCTTCAAGGACGTATGGCGGGTGTATCGGTTCTCTCCGGTTCCGGTAACCCAAGCGAAGACAACACCATCCGCGTGCGCGGTATCAACTCTATCACTGCTGAAACTGGCCCGCTGGTTGTTATCGACGGTTTCATCGGTGGCTCTCTCCAATCTCTGAACCCTGCCGACATCCAATCTATCGAAGTATTGAAGGATGCATCTGCAACGGCTGTTTACGGTTCTCGGGGTGCTAATGGTGTGATTCTGGTTAGTACGAAGAATCCGTCTAAGGATAAGTTGACTGTATCCTTCAACGCATTCGCTAACATTAAGACTGTGGCAAAATATGCTGATAACCTTTCTCCATACGAGTATGCAAACTTGCTTAACGAGTACGGACAAGAACGTTTTGGCGAAAGTAATAAATATTATAGCGCCGATCAGCTGGCTGCTTTCAAGTCTGGTAAAGCTGGTTTCGACTATTCAAGAGAAATCTTCCGTAGCCCTGCCGTTACACAGAACTATGAAATGTCTATCGCCGGTGGCGGTGAAAAAACTACTTTCCTGGCATCTCTCCGCTACCAAAACGATGAAGGTATCATTAAAGAATCAAGCAGCCAAATCTACAGCTGGCGTTTGAAGGTAGACACCAAAATCAAGAAATGGCTGAAAGCCGGTATGAATATCTACGGTCACTACAGAGAAACAACATCTCCGCGTATCACCGAATACGACGGCTTAATTCAACAAGCCATGTATTTCCCCAACACCATCGAACCGAAAAACGAAGAGGGTGGATACAACAATGCATTCTTTGACGGCAGCCCTTCATACAATCCGATGGGATATATCTGGGAATCCAATAACTCTAATAAGACGATAAATAACCGCATCCAAGGTTATGTTCAGTTCGACATCATGGATGGTTTGAGCTTCCGCTCACAACTGGGTGTTTTGTTCGACAACAGACTGAATACCTCTGTAGAAAACGAACAAAGCTATTACAACTACAAGAACAACATGACTCAAGGTATATCTCGTAGCTATTGGAATACCTCTTGGCTAAACACCAACACTTTAAGTTACGTTAAAGAATTCAATGCCAACCATCGTATTAATGCCACAGCTGTATTTGAGCAATCTTACGACAACAATTACAATCATACAGGTACTGCTTACAATCTGGACTACATCGATCGCATAGGTACCAACAACCTTGCATGGTCTGATGCTAATCTTGCAGCAATCGGTTCCGACCGTGTCATTAATACATTGATGTCCGGTATGTTCCGCGTGAACTATGTATTTATGAATCGTTATATGGTTACTGCCTCTATCCGTGCCGACGGTTCTTCACGTCTGAAAGACAAATGGAGCTACTTCCCTTCTGCTGCCTTGGCTTGGGATCTGAAACAAGAGAACTTCTTGAAGGACAACAGTTTCATCGACCAGTTGAAACTTCGCCTTGGCTACGGTTCTGTAGGTAACCAAGCTGTAGAAGCTTACCGTATTTTCTCTAAAATGACTCCGGTAAGAAACAGCGACGGATCGACTTCTTACAAAGTAGACCGCCCCGCCGCTCCTTATCTGAAGTGGGAACGTAATGATCAATTCAACGTAGGTGTTGACTTTGGTATCCTCAACGGTCGTGTACGTTTGACAGCCGATTGGTATAACAAACTGTCCAAAGACATCTTATTGGAATTGGCACAACCTGCACACATGGGTTACAGCAAACTGTTGATGAACTCCGGCGAAATCAAGAATACCGGTGTTGAATTTACCATCAGTGCAGATCCGTTCACCAGCAAAGATTTCAGCTGGCATACAGATCTTACCTTATCACACAATAAAGGTACTTTCAACAAGATACCGACCGCCAACCATCGTCAGCAACAAGCCGGTAACTTCCAGAACCAGTTATTCCAAATGATCGAAGGCGAAAAGTTGGGTACATTCTATGGATATACTTTTGGCGGAATCTGGCAGGAAAACGAAGTTAATGCTCCTTTCGTAGACGCTAACGGCAACACGAATGGCAAAACAAACGGTGAAGTTTATAATGTAGTAGCCGGTAACTCCAAATATGTAGATGTTAATAAAGACGGAGTAATAAACGATGCAGACCAAGGTATCATCGGTTGTGGTCAGCCTACATTCAACTGGGGTTGGAACAACAGCTTCAACTACAAGAATTTTGACTTCTCATTCTTCGTAATAGGTTTCCACGGCTTCGATATCTATAACGCCACTCATCAGATGGGATACAACACTGTGAATGGACAGACTATGGCCGGTGTTACTCCGATGCGCGACTTCTTGAACCGTTGGACGCCGACTAACACCAATACAGACGTACCGGGATTCGTTGGTGGTACTGAAAATAAGAATATGTTCAGCAGCCGCTTTGTAGAAAACGGAAGCTTCATCAAGATGAAGAGCATTACTTTGGGTTATACTTTGCCTGAATTGACCTGCAAGTCACTCGGCATTACCAACCTGCGCCTCTATGTTTCTGTTCAGAACCCGTTCCACATCACCAGCTACTCTGGTTTGGATCCGGAAGCTACCATGGGTAGCCCGCTGGTACAAGGTGTTGACTGGGGTTCATATCCTAACAGCCGCAACTACCTGATCGGTTTGAATTTCTCATTCTAATGATTTACCTTTTAAACAAGAATAATATGAAAAAATTAGCATATATAGCAACAATCGCCAGCAGCATGTTTCTGACGACTTCTTGTGTAGACTTGACACAAGAGCCGCAATCCTTCATCACTGAAGAAGAATACATCGCCAGCATGGACCTAAATGGTATTCAACAAGCCGCCACAGCACTCTACAACGACCTGTGGAATGGTAACTATGGTTTCAACTGCCGTCTGCAACGTATAAACGTATGCTCAGACGACATCATCTACCGTGCAGCAAAGGCAAACAATGAATTAGCAAACTATTACAGATTGTCTCCAAGCATTACAGCCAATACTGCTGATTTTGATACGACATGGTCGCTCTTCTTTACTGTTATTAACAATTCCAACAAGCTCATCAACAAGACAGTGCTTCCGGAAAACTCAGATCAAGCCAAGAAGTTCGAACAAGTATTGGGAGAAGCTTACTTCCTTCGTGGACTTTCTTATTTCTACTTGGTACGCATGTACGGTGATGTACCTTTGATCCTCAAAGAAGAAGATGCTTCTACCTATATGCCGAGAACTGCCGTTGCAGAAATTTACGACCAAGCAGTTATCCCAAGTTTGAAAAAAGCTGTGGAACTATTGCCAGCAAAGAGCCGCACCGGCTTTAGCTCTACTCCTTCCAAATGGGCAGCCGAAGCATGCCTTGCCGATGCTTACATGACTATGGCAGGTTGGCCTCTTAAGAGAGGACAAGAATATTACTCATTGGCAGCTGCTGCAGCCAAAGATATTATTGATCATTCCGGTCTGCACCTGACAGAAGAATACTCTGAACTGTGGAAAGAAGCCAATAAAGAACAGGCCAACGAAGTAATGTTCGCTATCCATCACAGTGCGAAATTGAAAACTGCAAGTAACTACGGTAAATCATACTATCCGAGCGATTTCGCCCCTAACGCCGGTTGGTCTGACTATTATGCCAATGAAAGCTTCTTCCTGAACTATCCGGACGATGCACGTAAGGCATGGAACTACATGACGGAGTGGGACACGAAAAACGGTCACGTCACTTATAAGGAAAGTGCCGACAAACTTCCCGCTATCTCCAAGTACTACGACTATGACGAAGGTGCTCCGGGTAAGAGTGCACAAGCCAACGGTATCACTTGTATCTATCGTTATGCAGATGTATTGTTGATGTACGCAGAAGCTTCTACCCGCGCAACCAACAGCGTAAACTCACAAGCTTTGGAAGCTATCCAGACCGTACAAAAGCGTGCTGGCTACGCAAAGGAGCAGTTGACTACGACTACTGATGCTACTGCATTCGAAACAGCTGTATTCAACGAACGTGGCTGGGAATTCTTCGCAGAAATGAAGCGTTGGTTCGACCTGGTTCGCCTGGAGAAGGTAAGCGAAGTAAGATCTGAAACCTGGAGCGGTTCTACCTTCCAGAGCAACAATCACTATTACTTCCCGATACCTTATCAGCAAATTCAGCTGACACAATGGACCAACAACGCAGGTTACTAATAGAAACGTACTGACACAATTTTTTCTAACCTTATTATCAAAGGAATCAAATAGACCTTAATCAATTTGATATGTACGAGAGGGAGGGGCCGCGAGGTTCTTCCCTTTCTTTATATACAATAACAAAAGGGAAATCACATAGCCGGAGTTAGCTCAACATTTAGCCCAAGCGCAGAAACAATACGATAGAAAGTGGATACCTTTGGCTCAGTTCTGCCCTTTTCCACTCGAGAAATATAAGACTTATTCGTACCTATCTTTTCAGCAAGCTCCTCTTGCGTCATATTTGCTTTCTTTCTTGCTTCTTCAATGATCTGCCCTGTAAAGAAAGCATTAGCCCTATCCTCAGCAGCTCTACGCTCTTGGGTTCCTTCTCTGCCAAATGCAGCATCCAATTGCGCATCGACATCAAACATCTTTAGTTCTTTTTCGCTCATAATATTCTTTCTTTAGTTTCAATGCTTTATCTATCTCTCTATCGGGTGTCTTCTGCGTTTTCTTCTGAAAGCCGTTGAACAATATCACAATGCTCCCTTCATCATAACAAAAGAAAATCCGATAAATATTACTTTGCCACTCTATTCTTAACTCATATAAACCATCTTTGAGGAACTTCACATATTTAGCCGGTAGTCTATCTTGAGTTTTCAATAAGAGCAAACCATATAAAACTTTCTCCTGTGTGCCTTTGTCTAAGGTATCAAAAAAGTTTTTATAGTAGTTTTCGTATGCTATTATCTTTCTGCTCATGCAGCAAAGATATAAAGAGTTTATCAGTTGAGCAACTTCCAAAAGATTATTTTCAGTTTTGTACACCAAATATAAAAACAGAGAACCAATAATCATACGGAATAGGTGCTGTTTTCGTACGGAACAATCAAGAGGGTGTACAGAGGATAAATAGAATGGTTATCTTTGCCTGCGTCTAATAACCTTCACAACATCATTCCAATGAAAAGATACCACTTATTCCTCCTCCTTGCCGCCCTCCTACCCTTGACGGCATCCGCACAGAAAATAGAGAACCTGGTGGAACTGAAACAGACATCAGCCAACCCGTTGTTTCATCGCTTGGGCAAAGCACCCCGCACGCCGGCTTTCGAGTCCGAAGGCTACTGGACGTGGGGCAGTTCGGTGGTGAAAGGCGAAGACGGAAAGTACCACATGTTTGTTTCGCGCTTCCCCAAAACGCTGCCGTTCCATCCGGGATGGATGGTAGCTTCCGAGATAGTACATGCCGTAGCCGACGTGCCGCAAGGCCCTTACCGCTTCAGCGACGTAGCACTGCCCGCCCGCGGCGCGCAATATTGGGACGGACGCTCTACGCACAACCCCCGCATACTGAAACAGAACGGCAAGTACTACCTCATCTACATGGGCTCCACCCACCCCTTTGCCGACCCTACTTACGAGCAACTCACCCTGGACAGCCCCTGGTGCACCGTTGCCCGCTCCAACAAGCGCATCGGACTGGCTGTTGCCGATTCTCCCTACGGCCCCTGGAAGCGCCAGGACGAGCCTATCCTGAAGACCAAACCCAACACCTTCTACAGCTTCCTCACATCGAACCCCTCTCCCTTTGTGCAAGAAGACGGCTCCGTAATGATGATATTCAAAGGACGCCACTACCTCGACGGCCCCATGCACTCGGCCATGAGCCTCGGAATGGCTTACGCACCCTGCATCGAAGGCCCTTACCAAGTGCTGAACAACGACCGACCTATCTTTGAGGTAGACGGCCAAGGCGAAGCCGAAGACCCTTTCTTGTGGAAAGATGCAGACGGCTATCATGCCATCTTCAAAGACCACGTAGCCAAGTTTACCGGCGAACAGGGCGGCGGCGTCATGGCACACTCCAAAGACGGCATCCGTTGGACGGTAGACAAAGACCCGAAAGCCTACTCGCGTACCGTAGAGTGGGAAGACGGCCGGGTGGAGATGCAAGGACAACTGGAACGCCCCTTCATCTTCTTCGAAGACGGTAAGCCTGCCTACATCTTCTTTGCCACCATGGACGGCCCCGGAGGATTCGAGAATGCTTCCCGCTCCTGGAATATGGTGATTCCCATACAAGACAAGAAATAAAAATCCCTATCTTTGCAGCCATGAACGAGAACACAATCATACACTTCGCCCCGCTGCAAGGATACACCGACGCCATCTACCGGCAGGCACATGCCCGCATCTTCGGGGGCATCGAGACTTATTATTCCCCTTTCGTGCGCGTAGAGCGTGGAGAGATACGGCGGAAAGACATCCGCGACATCGACCCAAGCCATAATCAAGGCTTGCACCTGATACCACAGCTCATTGCGCCGGAAGTGGACAAGTTAGAACAAATAATGACCCTTTTCATCGAAAAAGAGTACAAAGAAGTGGACATAAATCTGGGCTGTCCCTTCCCCATGTTAGCCCGACGGCACAACGGTGCAGGCATGCTGCCCTATCCCGAAGAGGTAAAAGCCCTCCTGACCAATGCCGTCGAGAAGCATCCCGACATCCGTTTCTCCGTCAAACTGAGATTGGGTTGGGACAATGCCGAAGAGTGTCTTGCCCTGCTACCTCTGTTCAACGAGCTCCCCCTATCGCACATCATCCTCCATCCCCGCCTGGGAAAACAACAGTACAAAGGAGAAGTAGACCTGAACGGCTTCGAGGCCTTCTACCAGGAATGCAACAAACCGCTGCTTTACAATGGAGATCTGCATACGCCGGAAGATATACAATCCATCACAGCACGCTTCCCCCGGCTGGCAGGCATCGTTATCGGCCGCGGACTGCTTGCCAATCCTGCCCTGGCCATGGAGTACCGGCAGGGAAAGCCGATTTCTTCCGATGAAATGGCTAAAAAGGTGGGGCAACTGCACGCCGAGGTATTCAACAACTACCAGGAACTGCTGCAAGGCGGAGAAGTGCAACTGCTGATGAAGATGAAAAGCTTCTGGGAATATCTGTTGCCGGACGGAGACCGGAAAGCGAAGAAGACAATCCACAAGACGAGCAAGCTGGCGAATTATCAGGCAGCTGTCAGCAATCTGCTCGGTTCTTACTGAGAATAAGGCGGCTACTTACTCCGGCCGCCGGACACATAAGATTCATAAAGACAAGAAGTCAAGACCTTGCGTGATGCGCATTGGAAGTCAGGTTACATCCTGCCGGGACTTAGCGTACATCACATCAGGACTTAGCACCCAAAACATCCGGGTGTTTTACCCCAAAACATCCCCATCTTTTGGGGTAAAAGATCCGGGTGTTATAGTATAAAAGATCCCCATGTTTTCGAAAAAAGCATGGGGATCTTCTGTATGCTAAATAGTAATGTGATCAGGGCTAAGATATAGAGTAATAACCGCTAAGGTATACTGCAACAGCCGTTAAGGTTATTTCTTCCTCAACTCTACATCAAAGCTTGCTGCATCCCGGCAAGTGAAGCGCAATACGGTTTGCTTCTTATCTGCCGATACAAGCTTACAGTAAGGTGTCTCGGCAAGCTGCCACTCACCCTTCAGGGTAACGGTTACGGGGATCTCACCACTTTCGTTGTCTATCCACGGACGGGAGTAGATGCTGCGTTCGATGCGCTTGCCGTCTTTGTCGAAGGCTTCGTCGCTGGGACCGCGATACAAGGCAAGGTCCGGCTGAGAGACGGTGAGCAGGAGCTTGTCCTTGTCCTCGCGTATCATGACGAGGCAGGAAGTATCGGCTTTCTGCAACAGACCGTCGGCAGGAAGTGCCTGCGGGGTTTCGAACAAGACGTATGAGGTCAGGTGCTCCGGCAGGGAACGGACGATGTGGGCATTGCGGTCTTGCTGGAGAATCTTGTAAGTGGGCTTCTTGGCGAAAGCCTTCAAAGAGGCGGCATCGGTGCGGGGCAATACGGCATATTCATAAGAAGCGCCTTTCGGAGCCTTGCCGTGTTGCAGGACGAGAGATACCCAATCGCCGGAAGTAGGCTTGGTGCTACGCTCGCCCACGGTGACTTGCGGGAAGTTCTTTTCGTATTTCGCATCGCGCATGGAGGCTTTGGAGATGTAATAGCCTACGCCGTTCGGGTCGATGTAAGTCTGACCGTCGCTCTGATAAGCATCCCAGTATTGGTGCGTCTCGGGAGTAAGGGCGGCAAGCTGGAAGACGGTGGTTTCCGTGGGATATTCCGTGTTCAGGTTCTCGATGTCCGTGCCGAGGCAAACGATGGTGCCGCCGAAGAAGTGGAAAGACTTGCGGGCGCGGTGGGAACCGTTGTACTTATCGTGTTCGTGCAGCTTCATTCCGAAGTTACCGTTCAACCGGCCTTGGGACAAACCGCCCGCAAAGGCTTCGTCAGAGTAGAGCATTTCTTCCATACCGGAGAAAACATCTACATTGAGCACGCGGGCACGCAGCTGGTCGAAGGGCAGGTGGATGCTGGTTACACCGGGGATGCGGTTCCAGTCGAAACCCGCTTCTTGCCAGCCACTGGTGGCAAAAGTGACCATTTCATCGGGTTTTCCGGTCAAGATCTGCATACTGCCGTGTGCCAGGTAGCGGCCGTAGAAGTTGGCAGGCAGGTAGTGTTCGGCAGCCCAGAGGTAGCGGGAATGTCCGCGTACTACGGCCGCCCAGTTGTCACGGCGCTGTACGGACACGCAGCCGTAACCCAGTGCCAGGTTGCCTTGCGGGTCGGGTTCGGGACGGAAGCCTTGTGCTTCGAGCAGGCGCTTCATCTCCATTTCATGACGGGCAGAAGCTTTCGGAAGATATTCGGGAGCATCCTGAGCAGGCGTTTCGTTATAGGAAACCAGGCGCAGGTAGGCGGCAGCCATATCCGGGTCGTACTTCTGCTTGCCGTCCGGAGTTCCGGCAATGGCCATCGTGGCATATTGGATAGGAATCAGTTCGCCCCCGCCGTTGGGATGACGGCCGGACATGGAGAGCGACCATTGCTTCAGGTTGCAGTAGAAGCGCATGGTGAGTAGCACGTTCTTCACCGTCTGATGGGCGAACTCCGACAGTTTGAATTCGGTGCCGCTCAGCAGATAAATCATGTTCGTGGCACCGTCCAGTCCGCCTACGGCATAGGCAGGGTAGGCATTGCAGTGGTGGAAGCAGGCGCCGTCCGACTTGAACGAACCGGCCAATCCCGGTGCAGGACGACAGCCGTAGTCCAGCCAGCGGGAGAAGGAACGCAGGTATTGCAGCTTCTCCGGCGTATCTTCCATGATGAGGATGCTGGCGACGCGGCCTTGCAACTTGGTGTTGAAGGTATCTATGTCGATGCCGTTGACGGTGGGCTTGGGATATACCTCGTTGGTGATGGCGTACCAGTTCAGCGTGCGTTCGGCTTCGTCCAGTTTGCCGGCATCGCGCAGTACGTCCTTCATCAGGAAGTAAGATACGAAGAGGCCGCGCATGCTGTAACCGTAGTGGTGGATGTTTCCCCAGCAACTGCCGTAGGCTACGCCCTGGTCGGTGATGTTGTCGTACATGGCAAGGAACTTCTGCTTCAACTCGTCTCTCAAGGCGGCATCCTGCGTATTGTTGTAGGCAGTGGCAATGCGCTTCATCAGATTGAAGTATTCGCTGATTTCTATGCCCATCCTTGGGAACATATCCTTGTCCCAATTGGGAATCAGACGTTCGTATGCCTCGGACTGGCGGACGAAGTAAACGGGAAGGCCGGTCACTTTGCCGTTCTTATACGTTATCTTGTAGAAGTCGTACTTCGTGCGGATGGTTTCCATCTCCTTGTCCGTAAGCCGGGAAGGGGTGTAGAGCATGTCGCGGAAGCGCTTCTCCATGGTCTTTATATCTTGCTTCTGAGATTCGTTGATGGGGGACAGGGGAATCTCCGGTTTCCACAAGGAGTGCTCGTAGATTACAAGCCAGTGATTGGTAGTACCTTTGTTTACGAAGGGCACCTGCACGTCGGCGGTCTGCTGACGGGCGTCGACCTTGCTGGCAGTGAGCATGTGGTCGAAGAAGAGCTTGCCTTCTACGTCGGGGGCAACGATGCGGATTTCGTTCATCCCTTCTTCCGGGGTGCCTTGCATGTCGCGTTCGTAGCACACCCAGGCTCCGCGCCAACCGGTGAAATTGATGCCGAAGGGGAAGGAGGTGCATCGCTTCCCGTCTTTCAGGAACTCGAACTCGATTGTTTTGTCCTGTGCCTGCTCGTTGTACACCCATACGATGAAGGCGGAAAGGTAAGTGTCCACGCCCGTAGGGTCTTTCTTCTCGAACTTGAGGTCTTTCTTGATGGAGAGGACGGCACCCGGCTCGAAAGTCCAGCTCAGGCTGTGTTCACCGTCTCTGTAATGTTCGTCGCTGATGCCGAGCTGTGCATCGGTTGCGGTGATAAACGTGGGGACTTGCGGGTCTTCGAAGGAGAGCAGGCGCTCGTGCTTCACTATTTGCGCTTGTCCGTCCACGGACGATAACATCCAAAGGAGCGCTGCTGCCCCGACTTTCCATTTACTGCTGAATTGCATCATGTCTGTTTATTTAAGGTTAGTATTTATTTGATTCACTTGAAAACCGGCAAAGCGTACGTGGTTCTGCCACAGACGCAGGGCGAAGTAACCGTCGCCCCGGCCGGGCTCTATTGGGAGGCGGAAGAGTTCTTCGCCGTCCATCCGGTAGGTGGTGACGCCGTCGGCCACACGGATGCGGATTTCGTACCAGTGGTTGGGTTTCAGGAGGTGGGGGGCGTCGGTATATTCCTTTAAGATGGGTTTTACCTTGGCGTCGTCTATGCCGTAGTATTCTCCGTGATATTCGCGGAAGCGGGTGGTTTGGTTCTCGTTGCCGCCGTAGCCTGCGTAGAAGAGGTTCAGGGTATTGTAGTTCTTGAAGTCGCCGTTGCGCCAATGGCTGCGGGAGAAGAAGTCGTCGGGATGTTGGGGGTCGTTGGCGGCCCAGAAGCAGTTGAGGTCGCTGAGGCGGTCGTACGTACCGCTCTCCATGACAACTTTTACGCGGTAGGTGATTTCGTAATCACCCGTCAGGCGGTGTTTGTACCAAAGGGACAGACCGTCGGGGGAGACGATATCCATGGTATCGCCGATGCAAGTGATCTGTACTTTCGCGGAGGAGTCTTCCGATACCCAGTCGGAGAGTCTGGCATCCGACCCGATGAAGGGAAGTATTAAAGAGAGAAGCGTTGTCAATAGAAGTTGCTGTCGCATATTTCAAGGTATTAATGATTAGAACAAATTAAGGACGATGCAAAGAAACCCCTCTTTCAGGAAAAAGAGGGGCATAAATCGTACAGAAGAAGTCTAAAAATGTAACAGCTGTCAATGTCTTCAGGGATGCAATTCCTCAAAAGCCTTATTCTCTTCCTGCACCGTATGAACCGTTTCTTCCAGTTCACTGATGGGCAGGTCGAAGTTATACCAGTCGTTGTAGCAATCGGTGACATACCACTTGCCGTCCGTCAACTCGAAGACAACACGCAGGGAGGGTTCGGACTCATCATAGCCTGCTTCGAATTCTTTATGTGCCGGCTCGTCGATGGTGAAACGGGAGATGTAGACTCCTCCTTCTTCTTCCGTGGTACGTCCTTCCTTCAGCGTCTCGCCGTCCAGCAACGCCCATTTGTCGCGGGTGAAGGGGAAAGTCTGCTCCGTCTCGCCATCATCCTGCAACAGGGCAATGGGAGATTTCAACGGAAACTTGATGCGAGAATACTGGAATGAAGCACTGGATGTGAACTTCCGGAGGAATTCCTTGAAATCTTCCTCCCCGGCGGCCGCGCTGCTGAAAGTGGTCAGCATAAGTGCCGCAAACAGACAAAAAACGGAATGAATTGTCTTCATAATGCGCTAGTTATTTTTCTGCAGGCAAAGATACAATATCTCTGTATATATCTCATTTAAAATCAAGTAAAATGTACCCTGACTGCTTGTTTTTTAAAGTAAAAGCAATACCTTTGTTTAGTTCTAAAAAAAGAAAGCAATCATGGAAACTTATTTGGAAGATAAATACATACGATTTGACTGGGCCATCAAGCGCCTGCTACGTCAGAAAGCTAACTTTGGTGTGCTCGAAGGGTTCCTGACCGTATTCCTGAAAGAAAAAGTCACCATCCTGGAGATACTCGAAAGTGAGGGTAACCAGCAGACCGCCGATGATAAATTCAACCGGGTGGACATCAAAGCGCGCAACAGCAAGGATGAAATCATCATCATCGAAATACAGAACACGCGCGAACTCTATTACCTGGAACGTATTCTTTACGGCGTGGCCAAAGCAATCACCGAGCATATTTCGCTGGGCGAAACTTACTATCATGTGAAGAAGATATATTCCATCAGCATACTGTACTTCGACATCGGCATCGGCAGTGATTACCTGTACTACGGACAGAATAATTTTATAGGTGTACATACCGGCGATAAATTGCAAATCAATGTCAAGGAAAAGAACGCAATAGTGACGCGTATGCCTGCTGAGATTTTCCCGGAATATGTTTTGATCCGTGTCAATGAGTTCAACCAGGTGGCGGTTACGCCGCTGGAAGAATGGATGAGGTATCTGAAAAGCGGAATAATACGCCCCGATACTACAGCTCCCGGCTTGGAAGAAGCACGCGAGAAGCTGAAGTACTACTCGATGACGCCACAAGAGCGCCGGGCGTATGATGAACATCTTAGTGCGGTGATGATTCAGAATGATGTGATCGATTCTGCTAAATTGGAAGGGAGACTGGAAGGTATAGCAGAAGGAAGAGCAGAAGGAAAAGAAGAAGAGCGCCTCTCTGCTGCCCGGAAGATGAAGAACAAAGGATTCGACAACGCAACGATTGCCGATATCACCGGCTTGAGTGCCGAAAAGATTGCCACGCTATAAAAACAATAGAAAACATGCAGAAAGCCCCTGCGAGGCTACGGCTTCGCAGGGGCTTTCTGTCACTACCCACTTGTGGCATTTACGGTTCAGTCGCAAAACTTGGTGTTTTGAGCTACTACTGGCTGACATTTCATTCGCTCCTGACAGGGTTATGAGCAAGAGTATCTCAAACTCCTCCGCCTGAAAGGGGAGGTGCCCGTAGGGCGGAGGGGTTTTACATCCGAAGGGACTTATCTATTGCAAAGTTACTCTCTGCTTATGTAAGACCCCCTCCCCCCTACGGGGTACTCCCCCTTTCAGGCGGGAGAGTTTGAGATACTCATGTTTATCATTTACTTCATTTCTATATCGATATGAATGTTACTTACACTTCAAATATTCATAACCGAAGCGGCAGCGCAGGCAATCTTTCTTATCGCAATACTCTTTCTGTAGCTGAAGCAGCGCTTGCGAGTCGGCAGCTGTAAATACCGGCAAGCCTGCACCATCCCACAGGCGGGTGACGTGGTTGTTCTCCGCCTTGAGCGACTCCAGGAAGCGGGTGGCACGGTCGCAAAGCACTTCATCGGCTTTATGCAACCCATAGGCATACAGAAACGGGATAACCGTATTGATAGCAATCAGGTTCAAAGCCCCCTCTCCTACCCGCTTCTCTTGCCGGGGCGAAGCCTTCTTGAAATTGAAGTGCTCCTCCCAATAGGCCGATGCTTTGATGGTGAGTATCTTCTTCACTGCTTCCAGCGTCTCCGCCTCCATGATCCGGGAGAAGAGAGACTGTTCCTTGTGATACAGATAGGCAAGCTGCGCCAGGCGCACATGCGGGAAGTTGCCGGGACGCAAACGCAGGAACCGCCACTGATCGGCAGTCATAGGAGCAGGCAGTTCGAACTTGTGTTGCAGGTAAGCGAACTCTTTCCGCAGTTTCAGGTAATAGTCATCCGCATCCGGCAGCTCCTCTTCCAACAAGCCGGCTTGTCCCAGGAAGAATGCCTCTACCTGCAAGAGGTTATCCCTATGTTTATCTACCGCCCGAAACGGCAAGCGCCCGGCCCATGCCTCGAAGGCGTCGCCATTCAGTCCGAAGCCGAAGTTGCGCGCAAGGGTGATGAAAAAGACATCTTCCCAATGGCGGTTAAAGCGTTCCAGCCTTTGGGATATGGCACGTGCTTTCTGCTCGAAACGCTCTACCTGCAAGGCGGACAGCCAGGAGTGAACCGTCAGCTTGGGAAGGGAAGCAAGAATGGAATAGCAAGGCGGATAAATCTCCGTCTGCCGCAACTCATCGTAACGCTGGCGGACAGACTCGGGACAAGGAAGCAGCACCTGGGGAACGAGTTCTCCATTGGTGCGGTATACATCGCAATTCGATTCCCCGACAACATGCAGGATAACCGTATCGTAGGCCCGGTCGCGGTCGTGTCCGTGGCGCAGCCAGTCCGAAGCTTGCGTGTGCACTTCGACATTGCCCACCCAGAGTGTGCCGTCAATTTTCAGCTTGGCGTTAAAGAAGTCGGGGCCTGCGTTGGTATTCGGCAGACCGGGATCTATCACTTCGACCGGTTGCCCGGAGGTGGTTCGAAGTACTTGCAAGGGAAATATTTTGTGTTTCCAAACGTAATGCAGTAGTTGTTCCATTGTTAACAAGACGTTAATGTAGAGCGCAAATGTAAGAAAAATCTTATCTTTGCGACCTATAGTTTGTTGATAAACTGAATATAATAGATAGAAACAATGAAAATTGCATTAATCGGTTACGGCAAAATGGGCAAAGAGATAGAAAGAATTGCCCTCAACCGCGGACATGAGATTGTCAGCATCATCGATGTCAATAACCAGGAAGACTTTGAATCGGCCGCCTTCAAAAGTGCCGACGTTGCCATAGAGTTCACCAACCCCATGGTGGCATACAACAATTACATGAAAGCTTTCAAAGCCGGTGTGAAACTCGTATCGGGCAGCACGGGATGGATGGCCGAACATGGAGACGAAGTAAAGAAACTCTGCACCGAAGGCGGAAAGACCTTGTTCTGGGCATCGAACTTCAGCCTGGGAGTAAGCATCTTCTCGGCCGTCAACAAATATCTGGCAAAGATTATGAACCAGTTCCCGACTTACGACGTGACGATGAGCGAAACGCACCACATCCATAAGCTGGATGCTCCAAGCGGCACAGCCATCACCCTTGCCGAAGGAATCCTGGAAAACATCGACCGCAAAGACAAATGGGTGAAAGGAACCCTCCAGGCACCAGACGGCAGCATCTCCGGCTCCAACGAATGCGCAACGGACGAACTGCCCATCAGTTCCATCCGCGAAGGCGAAGTGCCGGGCATCCACTGCATCCGTTATGACTCCGAAGCCGACAGTATCTCCATCATTCACGATGCCAAGAACCGGAAAGGCTTTGCACTGGGGGCTGTGCTGGCGGCAGAATATACAGCCTGTCACGAAGGTTTCCTGGGAGTAGAGGACTTATTCCCATTTCTAAAATAACACTATCCTCATTGAGTTACTATTAATAAACATAGCATTATGAGAAAAGCAACACGTGCCCAATGGATTAAGTTCGGTATCATCACTCTGCTATACCTTATCTTCCTCGTCTGGGTGAAAAGCTGGTGGGGACTGATTGTAGTACCCTTCATTTTCGATATCTATATCAGCAAGAAAATCCCCTGGGGCTTCTGGAAGAAATCGGAGAATCCTGCCGTGCGCAGCGTGATGAGTTGGGTAGATGCCATCGTCTTTGCATTGGTGGCCGTCTATTTCGTGAACATCTATGTGTTCCAGAACTATCAGATACCTTCTTCTTCGTTGGAAAAGTCGCTGCTGGTAGGCGATTTCCTCTACGTCAGCAAGATGAGCTACGGCCCGCGCGTGCCGAACACGCCGCTCTCCATGCCGTTGGCGCAGCATACACTGCCAGTGTTCAACACCAAATCGTACATCGAATGGCCTCAATGGAAGTACAAGCGCGTACCGGGCTTCGGCAAGGTGGAACGGAATGACATCGTGGTATTCAACTTCCCCGCCGGCGATACGGTAGCCACCAACTTCCAGCAGACGGACTTCTACAGCCTGGCCTACGAAGAAGGAAAGCGCATGTACCCCAACAAGGTAAATATGGACAGCCTGACCCGCAGCCAGCAACGCACCGTCTACGATTTGTATTACAATGCCGGACGCAACTTGATACGCTCCAACCCCAAAATGTACGGTGACATCGTGGTGCGCCCCGTAGACCGTCGCGAGAATTATGTAAAACGTTGCATCGGCCTGCCCGGCGATACGCTGCAAATCAAGGAAGGGCAAGTCTACATCGACGGAAAAGCCCTGAAAAACCCGGAAGAGATGCAGTTCAACTACTTCGTGCAAACCACAGGCCCGTACATCTCCGAAGATATGTTCCGCGAATTGGGCATCAGCAATGAAGACCAAACACTGATGACGGACGGCATGGGCTGGGAAGAGAATTTAGTGCAAATGGGACTGGACAACCGCGACGCCCAAGGCAGACTGACTCCGGTCTATCACCTGCCGCTCACCAAGAAGATGTACGAAACACTCTCCGGAAACAAGAAACTGATCAGCCGCATCGTTGTAGAGCCGGGTGAGTTCTCCGGACCTATGTACCCGCTGAATCTTTATACCAAGTGGGACCGCAACAATTACGGCCCTATCTGGATTCCGTCCAAAGGTGCTACCATCCAGCTGACTCCGGATAATCTGCCCATCTACGAACGTTGCATCGTGGCCTACGAAGGCAATAAACTGGAAGTGAAAGAAGACGGTATCTACATCAACGGACAAAAGACCGACAGCTATACCTTTAATATGGACTACTACTGGATGATGGGCGACAACCGCGACAAGTCTGCCGACTCCCGCTATTGGGGCTTTGTGCCCGAAGACCATGTAGTGGGCAAGCCTATCGTTGTATGGTTGTCACTGGACAAAGACCGCGGCTGGTTCGACGGCAAGATTCGCTGGAACCGGATATTCAAGTGGGTAGATAATATTAAATGATAATGAAGAAAGGATGGAAGGCAGCAAGTGCGATAGCCGGGGTAATACTCGTCGTAGTATTGCTTCGGGGTTGCGTTGCGACTTCCTACCTTATTCCGTCTTCCGGCATGGAGAACTCCCTGTATCGTGGCGAGCGAATCCTGGTGAACAAATGGAGCTACGGACTGCGCGTGCCGTTCATGGCGTTGTGGGGATATCACCGCTGGGCGGACAGTCCGGTGCAGAAAGAAGACATCCTGGTATTCAATAACCCCGCCAACCTCTCGGAACCGACCATCGACCGGCGGGAAGTTTTCATCAGCCGTTGCATCGGCACTCCTGGAGATACTTTACTGATAGATTCGCTTTTCTCGGTTGTCCCTTCAGAGAAGAATGCACCCGACCAGAAGTTTCTCTATTCCTACCCCAAAGAAAAGGAGCATCAATTGGATTCATTACTATCCATTCTCTCCATCAATCCCAACAGATTGTTAGGGCAGGATTCCGTGAAGAACGTACGCGGTTTCAGCCGTTACGAGCATTATCTGCTGGAACAAGCCATGAACGGGCACTGCTGGATAGAGCCTGTCACGAAAGAGGATTCCATAGAGGTATTGAAACCGCTGATTATTCCCCGGAAAGGGAGGGCAGTACGCGTTTATCCCTGGAACAGGACGTTGCTACGCAATACCTTGGTACTGCATGAGAAGAAGCAAGCCGAGATAAAGAATGATACGCTTTATGTGGAAGGCAAGCCCGTGCAGCATTGCTACTTCACAAAAGACTATTATTGGGTAGGTGCCAATAACTCGATCAATCTTTCGGACTCCCGGCTTTTTGGGTTTGTACCCAAAGACCATATCATTGGCAAAGCGTCGGTAATATGGTTCTCGAAGGAGAAAGGAACAGGTCTTTTCAGCGGGTATCGATGGGACAGGATGTGGAAGACGGTAGAATAAATAAAAAAACAGCAAATGAAAACAGTATTTCTTTCTTCTGCCTACTTGGCACCCGTAGAATATTATACGAAACTGTTGGCTTATGACAAGGTGTTCATTGAGCAGCACGACCATTATATGAAGCAGACCTACCGCAACCGCTGCACCATTGCTGCACCGGATAGCGAACTGGCTCTTTCCATCCCCACCGTCAAGCCGGACTCCCTGAAATGCCCCATGCGCGATATCCGCATCTCCGACCACGGCAACTGGCGGCACCTGCACTGGAATGCCATCGAATCGGCCTACAACCATACTCCTTTCTTTGAGTATTACAAAGACGATTTCCGCCCATTCTACGAGAGGAAATATACGTTTTTAATCGATTTCAACGAGGAATTATGCCGCCTTGTCTGTTCGCTCATAGATATTCAGCCCGATATGGAGCGCACCGCCGAGTATCGCACCACATTTGCCCCGGATGAAGCCGACTTCCGCGAACGCATCCATCCGAAAAAAGACTTCCGGCAAGAAGATTCAGAGTTCCTGCCACAACCCTATTATCAAGTCTTCCAGGAAAGGCTGGGATTCCTGCCCAACCTCAGCATCATCGACTTGCTGTTCAATATGGGACCGGAAAGCTTGCTGGTATTACAGCAGAGCATCACTTACTGAACTTCTGCAAGAACTCTGCCAAGTTCTCCCCTTCTTCCAGCCCCAGTTTCTTCCGCAGGCGGTAACGGCTGATCTCTACCCCACGGAGGGAGATATTCAGTAAAGGGGCTATCTCTTTGGAAAGCAGGTTCATCTTGATATAGGCACACAGCAGTTTATCCTTATTATTCAGTTCAGGATAAGCTTCCTCCAATCGCTTAAAGAAATCATGATGTACCGAGTCGAAAGTGCTTTCGAATGCTTGCAGGTCATCATCATGTTCCATATTCGTTTCAATCTGCCCCAAGAGTCGAAGCGTCTTCCGGCGGAGGGAAACCAGATTCTCTTCACTGATAGAGTGGGATATGCCCAGCACCTCCTTCTTGATGCCCAGCAGCATCTCATTCTTACGCACAATGTTCAAAGTAGTACGGATCAGTTCTTCGGACTTGTGATGTAACTCAGAGCGTAAGTTTTCCTCCTTCAGCGAGTCTATCTTCTGATCCTTCAGGTCACTCTCTTTCTTGAATTCCTGCTGCTGCCTGTAAAGTTCCAGTTCTTTCCGCATCAACAATCGTTTCCGGCTATCGGCTATACGATAATATACGTAGTAGAGTAGCAAAGCAATGGCTATTGTATATATCAAATAGCTCCACCAAGTACGATACCATGGGGGCAGTATTTCAAAGGCAAAAGTAGTAGTTACAGGAGTTGCCGATTTATCGGCAAGCAGTTTCACACTAAACACATACTTGCCTTCGCGCAAACCGGTAAACTCCTTCGTGTAGTTCTCGCCATATTCACTCCACTCACCCTCTTCACTCCCACTACTTAGCCTATAAGAGTAAAGGACAGCACGCATCTTATTATAATTATTAGCACTATATTCTATACGGAGGGAATTATGAGTATATGGAATAACCACCGGTCTGTCATCATACGAATAACTCCGGCCATAAATCAGTGAATCGCGTTGTCCCGTCAAGTATACTTTCCTGATCTGTAAGGTAAGAGGCATCTGATGTGACAACGACTGATGCAGCCTTATCAATGAAAAGCCTTCTTCGGTACCCACTACCACTTGTCCCTGGCCACCAAAATACACATCCTCAAAGTTTTCAATTAATGAGTTCCGCAAAAAAGCCTCATCATCTATCCGATAATACTCCTGTCTGGCCGTATCATAGTGCAACACTTTTAATACACCGTTTGCTACATACCAGATGTTTTTCAGAGAATCCGCCGTCAAATAAGTATAGGCAGTCCTTCCGTCCAACTGGTTTTCCAGCCACGTAAAGCGGTCCAGACAATCGTGTGTCTGATTATAGTGCCATAAGCCATTATGGGAAGTCACAACAATCTCATTATCGACTTTTGCCAAACAAGCATCGTAACCCGGAGGAAAAGCCTCACTATTATAGTCTTTAAACTTCTCTACCTGCCTTAAGTCTTCGGATAATATGATTCGGGATACGCCATCTTCTTTATTCGCTATCCACAGGGAATTAGTTGTATTCCCCACCAACATATCCTTGCACGAACGGTTAAAACCCTCTATCCTGCTGTCTACTATCCAACGGACTCCCTGTTTTTTCAACAGATACAATCCACTATATGTACCCGCTATCAATACATCCTCACGCCCTGCTACCGATATTATATCCCATACTCCCCGCGGACCGTCAAGATGTTCCAACCGATTGCCATCCACTACAAATATGCCATAATCCGAACAGCAGAACAATTTATTATCATATTCGCGAAGCGACCATATCTGACCACCTGTACCAGGCACAAAATCTACCGGATCTTCCTTATTCAACTGAGCAGGCACAGCCGTACAATACAACCCCTGATTGGTGCCCAAATAGAAACGACCCTGGTAACAACGCGATGTATATCCTGAACCGATAACAGACTTACCTCCATAAAGTGAAGCAATACGTGCATTCAAATGAATACAGTCAATGCCATTATCCAATCCTAACCATAAGTGTCCGGCTTCATCAAACACCATGCTCAATACCGTTTTGTTCTGCAGACCATTTCCGGTAGATATTACTTCCACCTCATTAGTATTCAGGTTCAGCAGGCAAACTCCACTTTGAATACTGCCCAATGCCAACAAAGAATCTTTCAATGCAGCACAGAAAAGCTGATTTTTACGGCAGAACTCGTCTGCAGCCGTCGTATACTTCTGTAGGGAAGTGCCATCATAAATAAACAATCCTTTATCCCGGCTTACAACAAGCAATTTATCCTGATAAGGCAACAAACCGCCAACTTTCACCGTATTCCCGATTTCAGATGTACTGCATATCTTCGCAAGCTCAGTTCCATTCAGTACCATCAAACCTTCCGCAGAAGTCACATAAAAGTTATTCCGAACTACTTGCGAAGAGTAGATATCCGAAAGAGCATCTATTTTATTCACTTTGCCATCTTCGAAATAAAAGAAACGGCGATCTGACTGGAAGTACACCCTGCCTTTGTCGGTCAGAATATTCCAGATTACTCCTACCGAGGTGGTTGGTGGCAGACTATCCGAAAGACATGTATAATCCAGCCCGCCGACAGAATTAGGAGAGAAATATCCGAATTGCCCCATTCCACCAATATAAATCCGTCCATCATGCCCCATTTTCAAAGCACGTGTCTTGGCGTTTCGGATGGGATATGTATTCCACTCTACCCCGTCGAACTCCAAAAGGCCTTTATTATTGGCTACATATATCCAACCATTGTCGTGTTGCTGGATATCCCAATTCTGATTAGCAGCTTTATAAGCATGCCTTGTATAATTTGTAATAGGCCTTTGCCAATCGGCTCGTAAAGGAACAGAGATCAATAGGAAGAAAAGACAGAATAGACTCAATATTCGATTCATAGTGGTCAACATTTCACATTTACAAGCACAAATATAACGCCTTTCCATAAAAAAGAAAGCTATCTATAAGAAAATCAAGTAGAAAAAAACGCTTCCACCCTATCAGTTCCAAAAGCAAGAAAAGCACAAACAAGAATAAGATGTATCATTCAAAAATAGCACACCACTGTTTATCAACACATTAATTATTCAGTGAGAAAGTCTTGATGTAGTCATAACAACCGATTGAGAAAGTTTTGATGTGGCTATTCTCTCGTAGTCAATGCACGATGCAATTACTTTTGCGCCGACGAAACGTCTATTTTATAATTAATTAAATCTATGTATTATGAGAAGAAAGATTTTTTCTTGGAAGCTGGCACAGCTACTTTCTTTCTGCTGTATGCTTCTTCTTATCAACTTGAATGTCCTTGCTCAAAACAGTATTACTGTTAAAGGACAAGTGGTGGACGGCACCACCAACGAGTCTCTCATCGGAGTTTCCATTCTCGAAAAAGGAACAACTAACGGTATCATCACTGACATTGATGGTAACTTTAGCCTTAACTCCTCTCCCAATTCTATCATTGTGATTTCTTATGTAGGTTATGTCACTCAAGAAATTCCGGCAAGTAACGTAAAAGGTATCATTCAACTGAAAGAAGATGCCCAAACGCTGGATGAAGTTGTTGTCGTAGGTTTTGGTACACAAAAGAAGGTGAACCTGACCGGTTCGGTAGCTACAGCCTCTGCCAAGGACCTCGAAGCACGTCCCGTAAGCAGTGCCGTGCAAGCATTGCAAGGTGTGATTCCAGGCTTGAACATCTCTAACAGCGGACATGGCGGTGAGCTGAATGCAAGCAAATCCATTAATATCCGCGGTAACGGTACCGTGGGTAAAGACGCCAACAACAACGATTATGCCAGTGGTTCACCGCTCATTCTGATTGACGGTATGGAAGGTGACCTTAACACCGTCAACCCGCAGGATATTGAAAGTATTTCTGTACTGAAGGATGCGGCCGCTTCTTCTATCTATGGCTCGCGTGCACCGTTCGGCGTTGTATTGGTGACTACGAAATCCGGAAAGTCCGGACGTCCGGTCATCAACTATAATAATAGTTTCCGCTTCAACACACCGGTCAAAATGCCAAAGATGATGAATGCCTGGGAATACGTGAACTTCTATGACGAAGCCATGTTCAACAAAAACAGTACCCACTACTATACAGAAGAGTATAAGCAAAAAGTAAAAGACTATGTTGACGGTAAGCTGGCGCCCAACGATGTGGCAGAAGCGCAAGGTAACGGCAAATGGAACTACGACTATACGTGGGGCAATGTAGACTGGCTGAAAGAGTATTATCGCGATTGGTCCAGTGCACAAGAACACAACGCCAGCGTCAGCGGCGGTACGGAGAAATTCACTTACTACATGTCAGCCAATTACCTGGGACAAAGCGGTTTCATGCGTTACGGTACCGACCATAACAAGCGTTACAACCTGACCGGAAAGATTTCTGCCCAGATCACAGACTATGTAAAGGTGGACTACTCCAGCCGTTACTCACGTACCGACTACGACCGTCCGAGTGTTATGTATAACGATTTCTATAATAACGTACTGCGTCGTTGCCGTCCGGTTCGTCCTCTGAAAGACCCTAACGGTTACTATATGTCCGACATCAACTACATTGAAGCCCTACAAAGCGGTGGCCGCCAGAATGAAATCAACGACGGACTTTCCCAACAAGTACGTGTCACCATCACCCCTATGAAGAACTGGAACATCATTGGTGAATTCAATCTGAAAACGGACAATAACTGGACGCACTACGAGCACAAACGTGTATATTCGCACATGGCCGATGACCCCGACAAAACGTATGTGGCCACCATGACCGGCCCCAGTGAAGACAAGGTATATGAATATGCCTACAAATCCCTCTTCCTGAATCCTAATGTATATACAAACTATAACATCACCCTCGGTCAGCACACAATTGCCGCTACGGCAGGTATGCAGATTGAGCGCCAGAAATACCGTGATGTAAGTGCACAACGTGCCGACATGATTTCTACCGATCTCCCTGTACTCAACCTCACTACAAGTTCCCAATCCTATGGCATTTCGGGTGTAGTGCAAGAATGGGCCAGTGCAGGTTTCTTCGGTCGTGTCAATTACGACTTTGCCGGTCGCTACCTGATAGAAGGTAATCTTCGTTACGACGGTTCTTCCCGTTTCCGCCGTGACAACCGCTGGATTCTGACGCCTTCTTTCTCACTTGGTTGGAATATTGCCCGTGAAGCTTTCTTCGAACCGTTGGCCGATAAGATTTCTACCTTAAAGTTGAGAGTATCTTACGGTACACTGGCCAATGCCAACATCTACAATTGGTATCCTACTTATCAGACTATGAACGTAAAAGCTTCCAATGGTAGCTGGCTCATCAACAATGCCAAGCCCAATACAGCCGAAGCACCGAAACTTGTATCATCCTCACTGACTTGGGAAAAAATCAAGAATACCAACATGGGGTTGGATGTAGCCGCCTTCAATAACCGTCTGACCGGTTCTTTCGACTACTTCATACGCAAAACCGAAGATATGATGGGTCCCGGAATCGAACTGCCGGCCGTACTGGGTACCAGCGTACCGCCAACCAATAACACCGACATGAAGACTTACGGATGGGAACTCCAAATCGGCTGGCGCGACCAGATCGGCGAATTCAGATACGGAGCCAAGTTAAGCCTTTCCGATTCACAAAGCAAGATTCTGCGCTATGGTAACCCTACCGGTTCTCTCTCCAAATATGTAGAAGGAGAACTCATCGGTAACATCTATGGATATACCACCATCGGCATTGCCAAGACTGATGAAGAAATGCAGCAACACCTCGCTTCATTACCCAATGGCGGACAGAACGCATTAGGCAACCAATGGGCAGCCGGCGACATCATGTATGCCGACCTCAATGGTGACGGTAAAATCAACAATGGAAGCAATACCATCAACGACATGGGCGATATGAAGAAAATCGGTAATACAACACCGCGCTTCATGACCGGTATCAATTTGGACGCCGCATACAAAGGATGGGACTTACAGATGTTCTGGCAAGGTGTACTGAAACGCGATTGGTGGCCGGGTGACAGAAATATGACTTTCTGGGGTGTAACAGACGGTGAATGGTGGTCTACCTCTTTCAAAGATCACCTCGACTACTTCCGTACTTCGGACAACCCGCTGGGCGAGAATCTGAACTCTTACTATCCGCGTCCTGTATTCAATACGAAGAACAATAAGACCCAGACCCGCTATTTGCAGAATGCAGCCTATATGCGTCTGAAGAACATTCAAATCGGTTATACCTTCCCCAAAGTGTGGGTCAGCAAGATTATGCTGCAAAACCTGCGTGTCTTTGTTTCGGGCGAGAACCTGCTGACTATTACCAGTCTTAGCGATACTATGGACCCGGAAACATGTGGTGCCGGTTACCAAGACACCGAACAGGCAAATGGCACGGTATATCCGTTGGCAAAGACAATATCATTCGGATTAAGTGTTAACTTCTAAAACAAGAGCAGAATATGAAAACTATAAAATATAAACATATCGTAAAAGGAATCGTTCTGGGATGTATGCTCATGACCGGAACCAGTTGTGACGATTTTTTGGATATTACGCCGCCTTCTGATGTAGCTCCCGAAAATTACTTAGTAGAAGAAAGCCAGTTGGCTGCCTATACCATCCGTTACTATACAGATAATTTCTCCTCACTGAACGGCCAATATGGAGATGAGGAGATGGCAACGGACAACGCTACTACCCGTAACTCCAACAATCGCTACCTTATCGGCGAATGGAAGACTCCGGCAAGCGGTGGCGAGTGGGATTTCAACAAAATCTATACACTCAACTATTTCATCCAGTCTTCCGAAAAGAATCTGGAAGCCGGAAGCATCAAAGGCAATGCCACCAACATCAAACACTACATCGGTGAAGGATACTTCCTGCGTGCTTATCAATACTTCTACCGTTTGCGCAAGCTGGGCGACTTTCCGATTATCAAAGAAGTATTGCCCGATAACAAAGAAGCGCTGATTGAAGCTTCCAAGCGCCAACCGCGCAATGAAGTAGCACGCTTCATCCTTGAAGATCTGGATAAGGCAATCAATTACCTGACCAATAATCCCGATGGCGGCAAGGCACGTATCACCAGAAATGCAGCGCTTGTATTGAAAGCACGCGTAGCCTTGTTCGAAGCCACCTGGGAGAAATACCATGCCGGTACAGCGCTTGTACCCAATGGTACAGGATGGCCCGGAGCAGAGAAAGACTACAACAAAGGATATCAATTCCCCAGTGGCAGTGCCGAAGCCGAAATCAATTTCTTCCTCGACCAGGCTATCAATGCATCACAAGAAGTAGCCGAGGGCGTGACGCTGACATCCAACAATGGTGTCATACAACAGTCCTCAGCCGATGCTGCCAACGACTACTACGATATGTTCGCCAGCCAGAATCCGAACGGATACTCCGAAGTACTGATGTACCGCCCCTACAACCGTGATTTGAGCATTGGTACAGACTATAACCATCACATCTACTACGGTTATGCACGTGGTTATACACACCAGATGGAACATTCTTTCCTGATGAAGAATGGCCTGCCCGTTTATGCAGAAGGCAGCGGCTATAAAGGCGATGATTACATCGGCGACACCAAGATAGACCGTGACGACCGTTGGCGCCTCTTCATGAAAGCTCCCGGAGAAGTGAAGACGTTTATCAACACCACCAGTCCCGAATACTTCTCCGCTACCCCGATGGTTTACTCGGACGACGTGAAGTATTCTACTGCTACAGGTTACCTGCTGGGTAAAGGTTACTCCCACGACCTGAAAGACCAGGATTTGAATAAAGACCAGACAGCTGCAATCATATTCCGTGCGGCAGAAGCTTACATTACTTATATTGAAGCTTACTACGAGAAGAACCACAAGCTGGATGATAAAGCTGATAAATACTGGCGTGCCCTGCGCAACCGTGCCGGCATCGATCCCGATTATACCAAGACCATTGCCGCTACCGATATGTCCAAAGAAGCGCTCTATGACTGGGGTGCCTACTCTACCGGCCAACTGATAGACAAGACCCTGTACAATATCCGTCGCGAACGCCGCAACGAGTTTATCGGCGAAGGATATCGCTACAGCGACCTGCTTCGTTGGCGTGCTATGGACCAGTTAAACGGCTTCCAGATAGAGGGTATCAAATTGTGGGGCCCCATGATAAAGGATTATGAAGCGGCAGGATTGATGGACAACCTCATCTATGGTAAGAGTGATAAGGAAAATACCATCTCTTCACCGGAACTGAGCGAATACGTACGTCCATACCAGGTGGCAACAACCGGCCTCTATTACAACGGGCTGACTTTCTGCCAGGCACATTATCTGACCCCGATTGCTGAAAGTCACTTCCTGATTACGGCTTCAGACGGTGCAACGGTAAGTACCTCACCCATCTACCAGAATCCGGGATGGCCTACCAAAGCTAATGAACCTGCCGAAAGATAAATTTTCTTTCATGAATTGTTTGAGAGGACAAGAAACATATATGTTTCCTGTCCTCTCTTCTTTTTATAATATAACGTTCGGGATAAGTAAACGCGTAAAGCCCTGTTTTTATCCTCCATTCTCCCTATTTTTAACCCTATAAAGCCCTATTTCTATTTCGTTAGACCTCAGTCGACCTTTCATTAAACCTTGGTTAACCTTTCGCCCGACCATGGTTAATCTTTCGTTAGACATATATCTAACGAAATAAAAACGACACTTTACGAGTATAAAGTTCCCCGTCCGGAGGGTAAAAAGCCCCACATCTCCGACTAAAGAAGCCGATCTTGACTTCTCGGTTAAATCCCCTACTTCGAAAACCGCTGCAGGAACTCCGTCAGATTGTCCCTCTCGCCCAGGTCCAGCTTCCTGCGCAGGCGGTAGCGACTGATTTCCACCCCACGCACCGAGATATTCAGCAAGGGGGCAATCTCTTTGGTGAGCAAGTTCATCTGGATATAGGCACACAGCAGTTTCTCCTTGTTGTTCAAGTCGGGATAGGCTTCCGACAGATTCTTGAAGAAATCATGGTGCACGGAGTCGAAGGTACTCTGAAACGCCTGCAAGTCGTCATCATGCTCGATGTTCGTTGTAATCTGTCCCTGCAGGCGCAGTACCCGGCGGCGAAGCGCTGTCTGGTCGTTCTCGTTCAGGGAATGGGAGATGCCGTCTACTCCTTTCTTGAGTTCCAGCAGCATTTCGTTCTTCCGTACGATGTTCAGGGTGGTACGCACCAGTTCTTCGGATTTATGCCGCAGTTCGGACTGCAAGTTTTCTTCCTTCAAGGAGTCAATCGTCCGGTCCTTCAAGTCGCTCTCTTTCTTGAACTCCTGCTTCTGGTGATAAAGCTCCAACTCCTTCTGCATCAGCAGATGCTTCCGAAAACTCACAATGCGGCGATAGATATAGTACAGCAGCAGAACTGCCGCCGATGCGTAGACCAGATAGCTCCACCACGTACGATACCACGGTGGCAAAATTTCAAAAGTAAAGGAGGTAACCGGCGGCTCTTCTCCCTTATCCGCCAGCAGCCTTACACTAAAAGTGTATTTCCCTTCGGGCAGACCGGTAAACTCTTTCGTGTTGTTTTCGCTGTATTCGCTCCAATGCCCTTTTTCACTGTCGTTGCTCAGGCGGAAAGAGAAGAGAGTGGGTTGGGACGATCCGTAATCGCTCACGCTGTATTCTATGCGGAGCGAATTGTGTGCGTATGGGATGAGTACCGCCTCATCGTCATAGCGATAACTGCGTCCGTATATCAACGAGTCCCGCTGTCCCGTGAGATACACCCGGCGGATTTGCAGGGATAAAAGGTTCTTTCCGGTGGTGGCAAGCGGCAGTTCCAGCTTGGAGAATCCGTCTTCCGTACTGATGATGGCACTGTTGCCCACCACGGACACACTCTCGAAGTTCTCGACCAGCGCTCCTTTCAAGAAACACTCGACCTGCCGGGCATACGTCTTCTTACCCCAGTCATAGCGCAGCAGTTTCAAGATTCCACCCGCCGCATACCAGATATTGTTCCCGTCATCCTTATATATATAGGAATATGCAGTCTTTCCATCGAGCAGGCGCTCCATCTCCCGGTATTCTACCAGACTGTCCTTCTTCTGGTCGAACCTCCACAGTCCGTAATGGGAGGCCACCGCTATTTCACTCCCTACCCACGACAACTGGGCATCGTAATCGAAGGGAAAATGATTGTACTTTTTCTCCTGCCTGACCTTGCGCAAGTCATCCGACAGCAGCAGCCGATAGACACCCCGTCCCTTATTCGTCATCCACAGATAGGTGGAGCTTTCTGCCAGCAGGCTCTTACAGGAAAGGTCACAATTCTCAATCTTTGTCACTACTGTCCAGCGGTTCTGCTTCTTCATCAGCAGATAGAGTCCCCGGTTCACTCCGTACGTACCGGCTATCAACACATCTTCGTGATTGGGCAGAGGGACGATGCTGCGCACTCCTTTTATACCATCAATCCGCTCAGTGCCACGGTCGTCACCGATGACAAAGATGCCGTCGTCTGAGGCGCAGAACAACTTGTCATCATATTGCAGGAACGACCACATCTGCCCTTCGGTTCCTTTAACAAAGTTCATCGGAGTATCCCTGTCCGAAGCACCGGGAAACTCCGTGCGATAGACGCCCTGGTTGGTGCCCAGATAAAGAGATCCGCGGTAGTAACAAGAAGCATATCCCGAGCCTATTTGCAAATCGGTACCTCCATAGAGGGAGGAAAGGCGGGAATTCAGATGTATGTAGTCGATACCGTTGTCAAGCGCCAGCCAAAGATTGCCTTCCACATCGAACAGAAGTCCGTGCACCGTTTTATTCTGCAGCCCGTAATCGGTGGAAATCCGTCTGGCCGCTCCCGTCTCCAGATCCAGCAGACAGATTCCGTCCTGCACGGAGCCCAGCGCCAACAACGAACCGCGAATGTCGGCACCATACATGTGTTTCTGCAAAAGAAAGTCCTCAATGCCGGTGGCATACTTATGCAGAGTGACCCCATCGTAGATGAAGATCCCGTGACTGCGCGTCACCAGCAAGATATTACCTTTATAAGTCAGCATGGACACAATCGTGAAGGTCCGGGTCAGTTCTGTGCCGGGCACGGGTATAAAGTCCTTCCCCTCCAGCATAAGCAAGCCTTCTTCCGAAGCTATATAAAGTTTATGATTAAGAAGCGCGGAACTGGAAATCTGGTTTCCATAATCCACGTATTCCGTACGTCCGTCTTTCGGATGGAATATATAGCGGTCTGCCTGAAAATAGACCTGCATCCCGTCTACCAGTATATTTCTGACAACACCCATATTGATATAGGACAGCAAGCTGTCGGACAAGGCCCGGTAGCGCAATCCGCCCAGATTATCCGGTTCGAAGTAGCCGAACTGCCCGATTCCCCCCACATAAATCCGGCCGTCGCCACCTTTCTTCACCGCTCTCATCTTGGCGTTCCGAACAGAATATAGATTCCAGTTCATGCCGTCAAATTCCAGCAGTCCTTTGTTGTTGGCAACGTATATCCATCCGTTGTCATATTGTTCCAACATCCAGTTTTGGGTTCCTGCCTGATAGGCATGCCGGGTATAATTCGTAACAGGACATTGCCAGCCGGCTCTTGCCGAAGTGGATATCAACAGAAATAGAAGAAAAAAAAGAAGATAAGAGTGTTCTCGTTTCATGGCAAACACATTTCAAGAGTTATGGCAACAAAGATAATGACTTTCTGCAATAGTACGTCTGATGTAATTGTTTTTAATACTAAATCACTATTTATCAGAGCATTAAAAAACAAGAATTTCCTATCTGATGTAATCGGAATACAGCCTTGAGAAAACTTTGATGTAATATCTTACACTTTTCGAACAGAGCATAAAGCTATATTTGCCTCGCTTTAACGCAAAAACACTTATTAATTAATTAAATCTACGTATTATGAGAAGAAAGATTTTTTCTTGGAAAAAGATGCAGTTACTATTGCTTTTCTGCTGCATGCTTTCCCTCTCTGACTTAGGGGTATTTGCCCAAAGTAGCATCGCCATCAAAGGGCAAGTGGTGGATGCCGGAAACAACGAACCGCTTATCGGCGTATCTATTCAGGAAAAAGGTACGGCCAATGGAGTAATCACGGATATCGACGGAAACTTCACCTTGAATGCACCCGCCGAATCCACCATTGTATTCTCTTATATAGGATATAAGACAGTCGAAATGAAAGCCACTGCAGTAAAGGGTATCATTAAACTGACTGAAGACTCCCAATCATTACAGGAAGTGGTAGTTGTGGGCTACGGTGTACAGAAGAAGGTGAACCTCTCGGGCTCCGTATCTGCCATTGAAGGAGACAAGATTGCCGCCAAACCGTCCAGCAATGCCATGGCCGCCTTGCAAGGCGAACTTCCGGGTGTCACCATCACACGCAACAGCGGACAGCCGGGCAGCGAAACGTCGGGCATGCAGATCCGTGGCGCCTCCTCCGTCAACAAGACTTCCACGCTGATACTGATTGACGGTATAGAAGGCGACCTGGCCTTGGTCAACCCCAATGACATCGAATCCATCTCCGTATTGAAGGATGCTGCCTCTTGTGCTATTTACGGTGCACGCGCCGCAGCCGGTGTAGTGCTTGTCACCACCAAGAACGGAACGGAAGGCAAGCCCCGCATCACCTACAACGGCTATTATGCCATCAATACTCCGGGGAACATGCCCGAACGCCTCACGGCTTGGGAAGAGCAAAGCTTTATCGACCAGAGTCGCATCCCCACCACGGGCAAGACGGAATGGAATGAGGAAAAGGCTTCCTGGGTAGGAAACCCGAACTTCAACTCACGCCCGCTGTCCAACGGCCGCTGGGACCTTTTCGAAGCAACCAACTGGGTAGCTGAAGGCACCAAGAAGAGTACGGCACAGCAGAACCACTCTGTTTCCATCAGTGGTGGCAGCAAGAATATGAACTATATGATGTCTGCCAACTACTACACCAAAAACGGTTTGCTGAAGTACGGCACAGACAGCAACGACCGCTACAACCTGCTTGCCAAAGTCAATGCCACTGTCAACAAGTTCGTGGACTTAGGATTGAACGTACAGTACCAATCCACCGAAGTGGAACAGCCTTCCTACGGATCTACCGGCTTGTTCAACTTGCTCTATTCCAGCCGCGGACGTCAGCCTATCTATAATCCGGAAGGAGACGAGAGCGGCAACATATACAACGGTGACTTACAGGCCAACGCCATCGACATTATGAAGAACGGCGGTATGAAAAGCACCAAATACGAAGCTTTCACCGGCAAGGCAAACGTGGCGATCAAGGACATCGTAAAAGGCTTGCGCATCAACCTGAGCGCTTCGCGCAAAGCCGGTTACTACATGGAGAACAGCGTGACGCGTACCTTATTATGGAAAGACCGCGTAGGTAACAGCGTCCGCAGCAGTTTCGGTACGCCCAACTCACTCTACAAGAAAAAGAATTCCGATTATCATGATTTGGTGGAAGCTACCGTAAACTATACCTTCAACCTGCAGGAGAATACGCACAACTTCAATATCCTGGCCGGTACTTCCTACGAAAGATACCGCAAGGACGAAATGGATGCCACTGCCAGCAACATGAACTCCAATGACTTTTTCTCTTTCAACTATTATGACTCTTCCATAAACACCAATACTAAAATCGGTGACAACATCGAACCATGGAAAATGATGTCCTACTTCGGACGTATCAACTATAACTTCAAGGAACGCTACCTGCTGGAAGCCAACGTACGCTACGACGGAAGTTCCCGTCTGACACCCGACAAGCGCTGGAAAGCATTCCCGTCTGTTTCCGCCGCCTGGCGCATCAGCGAAGAAAGCTGGTTCAAGGTGGACTGGATAAGCCAACTGAAGCTGCGCGCCTCTTGGGGACAACTGGGCAATGGTGCCATTCTGGGACTCTACGATTACATTCCGTTAATCAACGACAGCCAAAAAGACATGCCCGCCAGCTATATGGGCGAGAAATGGTTCTACCAGGCAGACCTGGCATCCAAGGAAAAGACTTGGGAAACGATTGAGACGACCAATATCGGTTTTGACTTCGGGTTTCTCAACAACCGCCTGACCGGTAGCTTTGAATACTACTGGAAGTACAACAATGACATGCTCGCCTCCCTTCAGTTACCTCACCAGATAGGTATCAACGTACCCAAAATGAACTTCGGTAAACTGAAGACGTGGGGTTGGGATTTCAATATCGGCTGGAAAGACAAAATCAAAGAGGTCAGCTACCAAGTTAACTTCAACCTCTCCGACAGCGACAACAAACTTGTACAATACGACGGTGCCAGCAACCTTTACGACGGCTCTATCGAACTGCTGGAAGGCTATTCACTCAACACTATCTGGGGCTACAAGACCGACGGCTTCTGGAAAAGCCGCGAAGAATACCTGAAGTACAAGGAAGACCATCCGGGCTACAAATCCTTCAACGACGGAAAAGTGGCCGGCGGCGACGTGAAGTACGTAGCGCAAGGCAACCCCGACCATGAAATCGGCGTAGGTGGTGCTACTCCCGAAGATCCGGGCGACCTGGTATGCCTCGGCAGCTCCAATCCCCGTTATCTTTACGGCATCAACCTGGCTGCCCAATGGAAGGGTTTCGACATCTCCGTCATGTTCCAAGGTGTGGGAAAACGCAAGGTGGTCATCGACCCCTCCGCTTTCGCTCCGCTCTATCAAGACTACATGATGCCGTGGACCATCCACCGCGACTATTGGACCGAAGACAACCAGAATTCCTTCTGGCCGCGTCTTTACCAATACAAAGGCGACAACTTCAACTTCAAGACTTCGGACAGATGGGTGCAGAACGGCGCTTATATCCGCCTGAAGAACGTGACTGTAGGCTACACGCTTCCGGTTCTCAAAAAGTACGTGGAACGCATCAGAGTATATGTCACCGGAGAAGACATCTGGGAGCACAGCAACATGCTTTCCGTATTCGACCCTGAAGTAGGCAACAAGGCAAACAGAAACATCTATCCGTTCTTCCGCACCTGGACCCTCGGCTTAAACGTTACATTCTAAACCCCAATGATTATCATGAAAAAGATATATGCATTATTCGCTACCGCTCTGCTTGTTGCCAGTTGCTCGCTGGACGTAGAGCCTGAGACTAAATTGGCAGACACCAACTTCTGGAAATCAGAAACCGACTTGCGCGGCGCCTGCAACAGACTTTATATCGACCTGCCCGGTTTCTCACACGACAAACGCTCGGACGAGCTGGTAGGTCCCAACCAGGACGGAGTGTCCAGCGGCAACCGCAGTGTGCCCGGCACATCCAATGACTGGACATATCCTTACAACCGCATCGGCGTGTGCAACAACATCATCATCAAAGGTGAAACGGCCCCCATCGCCCAGGAAACCAAAGACCGCTGGATAGCCGAAGCACGTTTCTTCCGTGCCTACCACTACTTTGACTTAGTGAAGAAATATGGTGACGTGCCTTTGATTCTCAAAGTATTCGATTCTACCAGTGACCCGGATGTCAAACGTGCACGCGACCCGCGTGAGGACGTGATTCAGCAGTGCTACAGCGACCTCGACTTTGCCGCGCAACATCTGCCGCAGATAGACAAGCTGACCGGTTCCGACTGGGGACGTGTGTCCCGGTCTGCCGCCCTTGGCATGATGGTGCGCATCGGACTGTATGAAGGTACTCACAAGAAATACCACCAGACAACCGGAGGCGACTACAAGGCACACTTGAAAAAAGCCGTCGATGCTGCCGAAACCATGATTTATACGGAAAAGAAACATTCCCTCTACCCCGACTTCACGAAACTGTTCCTGTTTGACGGCGAGGGAGATAAAAACAAGGAAAGTGTATTCGTCAAGATTTACGGACCGAATGACGCAGGCATCATCACACACAACAATTCACGTGGGCTGGAGAATACCGCTGCCGTAACCCGCAGCATGGTGGACAACTTCCTCTATACGGACGGACTGCCCCGTGAGAAGTCTTCTTTAGTGATACGTCCGGAAGTGAAGTACGCCGACATTCTTGAGAACCGTGACCCACGTCTCGCCATGACCCTGTACTCCGTAGGCGAACAGGCTTACAAAGGAGCCTATACACCATTCAAGACCGACGACCAGGCACATGGCTACGGCTATCCCATTAAAAAGGGTTTCATCATGAGCGAATGGTCAACCAATAGCAAGGAGACGCTGGACAAGATGATTATCCGTTATGCCGAAATCCTGATCTCCTACGCAGAAGCTTTCTATGAATATAACGGAAGTATCAGTGATGAGAAACTGGACGAAACTATCAACACCGTACGCCGTCGTGCAGGCTTCAACACGATGCTTACCAACGCCTTTGTACAAGCCAACGGCCTGAACATGCTCGATGAAATCCGCCGGGAACGCATGGTGGAATTTATAGATGAAGGTTTGCACTACGACGACATCATCCGCTGGAAAACAGCCGAAAAAGTATTGCCCAATGCTGTTCTCGGCCTGCTCTACAATGCCGACGAGACTCCCGTCAAAGAGAAAGAACTGGGCGGACGACTAACCGACGCCGACGGCAAGTACAAGGGCGAAAAGCTTTATGATGAAGGCAATATCTTCGTCATTGAAGAAGCCGGTTCACGTAACTTCGACCCGGCAAGAGATTATCTCTACCCGATTCCGACTTACGAAATCAGTACCTCCGGCGGTAACATCAAACAGAATCCTAATTGGGGCAATGCTAAAGATTAATGATATAACAATAAGAAGAAAGATTATGAAAAAGATTATGATACTTTTGGCAATGGTTGCCACTTGCGGTTTATTCAGCAGTTGTGGCGATGATGACTGGAGCAACAACAATCCGGCCATGGAACACATCTATTACTACGGATTGGGTAATGTGAAATATCCCGGTGGCAACGAACTGCAATACAATGTGGAACAAGGAGAAATCGTAGAAGTCCCTACTTACTTCTTCAGCGCCTACAAACGTTCGTACAGCCCGGTAGTGAACTACTATACCTCCGCCGTGCCTCAAAACAAAGAGAATACGGAGCCTCAACTGGTATGCGGCACCGACTACCAGGTAGTGGACCAAAGCGGTACGGTCCTGACTCCCGACGCCAACGGCGGCTACAGCATGACGTGGCCCAATGCGTTGCAAGGCAGTCAACCTGTTTTCATCAAGGCCTTGAATGGAAAGAAGGGAAAACTGCGTGTACTAACCTTTGATCCCACCAAGACGATTGATCCCACAGATGTAAGCACCACTACCATCGCCAAGACAAACGAATATGAAGTACGTGCCTTCAGTGAGAACTATTATGTAACGGTGAACATCAAATAGCTTCACGTTTTCTTTATTTGGATTGAAAGATTGTATTCAAGGTAGGAGTGGTGGAAGCACCTGAAATAATTCCGGTTCCACCACTCTTTTTTCTACATACTGATGCCAACAACTTCATTCCCAATAAAATGAGAAACGGAAGAGAAATCCCCGATGTAGTTAAAAAGAGAACAGAGAGAAAGTTTTGATGTACTCTGACTTATGTAAAGTTCATACAATTATCGTAACTTTGCTCCTATTAATCATTCTGTAACCTTTTACCATGAAGAGACTGAACCATCCCTACAGACACAAAGTGGCAACATGGATCATAGCCACTGTCCTCGCTTCATTCATTGTATCACCCTGCATTGCGCAACGGGAGACTCAAACCATCAACGACAGTTGGAAGTTCCTGAAAGGCGAATGCGCCGCCGCATCAGACAGCGCCTTCGACGACAGTCAATGGAGCAGCATCCATCTGCCCCACACTTGGAACACCGATGCTTATACGGAAAAAGATTATTACCGTGGCACCGGATGGTATCGCCGTCCCGTCCATATCCCCGGCAGCTGGGAAGGGAAACAGATATTCCTGAAGCTGGACGCAGCCAGTAAGGCAGCCACCATCTATATAAACGGAAAACAAGTGGACGAACATACGGGGGGATATACTGCCTGCACCTTCGACATCACGCCGTTCCTTTCCGCCGGAAAAGCCAACACACTGGCTATCCGTGTGGACAATTCCCGAATGGATATCCCTCCTATTTCGGGTGATTTCACTTTCTTTGGCGGCATCTACCGCGATGTATGGCTGACGGCAGTACCCAAGCAGCACTTCAATCTGGCGAACCATGGCTCCGACGGCATCTTCATCAGCACCCCCCAAGTATCTGAAGAACAAGCCACCGTATCCATTCGCGGAGAAGTAAAGAACGATGCGCAAGAGAAAGCGGCTCTCGAACTGACACACTCCATCTACCAACCGGACGGAACCCTTCTGCAAACGCTCAAACAATCGATACAACTGAAAGCAGGAGAAACCTACGCTTTCCACAACGAAAGCTCCCCCATCCTCCATCCCCAACTATGGACGCCCGAAACTCCCGCCCTCTACCGGGTGGAAACGACCTTGCGCAACCGCAAGACAAAAACCGTCCTGGACCAAAGCAGCCACCATACCGGTTTCCGATGGTTCCGCTTCGACAGCAATGAGGGCTTCTTCCTCAACGGAAAGCCCTACAAACTGCGCGGCATCTGTCGCCACCAGGACCAAAAGCCCATCGGTGTGGCCCTGACGGACGAGATGCACCGCCGTGACATGAAACTGATGAAAGAAATGGGTGCCAACTTCATCCGCATTTCCCATTACCCGCAAGACGATGCCCTGCTCGAAATGTGCGACAAACTGGGAATGCTGGCATGGGAAGAGATTCCCATCATCGACATTGTGCCCGATACTCCAGGCTATGGCGACAACTGCGAACGCAATCTGCGGGAAATGATTCGCCAGCACTACAACCACCCTTCCGTCATCGTTTGGGGATATATGAACGAGATTCTACTCGTCACCCAACGGAAGTACAAGACCGAAGCAGAACTGAAACCCGTCATAGAGCGTACCCTGGCACTTGCCAACAGGCTGGAGAAAGTCCTGAAAGAGGAAGACTCCACCCGGCTGAGCACCATGGCATTCCATGGCAGCAACAGTTACAACGAAACCGGACTGAGCAATATCACCGATGTCGTAGGCTGGAACCTGTACCAAGGATGGTATGGCGGCGATGTCACCGGATTTGAAAAATACCTGGCTCAGCAACACCGCGACTATCCCACCCATCCTATGATTGTCAGCGAATACGGTGCCGGTTCAGACAAGCGTCTACATTCGCTGGTTCCCCATGCCTTTGATTTCAGCATCGAATATCAGCAGAAGTACCTCGAACACTACCTGCCGGTGCTGGAAGAAACACCCTACATCTGCGGAGGCACCCACTGGAACTTCATCGATTTCTCTTCCGCCCTGCGGGATGAATCCATGCCGCGCATCAACAATAAGGGGCTGGTTTATGCCGACCGTACCCCCAAAGACGTATATTACTATTACCAGGCAACCTGGCGCAAGGATATTCCGGTTCTGCACATTGCCAGCCGCGACTGGACCCGGCGCACCGGCGTACAGCAAGGTGATGCTCCCGTCCTGCTCCCGGTAAAGATATACACCAACCTTCCTGAAGTAGAACTCTTTATCGATGGAAAGTCCTTAGGGAAACGCAGTGTTGAGAACCAGACTACGACTTTCGAAGTTCCATTCAACAGTAAAGTACCTTTCCTCTTCGCACAAGGCAGCTACCAGGGAAAGACGGTACAAGATGGACTGAAAGTACACTTCACCCCCATTCCGGCAAATCTGAACAGCGCTGCCAACCTGAAAAATCTGGAACTGGCGGTCAACGTAGGAAGCCAATGCTTCTACACCTCCGACGAGAGCCAACTGACCTGGCTCCCCGACCAACCTTATAAAGAAGGCAGCTGGGGATTCATCGGCGGTAAAGAACAAGGCACGCAGACCGAGATACGAAACACCGCCGACGGCCCCCTGTTCCAAACCCTCAGAACCGACATCGAAGGATATCGCTTCGACGCTCCGAAAGGAGTCTACGAGGTAGAACTTCTCTTTACGGACATTTTCCGCCAGAACGCCACCGCAGCCTACCTGCTGGATCGCAGCGGTCAGCAAGAGAACCGCGAAAACGCATTCAGTATCTCCGTAAACGGAACCGTACTGGAAGAAAGCCTTTCTCCCTGCCGGGAAAGCGGTTACTTCCATGCACTGCGGAAGAAGTACTACATCACCAATAACGAAGACCATATCGAGATACGCTTCCACTCCGGCAGTGGAACCTGTTTCCTGAATGGCATTAAACTCCGAAATATTTATTAACCGATAAAACAGAAAACCCCATGAAATCGAGAGTAGCACAATGGACATTTGCTTTATTGCTTCTGACAGCCTCTGCACAAGCACAGTCCATTTGGGATGCAACGCATCTTGCCAACGTAAAACAGTCCATCCGGGAGCCGTTCTATGCCTCCGCTTATCAAGAGCTTCAATCAAAGGCAGACAAACTGCTGGATGTACAACCCCTTTCCGTCATGCTGAAAGAGAAGACACCGGCCAGTGGCGACAAGCACGACTACATGAGCCAGGCACGATACTACTGGCCCGACCCTACAAAACCGGACGGTCTGCCCTACGTCAGCCGTGACGGCCTCTCCAACCCCGAATTAGAGAAGTTGGACCGCAACCGCCTGGGCATAACCGCCGAACGCATCACTACCCTTGCCCTCGCCTGGTACTTCAGCAACGACGAGCGATATGCGCAAAAAGCCACAGAACTGGTCCGCGTATGGTTCCTCAACAAAGACACGCGTATGAATCCCAATCTGCGTTATGCCCAAGTCATTCCCGGCCGATACAACAACGAAGGTCGTTGCTACGGACTGATAGACACTTATTCTTTCGTGGAGATGCTGGACGCTCTTCCTCTGTTAGAGCAGTCGAAAGCATTCACAGCGAAAGACAGCAAACAGTTGAAGACATGGTTTGCCAAGCTGACCGACTGGATGTTGACCAGCGAGCAAGGCAAAGAGGAAGGTGCCGGCGCCAACAATCACAGCGTGGCCTACGACGCACAAATCATTGCCTTCTCCCTCTACACCGGCAATATAAAGAAAGCGCAGGAAGTCATCAACGTCCTGCCCGAAAAGCGCATCTATCCGCAAATAGAACCGGACGGAAGCCAGCCGCAGGAACTGCGCCGTACCCTCGCCTTCCACTATTCGCAATACAACCTGACGCACTTCATCGACATCATGCTGATGGCAAAGAAACTGGGCAGCAACATCGACAACGCCACTTCCACCGACGGACGGAACTTCTACAAAGCGATGGATTTCCTGACTCCATACCTGGGAAAGAGCCTCAACGAATGGCCCTACCAGCAGATAAGCGGATGGGAAAACTCACAGCAGCACTTCTGCAAAGACCTCTACCGCACGGCTGTCTACCTAAATCCTGCCCGCAAGGATTACCTGCGACTTTATGACGCACACCGTGTGCTGAACCTGCGCGACCCCTTCAACCTGCTTTATGTGCAGGCCTCCGAAACGGACAATGCATACGCCTTTGCCGCCGGACAGCTGAAACTGGCCATGCAATGCGCCGACAAGGCACGGAAAGAAGAGAAGAATGCAGCCAAGCGCCGTGTAGAGCCCCGCAGCATCAACAAGGACGGCTCGCTGGCCATGATACATCCGCACGACTGGTGTTCGGGCTTCTTTCCCGGCTCGTTGTGGCAGATGTATGCCTATACGAACGATGACTTCTGGCGCCAGTCTGCCATCAGCTGGACGTGGCCCATCGAAGAAGCCAAATGGCACAAAGGCACCCACGACCTGGGCTTCATGATGTACGACAGCTTCGGCAAAGCGTACGAGCTGACAGGCGAGCGCTCCTACCTGGACGTAGTGCTGCAAAGCGCCAAGACACTGATTACCCGCTACAGCCCGAAGGTAAAAAGCATCCGTTCCTGGGACCACAACCGTGACAAGTGGAAGTATCCCGTCATAATCGACAACATGATGAACCTGGAAATGCTGTTCCGCGCCACCCAACTGACCGGTGACTCCGTCTATTGGAACATCGCCGTGACCCATGCCAACACCACCCTGAAGAACCACTTCCGTCCGGACTACTCTTCCTACCACGTGGTGGACTATGACCCTGAAACCGGCGAAGTGCGTGCAAAGCAGACACACCAGGGCAACTCCGACGATTCCTTCTGGAGCCGCGGACAAGCCTGGGGACTGTATGCCTACACCATGTGCTACCGCTTCACCCACGATCCTGCCTACCTGAAGCAGAGCGAGGGCATCGCCGACTTCTTTCTGAACCTGCCTAACATGCCCGCCGACGGCGTACCCTACTGGGATATGAAGATGGACGTCATCAACGGCTGCACGCCCGAAAAGGTAAATCCCGACGTGCCGCGCGACGCTTCCGCCGCCGCACTTATAGCTTCTGCCCTCTACGAGCTCTGCACGTATGTATCGCCAGAAAAGGGAAAGCAGTACCGCGCCACGGCTGACAAGATAGTAGACAGCCTCAACAAGCACTACCAAGCAGAACCGGGCACTCACTACGGCTTCCTGCTGCTACACTCCACAGGACACCATCCCGGTGGCAGTGAGATAGACGTGCCGCTGAACTATGCCGACTACTATTATCTGGAAGCGCTGGCTCGAAAGGAAAAGCTTGATTTAGAATAATATAAGCAGTATGCAACGCAAGTGCTAAAACCCACCGCGACAGACACTGGCCTCTGTCGTGACAAACACTGGCCTCTGTCATGACAGACACTGGCCCCTGTCACGACAAACACTGGTGTCTGTCACGATGAACACCAGTGTCTGTCAAACGGGGTAGAAATGCCCCTGAAATACACTCCTATGAAACCAAAGAAACAGTTGTTAATCTTATTGTTAGGGCTGCTCCTCCCCATGCAGACCTTCGCACTCATCCCCACCGACCGCAAGCAGCGCCTCACCGCGGGATGGGAATTCATCCGCCAGGATATGGGGAGTATTTGGGAAGTAATGCGTCCCATCACCGGAGCCGGAAAGCCCGAAACCGTACCCCTGTGGCAAGCAGTCACCCTGCCCCACTGCTTCAATGCGGAAGATGCCGTAGATCCAGATGTGAACTACTATCAAGGGCCCGGCTGGTATCGCACCACACTCAGCATAGACAATCCCTACGAAGACGGGCGTACCTATCTGGAGTTTGAAGGCGCGGGCCAGAAGACGGAAGTATACGTCTACACCACCCGCGTTGCCTCCCACACCGGCGGATATGACGGATGGAAGGCAGACATCACCGACGCCGTAGCCCGTTTCAAGCAAGACCCCGTCTGCCGGAAGCGCTTCAAGGGGCAAGTGCCCATCGCCGTGCGTTGTGACAACAGTCGCGACACGGAGATGATACCTTCCGACATGTCCGACTTCAACCTCTACGGCGGGCTCTACCGGTATGTAAACCTGGTATATGTACCTGCCGTGCACTTCGACGGTATTCGTATAGATGCAGAGACGGACGAAAAAGGACGGGAAGGCAGCGTATCGGTGCAGTTCCAAATGCCGGACGATGCATCGGACAAAGCCCGGCAAATCAACCTCCGCATCCTCTCGCCCGATGGAAAAGAGATACAATCCGCTTCGTCCGTGTCGTCCGCGTATCAGTTCTCCCTGAAGCGCCCGCAGCTGTGGTCGCCGGACTCTCCTGCACTCTACACCTGCATCGCCGAGCTGATTTGCAACGGTGATACCCTACAAGCCACCGAACGCTTCGGCTTCCGCTACTTCCGCTTCGAAGAGAAAGGCCCCTTCTACCTGAACGGCAAGCGACTGTTGCTGCGCGGCACCCACCGCCACGAAGACCATGCAGGCGTTGCCGCCGCCCTGACCGAAGAGATGATGCGCACCGAAATGCAGCAAATCAAGGCAATGGGCGCCAACTTCATCCGCCTGGGGCACTACCAACAATCGGATATCATCCTCCGCTTGTGCGACGAACTGGGACTGCTGGTTTGGGAAGAAATTCCCTGGTGCCGCGGCGGACTGGGCGGAGAGACGTACAAAGACCAGGCACGCCGTATGCTCACGAATATGATAAGCCAGCACCGCAACCACCCCTCCATCATCCTTTGGGGGATGGGCAATGAGAACGACTGGCCGGGCGATTTCGAGACTTTCGACAAGGACAGCATACGCGCCTTCATGAGCGAACTGAACGACCTCTCCCACCACCTCGACCCTACACGCTCCACCGTCATCCGTCGCTGCGACTTCTGCAAGGATATCGTAGACGTCTATTCCCCTACTATCTGGGCAGGCTGGTACGGCCGCCGTTTCCGCAATTACCACGAGATGGAACGGGCAGGCTTCGAGAGTACGCCCCGCTTTATTCATGCCGAATGGGGAGGCGACAGTCATGCCGGGCGCCATGCCGAGGAGATAATCACCGAAGGCCGTTCCTCCTTCGACATCGAAGCAGGCGACCGTAACGGTGATTGGAGTGAATCGTACATCGTCCGCCTCTTCGACTGGCACCTGAAGGAGCAAGAGAACATGCCCTGGCTTACGGGAGCTGCCTTCTGGACCTTCAAGGATTTCTCCACCCCGCTGCGCCCGCAGAATCCCATTCCTTACGTCAACCAGAAAGGAGTGGTGCAGCGCGACGGTACGCCGAAAGAGAGCTACTACGTCTTCCAGTCCTACTGGAGCCGTGAACCCATGCTGCACATCTACGGACACACCTGGCCCGTGCGCTGGGGACGTGCGGACGAGCCGAAAGAGATCCTCGTCTACTCCAACTGTCCCGAAGTAGAGTTGTTCGTCAACGGCACATCGCAAGGGCGAAAACAGCGGAACAGCCAGGACTTCCCGGCAGCAGGCCTGCACTGGAACGTAGTGCTGAAAGAAGGAGAAAACAAGATTGAAGCCATCGGGTACAACGGAAAGTTGCGGCTGAAAGACGAAATCAGTCAGGAATACCAGACGCAGGCATGGGGCGAACCGGCCGAAATCCGCCTGACGCAAAGCGTCCTCGATGCTGAAACGGTACTGGTACAAGCCGAACTGGTAGATAAGAACGGGGTGCGCTGCCTGGATGCCGCCGACTTCATCGAGTTTGGCAGCACGGACAGCAAGGCATTGCTACAGAATCAGGGAACCTCCTGCGGCTCACGCCGCATACAAGCCGCCAACGGACGGGCAAGTATCTGCGTAAAGAGAGGAGAAACACCGATTGCAGTCAGTGCCGGCAGTGGCAAACGGATACAAAGTATGACGACAATTGCCACCCTTTAAATCAGTATTGAACAATTTTGATAATTTTTATGTGCAATCCAGTAAAAAGTACCCCGGATTATTCCGTACTTTTGCAGAAACGATAAACTAAAATACATGAATCATGAAAAACTTATTCGACATTAAGGGAAAAGTAATCGTCCTCACCGGCGGTTGTGGTATCTTAGGTAAAAGCATTGCAGGCTACCTGGCAGAGCAAGGTGCAAAACTGGTCATCCTGGACCGTGTAGAAGAGCTCGGCAAACAACTGGAAGCTGAACTCAGCCAAAAGACAGAAGCCCTGTTCCTCGTCACCGACGTACTGAACAAAGATATCCTGGAAGATAACAAGAAGGCCATCCTCGAACGCTTCGGCACCATCGACGTGCTGCTGAACGCTGCCGGAGGCAATATGCCCGGCGCCACCATCGCACCGGATAAGACCGTGCTCGACCTGGATGTAGATGCATTCAAGAAAGTAGTCGACCTCAACCTCTTCGGTACCATCCTGCCTACAATGGCGTTTGTAGACGTCATGGCCCGGAACAAGAAGGGCGCCATCGTCAACTTCTGTTCTGAGTCTGCCCTGCGCCCGCTGACCCGTGTGGTAGGTTACGGCTCTGCTAAGGCTGCCATTGCCAACTATACCCGCTACATGGCTACGGAACTGGCCGTCAAGTTCAGCCCCGAGCTGCGCGTAAACGCCATCGTTCCCGGCTTCTTGCTGACCAACCAAAACCGCGCACTGTTGACAAATGAAGACGGTTCTTATACCGACCGTGCCAAGACCATCATTGCCCATACTCCCTGCGGCCGCTTTGCCGAGCCGGAAGAGCTGTTCGGCACCATACACTACCTTATCAGCGATGCATCCAGCTTCGTCACGGGAGCATTGTCAGTGGTAGACGGCGGTTTTGACGCATTCTCGATTTAAAATTACGTGAGTTCGGCAGGATGATAGACATGAATGAAATGATAAACATAAGTATCTCCAACTCTCCCGCCTGAAAGGGGGAGTACCCCGTAGGGGGGAGGGGGTCTTACATAAGCAGAGAGTAACTTTGCAATAGATAAGTCCCTTCGGATGTAAAACCCCTCCGCCCTACGGGCACCTCCCCTTTCAGGCGGAGGAGTTGGAGATACTCTTGCTCATATTCCTGTCAAAACAGAGTCAATCTGGTAAGGGAAGACCATCTACCCTGGTAAGGGAAGGCCACCTACCCTGGTAAGGAGAGAAACTGAAATCCCCCCCATTACAAACTTTAAAACGAATTTCATTATGACACTATGTGAACAAACCTGGCGCTGGTATGGTCCTAACGACCCCGTCAGCCTATGGGACATCAAGCAAGCCGGAGCCACCGGCATCGTGAACGCCCTGCACCACATCCCCAACGGCGAAGTGTGGACAGTAGAAGAAATCATGAAACGGAAAGAAATGATCGAAGCCGTCGGCCTGCGCTGGTCTGTAGTAGAAAGCGTGCCGGTGCACGAACATATCAAAACCCAGACGGGAGATTTCCAACGGTACATTGACAACTATAAGCAGAGCCTGCGCAACCTCGGACAGTGCGGTGTACGCATCGTCACCTACAACTTCATGCCCGTTCTGGACTGGACGCGTACCGACCTGGCCTATGAGTTGCCCGACGGCAGCCGCGCCCTCCGCTTCGAGCGTGCCGCCTTCGTTGCCTTCGACCTCTTCCTCTTGAAACGTCCCGGTGCCGAAGCCGACTACTCCGAAGAAGAACGAGCCAAAGCCCGCGCCCGCTTCGAGCAGATGACCGAAGCCGACAAGCAACTGCTGGTCCGCAACATGATTGCCGGTCTGCCGGGCTCGGAAGAAAGCTTCACCCTGGAGCAATTCCAGCAGGAACTGGACCGCTACAAGGACATCACGCCCGAACGGCTGCGCGCCAACCTGATCTACTTCCTCCGGGAAATAGCCCCCGTTGCCGACGAAGCCGGCGTAGAGTTGGTCATCCACCCGGACGATCCTCCCTGCTCCATCCTCGGCCTGCCCCGCATCATGAGCTCTGCCGCCGACTTCCAGGCGCTGATTGATGCCGTACCCAACAAGAGCAACGGCCTCTGCCTCTGCACCGGCTCGCTCGGCGTAAGCAGCGCCAACGACTGCGCCGCCATCATGCAGCAGTTTGCCGACCGCATCAACTTCGTCCACCTGCGCAGCACGCAGCGCGATGCCGAAGGCAACTTCTACGAAGCCAACCACCTGGAGGGCGACGTGGACATGTATCACGTTATGAAGGCCTTCCTCGAACTGCAACAGAAGCGTGGTGTCTCCATCCCCATGCGTCCCGACCACGGACACCAGATGGTGGATGACCTGAAGAAGAAAACCAATCCGGGCTACTCCTGCATCGGCCGCCTCCGCGGACTGGCAGAACTGCGCGGGCTGGAAATGGGGATTGCAAAGTCTGTCTTTAAGGAATAAAAACTTAAAATAGAAGTTAGTCTATCATTCCGTTATTCAGAGCGAAGACTATCCGTCATTCAGAGCGAAGCGAAGAATCTACTCCCCTTTGCATAGTATAGTTGTGCATAAAGAGAAGAGATTCTTCGCTTCGCTCTGAATGACGGATAGCCCGCTTCTGAATGGCAGAATATTAATTCACACTCTTCACACAGCGGTACTTAGACCAAGTCACTGTTTTATCTTGACTCCACGCTCCGAACTCACCGCGATTGCGTTCCGGCACCCAAGTATATCCAACCAACCAGAACTCATCGACATTACGCCCGGTCAGCGTCCAATGCACGGCATCTATCTTCTGAAAGTCGCTTCCCCAATCCATCGAACTGCCGAACCCCTGATTCTCCATCTCTACCGTAGACCCGCCAAGGCTGAGCAGCAGAAACATCTCACGCTGAGTGGGCAATCGCCAACCGTCCCCCTTAGCCACACACGCCGCATTCGCATCCTCCCAGCTCTTACCGGTACCACTGGTGTTCTCTATCAGAAGCTTCGGAGCAACCTTATTCATCGCTTCACTAGTATCCGGGGTTTCGCCTGAGGCTAACAGTACCGAGGTATCTGTTCCTACGCCACCTTCGCGGGAGACGATGGTAACTCCCGACGAGGCCACATCAAGATAGGGGTACTTCTTTCCGCTATAAGTGTTGTCCCTCACACAACGGAAGTAGTTATCGTTGCCGACAGGAGTAGTGCCCAAAAAGCCCGATGAAAATTCCAACCGGAAATAGGAATCTGCAGCCGCCGTATAGTACGATGAAGACCAGTAGTCGCCCGTCCAGTTCTGATACCAGCCATATATGTTCTGGCCCATTTCGTCGCTCCCCCCGTTCGCATTGCCGCCCAGGGCATCGGTATAGACATAGGACATCAGCAGCTCGCTGACGTTGGGCAGGCGCCAACCATCGCCTATCTCCTTGCATACATCGACTGCTTTGGTCAGGCTCTCCTTGCGGCCCATGTAGGTCCGTCCCCCCCCATCGTTCGTTTGATATAAGATTCGGTTGTCGAACCGAAGCGGGTAGAGATAGAAAAGAGGCTCTCCAGAGGTCGTATAGGACTTGTCTTCAGATACCATCTGGAGGTCAATCGTCCGGTAGAATGGAAAGAGATCATCCGCTACCGTGTGCATTACGTTCCTGAACGTGATTCTTATCGTTCCACTTTTCCCCTCTTTCCACTTGCCGGGGTGGAGCTTCAGCCGGAAGTCATATCCATGCCCCACAACATCATTTCCATTACCATCATCATAACCTACAAGGGATTGCTTATACATCTTCTCGTCCGCATTCTTCCTGCCCACAATAACATCATTATCCTGGTCGGGACGCATCAGTCCGCTGCCGTCATCGTTCACCACATTCAACTGCTCTACACCCATGATTTCCCAGTTGTTGTTGACAAACAATTGCAGATATTGCTCTGCACCGAGGAAGACTTTATAGGTACGGCTATTCACAGTAGTGGGATAATATCGAAGCGAGAACTGCAATTCTCCCTGATTGATAGGGAACGATACAGTCTTCAAATAGTGCTCTTTATCATACAGGTTAAAGTACATTGCATCCCAGCGCCACCACCAGCCAATATTATCTGTAACATTAGTACCATCACCCGACATTCTTGGGTTTGGATGTACAGTAAACGCCTGCACCCTTTCACTGAACATCTTCATGCCATCTCCTCCCATCTCCAACTGAGGGATTATACCGTTGCTGGCAGGATATTGTATCAGTTTCCTATAATCATTATTCACTCTGCTTTCCAGGAATCCGCCAATCCTGTCTACGGAGAACATCACATACACAGTCTGCGGCTCGATGGGCAGGTCGTCACCATCGGGATTTCTAATCGGGAAGAAGAGACCATTCGGCAATATATTCCCGTATGCATCGACAAACCTGATAATGCCAGGGTCTATCACCTTTTGTGTCACCTTTATTTCGTGGGTCAACCGCCCTGCTGTCAGCGTAACGGTCGCCGTACGCGAATCTCCGACTATATCATTATTGAAATAGGGAATCTTCAGTGCGAGCTTCGTATCATCATTCCCAATGCCCGATGCCGTAGCAGCTCCGTCGGCAAACTTGAGCCAGTCACCCCCTTGCGTAACGGAAGCCTTCCATCCGCCGGGAGTATCGGTGAAAACATCTATAGTATAATTATTATCCTGATACTGCGTTACATTGACCTCCGGTTCGCCCACCCCGAGCATATACTGCCCGTTATAGACCACATCCTTAATCTTATCCCGGTTATAATGTATCACCCGGAACTTCAGATTGGACATCACCGTGTAGGAAGCCAGCGCCTCGCCAAGGCTTGCATAGCCCGCACCCGAAGCCTCCGTAATGCTGATAATATATTTGTAGTTCCGCTTGAGGGGTAAATACGTTACCTCCTCGCCCGTCGCCGTTCCCGCCTTAGTAAAGTCTACCCGGTAGAAAGTCGATTCACCGCTACCTATCTTTCCTTTCACAATCAGGCAGACAGCATCCTTACGGCTTGCAGCCCCGTCTTGCGATGCATCACCGGCATCCGCCGCCGCAGGAGATTCGAACGTGTAAATCTCTCCATCGTATGTCCTGCTGCCACCCACAGTATATGGAAGTACAACCGATTCGCCCGTCTGCTTGCCACTATCTCCCGGAATCTTAGGGACATCCGGCATCGGCTCAATCACCTGTCCGTTCGTGTTCCAGGCAGGGGCAACGTAACCGGCGGTATTATAATTGGCCAGGTAAACTTCCTCCACCGTGAAGTTATTAGACGTTGGCGTCGAGTTGCGTATGTCGATACGCGCCAGCATGCGCTTCATGCCGATGCCGGTTATTGGATTCATTGACGGCTCTATTTTAGTCACCGTCTTCTCCCCGTACATGGGAATCGGCGTGTAGCCGCCGGCGGTCGATCCGTCAGCCGGCCATTTGCCGGTTAAGGTGTGAGTCAACGCCTCCATAACTTCAACCTTGGTGGTGCTCCCTTTTGTAAAACCCGACGCAATGCTGCTGAGCGGTTTATTTGCTACAACCACTATGCAGGTCAATGCAGTAGTGGGAGAAAGTACGGCCGAGAAGTTTACCATCGCATCGCCCCCGGCCCAGTTCTGTGTAATTCCTGTACCCTCTACCCGTTCCAGAAATACCGCAGGCGTTTGCGATACATCGAAAACAAGCACATCTACGGTTTTCACCTCATCCTCCTTGCTGTCCGTTCCCGTTCCGGCCATTGTGCGCGAAGAGACGGACGGAATGCCCACATCGGGAACTGTCAGGCTGAAGGCCACCCCCTTCCCAGTCGTTGAAGGCATTGTGTCAAACTCTTCCTGCACACATCCGCTAAGCCATACGGCCACCAGCAACATCGGCAGAAGAAAGCTCTTTCTGAGCATTGAAGTCTTATATATCATCTTTCTAATTTCCTTTCTTAAACATCTATTTTCATCCCTACGGTGCGGTCAATGTCACCGTTATGGGCGGATTATCACCATTGGTATTAGTCAACGTAAGCGTAGCTTTATCACCGGATACAGCATTAGCCCTGAAGTAGAAGTAGACCGCATCGCCACTCACACCGCTCGATTCAACTATCGTCTCGCTGTTGAGCAGAATCTTATCCGGATCATTCACCTGGGTTATTTTCCAACCCCATGTACCCGGACTGCCCGAAGTAAATACAAGCTTGCGACGCTGCATGATTCCGGTTCCGATATCATTAGCATCCAACTGTACCTCTGCAGTCATCCACACTCCGTCTCCACCATACTGATGCAGAAGTACCCGGTGGTGCAGGTTACCTGCATTGACATAGAACCACGTCTTTCGTTCGGTTCCATCTCCGGAGTTATACTTAGGCATCTCAACTTTGACATTATAGGTATATACACCTCCTGTAGTAGAAATTGAGCTCATGGTGGCCGCTGCCCAAAAATCCATGTCACTCTTATCCAACGACGCACCGGCAGAATAGCCCGTATTCGGATTTGCATCATAGTTCGTCTGGACCGTTATGTCGACCGTAGCAGCATTGGCAGCCGTCACGACTTTGGTCTGCGACAATTTGAGATAATACTGCTTATCGAGAATAACATTCACCGGACTTTCATCCCACGCAAGAGGAGTGGCAGATATCTGATAGGTATCGTTCGAGATGGTAATGTTATAGTTGATGTACTCACCCGACTCCCAAGTATGCGGTTTGGCAGCGGCAATATCCTTGAGCAAGAACTCCCGGTCACCGAAATTGGTGGTGATAACTATCTTGGCCGTAGCAGAGAAAGCATCTGTCGGCAACATGAGGAATGTATCGCCAATCATGGTAGCTTCTTTGGTCACCGTATTGTTACTGCCGGGAGCAGAGGCAACCGCTCCCGTCGTGATGCCGCTCCACACAAATTTAGGCTTGCTATTTATCGTAGTCGCAACCGGTATATCGGCCACGGTGAGCTTTCCGCTTTTCCCTACGTTCTGTAGCTCTATTTTCCGGATGATAACCTCATCGGGTGCCGGATCTTGCTTCTGGAACGTGAAGGTTACCTTTGTCAGGGTGTGATAGAAATGTATATTCACGCCTTCACCCCATGCCGGCTCCGATACCGCTGCCAACACATCGACATGATTGGCGGCTGCCGCATCTGCCGTATAGTCCAGCGCCATCTGCCCGGGAGTAGTAGAGAAGTCTGCAACAAGTGCATACGTACCGCTCGGATACCATGAGAAGAATTTCATACTGGCACCCAGCATGCCCGGCCAGTATTGTGGCGGTGATATCGTCGCAGTCAAGTCAGTGTTCACCGTGGCACGTGCGCTGAAGTATGTTTGCGGTGTAGATGAGTTGGGCGTCAGGGAGGCTGAGAAACCGAAATCTTTCCCTTTCAGGTCGGTATTCGAGGAGATTACTGCACCGCGAGTACCGGCACTTCCACCTTCCCCGATACGTTGCACAACAATCTGCTTCTCGCACATCATCTCTTCCCGGATGCACGAGGAGAAGACGAACGGAAGAACCGTCGCTGTCATAATCATCCTGATACTATTTCTAAACTTTATCATCTTATTCACTTTCCGCAATTAAAAACATATCCGCAATTCAAAAAACATCCGGCAAAGGCTATTACAAATCCATATTCACGTTGATGTCCTGTCGTTCACCCCAATCTTCTACCGTCACTGCCAGTATCTGGATGCCGACTTTTCCTACCCGAGCCGTTATCTGATAAACATTGTTCCGCCGGATCTCCATAAATGGCTGTGGCACCGGACTGCCGTTATCATCGACTTTCGTAATTGTCTCTATCACTTTCCCGGTTATTCCGGTAGTATCAGGAGGTCCCTTCAAGACATTGACCATACTGACGGCCAGCCTGTCGGATTTATCCTGTCTGAAAATGCGCTCAGCTGTATAGAACGAACAGAGCAACTTCCGATTCTCGGCTCCGGCGGCAGATGAGTATGCCCAGATTTTGTCTTCTCCAGCCACCCAGGTCTTCTCCAGCAAATCGCCTGTTGATACGTTCTCAATCACTTTGCCGTAATTCTTTGAAGCATTGGCATTATCACGTGTACCGTTCTCTGCATTTCCCATCACGAAATAGCTGTTGTGGGTAAGGTTATGCAAAGTGACTTTGGTAGTGTTGGCGGTATATCCGGTCACTGCTCCACCGTTTGTAGCTTCGAGAAAGATGTCGACCCGGGCCACAGCACGTTCGATAACCATTCTTATACTCTTTGTTTCATCGGGCACTACGGATATATCGCGAACAACTCCCGTCATGGGCATGCCGGTGGATGAAACGATTTCTCCGTCGCTGTTCAGTATAGCAGCGATATTATATTTCATATTCTGTAGCATCCCCAGACTGGTGATACCGTTGAGCTCGTCTGTGAGACTCTGTGGTTCGTTAGCAATGACTATAACCATAATATCATTGTCGGGCGTCACCCGAAGATCTCGTGCTGTGATGTCGGTAGCCGTAGTCGGATTGTCCAGTATGATACGTTCGTTCACATCCAGCTCCGCAGAACCGGACACATCACTAAACACAATAAACCGGATGGAGCGTATCTCCTCCTGCCTGTCTGCATCCCTATCGTCCGCCAGTTCGATGCTAAGCCGGGCCTGGACAAGAGGAGGCATTCCGTCGGTTGCATCTCTACTGCACGAAAACAGAAGGGCGGTGATTGCTAAACAAATGATATGTATATGTAATAGTCTATATCTCATTCTTATATTTCAATATCATGAAGCCAATATATCCAAGTACCCACAACAAGGCCTATCTGCAGGAATCCTCCCTGGCCTCCTCCTTCGGGTTTCTCGGTAACTGCAAGCACCAAGTTCCATTCGCTCTGCCGGTCGAGGTATTCCTGGAAAGGAAGTTCCGTCCCGTCCTGGCGGTGGGTAGGCCGGGCAATGCTCAGCAGTTTCATCAAGTCATAGCTCCATATTTCGTCTCCGGTATCAGCATTCTTTATGATGAACCGATAGTTCCGGCCTTCTCGGTTGAGCAGGCGCATGGTGTTCAGGCGGGCAGATACAATTACGTCAGAAGCCTCGCCCGGGCCTGTATAGTGGGGCACATAAGTGACCGTGCCCTGGTCTGTGGGTTCGTTTTCCCAAGAATAAGCGGCAGGCTCCGGCGCCTGAATCGCAAAAGTATATTGCGTGCCGTTTGTTTTGCTTTCCACGGTCTTCATCAAGGCAACGTTAAACCGATTGGTGTTGCGCATCAGGTTCACCTTGTATACTTTGTGGTCGATGTTGAAAGGCACATGATTCACCTCCACCACTTCGCCAAAGTAAAGGTGTGGGAATTCAAAGTTTACAATATTCGACTCACGCTTCAAGGCTACAATGACTTGCCGGAGAGTTGTTGTTCCCGGAAGCAATTCATGGCCGTCATTATCCAGAATGCGGAAATTGTCGGATAAGCTACCAACGGTAAGTATTTTGTAGTTGCCAAAATCAAGTTCATCAGTCAGTGGCATTCGGTTTCCGGCCACCAATGCAGTAGATTCTGCTCTTTTGGTGAAGAGCAATTTGTCGTCACTACCAAACACAAATACGTCCACCGATTTCACCTGCGGATTGAACGCATCCGCATATTCCATATTATAATCGAATGCGAACTCCAACCAAAGTTCACACCGGGGCAAATCTTCACGTATGCTGTCACATGAGGCGATGCAGAACATCGAGGCTACGATAAGGAACAGCGATTTGGTTTTTCCGAACATCATATCTTTTTCTTCTATGGGGCAGCATTATCAAGCTGCCGTTTATATTGTCAGAGGGCGCGGAAAGTAATTCCGCAAGAAATGTTTAAAAACGGACAAGGCAGGCAGTTTGCACTACCTTGTTCGTTTATATAGAGAGGAGGATTATTAGATTTCGAAACCGGTAGTCCAATATATCCACGGAGCAACTTTAAGCTCAAAGTGGAGATATGCACCCAACTTGTCAATGTCTTCTTTTTCGTCCGGATCTTCCGGGCCATCACCGGGATACCACGGGGTACCGTTTCCATTCACCTTGTTCAGCGTAAGCGTATAATAGTTATTGCGCACTACACCATACTTTCCATATTCCATGTAAGGATCTGCTTCGTTGTCATGGCGAATCTCATAGTAGTAATAGTTGAGACTCTTCGGATACCAGTAGATACAACCATCTACCTTGCACAGTTCTCCACCGTTCTCAATATTGGAATTATCAAGAGCAGCCTGAGTAAGAGCTGCAAAGCTACCCGGATCTGAAGCAAGTTCTCCCTTTATTTGATCATAAAACTTCTCGCATGCATTAACCAAGAGTTTTTCGGCAGCAGTTCTGTCAGCTTCCGCTTTGGCTTTAGCAGGCGTATAAGCAGCTTGTAAATCACTAAGGCTCTTAAAGTTTACAGAATTCGTTCCATTAGAGAAGCGGTACCAATCATCACCCAAAGTAAAATCACCTGCCAGCCAAGGCGCATACTTCCCTTTAAGTACCAGACGCGTAGCCGCACCGAACTTCTGATAAGTCTCATCCATGGTATTTTCAATGCAGTATTTATAGTTAGCACCCGAAGTCGCGCTTTGAGCAGTCCAATCGGCATGAGGCTCGCGACTGACGACCTCATTCTTGATGATACCTGTAAGATAGTCAGTTCCACCGCCCGCTGTAAAGTTCGGGTCTACAGTATAGAAGTTACTCTTATAGAATCCACCACTATGAGACGACTTTGTAGTCGTTTTCTCTGCAAAAGGAAACAACAGAGAGTTGTAGTAGTCGATAGTCCAATTTCCAAATTCAAACTGGCCAAGACTATTTGTTTGACTCACGTCATCGCTTGCAAAAGGGCCAACTTTCAACGAAGCACTGACCATCACCTCCAATTTAGCGGCAAGGCGTTCTATCTCAAGTGTAGCCGGCTTACTCTTCGCAGCATTTTGGGCTTCCGCTTCAGTCTTATAATCACTGGCCAGAATAATGAAGTTCTCTACATCGAGCAAACAATCAGACTTCCATTGGTGGTTTGTAGGATCTGGATCAGAATCATCGAAGAACCCGGCATTAATCATTGTACAACCGTCAGCATGTACCACCTCATCTACGAGATAAGAATTATCGGGTTTACCGCTCTCTGTATCTACCGTGACTACAGCATTAATATCATTAAAAGTTGTAGTTACCGTTATCTCGTCATCCAAACGTTTCTTTATCTTCTTACCCGGATTGGCAACTACAAGAAGATATTTAGTGTCCGTAGCTACTCTGATCGGAGTGTTCGGAGTAGTAACTCCACTGGTATTTGTCCCGAAAGAGCCACTTCCCAATACTGTAACATATTTGGTAGCACTCGCGTCCTTAACCACCACCTTATTTTTATCGAACGTAATCACATAAAGTTCATTGATGGCACTCTCTTCCGGCCGGGCATCTTGTTCCCCAGACGCACGCGTCCTTGTATTTTTAGGACTGGACATGCTGATCGATACATAGGCCACATCATAGTTTTTGTCTCCGTCACCACCGGCACCAATGTCATTGTCTTCCGAGCAACTCGCCAATGCAGCCACAGCCAGCATCGACACTAAAATTGATTTGATCTTTAGCATAATAAAAAAACTTATTAGAAATTAGTATTGTTAATTATTCACGTTAATAGCAAGATTCGCTTGCCATGGTTATTTACTCTTTTTCTCTATCTCAGCAATATTCGCCTTCTTCCTGGCTAACTCTTCCAAATTACTCTTGGCAGCATTCAGCCCCAGCTTCTCGGCCATCTTCAAATACTTTTCCGCCGACTCATAATCTCCTTTCATTAATGATAATACTCCCATTGCATTGTTATATTCGGGCAGACAATCATCCGCCTTCACTCTTTTCAGATAGCGCTCCGCAGAAACCAGATCACTGCGTGAAAGAGCTGCCGCAGCTGCATTCATATTGGCGATCCCACTTTCGGGATAGATGCGGGCGGCTGTCTCAAAGATGTCGATAAACTCCTGCGAACCTTTCGGATAGCTGTTAGCCACCACAAACATTTCGTTCAGACTCAGATTCTGAGGGCGTTTCTTTATCACTTCTTTCGCTTCCTCCAACTTGAAGTTCTTTACATCGTAGTTCACCTTACAGATGGCTACGCGCAAACTCGGGAAGATATGTTTCAGCATAAACTGATAGGGTACACCACCGCGAAGCTGCATCAACTTCGTCTCCCTGCCTTTTTCTATCGGGATGTTCGTAATGATGTCCAGTACCTCTTCCTTATAATCCATCTCGAACGTATCGAGCGCCTTTACCAGCCCGTCCCAGTTCTCACCGCCGAAAACAATGCCGTACTGATTGAGCGGATAGTCATAGCGGGCAGCCAGATAGTTGCGCAGTGCCATGGCACGGCCTTCGGACAGGCGTTTGTTTGCCTCCAACGTACCTTCGGGCGAAGCATAACCGGTAATTTCCAAGCGCTTCACCTGCACATCGGCATCGGACTTCAGCTCGTCTATCATTGTACGTATCTTGGCCAACTCCCGAGGATTGTTCATGTATTCGGGACGGATATCCGTCTTGCCCACCTCGAAGTCCAAAGAACATTCAGCTTGTATATCACGGCTCTTGATTTCTTCTACCACAGGCTCCACATACGAGAGGTAGGGAGTTACCACATAGGGCTCCAGCATACGCTCAAGCGCAACTTCATCAAAAACATGTTCTACATTCATCAGCGTACTTTCGCCGCAACCGCACTCGTCGCGCTGTATGTCCAGTCGGGCATTCTCCATCCAAGGTTTGTAGGGTAAGGTATATCTGTAGCGGATAACGCCGCTTTTCTTCCCGTCGCTTTTCTCTATCGCATAAGGTGCCTCGTAGTTCTTTTTCTCTTTGGCACTCATCAGCGCCAGCCTGCGTTCATAAACCAGGTACTCATTCTTACCTTTGACAGATACCCGCGGAAGATTGCGTGTGACGTCACCGGAAACCAATTGTGGAATGAAGTCCGTTCCATGTGCCGACTTCACTTTCACATCCTCCATCACGATATCGAAATCTACGTAAAGGGTTTCGCCCTGCTGCTCCAACCGTACAGGCTTCAAGGTGATGGTTCCTTCGTAAGAACGATCCTGAGCCAAAACGCTGTTCACATTCAGGCACAAGGCAATCATTGCCAGTGCAACGAATAGCATATTTCTTTTCATTATTCTCAATCTATTTGATTAGGTAAATAAGTGACAAGCTCGCTTTGGTAGGACCCAGGTAGTTCTTGCTTGCGTCTTTCAGCCTGGTGCCGCAGGTGGTACAGGGATATTTATCGTATACAATCCGTGCATACCCCACTCCCAGGGAAGCCTCTATACTCCAGCGCTTCTTCAATATCCACGAATGTCCGATTGAAACACCTCCTCCATACAGATGCCCCTGATAGCGCATATCCTGCATATTCTGGCTGACGAACGGCCAGTCGGGCCATCCGCCTACATTAAAGTCGGCATAGTGCGCATGCACCCCGATGAACGTACGGTTGAAGCTTTCGCAGAACCAGTAACGCACTTCCGGTTGTATGCCCCAATGTTTCAATCGGGTATCATCAAACTTCCAGGGGTTATAGTTGACCGGAATATCCAGTGTCCACTTACGTGCCAACGATACTTCCAGTCCAAGATTCATTGTAGTAGTGGCGTCGTAAAGTAAGTTCGTTTTTACTGCAAGTTTTTGTGCTTTACTCACAGTAGGCAGTAAACCTATCATAAGTAATATACATACCAGTATTTTTCTATTCATCTATTACTTTTTATTATTTCACAATTACGGTACAGGTTGGATTTATGCTATTTAAGCATCCAAAACAGCCTGAAAATCCACATTGCAAATATCGGAGTAATAAAGAAGATTGAGGATGATATCAATTTCTGTTATAAGCACTGAAAAAGCGGGAAGACAACTAATTACGTTATTGTTCAGAGGAAAAATGGCTGAAATTAAAAAAAGGCAGAATATTCAAACTCTTTTTTCGATATGCGAATAAATTAATTCAGAATGTTTCAGAATACGAAACTTATTAAAGAAATCATTCTAAATTTATTAATATATGAAAGAAAAACGCCTTTTTCCATTACTTTAAGATATTGCAGTGAATAGTTCAGCAGCAAGCAGGGCGTAACCTCACGGTCACGCCCTGCCCTATTTACACAATCTTTGATAATAACTAATGAAAAGAAAAAAACTTATTGTTTTGATGTTTATCAGTTCAATTCAAAAGGAACTACACCTTTGATGTCGGCAGCCGAAGCGGCAATGATGGCTTCGAACTTACCCGGTTCGGCTACCCATGTATGCTGGGCATCGTCGAAGAAGCTCAGAGCTTCTTTATCAATGGTGAACGTTACTTCTTTCGCTTCGCCCGGTGCCAGCTTTATCTTCTGGAAACCTTTCAGTTCTTTGATAGGACGAGGCAGAGAAGACTTCTTATCGCTGATATACAGCTGGACAACTTCCTGACCTTCGCGCGCACCGGTATTCTTTACAGTAACCTTTACGGTCAGCGTACCGTCGGCAGACATAGTCTTGCTGTCAGCAGTCGGCTTGCCATATTCAAAGGTAGTGTAGCTTAAACCATGACCGAAGGAGAACAACGGTTTCACCTTCTTCTGTTTGTCCGCCCAGCGGTAACCTACGAAGATGCCTTCGTTATACTTCACGTCTATGATTTCTCTGCTTCTCTTGCCGGTATATTCGCCCAGGCTATGAGCCGGACAGTCTTCCAGTTTCACCGGGAAAGTGAAAGGCAGCTTGCCGCTGGGGTTCACATCGCCCATCAAGATAGCTGCAAGAGCGCTGCCTGCCTCAGAACCCAGATACCAATCCTGTACAATGGCAGGAACTTCATTCACCCAAGGCATGGCAATGGCGTTGCCGGAGATATTGACAACAATCAGGTTCTTATTGGCCTTTGCCAAAGCAGAGATTACGTCATCTTGTCCGTAAGACAAGCCAAGGCCTTCGCGGTCGGAGTCTTCGCAATCCTGTCCGTTGCTCTTATTCAAGCCACCGATAAAGATTACGTAGTCGGCATCAGCAGCCACCTTCACAGCTTCTGCTATCAATTCTTCGGGAGAACGGTCGTCTTTCAGGTTCTGACCGGTTACTACGCCGTTGTATTCACCGCTTGCATCGCCCACGTAGCCACGGGCGTAAACGACTTCTGCCTTATTGCCTACACGTTGCTTGATGCCGTCCAGCGGAGAGAGTTCACGTTGTACCTTCAAAGAAGAACTACCGCCACCTACGGTCATCATCTTAACAGCATTTTCGCCTATCACGGCAATCTTCTTTGCGTTGTTCAGGTCTATCGGAAGCACATTGTTCTTGTTCTGCAACAGTACGATGCCTTCTTCACCAATGCGGCGGGCTGCTTCGTAATGTTCGGGAGAGAGCAATGCACCGAAAGGACGGTTCGTGTCCATCGTGGTACGGAAAGCCAGGCGAAGGATGCGACGTACTTTGTCGTCCAGTTCCTTGGTGCCTACCTTGCCTTCCTGGATGCGCTGCAAGTAAGGCATAGCCAGGTAATAATTATCGTAAGCATTGCTGGCACCGTTGGAAAGACCGTTGGTCCAGCTGCCGAATTCCATATCCATTCCGTTGGTGATGGCCTGGTCTGTATCGTGCACACCTCCCCAGTCGGAAATAACTACGCCGTCGAAGCCCCATTCGCCTTTCAGAATATCGTTCAGCAGATATTGGTTGTGGCAGGCATGCTGACCTTTATAAAGGTTGTAAGCACCCATGATGGCCCATGCATTACCTTCTTGCACGGCAGCTTTGAAAGCAGGCAGATAGATTTCGTACAGAGCACGGTCGTCTACAATGACATTGGTGTTGTGACGGTTCACTTCATGATTGTTCAGCGCGAAGTGCTTTACGCAAGCGGCAACACCGTTCTGCTGTACACCCTGTACGTAGGGAACAACCATACGGCCGGCCAAATAAGGATCTTCACCCATATACTCAAAGTTACGTCCGTTCAGCGGTGTGCGGTAGATGTTTACACCAGGACCCAGAAGAACGGTCTTGTTACGATAGCGGGCTTCTTCGCCGATGCTCTTTCCGTATAGCATGGACATTTCGGGGTTCCAGGTAGCGGCAAGGCATGTCAATGCCGGGTAGGCTACGCAAGAGTCGTTGGTCCAGCCAGCCTGATCCCATTCGTCCCACAACACTTCGGGACGTATTCCGTGAGGACCATCGGTCATCCAGAACTCAGGAATTCCCAAACGAGACACCCCGGCACTACTGAATTTTGACTGTGCATGTACCATCGCCACCTTTTCTTTCAAGGTCAGGCGACTCAATGCATCTTCTACTCTCTTCTCAATGGGCTGCGCCTCATCCAGATAAACAGGCTTCTGCTGTGCCGAAAGAGGCAACACAACAGCCAGAGCCAAACCAAATAAAACTTTTCTCATTCTACTTTAATGTTTTATAATCTATTGTTTGAATTACATAATAGTTTTGAGGGATGATGAATGGGAACTTACTTCTTCATTCCCAACGATTGAATATATCCTTCCTGCACCACACAATTCTTCAGTTTACAAGCCTCAATGAAATCCATCATCGCCTTACGAGCCATTGCCTGGTCGGGACGAGCCTCACGAATCTCCTTATACGTAGTACGCGGCGCTTCGGAGAAGTATACAATGTTTGCCCAGTTCTCCGGCGGAGTGATGCCTACGAAAGACGAACCGTCCATCTTCTTGTACGGCCAGAAGGTATAACCGATGTTATTCTCGCGCATCGTCTGGCAGAAAGCAGCCTGCCACTCGTCCGTATTATGACCTATTTCACCCATATACATCGGCAGGTTCACACTATCGCGGAAGTTGATGAAGTTCTGAATGGCAGCCTTTGTCGGATCACCTCCATAGCGGTGACAAGTATACATAATCTTGTCATCGAACTTAGAGTCCTTGAAGGGCTTGAAGTTACCGTTCCACTGCGAACCGCCCAAGAGTATGATATGGTTCTTATCTACCTCGCGGATGGCCGCTACACCTTTCTTATATACATCTTCCAACTTTCCGTTGAGCTCTTCTACATTCTCGAAGTAAGGAGCGATAGGCTCGTTGTACAGTTCATAACCCAAGATGACCGGCTCGTTCTTGTAATGATCGGCAATCTTGCGCCAGATGTCGCAGTAAAGCTGCTGGCTCTGCTCGCTGTCGAACAACCAAGGATAGCCGTAGCTATCATCAATATTATCGCCTGTTTGTCCACCGGGAGCATCGTGCATATCCAGGATAAGGTAAAGATCGGCTTCACGACACCAGTTTACGAGCGTATCTACACGGGCAAATCCATCCTGATTGACCGTCAGACCCATATAATCTTCGTCCGTAAACAGTTTGTAATGGAAAGGCAGGCGGATGGTATTGGCACCCGTATTCTTGATGAACTGTATATCTTCGCGCGTCACATAATTATCCTTGAATGCCTTCCAGAAGTCGGCTGTAAAGTCTGGGCCCACCAACTGGCAGAACATCTCGTTGATGAAGCGTCCCGAATTGGTTTTATTGAACCTGAACATATAGCCCTCAGGATTCAACCAGTTGCCCAGGTTCGTGCCCATGATGAAGAGCTTCGAACCATCGGGTTTTATTAAATCCGGTCCCTGAATGGTTACAAATGCATCGGGAGATACTGTCTCCGAGGCTTGTTTCTCACTACATCCCACTATGCCCAACGACAGTAGGGCAATGGAAATACTTGTTGCTAATAAATGTTTCATGGTATTATTGTTATTTTAAGTTACTTCTTCCAGCAATAAGAGGCAACCGAGTTGCCGGGAATTGTACAATCTACATAATTCTTTCCGTCTACCGTCAGGCTTACCCGAGCCATGCTCTCACTTCCGTTGGACACCACAAAAGCCACGGTTCCATCGGGATTTTCGAAAGCAGAATACATCAAGTTACTACCCGTAACACCATCGCTTTCGATACGGAAAGCACCCGGCTTCACCACTGCCGACAGATGGCCGATAATGTAATAATGCGAATTGTAAGTGAGAGTCTTGTAGTCCGATTTGTCAATATCTACCGCACCGTAACAAGTCTGGCAACCGCCCTCACGATTGGGTCCACGTTCAGAGTCGAGCATCAAATTCCATACGATAACACCTTTACACCAGTTGTTCACCGTGCCCAGGGCTACTTCGCGCATATCGGCTGTCAGTCGCTTTTGCAGATTGCGTCCATCGTTCCACATACCGATAGAGGTTTCGGTAAAGATAAGCTCCTTATCGGGACGCTGGCGCTGGATTTCATTCAACTCCTTGCGGTCACCGCCATAGTTGTGATAAGCAGCACCGGTCAGGAAAGAGGCAGCCACTTCATCATCGTACATCTTGACGGGATAACCTTGTTGGTCGGGCATTCTATCGTAATCGTAGTTGTGGTCGAAAGCATATATCTTTGTATCCAGTCCGGCAGTCTTGAAGGCAGGGCCAAGGGCATCTCTTACAAACGCCAGTTCTTCTTGCCAACCCATGAACAGAGAAGCGGAATTGCCCCTATTCAACGGTTCATTCTGAGGTGTAATGGAGTAAATGGGAATGCCTTCTTTCTCAAAAGCCTCTACCCACTTCACGAAGTAAGTGGCATAGTCCTTATAATAGTCAGGATTCAGCTGACCGCTTGTCCATGAGTCAAAAGGCTTTTTGTCCACCAGATTGTCCACCTTCATCCACTTAGGACAAGTCCAGGGAGAACCCAGTATCTTAATAGCAGGATTAATAGCAAGGATATCTTTTAAGATAGGTATTACATAGTCTTTTTCTTCACTCTGCAAGGCGAAGTTCTCAATGCCCGGTTGATCGCAGCAGGTATATTCACTCAGCGAGAAGTCCGAGCATCCTATTGAAATACGGATATAACTGAAACCCAATCCGTCTTTATCCGAAAAAGTCTCAGTCAGGAACTTAGCCCGGTCGGCCGGTGCCATCTTCATCAGGTTGTAGCAGGTAGAGCCGGTGACGGCAGCGCCGAAACCATCCATAGACTGATAACGCACAGTCGGGTCCAGCTTGATGACAGTATCAAACTTAGGCTTTTTAGAGAACTTCAGAGTAGCTTTAGTGAAGCTCTGTGAACGGTCGGCAGTTGTGGTGTACGCTGTTACTTCGCCCTGAGGCGCCATCGGTGAAGGAGGAGTGTCCAGCACCGGAATAGAACTGTTACCACAAGCAATCGCTGTGGCAGACATACAGAATCCTACAAAGAAAAGGGATTTTAATTTCATGGTATTGTCTCTAATGGTTACTTAAACTTTCCCAAAGATAGGAAAGATAAAGACATCCTGCACTGACGAATAGGAAATAGGTGGAGGGTGTGAGGTCATAATAGCATATAATCATCTAACACACAAGAAGATAAACATCATCAGAGAAAGGCAAAAAGTGGACTACAAAAGTCCTTTTGACGTATTGTTAACGTATCAGCATCAGCTGTGTTTCAAAGTCTTCACGGGAAATACGAGCCTTATTCTTTACCTTGGCGCGGTAATTATAAATGGTATTTACAGAGTAACGTAGAAACTCGGCAATCTGAGAACTGTCATCAATGCCAAGACGTATCAAGGCAAAGATACGAAGTTCCGTATTCAGCAGTTCACCTTTGCGAAGCACGATACGCTCTTCCGGTTGCAACAAATCGTTGAACTTATCGACAAAATTCGGGAAGAGATGCAGAAAGGCGGTATCAAAGTGCTCGTACAACTCTTTTAGTCCGGTGTCCAGCACTTCACGAGAGCGCACCATCTTGAGCAGTTCTTCCGTCTGCCCTGCCGATATCTTCTTATTAACCATACGCCGGTAGGTGTCCAGGCGATTGATATAGATAGAGCATAAGTTCATGAAGCGGCCGATATACTCTTCTTTGATGTGGTTTGAGATATGCAGTTGTTCGTTTGCCTGCTCCATCCGGTTGCGGGCCACAGAAAGACGTTTCATCTGCCGATAGATAAAGGCTACTGCTGCAACCAGCAATAAGGTCAGGGCACTGATAAGCCAGATATAAAGGCGAAGCCGGTCATTCTGTTTCTCGCGCATGGCCTGATAAGTAAGGTCTATCAGGGAGAGAATACCTGCCGTCTGGAGGCTACGGCTACGGGCATTGTACCGGTTTGTCTCACTCCACGAAAAGCGGATATAGCGGTAAGCATGCTCAATGTCGCCTTCTTCATAAAGCAGTTCTGCCAATGTCCAGAGCGAAGCATGATCTGTGATGCTCAGGCGGATATCGGTAAGCGCCGACAATGCCAAGTAGCGCTTCTCTTCTTCCCGGTTTCCCATCCGGTGATAAAGCAGAGAGCGATGATAGGTCACCAGAGCATATTCGGGGGTATTGGGTTCGGCATTTGCCAGACGTGTGTCGTTAATGCTCAAAGCTTCATCCAGATTTCCGGCTGCTGCTTCCCGCATTTCTCTCCGTTCCAGGTAAAGAGCAGAAGTAGGCGGAAGCACTTGCATCAACGAATCATCATAAGAAACCGCCAATGCCTGATAACGTTTCTTGAAAGTATCGTCCAGCGTATAAATGCTGAGTTCATCATAAAGTTTATGGTAACAATGGTAACAATCGGGCAGTAATCGGGCAGGCAATGTGTTTCTGTCTATCTGCCCCAGCAGGTAGCTAGCCTCCTCATACATCCCCGCGGAAGCCATCAGATAGGCAAGCTCTAAACGAGTCTCATGAGCGGCATCCTGTTGTTTGTGGCGTTCTGCCCAATCCAGATTGATATTGAGATAGTGGATGGCCGAATCGCAGATATAAGCCTTGTATTCCTTATAAATTTCCCCATTCCATCGAAAAAAAGAGATGCCTGCCGTATCTGCATCCATCAACTGGCGCTTCAGTCCGGCAATACGGTTTTCGCGTACGGCCACAGAGTGCTCGTGCGCACCGATTGCTTCATCCAAAGAAGCCGTCAATGCAGCAATGGTCGGCGTATCGGCAGAAGCGACTATATTCTGCACAATAGCTACAATGAAAAGACAAAAGAACAGCAATTTTCTTTTCATGGCAACAAATATAGCAAGAAATCCTGCAAAGCCGTAGCTTCGGAAAAAATACTTTCCTATATTTGTATTCTAAACCCCCAAACAAATTACCTATTATGAAAAGCTTAACACCCCAACGGGTTGCCGCGGTCGATGTATTCCGCGCACTCACCATGTTCCTGATGCTCTTTGTCAATGACATTCCCGGATTGAAAAACGTTCCCCACTGGCTGATGCACGCCAAGATAGACGAAGACATGATGGGCTTCTCCGACACCATTTTCCCCGCCTTTCTGTTCTGCATGGGTATGTCCGTATCATTTGCCGTACAAAACCGGTATAAGAAGGGAGATACCACGCTACAGGTTGTTGCCCACATGTTCTGGCGCACCGTGGCATTGATTGCCATGGGACTGTTCTCACTCAACAGCGGAGGCATCGAAGGAGGCATTTCGCACCAATGGTTCTCCATCCTGATGGTGATCGGTTTCTTCCTCACCTGGGGCGTCTATCCCAAAGCGGAAGGAACGAAAAAGGCCCTTTTCACCGCAATGAAAGTGGCAGGTGTGCTTCTGCTTGCCGCACTCGTCATCTATAAAGATATAAACGGGAAGCCTTTCCAGATCAGTTGGTGGGGCATCCTCGGACTCATCGGCTGGACGTATGCCGTTTGTGCAGGCATCTATCTGTTTACCCGCGAAAATTTGCGCAAGAATGCCATTGCATGGTTTGTAGTCGTGTTGCTTGCCGTAATCAGCCACTCCGACCTCATACCGGGAGAATATGGCAGCCGGATAATCCTGCTTCCTTTCATCCCGAGTGACTGGACGCTGCATGCTTTCGGCATGTCCGGCGTACTGACCTCCCTGCTGATGCAGCGGTATGCCGACCGCGAACGACCGGGAAAATTCATCGGCATGCTTTGCGCCCTCGGCGTAGGGATGCTTGTCCTGGCACTGATTTCGCATCCATGCTGGATTATCTCCAAGATACAGGCTACCCCGACGTGGTTGTTCTATTGCCTCGCCATGTTCTTCCCGCTATTCGGTTTCTTCTACTGGCTGACGGACGTGAAAGGCAAAACCAACTGGTTCGACATCATCAAACCTGCAGGTACGGCAACCCTAACCTGCTATATTATCCCTTACATCTGGTATGCCGTGCAGCAACTGTTGCATCTCAACTATCCGGAAGCATTGGGAAGCGGCATTCCGGGATTGCTCAAATCCCTGATATTCTCGCTCATCATTGTACAGCTGACGGGCTTACTGGTAAAAGGAAAAATAAAACTGAAAGTATAATTTTAGTGATTAACGATTCACAATGTTGAAAGTTCAAACTCCTAACGGTGACAACAAGGTGCTGCTGCATAGCTGCTGCGCACCTTGTTCTTCTGCCATCATCGAATGTATGCTGGCCAACGGCATTCGTCCTACTATATTCTACTGCAATCCCAACATCTATCCGCAAGAGGAGTATGAGATACGGAAAAATGAAGCAATCCGCTTTGTAGCCTCCAAAAACCTCGATTTCATCGATGCAGATTATGATTATGCACACTGGCTGCACACTATAAAAGGACTGGAAAACGAACCGGAACGCGGTGGCCGATGCCTGAAGTGCTTCACGCTGCGCCTCACGGAGACTGCCCGCTATGCCTCCGAACATGGCTTCTCCGTATTTACCACCACCCTCGCCTCTTCACGCTGGAAGAGCCTCGAACAAATCAACGAAGCCGGAAGACGTGCCGCCGCCCTCTACCCCGGCACAATCTTTTGGGAACAAAACTGGCGCAAAGGAGGACTTCAGGACCGGAGGAACCAACTGCTCAAAGAATACGACTTTTACAACCAGCAGTACTGCGGATGCGAATTCAGCATGCAGCGACTGGATAAAAAAATAACCTCTGAGTAAAAACTCAGAGGTTAAAATATACTTGCCTTTCGGGCTTACTTATTCCTTTATTTAGAAGGCGAAAGAAACGCCGGCACTTACTACCAGCTGGTTATAGTCTTCCACAATCTGATACTTGAGTTCCAGATTAACTACCACGTTGGATGCTACCTTAAAGTCAACACCACCACCCAGATTAACAGCTATCTTTCCATCGCTGACGTCATCTCCAAGATTTAAGTCCGAGAGATAAGCCTTTGCACGGGCATAGCTCAAACCTCCCAACGGATAAAGAGAAACGACATCCGCTACCGGGAATACATAATGCAGATTGGCACCCAAATCCCACATAGATGCATAGTCGTGTTTGAAATAGTAGTTGAAAGCAGGCTCTATACGCAACTGGTCAGTAATCCCATAACGATATTTAACGCCCAAACCAATGTTGGTATCGTTACCATAGTTTAAGTTAACTCCCAATGACGACTCACCTTTCTGTGCGTATGATGTTGCAACACAGGCACACAAACATACCAATAATACAAGAATCTTTTTCATAATGAATCTTAGTTTTATGTTTTCGCGTCAAAAGTAATATTAAAAATCCAAAAAGCAAACAAAAGGCTAAAGAAAATTAATTATAAATATTTTCTACTTAAGCAAATGATAATTTGGCACATCATTCATCGCACATACCTTGTTTTGTTCTATTTCTCTTTTTCTCCCTACCACATTCTTGTTTTCTTCTTGTCTATAGGGTGAGAGAATACAAGAACCAGGTAAGACTCGGATAAGAACCGGGTAAGAAGGAGGTAGGAAGAAGTGCAAACTGTTCTATTTGTCGGAAAGTGCACAAAGTTTCTCAGCGATAAATAAGCGTCGAGAGATAATCTTCCGCAAACATCTCGTTTGCCACTTCCAGTAAGGCTTCGGGAGTAAGCTGTTCGATACGCCGGAACACGGCTTCGGAAGCCTCGTACTTGTTGTAATGAAGGAAAGTTTTCCCCATGCCCAAGGCATTGTTCTCGTTATTATCCGAGGCAACTCCAATTTGCCCTATCAACTGTTTCTTGGCGGCGGCAAGCTGGGAGGAGGTCATTTTGAGGTCGCGCATACGCTTCAGTTCCTTATAGACCAGGCGGGTGCAAAGGTCGATATCTTCAGGATCGCAGCCGAAATAGATGCAGAAAGTGCCCGTATCAGTATATGAGGTAAGATTAGACTCTACGTTGTAGACCAAGCCGCGACGCTCGCGGAGCGAAACATTCAGCCGGCTGTTCATGCCGGGACCTCCGAGGATATTATTCAGCAGATAGAGGGCCGTCCGCTTTTCATTGTAAGCATTGTACCCCCGCCCACCAATCATGATATGTGCCTGATGGGTATCTTTGGGTACAACCAGGTGCTCGGGAACATAGAGAGGCGGCAAAGTGCGGCGGTTGTCCACCGTGACGGCCGGAATATCGCCTAACAACTTCTCTGCCCATCGTACTATCTGCTTGAAAGAGAAATCGCCCAAAACAAAAAACACCATATTCCCGGGATGATAGAAGCGCGAAGTGAATGCAGCAGCATCTTCACTCCGAAACGCCTTCAACTGTTCCGGATTACCCAGAATGTTGCGTCCCAGCGGGTGGCCACGGAATATCAAATCCTCGAAATCATCGAAAATCAGTTCGGAAGGATTGTCCTCGTATGATTGTATTTCGTCGATGATGACTTCTGTTTCTTTTTCAATCTCCCGTTGCGGGAAGGTGGAATGAAATACAATATCCGTCAGTAGTTCGAAAGCACGGCCGAAGTGCTCGGTGAGGAAAGCTGAATAGATCACCGTTTCTTCCTTATTGGTATAGGCATTGAGGTCGCCGCCCACATTCTCCATACGGTTCAGGATATGCCATGCCTTGCGCTTCCGGGTACCCTTAAAGATAAGATGCTCCACAAAGTGCGCCATACCTTGCTCGTTCTCAAGCTCATCACGCGTACCGGCATCTACGGCAAATCCACAATAAGCCACCTTGGAGGAGGACGGTTCGTGAATAATGCGCAAGCCATTCGGCAAAGTATGCATGTTATATCCTGATGATATTTCCTCTAATCTCTTCATTCTGACGTTTCAAACTATTAGCGGGCGCAAAAATACAATAAAACTTATTGCCATTTATGGAAAATTGCAGATATTTGCAGCTACTAATTACATTAACGCATTGATATAATGATTGCATCCATTCAAGAGCTTTTGCAGAAAGAAGCGCAAGCCGTTCTGAACATCCCTGTAACAGACGCTTATGAAAAAGCTGTAGAGCTTATCGTAGAACAAGTGTACCGCAAAAAAGGCAAACTGGTGACTTCGGGCATGGGCAAGGCAGGGCAAATTGCCATGAACATCGCTACCACCTTCTGCTCTACCGGCATCCCCTCTGTCTTCCTGCATCCCAGCGAAGCACAGCATGGTGACCTCGGTATCCTTCAGGAGAACGACTTGTTACTACTTATCTCCAATTCAGGCAAGACCCGCGAAATCGTGGAGCTGACCCAATTGGCACATAACCTGAACCCGGAACTGAAATTCATCGTAATCACCGGAAACCCGGACAGCCCCCTGGCAAACGAATCCAACGTATGCCTCAGCACCGGAAAGCCTAAAGAAGTCTGCGCACTGGGTATGACGCCCACTACCTCGACTACCGCCATGACCGTCATCGGCGATATTCTGGTGGTACAGACCATGAAAGAAACCGGATTCACCATTGAAGACTACTCCAAACGCCACCACGGTGGTTACCTCGGAGAAAAATCAAGATCATTATGCGTAAAGTAATCGGCATCGGAGAAACCATACTGGATATCATCTTCCGTGGCGAACAGCCCACTGCGGCCGTTCCGGGTGGTTCGGTATTCAACGGCATTGTCTCACTGGCCCGTGCGGGAGTTCCCATCTGCTTCATCAGTGAGACGGGAAATGACCAGGTAGGCAATATCATCCTCAAATTCATGCAGGAGAATCATATTTCCACCGAGCATGTCAACGTATTCCCTGACGGGAAGTCTCCCGTATCGCTGGCTTTCCTGAACGAGCAGAGCGATGCGGAATACATCTTCTATAAAGACTATCCCAAACAGCGGCTGGACGTTGACTATCCGAAGCTGGAAGAAGACGATATCGTGGTGATAGGTTCGTACTATGCCCTGAATCCGGTGTTGCGCGACAAAGTGCTGGAACTGCTCGACCAGGCACGCGAAAAGAAAGCGATTGTCTATTACGACCCTAACTTCCGCTCTTCACATAAGGAGGAGGCCATCAAACTGGCGCCTACCATCATTGAGAATCTGGAGTATGCCGACATCGTGCGTGGTTCGCAGGAAGACTTCTACTACATGTACAACTTGCGCGACGCGGACAAGATATATAAGGATAAAATCAAGTTCTACTGTTCAAACTTCCTTTGTACAGCCGGAGCAGAACAGATTTCGCTGCGTACCAACACTGTTGCCAAAGAGTATGCCATACCGCCATTGGAAGCGGTCAGTACCATCGGTGCGGGCGATAACTTCAATGCAGGTATCATCTTCGGGCTGCTGAAATATGACGTACGCTATGAAGAGCTGAATACGATGGACGAGGCCACGTGGGACAAAATCATCCGGTGCGGCATGGAGTTCGCGGCAGAAGTGTGCAAAAGCTTTAATAATTCAGTGTCAAAGGAGTTTGCAGAAAAATTAAACTTAGAAAAAGAAATATAAAAGCTTCGTGCTTGCGGTATGCTCTGTAATGAAATTACATATATTTGTGATAAACGACATTAGAGAGTTTACGAACTATGTACAAAAACCTGTTGAACTTACTTGCTCTGGCAGTATTGCTTCCCTCGTGCAGTGGAACTTCTCCCCGCATCTCCGTGGTATGTGAAGAAAACAACGTAGGCAACTGCATTGTAAAATGGGAAATGGCCCCCCTCATCAAGGGAAATGTGAAAGTATACGCTTCAACAAACCCGGACTTCATCCCCGAAGATGTTCCCGTAGCTTTGGCAAACATCTCCGACCAGAAGATGACCATCGTCACCAACGACCCTATGCGACGCTACTACTACACCCTTGTATTCGACGATAAATACCGGGTGAAGGTAGCTACCCGCAACATCAATATCCCCGGCATACAGAACTTCCGCGACCTGGGAGGTTATCCCTCCTACTCCACCCGGAAGCAGATGCGTTGGGGCATGCTCTACCGTTCGGCCGAGATCGACAGTCTGGAATGGTCTTCGCGCAAGGAGCTCAAAAATATCGGGATAAGAACGATTATAGACTTGCGTTCTTCTACCGAAGCAGACCGAAAGAATCCGTTGCAGCAAGAATTCAAGACTGTTCATATTCCCATTGTAACCGGTGATATGGAGAATATCTTGAAAGGTATTCAGGAACAGAAGATCAAGAGCGACACCGTGTACCGGATGGTAGAGCAGATGAACCGCGACCTTATAGCCAACTACACCCGGGAATATCGCCAGATTTTCGACGTCCTGCTCGATAAAAACAACTACCCCGTAGTCATACATTGTTCGTCCGGCAAAGGGCGGACAGGCATCGTATCGGCCCTGATACTTGCTGCCCTGGGTGTGAACGAGGACATCATCATGGAAGATTACCGCCTCAGCAATGATTACTTCAACATCCCTACGGCTTCCAAGTATGCCTATCGGCTTCCGGCACGTTCGCAGGAAGCTATTACGACCATATTCTCAGCGCGCGAAGACTTCTTGAATGCTGCCAAAGAAGAGGCTGAACGAAGGTATGGAGATGTAGAAACCTACCTGGAGAAGGGCATCGGACTGACGAAAGAGGAAATCAAGCAACTGCAAAGCATTCTGCTGACAGACAGCAAATAACATGAGTTTAAGATAGAAACACTGTCTCCGCATTCTCCTCCTCCGGGGAAGGTTGCAGGTAGACAAAAGGAATGCCTTTTTTTATTTTATAACAGCCAATCGTTTCTATTTCAACATTTTTGTCGTAAGTTTGCAGAATAAAGCAATGCAGAAGAGCATGGATAGCAACAGGCAACTTTATATAATCAGTGGTTGTAATGGAGCCGGTAAGACGACTGCGTCCTATACGGTGTTGCCCGATGTTCTGAATTGCAAGGAGTTTGTCAATGCGGACGAGATAGCCCGCGGCTTGTCTCCTTTCAACCCACAGAGTATGGGTATCGAAGCCGGAAGGCTGATGCTGCAACGCATCAACGAATTGCTGAAAAACCGGGAAAGTTTCTCCATAGAAACCACGCTTGCCACCCGTTCTTACACCCGCCTCGTCTCCGAAGCACAGAAACAAGGCTACAAGGTGAGCCTGATTTACTTTTGGCTGAATTCACCGGAACTGGCAATCAACCGTGTTGCACAACGTGTCAGCAATGGCGGACACGATATACCCAGAGACGTCGTCCTGCGACGTTACCAAGCCGGAATAGACAATCTATTCAACATTTATATGCCGTGCGTTGACTACTGGCTATTGGCCGATAACAGTTACACCCCGCGTGTCATTGTCGCCGAAGGCGGACGCAATACAGTAACAGACGTACACCATACAGAACTTTTTAACACCATACAGAGTTATGTCAAATGATGAAAGAAAAGAGTTGAGCCGCAAGTTGCACTACGGACTGGCTTTGGCCGAGAAGAGAATGCTTGAAGAAAAAGCATTGAGAAACGAAGACGTGATACAAGGCACGCCCGACGGAAAAATCAAGGCCGTACCGGCCCGCCGACTGTTGCGAAAGATGTATAGTGAAGAAACAGCCGGAAAATAATCCGTTTTTTAGTAATTATTCGGCCGTATGCCATTAACAAACAAGTTTTCAAACGCAACACACATCAAGGAAACAAGTGGATCAAGGCGTCTAACATTCCCCTGAGTTCGCTTTCCTATTTTTAATCACACTCCTATAAAAGAATAAGATGAAAAATCTAAAGCAAACTCAGGAGAGAGTTGATGGCTTATTCATAAGCCCAGTTCCTATTGAGTAACAACTTTCATGAGGTCATTGTTGGTAATTACTCCCTTGTTCCAACGGTCGGCAAAACCAAATTGCTGGTTATATTCCCAAAGTGAATAAGCAATGCCTTGTTCGCGTGCTACATCGACTACGTCTTTCAGCCAAGCCATGCGTACCTCTTCGCCGCAATTGACCAGACATCCAAACTCGCCCAGATAAAGTTTCAATCCTTTTTGCTTGGCATACTCTATAGCCTCACTCCAGTATGAACGAATCCAGTCCTTATCATAAGAATGGTGATAGGGCTCGACCACCTCCTTCTCTTCATCAGACAATTCGGCATACAGATCATCAGGTATCAGCTGACCGGGATATTGCATGGGCTTACTGAAGTTAAGGATGCGCAAAGGAGTCCATAAAGCTTGGTAATGCGTTATCAGCAACGGTTCATAGAAGTGGAAGGAAAGCATAATGTTGCGGTCGTCTTGAGGCACACGGATATTCTTTACATGAGCCGCATTATTCTGCATGTTGGCGCCAAGTACAATGACACGATCATGTTCTTTCTCACGTATCATCTCCACAATGCGCAGCATCAAAGCCGCCCATTGTTCGTCGTCAGGGGCCACAGCTTCGTTTAGTAGTTCATAAGCTACTTCCGTCACCGGATAACAGTACAACTGTTGCTGAATAACACGCCACATATCTACCAGTTTGTCTTGTTCCGCCACATTGCTCCAGAGTGCAGCATGTTCGTCCAGGAAATGGTGCGAACGAATGATGTGCAAGTCGAAAACGACCTTAAGTCCTCGTTTCAGGCAATTGTCGATAGTGTTGTGCAAAATGCTCAGTGTTTCCTCATTGAGGGACATATCTTCGTTAAAAAGCTGCACCTCATCTACCGGCAGGCGGATATGGTCGAAACCGGCTTTCACCAGTAAGTCAATGTCTTCTTCATTAAAAATCTGCTTACGCCGCTCGTCTGTAATGTTAGACTGTGACAGCCAGCAACCGATGTTTACACCTTGTTTAATTTCAAATACTGTAGGCTCGGATGAACGAGTGCATGAGATACAAACGCCGGATGCCATACATAGGATGCATATCCATATCATACACCGCAGAGTTTTTCTAATAGTTTCCATCATATACTTTTTGTTTATAGATTATCTGAGAAATCTGTTATTTATACTTATAAGCATGATAAGAGTGAGGCGGAAGTGTTAACGTGAAACGACGTACATCCGTTGCTCTCCATCCACTGAATACTTTACCAGCTTGGCTGGAGATAGGCTTTGCCGAAGAATCTTCTAGATCAGTAAGCGTTTCGAACGGGCCATTACATACCAAACTGATTTCTACCGGCAGGTCGTTGAAATTTTCCACGATCACTGTCTTGTTGTCATAGAGAAAAAGACCGACCTTGGAAGGAGCTTCCAAACTAAAATCCAAGTCTTGGCTGAGCACTCGCCGTATAGCATTCAGAGCTCCTGCAGGATAGTCATAGAGCTGACCGAAGTCATCGGGAATAGTCAGCACATAAAGATTGCCACCGCCATAAAGAGCTCTATGCAAAATGGGATACCCTGAAACACCACCCTGTAGCGGACGTCCGGCACTGATTATCTCCCAACTGTCGTTGGTGAAGTAACGTATTTGTGGAATAAGAATGTCACGTGTGCTTTGTCCGTAATTGCCAAAGTCGTTAACCAATGCTTTCAGGTCATCGCATTGTAGTTCGCACACCTCGGCAATCTTTTCGGGAATAGCTTTCAAAAGTCCGCTTGTAATCACTACATTTCCGCCTTGTCGCAAGCTTTGTTCTACCTTACTCATAATGTCGGCATCAGCGGCAGCTTGTGCTGTAAGCAGTACTACATTGCACTTCTCTTCAGGATAGCTGCAACGCATATCCATAGGTAGCCCTATCATACCGAGGTAATTCTGAAGAAAACCTTCGCCCGAAGAGTGAAACGGTTTGTAATTGCAAATGCCCACAGGATTCCCCAATTTACCTACCAGATTATCTGCTTGGCGCAATACTACGTCGGCAATCCGCGCCATGGTGGTGGGAGTAATTTGGCGTTTGCCGTCGTCCGACCGGAAAGTGGAAGTCATTTCATCATAGTTCCAACTGGTCTTTCCGTCTTGCCATGAAGCGCGAAACCGAGGCGACAGTTTTACGTCGATCAACTGGTTGTAGGCAAACAGCATTACATCGCGTGCCTTGGCAATGGCAGTCAAGTGCAGCTGTTCGGCATAGCGGTCCATGCTCATGCTGATACCTCCGGCATCCACCCAGCCACCTCCGTTCCGTCCGCCTGAGAGATTCTCGTAATAACGCATCACGTTGTAACTTAAATAATTCTGCAAATGCTGGGCTCCTGCAGGATCACGCGTTTCGGTGCCCGTCCATACCCCATCGAAGATTTGCGGCCCGTCCTGAAGATTGAAGCCAAGCCCTTGGAAATGGTCGTACCAGTTGGGGTATTTAATGATAACCTTTACTTTGGGATTCACGTGGTGCGCAGGATCTACAACCAGATTCTTCCCTGCCTCGTTCATCAACGCCAGACGATATTCAGTCCATGAGCGGTTGCCTTTGGCGGCTATTTCCGCCTCACTTTTGCAGCTGGTAAAGAAAAAGTCATCGAGCAGGAACTCGTCGAAATGGCGGGCTGTATGTTCGGCAATCTGCTGTACAATGCGCCGGTGTTCGGGATCGGAATAGCAAAAAGTCTCAAAATTATTGGCTTCATTGATGGTATAAGTGATACCACCCGCTACTTCGATGCCTTGTTCCATAAAAAACTTTTTAGCTTTTTCTATTGTGGCATCGTCCACAATAAGCAGGTCACGATGTGTTTCCAGATAGATTTTATCCACATCAAGTTGCTCGGAAATAATATTCCAAGTGGACGTCAGCCATTCTGTATCTTTCATCTTTTCCACTTCGTAAGCGCGGACATAGACCGATACGGTAAAATTACGGTGTTTAGCTTGTATGGGAGCCATTAAGCCGAACAAACAAAGCAAGAGCAGTATTTTTGTTTTCATAGGTCGTTGATTTTTAGTTTGCAATCTTCACTCTACAGAATGAGTTGCGGGTTGTGAAATAGAGATAATCCCCGGAACAAGTCAAAGAATTGGGACCTTCAGGAGTATGTATGGTCCGTTGGTAGTCTCCCTTGGAGTTATATACCAAAATGTTACCTTCAGCTATATACACATTTCCATTACGGTCAGTGGTAACGCCATGTTCGCCCCGTTCGGCAAAAAGCTCAGGTTCACTCAGGAAGCCCTGAGCATCTACCTTAAATCGCTTTACGCGATGGGCAAACTCGTCCACTTGGTAGATGGTGCTGCCCGGAACGACAGACTGAAGCGACGAAGAACGTAGCAAGTCATATTGCCGAGGAATCACAGTGCAACCGTCAGGAGCCACAAAATACTCTTTCGGTCGATAGATACAGACTGAGTCGAAATCGTGCAAGTCGCGCCAGCGGTGTGTAGCATAGTAAATCTTTTCGACTTTTCCAGCAACAGGAAGTTCTTTGCTAAGAGGAAGAGTCTGAATGGTGGCATTCGGATTGGAAGTATCTACACAATAAACCATAGGTTCGAATCCGAAATTACCCCACCAACTATAAGTGGTTCCTTTATGATCGGGTAGTTGATCAGGTTTCGGAAGAGTGGACCATGCTCCTCCGGCCCCACTACCGGAAGCATTGGAAGGACGAGGCTTCGGCTGTGGATAATATTTCACCATCACAAGTAGACGATTTTCCGTATCGGTGGCCAAAGAAAGAGGCTGCCACGGCAAATCAAGCAATAGAGAAAGTTTTTTTGTAGCTGCATTCCACATATAGACTTTACGTAAGCGCTCCTCAGAGAAGAAGACATTTCCATTGTTATCATGTACGATGCCTTCGGCATATTCAAATCCGCTTTGCAGACATTCCACATTGTCTTCACACGGCCGTTCCGGACGTTGTGCTTCCTTTCCCGTGATGGTGAGGCGAGCAAATTCCCACGGGCGGACAGCAATACGTTTATTAGGGTCATACACCGAATTATTGATAGTGAAACGCATCTGAGTAAAGTTATGGAAATTATAGAAATGAATATCACTGCTATTCCAAATGCGTACTGCATAAGGCAAAGGACGCACAATACTGATGACACGGAAAACAAAAAAGTTAAAGAAGCGAAGATCGTTGCATCCGGTCAGCTCCATTGGAACAACGTCATTTCCTTCACGAGTTTCCTCCTCCAACTGCAGAGCATATATTCTCCACTTTGAAGCATTGGAAAAACGCACTTCACTGCGCAAGTGGTGCTCCACGGACATTTCGTAGATACGGCCGGGCGTGGAGGTGTTTTCAACAAACAAACCACAACTGCCATAAGTATTATTAATCCAGATGTTCTTAAATACACCACCACCTTGCCGGGTGACCCACAGGTTCCAATGCTGGTTATCCCAACTCTCTTCCACCCCTCTATCCATAATACGCGGACGCATCATACTATTGCTCATCTCTTGTGTAAAACCGGGAAAACGTTGCGGCCCTTTGACTGTGGCCCACCCGGAGAAATGCACATCGTTCATATACGATTCTTCACCGGCCATCCATTTGCAGGTTACCGCACGATAATTGAATCCCATGGCATCCAGTCCGATACCGGAGAGAATACATCGCCCCCCCATAGGTGTTTCAATCAGAGGAACAGGCTCGCCAAAGCCACTGAATGCAGGTGAATGTGCTGCCAACTTGATTCGTGTAGATACAGGGTCCATACCTATCATGACCGTGTTCGGCTTGAACTTTATCGGTTTACTCACTCGGTAGATGCCTTGTGGCAGATAGATGACATCATGTTCTTCGATGGCTTTGAGAAATACTTCTGTATTGTCTGTCTTGTCATCGCCCACGGCACCCAAATCCATGATATTTGTCCATTGTGACATATCCGGCAGAGTGGGTATATCGTTGCGGGGCGGCGTCGGCATTTGGGTCAGCGGACGGAGGTTATAGCGCAATGCGTGATTTCCATCCGATTCCATGGAGTCGAAAGTCAGACCCAGTGAAAGGCTATCGACGCAATATATTGCAGACTTGTTTTCCACTTTACGCTGATCGCCTTCACGAAACTTCAAAAAACAAGGTACGCGGCGGCAAGTTACATTCAGTGCATTGAACTGGTTAGTGGGGGTTAATACACCACTCTGCATCACTCCTGCTTCGCTAAGATTTTCCAGTGTGCAATCTTCCATAAAGGCTACATCTGTATAACCCGGCCATATTTCCAATCCGATGGGGGAATGGCGCATCGTCACCCTTACCAGCGTCATGCCGGCCTCCATTGTTCGAATACATGCTTTACGCTGCCCCTCAAAAAGGGTATTCAAAATTGTGACTTGCCAGCCGGGAGATGTTTTACGCGTATAGATACCGTAGTCTCCTCCGCAGAATACCACGTCTTCTATCTCGTTGCCTGCCTCGAAAATACCAGCTTTCCCATTACCAATTTGCATTTCCACATGTTCAATGAAGCTGTGTTGTGCATAGTGTGTGCGAAATACAACAGCTTGCGGATTGCCATTCTCCACTTTAACATTAATATTTTCAAATCCCTGGAAGAAAGTGCCGGATGTTGCCTCTGCAGGTTCTACCTCTTCATCTGCTGTATTTGATATAAACCAGAACATATATTTGGCGTCACCTTCATCGTCGGGATAAGACTGATCAAATCCTGGTGAGTTCTTGCTCAATATCACGACAGGACGTTCTTTGCCATATCCTATCAAACGAATGGAAGGCGGCACATATATAGTGCCGGATATGCGGTATTCGCCAGGAGCCAGATAAACAATGCCGTAATTATCGCGCTTTTTCAGAGCATTGATAGCTTGTTGTAATGCCGAAGTTACATCTCCTTTAGTGGGGTTGAAGTAAACAGCATCAGGGTCATCGGGCCGTTGTGTGAAAACAGACCGGCTTGTGACTGCACTGGAGGCAACACATATAGCCGTCCAAAGCATTAATAATAGTAGTCGTTTCATAACTAATCTTTTGAAAAAGAAGAGGCCGGCATAAAGTTACTGCCTGCACAGCCTCTTCTCATAAGAAAATTATCAATCTTTATCACCTTAATATCCCGGATTCTGGTCTTTAGGACCAATCTCTCCATTTGTCAGAATTTCAAGTGTAGGAATGGGGAACAGTTCGTGATTTGCATCATAATCAAAAATGCGCGGTGTGCGAGGCAAACCGTCGGCAGTATAATACTCGCCGTTATTCTTGGGATATTCAGCATCTAAGAATTCCTTGGCCATGCCTGAACGACAGAGGTCATACCAAAACTCGTACTCTAACACGAACTCATGACGGCGTTCGATGGTAAGGGCCACTTTCCAGACCTCTGCATGATAACCTTTTTCCGAGCGGTATTTCGTGTAGAACTCTTTGGCGTCAGGCACCTCGACCATGGCGTCGTTATACTTCAAGGAAGAAGCCTTGAACTGTTCGGACGGAGTCTCGTTCACCTCCATATTCCCCCATGCACGATTACGGATCTGATATATCATATCCCAGCCGGTTCCCTCTTCGCCCGTTTCAAAACAACATTCCGCATAGTTGAGCAGTACGGACGCATAACGTAGATGGATGGCTGAGATGGGAGTATATACCGGGTTGCCACCGGCCTGTTTCCACAACTTCAGGCAGTAGTTATTGGGAAGCTTGTCCGCATTCACCCAATCGCTTTCAAAGCCCGGACTAGCCCCTATTGTCTGATTGGTATAAGGATTGGTTTCGCCTTTGGGCACTACAGAGTAGCTTCTACGTTTATCTCCCGGTTCAAAGGAACGGCAGAATTCATAAGAGACGAAAGTGCCTCCCCAACCTCCATATTCACCCGGAGCAGTCAGGTAGTATCCCCACCACAGGTTTTCAGTACTTCCTGTCGCCCCCCATCCGAGATCACTCCAATGGTAGAAAGCCACTTCCCAAATGCTCTCTTTGCTCCAGTAATGATCCATTTGATGCAGTTCGCCGAAGCAGGGCAACAATTCATAAGTATGGCTGTCCATAATGGTTTTATAGATTGACTTGGCCTTCTGGAAATCTTTGAGATACATATACGTCAGAGCCTGATATGCCAACGCGGCTCCCTTTGTAAAGCGTCCGTATTCTCCGTTTTCAGGTTTCCAGTCCAGCTTGTCGGCCGCAAACTGCAAGTCTTCTATTACCTTATTGTAAGTGTCGGCCACGGTTTCCGCGCGAGGCTTGGAGGCCGATGTCGAGTAAGTCTCTCCGGTCTCAAGCATAGGAACGCGTCCAAAGTTCTGTGAAAGATAGAGGTAGTAATAACCACGGATGGCACGTGCTTGGGCTATCAGCTTATCCTTTGCCGTTTCGCCCCCTTTGAAGATGGAAGGGGCTGCCTTTTCCATTTCCGCAAGGAAGGTATTGCAGCGGCTAATGGCACGGTAACAGATTTTCCATGCCACCTGGAACATATCTTTTCCGGCCACCCAGGAGTGGGTCCAGAATTCACGGTCCCAGCCTCCTCCGCCTACATCCATGGCCGGATAGTTGGCAAAGGCAAACTGAGGCTTCATATTCCAGCTTTGTGCGATATCTATATCAAAGCTTCCGGCATGCTTGTCGGGCAGAAAGGTATCATATAGCGCATTCAGGCCTTGATTAGCATACTCTTCGGAAGAGCTTATCAGGTCGGGAGCAAGAACGTCATAATGTGGAACACACAGGAAATCCTCTCCACAGGAAGAGAGGGTAAGCGAAGCAGCAAGGGCAACTGCAAAATATATCTTTTTCATATATATATTTTAGTATTATGTAAATGATTAGAATTGAAGGCTGAGACCTAAGTTAAATGCCCGCGGGAAAGGATAGCGTCCGCTGTCAAATCCGGTGCGGAGCACATTGGAATTACCCACCTCGGGATTGCCGTATTTGTTGTAGCCCGAAATGGTAAGCAGATTGTCCACACTGAGGTAAATGCGTGCATTTTCCATGCGGACACTCTTTACCCAGTTCTTGGGCAAGGTGTAACCAACCTGTACATTGCCTATCTTGATAAAGTCTCCGTTCTTGACGTAGGCATCCGACACACGTACATTGTGGTTGGCGTCATTACGCGTCAGACGGGTGTAAGGCGTATTTGGATTTTCTTCGCTCCAAGTATTGTTCAGATATTCGGCCAGACCGTTCTGATAACCGCCACGGGGATTGTAAATAGTTGTCAGGCGGGCGGCGGAATAAGATAAAATGTCCTGTCCGAGCACTCCATAGATATTGGCCGAGAAATCAAGTGATTTCCAACTGGCTCCAAGTGTCAGGCCGAAATTCAGCTTGGGATATCCGTTACCGATGATACTGCGATCGTCATCATTAATGTAGCCGTCGCCGTTTACATCGCGGAATTTGTAGTCACCGGGTTTGGTGTTCGGGTCCTGATAGTACCTCACTTCTCCTTTGGTTGCGGCGGCAGCCGCTGCATTGAGATTGTCTATTTCACTCTGTGTTTTAAAGATGCCGTCCACCTTCCATCCGTAGAACGCACCTACCGGATGTCCATTGCGTGTGATGCTATAGTTTTCCCAATAGTAACCGGCGTCCACATTGCCCGATTCAAAGATGTCATCACCCACTTCCACGGCTTCGTTGCTAAGGGTAGAACCGTTCAGGGATGCGTTGAAGCTCCAGTCTTTGCCTATCCGAGTGTTGTAGTTGACAGAAAACTCAAAACCCTTATTACGGATTTTTCCCGCATTGGTATAAACGTTTTCAAAGCCGGTTGAAGGACGGACAGCCTTGTAGAGCAACAAGTCCTTGGCAGTACGGACAAAATAGTCTAATGAAATATTAAGCTTGTTGTTGAACAAACCGAAATCCAGACCTATGTTGGTCTGTTCGTTGGTCTCCCACTTCAAGTTGGTGTCCACCTCTCTGGCCTGGGCAATACCTGGTGCGTTGACGGGTGTGCCATTCAAATAGTAATAATACATCATATACTGGGAAGTGAGCTGTTCGACAGAAAGGCTGGTAGCACTTCCTGCATTGCCGGTTTGTCCCCAGCCTAAACGCAACTTCAGATTACTGAAAATATCCAGTTCTTTAATAAACGACTCTTCAGAGAGCCGCCAAGCGAATGAGGCTGACGGGAAGGTTCCCCAACGGTTTCCGGCACCGAAGTTTGACGAACCGTCATGGCGTATGGTAGCCGTAATGAGGTAACGATCCATCAAACTATAGTTGGCACGTCCATACCATGAAACAAACCGTACAGGAATACCATAGCCACCGGTCACATTACGCGAGGAGGGGTTGGTTGTCAGCTCAATGCGGCGTACGACGGATGATGGCATTGCCTCACCGCGTCCGTAAAGGTCGCTACTGCTCATACGGCTGGCTGAATACCCTGCCATAAATCCCAGGCGATGTATGCCTGCCGTAAGGTCATAAGTGAGATAAGTTTCAAGAGCCAGTGTATTATTGTTGCGCTTACCCATCGTGAAACTGTCAGGAGTCGTGTCCGTAATAAATGTACGGTGGTTCACCGGACTATATGCGTCATCCTCGCTTTGGTTATAGTTATAACTGAGCACTGTGTGATACTTCAGCCCTTTCAGAATGTCAATGTCCACATTGGCATTAGCCAATACTTGGTTGAAGCGGTTCCGGCTGTCGCGCTCCATTGCGGCGGCATAAAGGTTGTCCGTGCCTTTCTCCAGGTCACCGTCACTCTCTTTCTTGTAGTGTCCCCATGTGCCGTCAGGCCAGCGGATAGGAACGTTAACAAGCTGTCCATTCTCATCCAGAGTATCCATTGAGGGAATGGCACCGGCAAAACTATAGGCATTGCCCGAACCTGAGAAACGTCCATGCACGAAGGCAATGCTTGCCGCTGTATGAATAAAGTCCTTTATATTGTGTTTGACATTGATTCTGGTCGTAAAGCGCTGGAATCCTGAAGCCACCACAATACCTTCATTGTCGAGATATCCTACAGAAAGACGTGCCTGAGAATTTTCCGTACCGCCTGATATAGAGACGTTGTAGTTCTGTTGCAAGGCCGTGCGCGTCATCTCTTTCTGCCAGTCTATGTTGTTCAGCCTGCTGTCCAATGACGGATCGGCCCAAGCCAGTTGCGTGAAACTGCCGCCATCGTTCTTCTTGGCCCCGCGCACCGCCTTCACAAAGTCACGGATGGTACCTACATCAAGGGTATTGCTGTTACTGCTGATAGCCCAATTGGCCGTGATGTCAATGCGCGAATTGCCTTTTTTACCCTCTTTGGTCGTTATCATGATAACGCCATTGGCACCACGAGAACCGTAAATGGCAGTAGCGGAGGCATCTTTCAGCACTTCAATACTTTCAATATCCGCCGGGTTCAGAAAATCAATATCTGTACCCACTTGTACACCATCAATCACGTATAAAGGGTCAGCTGAACCATTTACAGTAGCTACTCCACGAATACGTATGGTGGTTCCGCCACGTGGATCTCCGGAATTACGCATTACCTGTACACCGGCAGCCAGACCTTGAAGTCCTTGTCCGATATCAATAGGGTTACGCTTCATCATCTCGTCTGATTTTACGGTAGTGACAGAGCCTGTTAAATCTGATTTCTTTACCGAGCCATAACCTATGACCACAACGTCATCCAACATACCCGAGTCATCTTCCATCACAATGTGCAAATTGTTCGTACCTTGTGTTACTTTCAACTCTACAGTTTTATATCCCACAAAAGATATTTGTAACATGCCGGCTGTGGGGACATTCAGCTTGAAAGTACCATTGATGTCGGTAATAGCACCAATAGTTGTTCCTTTTAGGAGCACATTGGCTCCAATAACAGGCTCTCCGGCAGTGTCGACTACTGTACCACCGACCGTAAAAGATTGTTCTACAGCCTGCACAATATCCTTATTCACCCCATTGGTTACATGGGCGTAGGACCAAGGCGCTGCGGACAAAGCCGCTACAAAGACAAGGCATGTCCATTTCTGATTCATTTTGTTTCTCATAAGTAAACAGGTTAATTATTAATAATGAAGAAATATGTTTTCAGTTGGCAAACCAACTAAAAGCTCATAGGTAATAAATCCCATGCGACTACCGTGATAGGGGCAATTCCATAAACTTCCTTTCGGCGCTTGCTTTATCGGTTCACCTTCAGGAGTGCAGCTTTTGAACCATCCCCCTGCTTCATGATCGATAAAATGGGCTTTAACAAACTGCCACGTACGATTGGCATGTTGCAACCACTCTGTATCTCCTGTTAATTTCCATGCATACAAAAAAGCGCTTATAGTTTCGGATTGTGTCCACCATGTCAAGAAAAGATTCATTTGTTTCGTATCATGGTTGAATTCCGTAGCTATAGCTTCTTGTGGTAAAATTCCGTCACGTACGACAGCACGGCACAGTTTTAAAGCCACATCCCTGCATTGGTCTTTCAAATGTTCATCGTCCAATACGCTTGCCGCCTCATATAGTAGCCAAGCCGTCTCCGTATCATGTCCGTAACGGTCGATTCGCTCGAGAGGTTTCCAGTCCATATCGAACAAAGTGTACAAATGGCCGGTTTCTGGCTGGAAGAAACGTTCGTTCAGTAGTATCACGATTTTCCGCAGGCTCTCTTTTAATTCGGGGTCCGGCCATATCTTATATAAATTAGTGTAAGCTTCCATCAGATGCAGATGGGTATCCAATGTTCTGGTAGGACGCGTTTTCTCAGCAGATTGTTTGTTATATGAATCGAAATATCCTGTTCCATGTGTGTCAGCAAGATGGTCTTCGACAAACCGATAGAGCATCTTGGCACATTTCAGGCTTGACTCGGAAGTTGTGGCATTGGCATATTCCGCTAAAGCGTAGATAGTATAAGTTAACGGTGAGGCTGATTTTGTACTGTCCAAGGGTAGCCCTTGTGCCGTAATCACTGAATAGACTCCACCTTGCCTCCGGTTTATGAAATGTGTGTCAAAGTATTCATAAGCACGGTCTGCCAGCTTCTTATAATTTTCGTTCTGTGTGCAACGGAAAGCACGTGCAAATGTCCATAGTATGCGTGCATTCAGAATGCAACCTCTAGGAGAATCGACTATGGGGGTACCGTCACGCAATATAGTACCATAAAATCCTCCGTCAGGTGAAGGACTATATTTTTCCCAGAAGGGAAGAATATTATTCATGAGGTCTGATATTATTTCACTTTTCAAACTATCACATAGAGAATCCTTCTCAGGAGGTAGTACACTTATCATATTAAATAAATAAGCAAATAAAAAGCAGATAAACAGAAATGTGCGTTTCATTATCATTTTATTAGTATTTATTGTTTCATTACAAAATTAGGTGAATACTATGATATAAATTTTAATACAATCACTATTTTATAGGCATGTTTTGTACTTATTAAACGTACTATTTGTGACCACCCCATCCAATTATGCTCTTTGAGACATATATGTAACTAATCTGCTTCAAAAAAAAGCAGTCTGCACTTTATTAATGAGAAATATATTGCATATTTTTGTACGTATTCCAATCAAACACTTTATACATTTTATGAGAAAGAAAACATTTCTGGTATTTATTGTCTGTGTCTCATATTCACTCTTGTCAATGGCAGGGGTAATTGAACCGGAAAAAATGATGTTTCGTTCCTTAACGATAGCGGATGGCTTGTCCAGCAATAACATATCCGCTGTTTATCGTGATATCAAAGGCTATTTATGGATAGGAACATCATCCGGATTGAACCAATGGAATGCTCACAATTTCAAATCCTATTATCACTCTTCTCATGGATTACCCAGCAATACGGTCATTTCTATTTTTGAGGACTTTGCGGGTCGTGTCTGGGTTTATTGTGATAATACCAGTTATGCTTATTATGATTATGAAACAGGAAACTTTAATAATGATGTGAAAACTTTACTGGGAGAATATGGCTTCCAGCCCGAGATGGCTGCATACATTGGTTGTAGTAAGGACCGCCATTATTTGTGGGGCAGCGACAGTAAGCGTATCTGCGTTTATGACCATACCCGGAAATGTATAAGGGATTTTGCCTTGCCTGCCGGTTTTCAGCTTTCTCAGGTTTATATAAAAGGTGAACTTCTCTATGCCTTATGTAATAATAGCGGTCGGATACATATTATTGACCTGAAAAGTGCTTTTACCCAGACGTTGCCTTGTCTTGAGGGCTACAAAGATGAGATTGCAAACCAATATCCACGTGTTTATGTTGATGATAAAGGAGGACTATGGTTGTATACATTCACAAATAGTCTTTTATTGCATAAATCTTCTGAATCTTCTTCCTGGCAAAAGATAGCCTTACCTATACATGGCGATCAGTTCAATCGTGTGGCGCAAATTGACGAAGACGCCGATGGCAATATCTGGATTATTACCAGCCATCATGGAGCCTTTGTCTACGAATCTGACACAGAACAGATGAACCACCTGACACATGATCCCCTAAGGTATCATACATTGGTCAGCAATAACCTTACCTCCTTGTTTATTGACAAGGACAATACTGTGTGGATAGGTAGCAATAAGCAAGGAGTCTCTTATTATATGCCCGGTACACAAACTATTTTGGGCTATTCACTGGGCGGCGAGAATGATGTATTATCGTTCTGTGAAAAAGACAATCACTTGTTTATTGGAACCGATGGAGCGGGTTTATTGGAACAATCCAGATTGGGTGATGCGGTAACTTCGGTACAGACACAAGCCAATATCGTGGTATGCCTGCATAAAGATAGTCGCAACCGTCTTTGGATGGGTACTTTCCAGTCAGGAATAATTTGTATGGGAGAGAGAGAAAGGACGCAATATACTGCCCAAAACAGTGAATTGCGGAGTAATAATGTATATGGTATTGAAGAAGATGCCAATGGCAATATCTGGATAGCATTACTCGATGGCATTGTACAGAAACTCGATCCGAATACAGGCAGGATAGTCACTGTATACGAAGATACCAGCATGAATATACGAGAAATGATAGGTGACGGAAAATACCGACTTTTCGCAGCCACCAGCAAGGGGCTTTTGGCTATCGACACTTACACAGAGCAGGGACATTACGTGACTAAAAATCTGCATAACAATATGTCTATACCTCAGGCGTATCTTTATACTCTTTATAAAGACAGCAAGCAAATACTGTGGCTAGGAACTTCTGACGGACTTATCTACTGGAATCAGGAAACAGACAGCGTAGGATGCCTTACTACCGACGACGGGTTACCGACCAATCTCATAACTTCCATTACCGAGGATCACAACGGACAATTATGGGTAGGCACTTACAATGGCATCTCGTGCATTGACCTTGACGATTTTGTCCACATCACCAATTATAAAACCTCTGATGGATTGATTACTAGTGAAATCAATCAGCGTGCTATTTGTTCATTGAGTAATGGGGATATTGTATTCGGTACTCCTCGGGGATTAATTGTCATCAGTCCCAAGCAAAAATCCTCTGTTGCTTATGATTCTTCTGTTTTTCTTACCTCCGTCAAATACACTACGGGGAATTCGGGACACAATATTGATCAATACCTTTCTCCCAACAAGAAAGAAATAAAATTGGAAATCAACCAATTACCTATTTCTTTGTATTTTTCCACTTTTGATTTTGCTGCATTAAACAATATCTCGTACTACTATCGTCTTAACGGAGCGCATGACTGGTATCTCATGAATGGAAATGCTATTTATTTCACAAGCTTGTATCCGGGAGTCTACCACTTAGAAGTTACCGCTTGCAATGCGCAGGGACAGTGGGCATCCAAAGTGCAGCGATTAGTTCTGTATATACTTCCGCCTTGGTATCGCACCACCCTTGCCTATATTATTTATGGGTTCACAATCATGATTGTCATCGGAAGTCTCATTTTATTCTTTTATCGTTATTATCAACGCAAAGAGCACACAAGGCGCATCCAGCGCAAGACCGAACAGCAACAGAAGCTCATGGACATGAAATTGACCTTTTTTGCCAATGTAAGCCATGAATTGCGTACACCACTTTCATTAATCATCAACCCTTTGGAAGAGTTTATCAAGCGTTACCCGCAATTATCAACCTCGTTGTTGAGCACGGCCCATTCAAATGCTAAATATCTTCTAGAACTGATAAATCAATTGCTGTCATTCCGTAAAATAGATTCAGGAGGTGAAACAATGGATTATTCGCATATTGATGTGGTGCGCACAGCTCAAGATTTGTATTCCATTTACCAGCAAATGGCTGAAAAACATCGGATACACTATACATTCAACGCCCGGCCATCGGTAATCAAGATGGATTGTGACAACTCCAAGTTTATGAAAATCATTCATAACTTACTTTCCAACGCGTTTAAATTTACTCCTGACGGAGGTGCAATCGAACTTAAACTTAGTCGAAATGAGAATGAATTGATATTGGAGGTAAGTGATACCGGACTGGGTATTCCGGCAGAGGACAGGGAGAAAATTTTCAATCTATTTGTCCAAGTAAAGGGAGAAGATTCCACCCAGGGAGGTACCGGCATCGGGTTGTATCTTGTCAAACAGTACGCCCAAATGCATGGTGGTAATGTAACGCTGGATAATAATGATCCTACCGGTACCGTTTTCACTGTTACCTTGCCATTGAAAGCTCAGATCAACCTCTCTTCATCTTCTTTCAATGACACGGCGGAGACAGAAAAAACATTGGAGCCGAGCCATACTCCTTACAACGCTTATTCGTTACTTGTGGTTGACGATAATTTAGAATTTCTGAACTTCCTCAGTGAAAGTCTCTCGACCGATTATAAAGTTTATCAAGCTTCGAGTGCGATGGAGGCACTCCAATTGCTTAATACGGAAGAAATAGACCTTGCCATTTGCGATGTGATGATGCCCCAAATGGATGGAATACAGTTCTGCCAAACAGTAAAAAATGATCTTGCGACCTCTCATATTCCTGTGATTCTGCTCACAGCTAAAGCCGGTGAGGAGTTTCAGCTGGAAGGTCTTAGCCATGGAGCGGATGACTATATTACTAAGCCTTTTCACATGGATATTTTAAAAATGCGAATCAATAAATTTATCGAAAACAGTATCGGGAATCATCAGATGTTTCAGGAGCAAGTTCACATCGAACCAAGTAAAATCACGATTACCCCTTTGGATACTCAGTTCGTAAAAAAGTCCATTAAAATAGTAGAGGACAATCTTTCTAATGCCGATTTTACAGTTGAGGATTTGGCCGCTCAACTCTATTTATCACGTGGCTATCTATACCGCAAGTTACTTAAGATAACAGGAAAGTCCCCCCTGGAGTTCATTCGCATCATTCGTATGAAGCGTGCCCAGCAACTGCTATCCGAAAGCCAGATGCAGGTGGCGGAAGTCGCCTATCAGCTAGGATATGTTCTTCCGAAAACTTTTACTAAACATTTTAAGCAAGAATTTGGTATAACTCCGTCACAATACCTGCAAAGCATCAAAAATGACAAAATATAACACACCTAACAATGATACAAATTATGCTAAACAGAATCAAATGAGAAAATTAAAACAGTTTTTTAGTAATTCGCACGAATATAGCGTGTTTTCAAAGCCATATTTCAGATAATCTGATTTTTATTCTCTATCTTTGCAGCCGAATTATAAAGATATACAAAGATTTAATGAAGACATTTGAAGAGCTCGGTGTGTCGGCGGAGATACGCCGTGCCATTGAAGAGATGGGATATGCGTGTCCCATGCCGGTACAAGAGGAAGTAATTCCCTACCTTTTAGGAGAAAATAATGATGTAGTAGCCCTCGCACAGACAGGAACAGGAAAGACCGCAGCGTTCGGTCTGCCGCTTATTCAGAAGATTAACGTCAACAATAGAATTCCCCAATCACTTATTCTTTGCCCTACCCGCGAACTCTGTTTGCAGATAGCAGGCGACTTGAACGATTATTCCAAATACATCGATGGCTTGCGGGTGTTGCCCGTATACGGAGGCTCGTCCATCGAAAGCCAGATACGCGCCCTGAAGCGGGGTGTGCATATCATCGTAGCCACTCCGGGACGACTGCTGGACCTGATGGAACGCAAGACCGTTTCCCTCACCACCATCCAGAACGTCGTAATGGACGAAGCAGACGAAATGCTGAACATGGGATTTACGGACAGCATCAACGCTATCCTGGCCGATGTCCCGCAAGAGCGTAATACCTTGCTTTTCTCCGCCACCATGAGCCCGGAGATAGCACGTATCTCCAAGAAATACTTGCGCGACGCCAAGGAAATCACCATCGGACGCAAAAACGAAAGTACCAACAACGTGAAGCACGTTGCCTTCACCGTTCATGCCAAAGACAAATATGCCGCCCTGAAGCGCATCGTGGACTATTATCCGCAGATATACGGCATCATCTTCTGCCGCACCCGAAAGGAGACGCAGGAAATTGCCGACAAACTGATGCAGGAAGGTTACAATGCCGACTCCCTGCACGGCGAACTGAGCCAGGCGCAACGCGACGCCGTGATGCAGAAGTTCCGCATCCGCAACCTGCAACTGCTGGTTGCCACGGACGTGGCCGCTCGCGGACTGGACGTGGACGACCTGACGCACGTCATCAACTACGGCCTGCCCGATGATACCGAAAGTTATACCCACCGCAGCGGACGTACGGGACGTGCCGGAAAGACAGGAACTTCCATCGCCATCATCAACCTGCGCGAGAAGGGCAAAATGCGCGAGATAGAGCGCATGATAGGCAAGAAGTTCATCGCAGGAGAAATGCCTACCGGCAAGCAGATCTGTGAGAAGCAGTTGCTCAAGGTAATAGACGAACTGGAAAAGGTAAAGGTTAACGAGGACGAGATAGCGGACTTCATGCCGGACATTTACCGCAAATTGGACTGGCTGAGCAAGGAGGACTTGATCAAGCGCATGGTTTCTCATGAATTCAACCGTTTCCTTGAATACTACCGCGACCGCGAAGAGATAGAGATTGCCACCACTGCCGACCGCAGCGAACGCACCGGACGTACCGGAGAACGTGGCGGACGCAGCGAGGGCAGCCGCAAGGCAGCACCGGGTTACACCCGTCTGTTCATCAACCTGGGCAAGATGGACAACTTCTTCCCCAGCGAATTAATCGGTCTCCTGAACAGCAATACCCGCGGACGCGTAGAGCTGGGACGTATCGACCTGATGCCGAAGTTCTCTTTCTTTGAAGTAGAAGAAAAGGAAGCCGGCAACGTAGTGAAAGCACTGAACCGTGCCAACTGGAACGGACGCAAGGTATCTGTAGAAATAGCCGGAGAGGAAGGCAAAGATGCCCCGAAAAGCAGACGCAAGACCGAAGGCGGTGGCTACGGCAGAAAAGATTCCGACGGAAAGAAGGACTATGACGGCAAGAAGCGCAGCTACAAGGACGATAAACGGAGCGATGCCACCGGCCGTCGCAACGACAAGCCTGATAGCACAGCCGGTGACAACAAGAAAAAGAGCAAACCCAGTCGCGAAGAGCGTGGCTACACCAAAGCCCGCGGTAAGAAAGACGACTGGAAACAATTCTTCCAAGGTGAGAAGAACGACTTCCGCGATGCCGAACCGGACTTCAGCGAAGAGGGTTGGGCAAGACGGACGAAGAAGAAGTAACAGGCAGCAATGAACAAGATCAACGGCTTTCTATACGGATTACTCTCTTCCGCGAGCTTCGGGCTCATCCCGTTGTTCACGATTCCTGCCATGCATCAGGGGATGGACTTCTGGTCCATCCTGCTTTATCGCTTCTTGTTTGCCATGCTGGCACTAGCAGGCATACTGCTGCTGGACAAACAGTCTTTCCGCATCCGAAGGAAAGAGATATTACCACTTTTATTATTGGCATCGCTTTACGATACTTCCGCCGTATTCCTCTTCTGGGGATATAAGTTCATGGCAAGCGGAGTGGCCACTACCATACACTTCATGTATCCGGTACTTACCACTCTCATCATGATGATTTTCTTCCGCGAAAAGAAATCCTTTTGGCGTATGGGAGCCATTGTGCTAGCAGTAAGCGGAGTATTCTTCCTCTCTCAGGGAGATACAACGGGAACGATAACATGGTTCGGAATATTCATTGTTCTGCTGTCTGCACTGGGATATGCCCTTTACCTGGTTACCGTCAGCCAACTGAAAAAGCTGGAAATGAAAGGGCTTAAAATGACGTTCTACGTCTTCTTGTTTGGTGGCATGCTCCTCTTTATTGGAATACAAGCATCGGGCATCGGGCTGCAAGCCATCCCCGACCGCGTAACATTGGGAAACCTGGTGATGCTTGCTTTAGTGCCTACTGTTATTTCTAATCTTGCCCTGGTACGTGCCATCAAAAACATAGGCTCCACACTCACCTCTGTACTGGGAGCAATGGAGCCCGTTACGGCTGTCGGTGTCGGCATCCTGGTATTCGGAGAGCCTTTCACAAACAGTATTGCCATAGGCATTCTGCTGATTATCTCGGCTGTGACCGTTATTATATTAAAAAGATAATCAAGTATTCTCCTCTCATAAACAGCAAAGCGAAACTATTTATCACCAAACGGACTACTCCTTTTACTTTTTTTTATATTTTTGTCCTTCATATCATGGAATCAAATACATTATGAAGAGACACCTTTTTTATATCATACTATTCCTACAACTCGGTATTGTCAACGAAGGCTATTCACAGGGACTACAATTCTATGGTAATGAGAGACGAATCTCTGAACGTTCTTCCTTCCGCGTATTTTCTAAAGAGTACATTCCTGCTCCAACCGGTAAGTTCAGTGTTTCCTTTGAATACGCTATACATAATATAGAAAGTCCCGGATATATTCTCTACCTGAAAAATGCCGATGGAGAAGGAGCTTTCAACCTGACATACGTGTATGACGAAGAAACTAAAGGAAGTTTCATGTTTGCTCAAGACGGTAAGCAAATCTATTATACTGTACGATATGCCGACAGCAAACTACAGGGAAAGTGGATGCCAATCTCAATCGACATGGACATTACGAACAATCAAGCTAAAATCAACATAGGAGGCAATAAGACAATTCTTAAAGACATCGGTCTGAAGGGAAAGACTTTCACCCCACAGCCTTTTTTCGGCATGTGTAACCATATTCTGGAAACAGCTTCTTTTTCCATACGGAACCTCACCATAAGTAACGGTAAAGAGACTTGGCAGTTTCCCTTGAATGAAAGCCAGGGAGAAAAGGTGCATGACAGTAAAGGAAAAGTTATCGGTCACATTACAAATCCTATTTGGCTCATCAACCATTCCTATTATTGGAAACCTGTCTTCCAGTCTTACTCTCCCACTCCATCGGGCTTTGTATTTGCACCCAAAAAACAGAAATTTTATATCTACAACCAAGATTCGATTACCACCTACGACATTTACAAACAAAGTTCAGAACAATTCCCCTACACACCGGAAAGCGGCAGCCTGCCGATTCGTCTGGGGATGAACTTTATAAATGAGACTCAAGAAACAATTTACGCCTATGAGCTGAATTCGAAAGAAACGTATATTGCAGAAATGAATCTGGAGAGCGGTAATTGGAAGACGATTGATAGAGATGCCATTTCTCTACAACTGCATCATCATTGCGGACTATATCGCCCTGAAAAGCACCAATTACTCTTTTTCGGAGGATATGGAAACCGAAAGTATTACAATACCTTTATAACTTATGACCTTCTGCAAAGCCGATGGGACACTCTTGCTTTCTCCGGTGATCCTATCCCTCCCCGATTCTTTGCCGGCATAGCAATGACTGCTGATGGAAAACATGCTTATATCTACGGCGGAAAAGGGAATGAAGCCGGTGACCAGAATGTAGGCATCCAGTACTACTATGATTGTTACAAGCTGGATTTCGAGAACAAGAAAATCAAGAAACTATGGGAACACAAAGCTCCGAAGAGCCAACGCATTCCCACCAGAGACATGATACTTTCCGATGACGAGAACTATATATACCTCTTAGCTTATCCTGAGTACAAGCCTCAAACCTATCTGCAACTATACCGTCTATCCATATCCGACGGAAAGTATGAAGCTTTAGGAGATAGCATTCCGCTTACTTCGGAAGAGATAGCAACCAATGCCAATTTATATTATAATCCCAATCTGGATGAATTCTACTGCGTCACCCAAGAGTTCGAGAAATACGGACAGTCTTCCACACGCATATATTCACTATCCAATCCTCCGGTATCACTGGCAGCCATGAAGTTCTATGATGAACAAACCAACAACTCAAATAAACCGGTTACATGGTTTTATCTCCTTATTCCATTGTTCATCATTGCATCTGCAAGCGTAATCATAATTATAAAACGAAAACGCTCTATCGACCACAGCAAAGAGTATTCCATTACATCACAGGATAATCCTTATGCCAATACAGAACCGACAGGAGCAAAGCTCTCTTCTCTTACTCAGATAGTTGATGAAGAAGCAGATGAACCGCTTCTATCAGCTTCAATGGCTTTACGTAAAAACAGTATTTCCCTCTTCGGCACCTTCACAGTTATAGATAAGAATGGACGGGACATAACCTATATGTTCAGTCCTAAAATAAGGCACTTGTTTCTATACATTCTTATCAACAGCATTACCAAAGATGGTGTATTGTCTTCGGACCTAAACAATTTGTTTTGGCCGGACAAACCGGATGACAAGATAAAGAACCTGAAAAATGTGACTATAAATCATCTCCGCAGAACATTGCAAGAGTTGGAAGGTATAGAGCTAACCCATCAGAAAGGGTATTTCAAACTGGCATTTACAGAAGAATGCTATTGTGATTATCAGCGCTTCTTCTTCCTGACAGGCGGAATAAAACAAGCTCCTTCAACAGAAGATGAGTCAGCAGAACTGCACACCATTCTCTCACACGGCAAATTCCTTAACACCATTGAAACGAGTCTGTTTGACTACTCCAAGCAGCAAGCGGAGGCATTCACCATTTCTGTTCTTTCCGAACAAGTTCATACATACTACAAGAATGGGCGGAATTCTGTTACAATACGCATTTGCAACATCTTGTTTGATATAGACCCTTTATCTGATCAAGCCATGACCTATGCCGTATGTACTTATCGCCGCCAAAGCAGATCAGACAAAGCGATGCAACTTTATAATGCTTTCACTAAAGATTATCGTAAAGTAATGGGTGAAGACTATCCCATAGCCTTTGACGAAGTCGACATCAATAATATACGATTATAATATATTCCAAAAAATAAGGTGGATATAACAGATACTTCCGGGTAATCCCCTCGTATCCATATATCCACCTCATCTACGGCTGAAAACAATCTAATTAACGTGGCATAAATATACTAAAACAAATTAAACTCACTCACTGTTACATGAGGGCCACCATTTACCGCTGTTATAGTCAGTTTAACAAATCGGCTTGTAACTGCCTGCGGCAAAAAAGATCTATATTCACCTGCTGCCGGAATATCCTTAAACTCTCCGGCATTTATCCAAGTGCTTCCATCTTCGCTTACTTCAAACACTACAACTTTGGGACCATCATTTCCTTCCTTACGCGCTTGAATAGCAAAACCTTGAATATAAACAGACTGTCCCAGATCAAAAGAAATCCAATGAGGAGGTTGTGGATGGCTCTGTGCCCAATCCGTACTCCAGAAAGTGCCTATATTTCCATCTATACATGCTTCTTTCAGCCCGCTATTTCCCCAGTCTCCTTCTTTAGGTTCTTCGGACGAGGCCTCCAGTACAGTCCATCCTCTACGGTCGAGCAACTCCATATTGCTGGCATCCATAGCGCCACGATAAAGGAAATATACAGTTTGGCAACAATGGTCTGTAACTATGCCTTCTGCCGAAACAATGCTTACCGGTAACAGGTATTCAATAAATGGTTCAACATTTCCTTTTGCATTAACGGTAATTGTCACAGGCTCGGATTCCACTGTCCCCGCCTTAATAACAGCAGTAGAACTGACTGTATATGAGCCGACCGGCAATACAGGATAATCAGTACCTTTAGCAGCATTATATTCTGCTACTTTATCCGGATCGGCCTCCACATGCACAATCGCATCAGCATTCAATCCCGAGGGATTCAAATCAGGATATTTTTCAGGAGTAACTTTTATCGTAAAGGTTTCGACATGAGGCTCATCTTCAATATAAAAATTAACCTTTACTAATGTTCCCGCATTAGGGATATAGATAGTATTATCACTCTCATCATCACTGCAGGCAGAAAGAGTAACCAATAACCCCAATGACCAACATATTGACTTAAATATATTTCGTTTCATTATTTCTGTTCATTTTTAAAAGTTCATATTATTTTCCCCAACCCGGATTATTAGGCAACAGATTAGGATTCATTGTGGTTTCATCAATCGGCAGCGGATGCAAGTAAAGTTTATCATCCCATACTCTGGACTTCTTATCAGGATAAACAACCAGATATCCTTCCTCATCCAAAGTACGCGGAAAGTCTCCATAAGCTTCTTTCAATTGATTTGAAACTTTCATCCCTAACATTGTTTTCGGATTTTCCAGTAGTTTACCGGCTTTCCAACGCACAATGTCATCCCAACGGAAACCTTCACCCAAAAGTTCTACAGCACGTTCACGACGTATTTCATATAGGAGTGGTGTTAGTTCATATCCATAATTTGGCCAGTTCGGGTCCTCAAAACCTACCTCTATTGTCAAATGGGGCATTTCCACACGATCACGCAACTGATTAATCGTAACATCCAACACATTCTGATCGCATTCTCCCAATTCTGCCTTAGATTCGGCATAGTTTAACAACACTTCTGCATAGCGGAAAATAAAAACATCCAGTGTTGACAGGCCAATATTCCATTGTTCAGGATCCGGTGAATGGTACTTCATTACATGGTATCCTGTTGTACAATATTTAGTATCAAGAGAAGGTACTGCATTGAAAGAAGGAGTACCGTCACCCAACAATTTAAACGGCAAATTAGGATTATCAATACTCTGCGCAAGACGGGGGTCTCGTTTGGCAAGTTCGTCTATAGGCATAGCAGCTTCACTACCATAGTGCGGGCTGACTGCTGTGGGTAAACCGTCCGCACACAAATATTGCTCAAACATGGCACGGCTCATTCCTGTGTATGATTCTTCGAGCTGGCGGGTATTATTATGCATCAGTAACTTAGCTTCGTATACACGAGGCATAATACATTCACTGTTACTTGAAAGGTCTTCCTGAATAAACAGATTATAATAATCCGTTTTAGGCTTTTCATTGCTCCAAATCGCATATCTGCCACTATCAATAATTTGCCAGGCAGCATCGGAAGCTTCACGGAGCAGATGCTCATAGTCTCCCAATCCATGGTATTTACGATAAGTGGCCTCATACAAACAAGCCCTCGACTTAAATGCCAAAGCAGCAGCTTTATGCATACGACCTGTAGAGACAGAGTTAGCATCCGGTAGATGTTCTATAGCGAAATCAAGGTCTTCCAGAATATGTACAAACACATCCTTCCGGCTGTCACGCCCCTTGTAGAGTTCTTCCGAATCAACGTTCAATTCTGTTTCATACCAAGGTACATCACCAAAACGTCTTATTTTATAGAAATACTCCCAAGCACGGAAGAAACGTACTACAGCTACCTGACGATTAATATTCTCTTCATTTCCAGATACGCGTGTATAGCGAGCCATAAAGTAGTTGGCAGAACGAATATTACCCCAGTCACCGCTACTCCAACCACCTCCTGAAGTAGGAATCGTTTCTTGATTGAATAACCAGGTATTTGGTTTCTCATTCACGTAACAATCTGATTGATCATCAGCACCCGGCCCCTGTGCTCCCGGTAAGATTCCATAGAAGCCATTGGCAAAGAGTTCCAAGTCTTGTTCACTTTTCCAAAAGTTCTCATCAGAAACGGAATCTTCCGGATATAGGTCCAGCATATCTGCGCACGAAGTAAATAGCGGCACAATAAATAAAGCTGCAATTATAGATAGATTTTTTGTTTTCATGAATTATCAGATTTTTAGAGTGTTATATTTAAACCGAATGAAATAGATTTCTGTAATGGATATGCACCAATATTAACAGTCTCCGGATCGTAGATATCAAAAAGATGGTCGAACGTCAGCAGATTCTGTCCGCTCATATACAGACGTATGTTGTCTATTTTCCATCTTTCCAGCAATGCCTTCGGCAATGTATATCCTATAGTAAGGTTTTTCAAACGAAGATAGGAGGCATCTTGCAGATACCGAGTCTGAGTTACACGATTTCCTGTTACGTTATCGTAAGTGGAACGTGGGAAATAAGCATTACGATTGTCTTCCGTCCAACTATCCAACGCGTGAGGGAATGGAACATGCCATTCATTGCCAAAGCCCCAAAACTGATTGCCACTTAATTCAACATCCTTTTTACCCACACCTTGGAAGAAAATACTTAAATCAAAACCTTTCCACTGTGCATCAGCTTTAATGCCATAAGAATAACGTGGTTCACTGTTACCAATGACTTTACGGTCACCCGGATCATCAGCTGTATTCTTGCCATATGAGATCTTGTCATCGCCATCCAGATTCTTGTACTTCACATCTCCCGGATACCAATTGCCACCATAAATTTCTGACTGGTCAACATGGTTCTTTATCTCTTCTTCACTTTGGAATAAGCCTTCTGTTACAAATCCCCAAATTTCTCCCCATTGCTTACCTGTATAGTTTTGAGCCTTATCACCACTAAATAGTAATTTCTCAGGATTGTTAAATCGCGTGATTTTCGCTTTATAATCAGACAATACAAAACTAACGTCATAAGAGAATCCGCTTTCAAGACAGTCTCTCCAACCGATATTCAATTCCCAACCGGTAGTTTTAAGGTCGGCTGTATTGGCCTGTGGAGCTCCCGTACCCAATACTGCAGGTAGCGGAGTACCATTCGTTACCATATCATACGTCATACGCTGATACCAATCAAATGTACCATATAGACGATTATCCAGTAATACCCAATCTATTCCGAAGTCCATTTGCCGAACAGTTTCCCAAGTAAGAATCGGACTGACAATACCGCCGGGAGTTACGCTTGCTATTTTCTTGCCATCTACCAAATAGCCCATTTCACCATTGGCTCCCATCGTTGATATATAAGGATAATCACCACCTACTGTCTGGTTACCTAACGAACCATAAGAGGCACGGAGTTTTAGTTCATCCACATATTTCTTGACACCTTCAAAGAATGCTTCATTTGAAATACGCCATGCAGCAGAGAAAGAGGGAAAAAATGCAAAACGGTTGTCCTTAGGGAACTTGGAAGAACCATCATAGCGTCCATTCAATTCCAACAAATAACGTTCATCATAATTATAGTTGATGCGGGCAAAATAGCCCATAGTGGCCCAAGCATGTTCACCACTACCATTATATTTCTCTCCATACGCCATTCCTAATGAGGCAATATCCTGACTAATCAGATTCTGTCGCTCGGCATCAAACCAACGATAATCTTTACGCTCATAATTGTAACCGACCAGAAGTTTCACATTGTGTTTGCCAAAACCATGTTCATAGTTACTATATAAATTAAATACTTGATAGTAGTTATCGTCTGCCGTATATTTCACTGTACTGGGAGTGATATGCGGGAAAATAGTGGTTACGTCAGGATTTGCATAATGCTCAATAATCTCTTTTCCATGATATTTCTTGTTCAACATATACATATTGAAGGTATAGTCCATATTGATGCTCCACCCTTTCAAAGGATTGATTTTCATTGTTCCAGTCAGCCATAAATCATTTTCTTTATGTACACGGCTACCCGAGATAGCCTGAGTAGCGACCATGTTGGTCCAGCTACCTTGCCCGGAGTAATTACCATCCGGATGATAGACAGGCATGAAGGGGCGCAGGTCGGCACCATAGAAAGCCGCTTCCATATCGTTACTGTTATGACCGTAAGGAGTGTCATGCTTCGTATGATTATAGTTTATCTTCATACCAATCTGTAGCCACTTCCGTATTTCTGAATTAACATTCAGAGCCACATTAAAACGACGGTATTCATCATCGTAATGCTTCAGTTGCCCTTCCTGGTCCATAAAACCTACCGAACCATAATAGTTCGTCTTTCCCGCACCACCATTAATGGACAATGTGTGCTGTTGTAATAAAGTCGTAGTCTTTCGGGTTTCTTCAATCCAGTCCGTATTACCGCAATACAAATATTTATCAGGATTAGACGGATCAATAAACACCGGTAAATTGTGTTTCGGGTCAGTATAATAAGCATAAATATGATCCATATAGTTTTGATCATAATAATCACCGCCACCCGAATTACGGTTAGTCAGATTATGAAAATTAGCAAAAGTCCATGAATCCATGTATTCTGGAATTTTTGTAGGGCTATTTAATGACCAATTGCTTGAGAATGAAACCTTGGCTTCCTGCTTTTTCCCTTTCTTCGTTGTGATAAGTACTACACCATAAGCAGCTTGTGTTCCGTAAATAGATGCAGAAGCAGCATCTTTCAAAACTGATACGCTCTCTACATCGGCAGGATTTATCAGGTTGGGGTCCATCTGTACACCGTCTACCAACACTAACGGTCCGGCAGAATTAATGGAAGTAGTACCACGCACATTAAAACCATATCCTTTTCCCGGTGAACCATTGCTGGCTGTAATATTCAGATTGCCAATCATACCTTGCAGCCCCTGGCTCAAATTTGTTATCGGACGACTATCCAATACTTCAGACGAAACACTGGCTACAGCGCCAGTCAAATTAACTTTTTTCTGTGTACCATAGCCGACAACAACTACTTCATCTAAAGCTTTGCTATCCTCTTCCAAAGTGACAGTCAGGTTATTCTGATCAGCAATGGACACTACCTTACTAATATAACCGATGAACGAGATTTCCAATTTTGCTCCTTTTGCTACTTCAATCGTAAAGTTACCATCGAAGTCGGTAATAGCTCCCTGGTCTTTTCCTATAATCCGTACGGTAGCTCCCGGCAAACCTTCACCAGTTTTATCAATGACTTTACCTTTTATAAGAATGCTCTGTTGTGCGATGTTTACCGTTTCGAGTGATGATACGGTAACACTCTGCGAAGCAAGGCATGGCTGAAAACCCACACCCGTGAGAAGGACTATCAGCCCTGAAGCCCTAACGGCTTTTTCTACAACTCCAAGTCTTTTCATACTGTGTTTTTTAATTTAGTATTATTAATATATATGTGGGACTCTGTATTTCCCACTAAGGTTCCAAAACGTAGGCAAAACTACTAAGCACATCTTAAATAGGCGATTAAACAACGATTAATGCCACCGTTAACCTCTCCGTTTTTTTATTAACCTTCATAAAGTCCCAAAAGGAATAATATTGATTACGTCAAATGACAAATGCAAAATAGGCTAAAGAAACAGAAAGAATCTGCGGTTAACAAAGAAATTCGACTATTAATATTCGCCCTAATCTATATTTAACCCAATTACTAACCTACTTTTCTTAATTTTGCCTACGGTTCTAAAACACACATAATCAATTCTTATATTTATTAATCCAATTAGATCATGAAACTAAAAAAATTATTCCTTACCGCCGGACTAACCGCAGCAGCCTGTACATCGATCACAGCCCAGAAAGCCCCCGAACCTTGCGGTTTGCTCCCCAGTGAACGACAGATAGAATGGTATAACCGTGAAATGATAGCGTTCTTCCACTTTGGCCTCAACACCTTTGAAGATTTTGTCAACGAAGGCGATGGAAAAGCATCTACCGCTCTCTTCAATCCTACCGCCCTCGACTGCACTCAATGGATGCAAGTTTTGAAATCAGCAGGCATCCCCGCTGCTATCCTCACTGCCAAGCATGCCGACGGCTTCTGCCTATGGCCTAGTCAATATACAGATTACTGCGTGAAAAACGCTACTTGGAAAAACGGGAAAGGTGATGTTGTACGCGAATTCACTGATGCTTGTGAAGAATATGGCATCAAAGCCGGCATCTACCTCGGCCCCCATGACCGCCACGAGCATCTGCGTCCAGACTACACCACTGAGAAATACAAGCACTACTATGCCGCCCAACTGGAAGAGCTAATGGGAGGCTATGGAAAGATTTGGGAAACCTGGTGGGATGGTGCCGGAGCTGACGAACTCACTACCCCCATCTATACCCATTGGTACAAAATTGTTCGTGAGAAACAACCCGACTGCGTCATCTTCGGTACAAAGAATTCCTATCCTTTCGGCGATGTCCGCTGGATGGGCAATGAGGCAGGGCAAGCAGGTGATCCTTGCTGGGCTACCACCGACTCCATTGCCATCCGCGATGAAGCTGCCTACTATGAAGGACTGAACAACGGTATTTTCGAAGGAAATGCCTACATTCCCGCTGAAACAGACGTCTCCATCCGCCCCAGCTGGTTCTATCACGAAGAAGAAGATATCCGCGTAAAAACCGTTAAAGAGCTTTGGGACATCTACTGCACCTCCGTAGGTCACAACAGCGTACTGCTACTCAACCTCCCACCCGACCGCCGCGGTTTGTTACATTCAAAAGACTCCCTGCATGTAGCCCAACTGAACCAAGGTATCCGCGAAACCTTCAGTAAGAACCTTCTCGCAGACAGTCGTGTGAGTGCTAGCAACAATCGGGGCGGTAAATTCGATGCCCGCTATCTTATAGATAACGATAAAAAAACCTACTATGCCGGACAAGACGGACGTGTGAAAAGCGACATTACCTTCACTCTGCCTCGCCCTGCCACCTTCGACTGCCTGATGGCAGAAGAAGTTATCGAACTGGGACAACGCACTTCACGTTGGAGTGTGGAATACTCCAACAATGGCAAAGACTGGAAAAGCATCCCCGAAGCTACCGATAAACAATGTATCGGATATAAATGGATTGTACGGTTTACCCCGGTGACAGCCCAGTATGTACGCCTCCGAATCGAAGATGGTCGCGCCTGCCCCGCTATCCACACATTCGGAGTATATCGCCAAGCAGAAATTTTCAACTAAAACAACAGCTATGCAAACTATAAAGAAACTCCTCTTCGGTCTCGCTGTTTTCTGTACGCTCAGCATTACAGCACAGACCATAGACCCGAGTCAGGTTTACGAAATCCATACACTGAACGGTTTGGCAATAGACAATCAGGAAAGCGTAGATACCGGCTCCAAGATATTCATTTCCAAACGCATACCAGGTAAGGAATCGCAGGTATGGCAATTCCTGCCGGTAGAAAAAGACATCTATTGTATTGTCAGCCCCCTCTCCCAGCAAGCCATCGACAACGGTGGCAGTGGGGCCATAGAACGTAGCGTCTTGCAATGGAGCAGCGACTCGAACAACTCCAACCAGCGTTGGAGAGTGGAAAAACAAGCTAATGGACACTATACCTTCACCAGCTTGGCAAGTGGTTACAACCTCGGCTTCCCCGATGCCGGACTGGTGGGTGAACCCATCTTCCAACTAAAACCTGACGTCAGTCAGATCAACCAACAATGGGTACTTGTGAAATCCTCCGTCAAAGTGAAAGCAGATCCTCTGAAAACCAGCAGCAAAAATGATTGGGAGAACCAGCATGTCATCGGCATCAACAAAGAAGACGGGCACTCAACATTTATCCCCTACGCTAGTATGGAGGAAATGAAAGCGGATCCTGCCTACCAATACCCGTGGAAACGAACCCACTCCAGCCGCTACCTCTTGCTAAACGGTAATTGGAAATTCAACTGGGCAAAGCAACCCGAAGATCGGCCGAAAGACTTCTATAAAACAAATTATGATACGTCAACTTGGTCCGTAATCCCTGTCCCTTCCAATTGGGAAATGCACGGCTACGGCACACCCATTTACACCAACATCACCTACCCCTTCCGTAATAACCCGCCTTTCATTCAGGGTCAGCGTGGCTATACTGTAGAGAAAGATGAGCCCAATGCTGTAGGTTCCTACCGCCACGAGTTCATCCTGCCTGCCAACTGGACTGATAAAGAAGTCTTCATTCATTTCGACGGCGTCTACAGCGCCATGTATCTGTGGGTCAACGGAAAGAAAGTGGGTTACAGCCAAGGTGCCAACAACGATGCTCGATTCAACATTACCCGCTACGTATGCCCGGGTAAAAACCTTCTCGCTGTGGAAGTCTATCGATGGTCGGATGGAAGTTATTTAGAAGACCAGGACATGTTCCGTCTGAGCGGTATTCACCGTGATGTTTATCTTGTGGCAACACCAAAAGTACAACTCCGTGACCTGCATCTGACTTCTGTCCTCAGCCCCCGCTATGATAAAGCCGAACTGAACGTAAAGAGCCAAATCAAGAACCATGGCAAGACGCTTGCCAACGCCTCTGTCCGCATCTCTCTACTCGATGGAAGCGGAAAACAACTGCGACAATCCACCACCCCTACCGGCACTCTGCCTGCAGGCAAGGAGGTTACCGTGAACAGCCGCGGAACAATCCGCGACCCCAAACTGTGGAGTGCTGAAACACCCTACCTTTACACCGTCAACGTAGAACTCCTTGACGAGCAAGGCCGGGTAACCGAAGCTACCAGCCAACAGTATGGATTCCGTCGCATCGAAATCCGCAACAACAAGGTTTATATCAACGGTATGCTCACCCTTTTCAAAGGTGCCAACCGTCACGATATTCACCCGCAATACGGCAAAGCCATTCCGGTGGAAAGCATGATCGAGGATATCCTCCTCTTCAAGCGCCACAACCTGAATACGATCCGCACCAGCCACTATCCCAACGATCCGAAAATGTATGCCCTCTATGACTACTACGGTCTCTACGTAATGGATGAAGCTGATCAGGAATGTCATGGCAATATGTCGCTCACCGACAACCCTACCTGGGAAACCGCTTTTGTAGATCGTGCCGTCCGTATGGTACAGCGTGACAAAAACCATCCATCCGTCATCTTCTGGTCTTTAGGAAACGAATCGGGGGGCGGCTGTAACATCACAGCCGAATATAACGCCGTCCAAGCCATTGACGACCGTCCCATCCACTACGAGGGGATGAACGATCAAGCAGACATTGACTCACGCATGTATCCCTCTATCGAAAGTATGATAGAACAGGATCGCCTACCGAGAAACAAACCGTACTTCCTATGCGAATACGCCCACGCCATGGGTAATGCTGTCGGTAATCTCGAGGAGTATTGGGATTACATTGAATACCACTCCAACCGCATGATAGGCGGCTGCATTTGGGATTGGGCAGACCAGGCACTCAATAAGCCCGGCGAAGCAAAGAACCGCCTCTTCTTCGGTGGCAGCTTCGGCGATACACCCAACGACAACGACTTCTGTTGTAACGGTCTCGTCACCGCCGACCGCCGCGTCACTCCAAAATTGCTGGAAGTAAAAAAGGTGTATCAATACATCTCCTTCAAGATGAACGACAAAAACAGTGTGGAGTTACACAATCGCTACACTTCCCACAACCTGACACACTTTAACCTGCATTACACACTCGAGAAAGACGGAAAGATAATTAAAGAAGAAGAATTCGGGCTGCCCGATGCCAAACCTACCGAGCGCCGTACCATTTATGTCCCGCTGGAACGTCACCTCACCGACCCCGATGCCGAATACTTTGTAAATTTCGAAGTAAAATTGAAACACGATTGTGTATGGGCACCCGCAGGCCATGTGGTAGCCACCGAGCAATTCGCCCTGAACAAGAAGGAGAACTGCCCCACCGAGATCACTCCCGATACCCCGGGCAAAGAAGAGCTGAAAGCCTATGAAGAAGAACGCCGCTATCTCCGCCTCAAGAACAAGGTTTGTGAGGTTTCCTTCGACATGACTACAGGAAAACTCATCGGCCTACGCTACGACGGTGAACAGGAAATATTGCATCGCCAGCAAGGTCCCGAGTTGAATTGGTATCGTGCCATTAATAACGATTTCCGCAATTGGACCAATACCATTATCAACCTTCAAGATTTCAGTTGGGAACTTTCTGCTGACAAGAGCTCTGCCCGCGTGGTTGCCGAACTGGAAGCCATTGTAGGAAAAATAAGCGTTCCACACACCGTCACATACATCGTTCATGGTAACGGCGCCATCGATGTAGACGCCAGCTTCAAGACCGGAGCCGACTTCAATCTGCCCCGTCTGGCTCTGCAGACCAGCCTCAACCCTGTCCTGAAGAATCTGACATGGTTCGGACGCGGACCGATAGAGAACTATCAGGATCGCAAGAATGCGGCCTACGTAGGTCTTTATTCCTCTATGGTAGAGGATATGGGCGAACATTATGCCCGCGCCCAAACTATGGGAGGGCGATGCGACACCCGCTGGTTGACTCTGACGGACAACAACGGCCAAGGCATTAAAATCACTGCTTATGGCACATTTGACTTCTCGGCCTTGCACTACACCGATCGCGAATTATGGCAAGTGAAGTATGGGCACGACCTCGAAAACATCCGCCGCAATGAAATAGTGCTGAACCTGGATTGCATACAACGTGGTATTGGAAACGCCAGTTGCGGCCCCGGCCCACGCCCGAAGTACGAAATAAAGAAGGATAGCACATATCAATATGCTTTCCGTATAGAGGCCGTAAGGTAGACAAACGGTACAAATATTAAATCATAAAAGAAGCGGAAACCAATCGAATGGTCTCCGCTTCTTTCATTATAGTTCCACTGAATCTTATTTGCTATAAGAATATGGAAAATCTTCCGGGTTTATACCTCTTTTCATATTAGGGACACTATCCATTACCAAACGGAACTGCCCTCCCTTCAACAGTTCTTCATGTTTCAAATAATTGCGAGTGAAATCCTGCCCATTCAATTCTGCCGAACGAATATAACATGCTTCGTCCGAAACACCTTCCGCATCAATTACAAACGTATTGCCACCGGGCAGTGAAAGAGTAGCTTTCGGAAACAGCGGACTGCCCAAGACATACTCGGAAGCCCCCGGACAAACCGGATAGAAGCCAAGTGCCGTAAATACATACCATGCCGAGGTCTGTCCATTGTCTTCGTCACCACAATAGCCGGCAGGACCGGAATTATAGAGTTTATTCAACACATTACGGGCATGGTATTGTGCCTTCCAAGGCTGACCGGCATAGTTGTATAAATAGATAGCATGCTGTACGGGCTGATTGCCGTGAGCATACTGTCCCATATTCAGAGCCACCATTTCGGCTATTTCATGGATAACGAAGCCATACGTACCGTAATTGAAAGTATTGGGAGCCGTAAACATAGAGTCGAGACGTGCCGCCATCTGTGTATGACCGCCCAGCAATGAAGATAGTCCTTCAGGATCATGAAACACGCTCCACGTCCAGTGCCAGGAACATCCTTCCGTGAAAGGGCCGCCCCATTCCGTTGCATCAAAGTTTTCACGCCACCTGCCGGAAGCATCTTTCGCCCACATAAAGCCTTTTTCAGGATAGAACAGATTGCGATAGTTCTGTGCTTTCCTATAGTAAGCTTCAGCTACCTCCTTATGGCCTGTCTCTTCGGCAAAACGTGCCAAGCACCAGTCGGCATAAGCATATTCCAACGTCTTGGCAGTAGCTTCGTGCACTTCAGGATAGGGCACATAACCCAAACTGTCATATTCTGCATAGCCGTCGCGTCCCACTGAAGAAATATCCGCATCACGCGCCTGCGTCTGGTGCAACATCGCAGCCAGTGCTTTTTCTTTATCAAAGGTTCGTATGCCTTTCATCCAGGCATCGGCCAGTATGGAGATAGAATTGTTCCCTATCATACAACCACGATGTCCCGGGCTCGCCCATTCGGGCATAAAACCACTTTCGTCATAAGCATTCACAATGGACTGCATGATGCGTTCGCTCACCTCAGGATACAGCAAGGTAAACAAGGGATGCACAGCACGGAAAGTATCCCAAAATCCATTGTCAGTATACATATATCCTTGGTGTACCTGCCCGTCGTAAGGACTGTAATAGACAGGCTCCCCATTTGCATCGAACTCATAGAACTCGCGTGGAAAAAGAAGAGTACGGTACAAGCAAGAATAAAACGTTCTCTGCTGCTCAGCCGTTCCTCCCTCTATTTTGATACGCCCCATATGCTCATTCCAGCTTTTCGCCGCATTTGCCGAAATATCTTGGAGTGAACGTCCGGCAACCTCACGGTCAAAATTCAAACGTGCCTGCTCGTGACAAATAAAAGAAGAAGCCGTACGTATGGTCAATTTCTCGCCGGCCTTCAGATGAAACCTGACGTAAGCACAAGCATTTTCGTCGGTACCGGCTTCGACAACGGGCTTATCGAACTCTACAATGAAATGATTGCCAAAATTATCGGGAACTCCGCCATTATTGTATCGGGTGATTCCATAAATACAGTTCTTTTCTTTGTCCCAAGCAAGATTCCCATCATGCCGATAGGCATCGACTACGACGTATTGTTCTGCTTCCGAAGGATAGGTAACTTCCAATACGGCTCCACGGGAAGTGGCAGATAAAGCTGTAGTAACTCCGTTATCAAACTTCACCCTATAACAATTCGGTGCAGCGACCTCATTCTCATGGCTGAAGCGCATGCCCCGATGCTTGTTATCCATAACCAGCTCTCCGAACAGAGGCATAATGGAGAAAGTCCCATAGTCGTTAATCCACGGGCTGGGTTGGTGTGTTTGCCGAAAGCCTCTTATCAGACTGTCTGTGTACATGTACATCCAACCACTGCCGTTTTCTCCGGTTTGCGGACTCCAGAAATTCATTCCCCAAGGCACGGCTACCGCCGGATAAGTGTTGCCATGAGAGAACTCGTAGGTAGATGATGTTCCCATCAAAGGGTTCACCAAAGCCGTCAAAGACGGCTGTGTCTTTTGCCCACAAGAAGCAAGCAAAAGAGCAAGATAAAAGCAGCAAGTTAACTTTTTCATAAGTATTACTCTGTCATCAGTTTAATTAATAAAATTGTTAATTGGTATTTTTGCTGCTAATGTAGAACTTGCGGATTAAGCAAACGCTTAATTAGGGGTTAAGGCAGGATTAAATAATGAAATAAATAAAGTAATAGGGTAATAAGGCCATATATTATCACCTTATCACCCTATCACTCTATTTATCATTCTCTATTACTTCGTACAGCTCTTCGTGCTGAATGCCACAAGCATCCAAACCATCTTTTCCTGTTCCTTCAGGTAACCGGTCATCAAGTCGGCAGTAACATCGTCTCCGGCTTCGTTGGCCAGTTCAATCACTTTTCTCTCTTCACTGATAAGGTAACCGTAAGTTTCGAGGATATGGTCAACGGCTTCGCTGCCACAAGAAATGTCGGACACTTCTTTAATCTTTGCAACCTTCAGGTATTCACTGAACTTGTTTTCGGGCACGCCACCCAACATCAGGATGCGTTCTGCAATTTCGTCTACTTTCTCGGCGGCATCATCGTACATGCTCTCGAACTTCTCGTGCAATACAAAGAAACCGTGTCCCTTGATGTTCCAGTGGAAACCGCGGAGGTTGGTGTAATGTACTTGGAAATCGGCTAATAATTGATGCAATGCTGCTACTACGCCGTTCACTTTCTCTTCATTCAAATGTAAGTAATCTAAAGTCTTCATAATTCTTTTATTTTAAAGGTTTATACTATTTTCTTTTGTTCTGTGATGCAAAGATAAGGGCCAAAGCAACGCTTGTCAAACAGATAATTTCTATCTTTGCATAGACCATTTCTATATATAACATTCAAACGCCTTATTCATCATGACTTTACAACAATTAGAATACATCCTTGCCGTCAATCAGTTCCGCCATTTTGCCAAAGCAGCCGAATACTGCCGCGTGACACAACCCACACTGAGCGCCATGATTCAGAAGTTGGAAGAAGAGCTGGACACCCGTATCTTCGACCGCAGCCAGCAGCCCGTATGCCCCACTCCCATCGGCATCCACATCATAGAACAAGCGCAGAATGTATTAGTTCAGGCCAATCGTATAAAGAACATTATAGAAGAAGAGAAGCATTCCCTTACCGGGACATTCAACCTGGGCATACTCCCTACCATCGCCCCATACCTCCTTCCCCGCTTCTTCCCGCAGCTGATGAAGAAGTATCCCGGACTGGATATAAGAGTAGTGGAGATGAAGACAAACGACATAAAGAAAGCCCTGCAGACCGGAGAAGTAGATGCCGGCATCGTGGCCAGCCTGGCAGGTATGGAAGAGTTTCAGCAGACGGCTTTGTTCTACGAACAGTTCTTTGCCTACGTGGCACGCGAAGACGCCCTCTCCCAGAATGAAGTCATCCGTACTTCCGACCTTAACGTCAACGGTGAACAGCTTTGGCTGCTCGACGAGGGGCACTGCTTTCGCGACCAACTGGTACGCTTCTGCCAGATGAAGGCTGCCCGCACCAGTCAGCTTGCCTACCATCTTGGCAGCATGGAAACCTTTATGCGCATGGTGGAGAGCGGTAAGGGCGTTACATTTATCCCCGAACTGGCAGTGCTGCAACTGAGCGAGGTTCAGAAAGAACTGATACGCCCCTTTGCCATCCCCTGCCCTACGCGGCAGATTGTGATGCTGACCAACAAGAACTTTATCCGTTACACTTTATTAGAAACATTAACGAAGGAGATACAGAGTGCTGTACCCAAGGAAATGCTGTCTCTACGGGCAACTCAGATAGCCGTATAGATTCTATCTATCGGCCCATAAAACCTTTCAATAGGATTTCTTGTTCTATCGAGAAATATTGCTATATTTTTGCAAACGCGAAGATTGGCGGCACCTCGGCATAATCAAGCGAGCTTGCTTCTGCATTCGGTTTGCACAATCTTTGTAGCAGTAAAACAAAGTACTAAACCTATTAAAAAGTTATGATTATGGAATCAATTATCAATTCTCAACTCCCTGAATTCAAAGTTCAGGCTTTCCACAACGGAAGTTTCAAGACAGTATCAAGCGAAGACGTAAAAGGCAAATGGGCCATTTTCTTCTTCTATCCGGCAGACTTTACCTTCGTATGCCCTACCGAACTGGTGGACATCGCCGAGAAATACGAGCAGTTTCAATCAATGGGCGTAGAAGTGTACTCTGTAAGTACAGACTCACACTTCGTGCACAAAGCATGGCACGATGCTTCCGAAAGCATCCGCAAAATCAAATACCCGATGCTGGCCGACCATACCGGTGCCCTGAGCCGCGCATTCGGAGTAATGATTGAAGAAGAAGGCGTAGCCTACCGCGGCACGTTCCTCGTAAATCCCGAAGGACAAATCAAACTTGCCGAGATACAGGACAACAGCATCGGACGTAATGCCGACGAACTGTTGCGCAAAGTAGAAGCTGCACAGTTCGTAGCTACACACGACGGCGAAGTTTGTCCCGCCAAGTGGAAGAAAGGCAGCGCAACGTTGAAGCCGAGCATCGATCTCGTAGGCAAGATCTAACGAAACGGTACTCTATTTCGTTGCCCACAAGGGGGAGCGGCCGTTTCTGCAAGAGGAGACGGCCGTTTCCATAAGAGGGAACGACAGTTCCCATAAGGAGAAACAGCAGTTCCCATATAAGGAAACGACAGTTTCCAACGATAGGAAACGCTTGTTTCCATACGATGGAAACTGCCGTTTCTGCATTAAGAAACGCGCGTTCCCTTAGGCAGGAAACTACAACGCGCTATATTACAGAGAGATAAAGAAGTATTGCTACTCCATTTAAACACCTATTATTTATGTTAGAAACAAGTATATTAGACCAAGTGCGGGCGTTGTTCCAGCATCTGGAAGCCCGCTATATCTTCCGCATCGCCTATAACCCTCAGCACGAGCAGGCACAAGAACTGGTGTCCTTCCTGGACGATGTAGCCAGTTGTTCCGGCAATCTATCCTGCCAACTGATGCAGACTGAAGAACCGAAACTGGAGTTCACCCTCGTAAAAGACGGTACGGAAACCGGCATCAAGTTCCGTGGCATACCGAACGGACATGAGTTTACTTCCCTGTTGTTGGCAGTGCTAAACGCCGATGGAAAGGGGAAAAATCTGCCGGACGAAGCAATCGGCAGGCGTATCAAGGCATTGCAAGGTCCCATCCGCTTGCAGACTTATGTATCGCTGACCTGCACCAACTGCCCGGACGTGGTACAAGCCCTGAACATCATGGCACTTCTGAACCCGCAAATCACGCACGAGATGGTGGACGGAGCTCTTTATCAGGAAGAGGTGGATGCACTGAAGATACAAGGCGTACCATCTGTTTATGCCAATGGCAAGCTGTTGCACGTGGGACGTGGCTCTTTGGGCGAACTCCTGCAGAAGTTGGAAGAAACCTTCGGCAGCCTGCCGCAGGAAGGCGAGACGCCTGTTCAAAGAGAATTCGATACCATTGTCCTTGGTGGCGGACCTGCCGGAGTATCGGCAGCCATTTATTCTGCCCGTAAGGGATTGCGCGTTGCCATCGTTGCCGAGCGCATCGGTGGACAGGTGAAGGAAACGGTAGGTATCGAGAACCTTATTTCCGTTCCGCAGACGACCGGCGCACAACTTGCCGATGCGCTAAGAAGTCATATCGGACACTATCCGGTAGAGATCTTTGAAGAACGCCGGATAGAGAAGGTAGAGCTGAAAGGCAAAGAAAAGACGGTCAGCGTCATTGGTGGAGAGGTATTTACTGCCCCCACGGTCATCATCGCCACGGGTGCAAGCTGGCGGAAACTGAATGTGGAGGGCGAAACGGAGTACATCGGACGCGGTGTTGCTTTCTGCCCGCATTGCGACGGGCCGTTCTATCAAGGCAAGGATGTAGCTGTTATCGGCGGAGGGAACTCAGGCATAGAAGCAGCCATCGACTTGGCAGGTATCTGCAAGAAGGTAACCGTTTTTGAGTTTGCCGATACGCTGAAGGCCGACCAGGTGTTGCAGGAAAAAGCCCGGAATCTGCCGAATGTGGAGATATTCACTTCTTCGCAGACGACTCAAGTAATCGGTAACGGCGAGAAGGTAACAGCCATCCGCATCAAAGACCGCATCACGGGCGAGGAACGCGATTTCCCGTTGGATGGTATCTTTGTACAAATCGGACTGGCTGCCAACAGCGCTCCTTTCCGCGATATGCTGGACATGACGCCGATAGGAGAAATCAAGATAGATGCTTTCTGCCGCACTACGCTTCCGGGAGTTTATGCCGCAGGGGATGTATCGAACGTTCCTTATAAGCAGATTGTCATTGCAATGGGCGAAGGCGCCAAGGCGGCGCTGTCGGCATTCGATGACAGGATTCGCGGGGTGGTGTAGCGATTGAGTTTTATATCTCTTCGCACACCGGCATTTCCATACCCTTATATACTACTATAATCTTATGTAACTGTGTGGTACCAATGGCACGCTTCACCGTATCCGTGTCGGCATAGCGGTTGGCTTGGATAATGGCTTCCTGACGAAGTTCTTCTACACGGCTTTCGGGGTCGCGGTACTTGGCGTACTTCAACTCTACGATGTAGCTGTGCTTCATGTCGGAGTAGATTTCCAGCATCGGGCAGAGGAAGATATCAACGTAGCCTGCTTGCGTATCTTGCTCGGAGATGGGACGGTAGAAGCGGTTCTGAGCCGTCATGGCAAGGGTGAAGCCGTGGACAAAAGATTCGCCTTTCTGCTTGTCGCGCTGCGAGGCGTAGCGCTTCAGGCAGTCGGCGATGTAGCCGAAGTAGGATTGCCAGTCGCCGCGATAAGCCAAAGCGCTGGATAGTCCGTTTTTCTCGTAACTACTGAAGCTGAGGTCGGCTTCATTGTAAGTATTGAGTAGATAAGTATAGAGCTGCTCCTGCACCACCATGTTGGGGATGGTGAGTTTAGTTTCACCTTCGTACGTACCGCTAATGGTGAGCATACCGAAGTAGTAAAGCAGGCTGACGAAGTTATCAGGATTCGTAATGCTGACGGCAGGAAAGCCGTCCTTCAGTTCTCCGGTGACGAAGCCCTGGCTGACCAAAGTCTGTATAATAGAAGCATCATGGGCAAACTCCTTATCCTTGCGGATGAGCATGCGCAGCTTTTCGTAATCGATGCGGATGTTGCTTTCCACCATTTTTTCCGGAGCGCGGCCACGCTGGATATAGTTGTCGACGAAGTAGAGTACCATATTAGAGTTATACATAGTAGTCTCACCATAGCATTCCTTGGCAAAACAGTAGTTGTCGTACCAGGGCTTCATCATCTCTATCAATTCGTCCACGGTGTGACGGAAAGGACTGTTCGTTGAATAATAAGTCAGCATCTCACGCACTTCTTCTTCCGTGAAACCCATCATTTGGTTGAATTCCGGCGATAAGGAATAGTTGGTACCGATGTTGAATCCGCTAGTCAGGTCGTCCATAGTCACGGGGCTTACGCCGGTAATGAAACAACGCTCAATGCTAGAGTCTGTTCCGGCTTTCACTTTATTGAAGAAGGCACGGAGGTAGCCTTCGCCATGCGTTTCGTTGGTGTATCGATGCAGGCTTTCAGGGCTGGAAAGGATAGCGTTGGTGAAGTGGTCGTATTCATCGATGAAGAGGTATATCTTTTGCCCGGTCTTGTTGCATTCCGTAAACAGATATTCAAATTGCTCGACTGCTCCCTGCTTTTCGTCCAGTTTTTCTTTGATTCCCTGGGGCAGATAGTCAGCATAGATATCGCAAAAATAGTCGAACATAGTCTGGCAATGTGCATCCAACCCCTTGCGGTAATCATTCAGTTCTCCACTGATACCGGAGAAGTTAAGTTTCAGTACGAGGTAACTGTTACGGCTTGGTGTGGGATGCTCTCCGATGTAAAGGCCAGAGAAGAGGGCGTCGAACTGATCACGGGTACGGATGTCGTAGTAGTGCTGCAGCAGGTTCAGCGTAAGGCTCTTGCCGAAGCGGCGGGGGCGGATGAAGAAGAAGAAGTGGTTGGCTTCTTCTATAAGGGGGATGAAGTGGGTCTTGTCTACGTAGTAGGCGTTTTCGCGGCGGATGGCGGCGAAGTTCATCATGCCATAGGGGATGCGGCGGCGGTTGGGGAGTATCAGTTCTTCCATCATTGTATGCTTTACGTGAATACTTATATCAAAGACAATGACAAAGATACCTGCTTTCTGCGGGTTTCACAAAGAATATCGGGAGTTTTCTTGAAACTGCTATATAGCTCTTGATAAGAATTCGGCAATATCCTCCTTCTCCTCCATACCAAGCTTCTGCCGGATGACGGTCTTACGCTGATAGACCGTCCGAACGCTTTGTTGGATAACGACACTGATCTCTTTGGTGGAGAAATCCGATTTCAGCAGACAACAGAGTTGCAGTTCCTTTTCATTCAGGATATTGCCATACTTGCTACTGATATGCGTATAGAAGCCGTCGTACACCATATCAATCGTCTTATACAGATCTTTCCAAACCAGCAAATCGTCTGCTACTACATCTTTATTCGCTATCCGCCCCATCTGTACCAACAACTCTTGATGATCGGAAGTAGGATTGGTAGCCACGATGCGTATCAAACCCAATTGTTGAAGCAGCATCTTCTTGACAAACTTATCGTTCCTGCCGTTATCAACTTCTTCCGTCTCGTTCAACAAGCGGCGCAGCGCTTCCAGCTCTTCTTCTTTCTCTACAAGCAGACGCTTTCTTCTTTGCAAATACCAAATAACACCTATCAATAGCAAGATACAAAGAGAAATCAGCCCTACAAAGAAAGTCCGCTCTTTCTGCTTCTCCAGTTGCAGGTTCATATTCTGCTGTTGAAGAAACAACTGTGTCTTGCCTTTTTGCATTATCACCCGCTGATCGCGTATAAAGTCATTATATGTCCGGTTAGAGAAGAATGCAACGTCCCGGATTGTAAAGGAACGGCTGTCGATATAGTTCATCAAGGTCTTCTGCATCAAGTAATAGGTACTAAACCATAAGTCCTGGTCCATGTAAGGCAGGCGCGTACTATCACCCTTCTGCATATAATAGCGGGCAGAATCCATTTGCCCCATGTTCAAGAAATAGCGGGCAAGCGAAAGACAAGACAAACTCAGAAAAGGATTGTCGGTTTCTTCATACTTCTGCAAAACGCGACGTTGCAGGCTGATGGCTTCCTGATTCTTTCCGGAGTCGCTCAACATATCGGCATAGTTGCGCATCACATAGCCCCACACCAATGCGGAGTCTTCGGGTGTGTATTGGCATTCGGATGCTTTGCGAAGGGCAATCAGTGCGGAGTCTATCTGATTCTCGCTGTAATACAGCACTGCCAAACTGTTGTAGTCGGCGCAACGTTTGGTAGAATCACACCTTATCGCCATCAACTGTTTCTGCAAGCGCAGCAATCCCTTAAAATCGTCATTACCTTCCCCTATGTCGAGTACAGATTGTAGCAGGCGGATACGGGCAGCCGTATCATTGTATAAAGCTGCAATACTATCCCCCTCAATCAGCATTTCCGTAGCTTCTTTATACCTTTCGTTGTCATAGAGATAGTATGCAGAAAGTTTGTAGGCACGCAGTAATTGCAGGGTATCTTTCACATCCTGTCCCCCACAGTAGTGCAAGGCATACGGTAACAGGGTATCTTCGTTCATCACCCAATGGGCAGTGAAGTGTGCTTGCCCCAAGGCGAGTGCAAACCGTGCCCGCAAGGAATCGGGCAATGCATCGGGATCTTTCACCGACTGAAGCAGGGCAATGGCTTCCTCTGCATTCTGCTGCAACGTCTGTTCTGCCTTTTCTATCTGCAGGCGCTGCGACGATACCTGGTCTGTACATGCTGCCAATGCCAGCATACATGCCAAACTCATCAAGCCGTGCTTCAATGCTTTCATATAGTTTCCCATCATCTTTAAGCGAACCGGATTTTAGATTCTCTGCAAAAATAGATATTTACTGATTAACGGGGGCAAAGACAGGATACTTTTTTGCACTTTTCTTTATATATAAAGCCGTGGCAGGCAGATATAAACTTTTTCATAAGGCCGCACTTAAAACTTACTAATTACCAATAGATTGCAAAACACGTTGCACTTTAATTAGTGGTAGATATAAATCGTATTTCCGGCTTTTCCACCCTACCTTTGTCATGTTCGAAGAACGAAATAATCACTATAAACTATAAGAAGAAATGAAAAAGTTAAGTATCATTTTAGGGATGTTATTCTTATGTATCTCCCTCGAAGCAGCAAACAAGATCAGCGGTAAAGTTACCGATGACAGTACCAATCAGGGCATCGAATATGCCAATGTCAGCCTAATGGCGCAAGACTCCACTTTCATCACCGGAGCCGCCACGGACAACAGCGGCAACTTCTTGCTGAAAGAAGTAAAAGACGGAGATTACATTCTGTGCATCTCATGCATCGGATATGACAATTCCTACCTCTCCATCCGGAATCTGAAAGCAAACCTACAATTAGGAGAACTGCCTTTATCCGCCAACGGTGTACTGCTGGAAGGCGTTACCATCACAGCAAGCCCCGTAATCAAGAAGACCGACCGCCAGATTATCCTTCCCACCGAAATGCAAGCCAAAGCAGCTTCCAACGGACTTACGTTACTCAGAAACCTCCAACTGTCGCGTATCATCATCAATCCGGTAAACAACAACATCAGCGCTCCCGGCGGAGAGAACGTACAGCTCCGCATCAACGGCGTAGAGGTGACACAAGCCGAAGTCATAGCCATCCGCCCTGCCGACGTCATCCGCATAGAGTATATAGACAATCCCGGAGCACGCTACGGGAACGTTGCCGCCGTACTGAATTACATCGTGAAGAGAAGGGAATCGGGAGGAAACATCTCAACCGATTTGACCAACGGAATATCCTCCAAAACGGGATATGGAGAGTACAACCTTTCAGCCAAATACAACTTCAACAAGTCGGAAATCAGCACCACCGCCTATTGGGGACGAAGGGACTTGAAGTGGACACGCGAGAACTATGAGAGCTTCCGCTTCTCCGAACTGTTCCAGGAAAACAAAGAGATAGGCGAACCTACCAAGGTAAAGTACGATGCCCTCAACTTTAACCTCAATTACAGTTACCAAGACAATGATAAACAGCTTCTCAACATCGCCCTCAGAAACAATTATAATGATACTCCCCACTCCATGGCGGACAGAATCAGTACGCTGCACGAAGGGGAAGCTGTTTACTCCATATCCGACCTTTCTTCCTCCAAAGTCGTCATCCCCTCACTGGACATCTACTACCAACGGAACCTGAAGCACAAGCAGACCATCTATGCAGACGTAGTAGCCTCTTATCTGGACAGCAAGAATGAACGGACGTTCGTACAGAAGATGCCGGATAAGGACGATACGGACATCTACTCCAATACCAAAGGACAGAAGTACTCCATTATCGGCGAAGGAATCTATGAAAAGCAGTTCAACGACGGCAAGTTTACCGGAGGCGTCAAGCATACACAAGCCTACTTGCAAAACAAGTATGCGGGCAATGTAGAGAATAAAATCACGATGAATACGGCAGAAACTTACCTGTTTGCCGAATATCAGTCGAAGATAAAGGGCCTGAACTACACGGTAGGAATCGGCGCTATGAGGACTTACAACAGCCAGGAGGAGTATTCTTCCGAGAAATACATATTCAAGCCCACCCTGAGTCTGTCCTATTCGATAAACGGGCAATGGTTCTTCAGATATAACGGATATGTATCGGGCTACGCTCCTTCCCTCTCCGACCTGAATGACATTTCGCAAGCGATGGACAAGTATCAGATCCGTAAAGGAAACCCCGACCTAAACTCCGTTACGTTTGCAGCAAACACGCTGACGGCAAGCTGGCAAAGTAAGTATATCTCCGTAGAATTGTTCGGAAGATACAGCTACGACAGCAAGCCGATAATGGAAAGCACTTACTATGAAGACGGGCACTTTATCCGCACTACCGAGAACCATAAAGGCTTTCACCGGATGAATCTGGAGACAACCATACAACTTCGTCCTTACAAAGAGTACATCGCCCTCAAGATCACTCCTTTCCTGAACCGCTACGTCAGCTACGGCAATGCCTACACCCATACGCATACCAACGCAGGACTGCGCGGCAGCCTCATGGCCATGTATAAGAACTGGGTACTCATGGCAGAAATGAATACAAGCAACCATACTCTATGGGGAGAGACGCTGACCAGAGAAGAGAAACTGCACACCATCATGGCAGGCTACAACACGGAGAAGTGGAACGTCTCTGCCGGAGTACTGAACCCGTTCACCAAGAAGTACGAGCAGGAGATAGAGAACCTGTCGAAGCTGGCTCCCTACCGACAACTGGCGTACTCCAAGAACTTAAGTCCGATGTTTATGATCAATGTATCCTTCAGCCTGGATTTCGGAAAGAGAAAGGACAGTCAAGGGCGGAGAATCAATAATAAGGACGTCGATACGGGAATCTTGTCGGGGAGCAAATAACGCTCCCCCCCTCTTACACTTCCTCGCACACCGGCATGTCCATGCCTTTGTACACGACCACAATCTTATGCAGCGTCGTAGCGCCGATGGCACGCTTCACCGTTTCCGTGTCGGCGTAGCGGTTGGCTTGGGCGATGGCTTCTTGGCGAAGCTCTTCTACACGGCTTTCGGGGTCGCGGTACTTGGCGTACTTCAGCTCGACGATGTAGCTGTGCTGCATGTCGGAATAGATTTCGAGCATCGGGCAGAGGAAGATGTCCACGTAGCCGGCCTGCGTGTCCTGCTCGGAGACGGGGCGGTAGAAGCGGTTCTGGGCGGTCATGGCCAGGGTGAAGCCGTGGACGAACGACTCGCCTTTCTGTTTGTCGCGTTGTGAGGCGTATTGCTTCAGGCAGTCGGCGATGTAGCCGAAGTAAGCCTGCCAGTTGCCGCGGTAGGCCAGTTGGCTGGCGAGTTTATCCTTCTCGTAGTTGCTGAAGCTGAGGTCGGCCTCGTTGTAGGTATTCAGCAGGTAGGTATAGAGTTGCTCTTGCACTACGAGGTTGGGGATGGTAAGCTTGGTCTTGCCTTCGTGCAGCCCGCTGATGGTGAGCATGCCGAAGTAGTAGAGCAGGCTGACGAAGTTATCGGGATTCGTAATGCTCGCGGCAGGGAAGCCGTCCTTCAGTTCGCCAGTGATGAAGCCTTGGCTGACGAGGGTCTGGATGATGGAAGCGTCGTGGGCAAACTCCTTATCCTTGCGGATGAGCATACGCAGCTTCTCGTAGTCGACGCGAATGTTGCTCTCTATCATGCTTTTCGGAGCACGGCCATTGTCAATGTAGTTTTTGACGAAGTAGAGCACCATGTTGGAGTTGTACATCGTGGTGTCGCCGTAGCATTCCTCTGCGAAGCAGTAATTATCATACCACGGTTTCATCATCTCTATCAGCTCGTCCACGGTGTGGTGGAAGGGGCTGTTCCCGGAGTAGTAGGTGAGCATCTCGCGCACCTCCTGTTCGGTGAAGCCCATCATCTCGTTGAACTTTGGCGAGAGGGAGTAGTTGGTGCCGATGTTGAATCCCGAGGTGAGGTCGTCCATCGTGACGGGGCTGACGCCGGTGATGAAGCAGCGTCCGATGCTGGAGTAGGTACCGGCCTTCACCTTGTTGAAGAAGGTGCGCAGGTAGCCTTCGCCGTGGGTCTCGTCGGTGTAGCGCACCAGGCTTTCGGGGCTGGAGAGGATGGCGTTGGTGAAGTGATCGTACTCGTCGATGAAGAGGTACAGCTGCTGTCCGGCTTCCTGGCAAATTTGGCAGAGGGCGTCGAGCTGACTGACGGCATCGGTGCCGATTTTCAGTTTCTCCACAGCGTCGGGCGGCAGCAGGTCGGCGTATTTCCGGCAGAAGAACTCGAACATGATGCAGCAGTGCGCGTCCAGTCCTTGGCGGTAGTCGCCCAGCTCGCTGGTGATGCCGGAGAAGTTGAGGTAGAGCACGAGGTAGGAGTTGCGCTCCGGCGTGGGGTGCGCTCCGATGTAGAGGCCGGAGAAGAGGGCGTCGAACTGATCACGGGTGCGCACGTCGTAGTAGTGCTGCAGCAGGTTCATCGTAAGGCTCTTGCCGAAGCGGCGGGGGCGGATGAAGAAGAAGAAGCGGTCTGCTTCTTCGATCAGGGGGATGAAGTGGGTTTTGTCTACGTAGTAGGCGTTATCGCTGCGGATAAGGGCGAAGTTCATCATCCCGTAGGGGATGCGGCGACGGTTGGGGAGTATCAGTTCTTCCATTGTTGTATGCTTTAGCGGGGTGAATACTTATCTTATAAACAAGGTAATGGCAAAGATACCTGCTTTCTGCGGGTTTCGCAAAGAATGGTGGGTGTTTTCTCTGAGTAAGAAGAGATTTCTGCTATCATTTTGCCCTGTCATCCTGAACGTATTGAAGAATCTCCTTCCTTTATGACAGGAGAAGAGATTCTTCAATACGTTCAGACTATACAGAGTTTAGCACCCTATTTCCTTATCAGGCTCCCCCCTCTTCGGGCATTTCCGGCTTTTCGTTTTTTTTCTTGCCCTGGTTGGCTATCACCAGTTTATACTTCTCCGTGAGAACGTTCATCTTCTCGGCGAAGGCAGTGATTTCCTTAGTGGGCTGGATGAGAGCGTAGGCGTTCACCGTGTCCACCACCTGATGGTAGAAGTCGTCGCAGGCGGAGCGGAGCTGACGGCTGTCGGCCTCCTTGACGGGCTGGCGGCTAAGGGCTTCGGCGTCGCGGGCGGCCACAGCGGAGGTGAAGTCAGCGTTCAGCTCGTCCAGCATTTCGACGATGAAGTCCATGCCGAGGGACTTCAGCGGTTCGGTCATGCTTTTATCGGCCAGGGCGTCGATGAGGCCGCTCACTTCCTGCGTCTCGCGGTTCATCTCGTGGGATTGGATGTTGCGGTAGGGACCAACGGTGACGGCGATTTTCTCGGCGGTATCGGCGTGCGAGGCCTTGGGGCTGCGCAGGTAGGCGTCGGTCAGGTTGAAGAGGAGCGAGACGGCCTGGTCGCGGGCATGGTCGGCGGTCTGCATCTGCCGGGTCTCGGCATAGGCCGAGGGGCGGTTCACCACTCCATTCTCGGCCGTGGCGGCGTCCTGATAGGCAGGTGCGATGACGTCGAGGTGGAGGGCTTCGGGGGTGGCGATGGTGATGAGTTCGAGGACTTCGCCGTGGAATTTGGCATGCGCCGCAATGGTGAGCGACGTGATGCCGAGAGTTTTGATTTTTGTAGCCATAACTTTTTTCTTTTTGTGCTCTTCTCGAACGGAAGGGAGAGCGGATTCGTTTACATTTGTTAGCAATCAAACGGCTGTGAAAGTGAAATATTTCACAGCCGTTAGTAATAGAGCTCCCTCGGAGGATTCCTGTTCACATCCGTTAAGGAAAGAGTTCCTGCGGAGGTGTCCGCCTACCCCGTAGGGGGCATGGAAGCTCTCGTAGAGGTTCCAGAGGCTCGGAAGGTGCCGCGGCAGTTCCCGTGGAGGCTTCCGAGGACTCGGAAGGGGCCGCGGGAGCTCCGGGCGGGGTATCCGAGCGCCCGGAAGGCTCCGCGGGAGTTCGTTATCAGTTGGTGGGGGCGCCGGACAGCAGTATCGGAGTCTTGTCGTCTCCCTCGCCTATTTCGAAGTGCCAGTTGCAGGTTCCCTTATTCAGTTCGTTCCACTTCTTGATTCCGGCGTTCAGCGTTTCGACGCTACCGCCAGAGTTCAGCGTAGACAGGTCGTCTACCTTGGTTACGGCCGGGGCCGGGTTGGTACCACCGATGCCGGCATCAATCGTCATGCCGGCAGCCTTTACCCACAGGCAGTTGAAGAGCTGGCTGGTGCCGGAGTTTGCCAATTCTCCGCCGATAGCGCCGGTCTTGCTTTCATCGAGGGCGTTCCAAACTTTCCCTATACTGTAACAGCCACTTACTGCATAGCTTATAGGGCCGGACTTCGATGTTCCAACTTCACCTGCTATGCCGCCCGTGCTTTTCTTACTGTAACCTTTTACTTCGCCCGTATTGTAGCATCCTACGATGTACATTTGGTCGTTACTGGTCCTGCCATTGCAAGAACCAACGATACCACCGACATAATAGGCGCCGTACACGTAAGCCAGATTGCGGCATGCTATCACTTTTCCGCTCTCCTGGAGGCTGCCTACTATGCCACCGACTGTAGCCGTCTGTCCATTCTTATTGGTTGCCGTACCCTTATAGGAGCAGTTTTCTACTCTGCCCATAAGTATTCCGGTTATACCGCCAACATTGGTAGAGTAATCTGTCTTAATGTCTCCTTCTACATTCAGGTTCATCACCACACTTTCTGATTCTATCGATCCGAAGAGGCCGATATAGCTAGCAGTGACGTCAGTAGGATCGGTATCTTTTATAACCATTCCTTCTATCTTATGATTATTTCCATCGAAAAATCCCTTGAAGTACTTCGGATCCGGCATCTTGTAATATCCTATCGGCTTCCAGTTTTTGCCCTCCTGAGCGATGGTGATGTCGGTGGTCAGCTTATACCAGGTAGAAGTTTCCGGATGCTGCTTCACCCATGCCAGCTTCGAGGCTGTGTCGATGATGAGCGGATTCGTCTCCGAAGCAGGGTTGCCGTCAGCGGTGACGGGTTCGGTGGCCACGTAGGTGTCTTCGTCCATTTCGGCCGTATAGATATTGGTCTTCGGAGCTGCTGCTACGGTCACTGTGCACTGGGCTGTCTTCGTAGCATCCTCATCGGACACGAAAGTGATGGTCGTGGTGCCTTCCGTAAGTCCGGTCACCTCGCCCGTGGCAGCGTCAACCGTAGCCACGGCCGTGTTGCTGCTCGTCCACGCTCCGGTCTGGATGGTGGCATCGGCAGGCGTAAAGGTGGGGGTCAATGTCTGTGGAGTGCCGATGAAGACTGTAACATCCGCCAGCGCCACGTTTGTCAGGACAATGTTGCTTACGGTCACCGTGCACTCTTTCGTTATTCCGCCCGTCTTGGTCGTGGCAGTGATGGTGGCGGTGCCCTTCTTCACGGCGGTCACCTTGCCCGTGGCGTCTACCTTGGCTATTTTGTCGTCGCTGCTGGTCCAGGTCACGTCTTGGCTGGCATCGGCGGGAGTCACGGTTGCGGTCAGCGTTTCTGTTTTACCTGCCACCAGTTCGAGGGTTGTCTTGTTTAGCGTCATGCTCTCGGGTGCGGCCTTCGTGCTGTAGAAAAGGGCGCGCGTGGCCGATACTTCAGCACCTTCGGAGTCGATAAGCGTCACCTTCAGCAGCACTACGTCGCCTTCCTGCACATCGGCGGGGACGGTGACTGCGACCGAGGGTGGTGTGGCTACCTTGCCGTCTTGTTCGAAAGTGGGAGCGGTGAGTTTCACTTTCCAGGGGCTGCTGCCAGCGCGAGTCACGATGTCGACGTTGTCGGCCGTCTGAGTTACTTCGGCCTTCATGGCAGCGTAAGTGGCCTTCGTCATTTTTTCGGAGAGTTTCAGTTCAATCTTCATGGCTGTTGTCTTGTTCACAGCCTTCAGTTGCAAGGGGGCGTATCCGTCCTTGAAGCTGATGGGAGTACTCAGCAGCGGCAGAGTGATGGTGGTAGTACCGTCGGCCAGGGTAAACACTACGTTGTCGGCGTTCACCGTGATGCCGTCTTTCTTAAAGATGGCGTCGCCTTGCGGGCCGGTAGCGCCGGTGGCACCTGTGGCACCAGTTGCGCCGGTAGCACCTGTGTCGCCTTTATCACCCTTATCGCCTTTGGCTCCGGCAGCACCGGTGGCGGGTACTTTGGCACCATTGTTCAGTAGCCACTCGCCGTCTACTTTCCAATAAAGCTTGCCTTCGAAAGTGTCAACGCTCAGCACCGGAGTATGACCGTCTTTGCCATCCTTGCCATTCACGCCGTCCTTACCATTCGTTCCATCAACGCCGTCCTTACCGTCAGCACCATCTTTACCATTCGTGCCATCAACTCCGTCTTTACCGTTATCACCGGTGGTACGAATCTTCTGGCCGTCGGCACCCGTCAGCCATTTCACTTCGCCGTCGCCTAGCTGAATCGTCCAATAGTAATGTCCGTCGGTATCTTTCTTTACACCGATAAGGGGCGTTACGCCGTCCTTACCGTTCGTACCGTTCACGCCATCTTTGCCATCGGCACCGTCTTTACCATCGGTACCATCTTTGCCGTTCGTACCATTCTTAATGGTAATGGGCTTGCCCTTGGCAAAGTTAATGGTGTAGCCCACCTCGGTAGTTCCCTCCATGATGGGAGTTACACCCGTCACGTAGTCATTCTTCTCCAAAGCGGAAACCAGCCCCTGCAGGGCTTCAATCTGGGAGTTCGTCGTGTTGCACCACGTTTCCAGTTTCTCTACTCGCGACTGAAGGTCAGTCACATCATTTCTCAGTTCGGTGTCGTCGTAGTCGTCGCCGCAACTAAACATCGCCAGTGCCATCACGAGCAGCACTGCATAAGATTTAATCTTTCTCATGTGTGTTTTAAGTTTATAAAATTATTAATTAGTAAGCAGGATCTCCTTCTTCCCAAAATCCCTTGACCTGTTCGAAGGAGATACACTCGTAGTTTATTTTGTTGTTATCCAGGAAATGAACTGCCGCATAAGAAGCATCTTTCGCATAAACGGAAATGCGCATTACGGCTATCACCTCCGCAACACGCAGCCGCAAAGGTTCGCCCCAGGAGTTGTAAGTCTGTACCCAGATACGGTCGCCCTTCTTCAGGCTTTTATCAATTCGTTTCATAGGCAATAATATTTAGATGGATGGACAGATAAAGACAAAGCGCCCCGGGCGCCCTCTCCCGACGTTGTCTGTTTTCAGAAGACAATGTCGGGAGAGGACGCCCGGGGCGCACCAATGATGTTATATCAAGTAAATAGGCTACATTACTAAATGTGTGTGTGTGTGTGTGTGTGTGTGTGTGTGTGTGTGTGTGTGTGTGTGTGTGT